>ENA-OYWC01000679-OYWC01000679.1-human-gut-metagenome-genome-assembly--contig:-NODE-679-length-12790-cov-15.629525_pt1 | contig 12790 bp, 10 predicted proteins | sample MGYA00244165_ERZ653387 | MGnify/ENA primary metagenome ERZ653387 (study PRJEB26926, sample SAMN06164974) | human gut metagenome | biome: ENVO:00009003; feature: ENVO:2100002; material: ENVO:00002003...
TTGTCGAAATAGATGCGGTAGGCGGCATACTCCGACTCGAAGGCCGGGCCGTGGTGATGGAGCCGGTGGTACATGTTGTCGCGATCGGACGAAACGGTGTCCGCGGCGCGGAGGCTCTTGTCCTCGTTCTTGAGCCACATCTGGGCATGCACGCGCGCGGGATACTCCCGCCGTGCGGGCTCAGACGACCACTCGACGCGGAATTTGCGCGTGCCGTCGACGTCGGCCACGAAGGCCAGCTCGCGCAGCGGCGCATCAAACTGCGAGGGGATCTCCCGCCCGCCGCTGCGCACCACAGCGCTCACGGCCCAGTCGGGCACGTCGCGGATCACCACGGGACACTGTGCCCGCCGTCCGTCGACCGTCACGCGGTAGAGATCCCGGCGGGTTTCGGCGCGGAGGCTTCCGACGAAGCAGAGCGCCAGCATGAGAATCGTCAATCGTTTCATCGTTATTCTGTTTTTTCGAGTTTTCCGAGCATCGCTTCCAGCTCCTCCCGGCTGTGCACCGCCCCGGCTGGCAGCCCGTCCGCAAAGGAGCGCAGCGCCTTTTCGGGCTGCACGCTCACGCGCGTCTCGTCCGCCCGCGCAAGGTCGAGCCCCAGCGTGCGGGCGAAAAATTCATAGACGGCCCGGCGCTTGTTCACGCCGTAGTCGTGGCGCTCGTCCGAAAAATGGACATTCTCCACCCGCTCCGCCGCGCCGCAGAGGCCCCAGATGCGTTGCAGATAGGGATATTCCAACACGGGATAGGTTGCCGTCCAGTCGCCGCCGTCGCTCACCGTCAGCACGGGCTTCGGAGCCATCGCCGCGGCCAGTATCTCGGGCATGCAGCTCCCGCCGGCGGCCAGCGCCACGGGACGCCCGCTCTCGCACGGGCAGCCGCCGTCGAAGTGCGAAACCAGATGTACGACGGGGGCCAGCACGGCGAAGCGCGGCTCCACGACAGCCAGCAGCAGGGCGTGCGTCGCGCCTCCCGAGCCGCCCGTCGCGGCCATGCGTGCCGTGTCGATGTCGCGGCGCGCGGAGACGATCCACCGCGTCACGGCCTTCGACCAGAGCACCTGCATCTGCATGGCGTAAACCGTCGTGTGGGCCTCGTGCCCGACCTGCCGTTCGGAGTCGCCCCAACCGAAGATGTCCATGTCGACGGCCACGGCGCCCATGCGGGCGAAGGTGGCCATGCGCAGCTGCTGGTCGGGACGGTAACGCCCGCCCTCCCAGTGCCCCGCGGGCGAGACGACGAGCGGATGGCGTCCGCGCGCCAGCGGCGCGTAGACCGTGCCGCAGACATAGAGCCCGGGCAGCGTCTCGAGGGCATAGTTCTGCGTCGTGTAGCCGTCGTGGCGGACGATGCGCCCCAGCCGGATGTCGGGCCGGGCAACCAGCGCCCGCTCGAAGGGCTCGAGCGCTAGGATTTTGCGCACGCCATCAAGCACCTCCACGCGGCGCCGCGCCCACGCCGCACTGTCGGCATACTGCGCCGAGAGCCAGGCCAGGAGTTTGCGCCCATCGTCGGGCGTGTGGCGGTAGTATTCATAGGGTTGGACGACGATCCGCCCTTCGTGCTTCGCATCGCGGGCCCAGACCAGGTCGAGCGGGCGGAGCAGGTTGTCGAGCGACTCGTCGAGTGAATAGGGCCGCAGGCGGAAATCGGCACAACGGGCCGTAACGGTATCCGCGGCGAAGCGCTTGCAGCGTATCTGCACGCCGAAGCGGGCGGCCACCTCGTCGAGCACCTCGCCGAGCGGGCGGTCGAAACGCTCCGTGGCGACGGGTTGCGCCGCGACGCCGGCACCCGCACACAGGGTGCACGCAAGGAGAATGAAACGCAGGATTTTCACCGGTTCGGAGTTTGGGGATGATGCAAAGATAGAAATTTTGGCCGCATTTCTTTGTGTTTTCCCAAAAAGATTCTATATTTGCACACCCTTTCGGACGGAAACGCCCGGAAGGCGGCCCGGAGAGATGGGTGAGTGGCTGAAACCACCGGTTTGCTAAACCGACGTACGGGGCAACCCGTACCACGAGTTCGAATCTCGTTCTCTCCGCCAGAGGATGAGGATGTTACAACGAGTAACATCCTCATTTTGTTTTAGTTGCGCATCTAACTATTTGATTGTTTGTCCGTTCAGCGTCCCTTCCCGTTGAATATGACTACTCTACAGCGGCAAACAACTGATTATCAACAGGCAAATATCCACCTAATAGACATCTTGCGGTAACCTGTTCGTAACCGCAATAGACATTGCGCGTAACCTGACTACAAACGTCTGAAATACGACTACTTCTGACTATACTGCTTTGGCTTTCAGTAAATTATTGATATTTAACTTTGTATCACCAAATAACAGAGAGTATGAAAGCAGACAAGAAAGCAAGCAAGAACACCTTCAGCGTGATTTTCGTCATTCAGAAGGGCAAATGTCGTCCTGATGGCAAAGCACCCATCGTAGCACGCATTACCGTCAACGGGGAGATGGTACACTTTTCGACCAAGATGTACATAGAACCCGAACGATGGCTTCCCCTGGAGTACAAGACTAAGGGACAAACTCATGAGGAACAGGTGATCAACAGCACCCTGTTCGATTTTCACGCCACGATCAAACGCAAGTACAATGATATGATTTATCGCGGCGAGGTAATAACGGCAAGTAAGATCAAGAGTTCCATACTCTGCCAGGACGAGCGCAGTATGACACTCATTGCGTTATGCAATAAATACATTGAGGACTACGAAAAACTTGTACTGACACAGGACTACGGCCAGGAGTCCTTCTTCCGATATAAGGTTTGCCGCAATCGCCTGCAGGAATTTCTCCGGGATGAGTTCAAGGTAAGTGACCTTCCCTTGCAGGATATCAACAAGCGTTTTTTGGACAAACTATACCTTTGGCTACGCTCGGCACATCGGCTCAACAATAATACTGCAGTAAAGTTTATCCACCGTTTTGCTTCCATATATAAAATGGCAAAAGACAACGGATGGGTTGCAGCAGACCCTTTCAAGCAACAAAAACTACACCTTGACAAGGTGGACCGGGGTTATCTTACGATCGAAGAGGTTTCCCGTTTGTACAATAAGGAATTTGAAAGCCTGCGGCTGGAGCAGGTCAGAGACATCTTTATATTCAGCTGCTATACAGGATTGGCGTACATTGATGTTTACAACCTCACGGAAGACCAGCTGAATGTATGGGCTGATGGCAATACCTGGATCAGTTTTCATCGACAGAAGACCAAAGTCCCGTTCAACGTGCGACTGCTGGATGTGCCACTCCAGATTATTGAGAAATACAAACACTTCCGTAAAGGCAAACGTCTGCTCCCCGTACCGTCAAACCAGAAGTGCAACGAGTATCTGAAAGAGATTGCCGAGGTCTGCGGGATCAACAAGAACATAACTTTTCACTGCAGAAGACATATTACTTTGTCTTACTCATTGAAAACAAGGGACTTACAAAGATTGTCAGCTTAACAGGTAACGATATGGAAACCAGCGGGCTTCTATATTCTACAATGTTCTGCACTAATCAAAAGAACGCTTCTCTCATTTGCAAAAGTAGTGTTTTTATCCCTTATTACCAAAGTTATTCCTCTGAAAAATAGAGAAAATTTAGCGTTACGTATAAAGCACTTCCAAAACATTCTCTGCCAAAGCTGAATCATAAATACGTATGGCATTGTTTTCATCTGTGTTGTAACCAAGATAGTTAATATTGCCATACCATATCAGGGATTTGTCAATGATTGCAACGTCAATAGCCAATGTGTCATTAATCCTAATACTTGCTCCTATGCCTTTTAGCTTTTCCTCTTTTTCCAAATTACTTTTGATAAAAGCGACAACTTCCACACCCCGCGCCGATAGTTCTTTTAGCATCTCAAGTACGGAAGAGTGCTTGGCAAACCAAAGTTTTGTAGCGGAAATGACAACCGAACGCTTTGCCTGGTGTAAATCCTTGAAAAATTCACTTTGGTATGTATGTCCATTAAAAATAACGCTTTGACTTTCGTTGAACAAGTCTATTGGCGCGTTTGACTTAATCTAATAACCGACAGATGCATATCCTCTCAATCTACGCTTGTACATCACATCACACATCGGCACGCGAATGTCGATGTAATCGTAAATCTGAACTTCTTTCTTACCCGGATATTCCCAATGCAGCCGTCCGGAATATTGCGCGATGATACCTTTCCATGAGACAGGCAATGCCAAGAACAAGGTGTCCAACCGGGGATAGTCGAAACCCTCACCCACATATTTCCCGGTTGCTACTATAACAAGCGGTTCCGATAGTGGCATGTTTTGCAAGTATTCCATTTTCTGACGCTTCTCCTTTGCCGATTCGGAACCGACAAGAGTAACCACATGTTTACAGTGTGGTATTAACGCGTTTGCCAATGTTTTGACATGGGCGGTAAGGTTGGTCAGTACAATTGGTGAACGTCCTTCTTTCAGAGCCACGCATACATCCTCTATTATAAGTCCGTTCCTATTTTCATCTTCAGCCATTTTCTGAACCATCCGGGCATAAGTGGACTTATCATCCGTCAACTCCCTATAAGAAGTAAAGCGATGAACAAGCAGACGAGTGAATGTCTGGGATGCCATTTGAGCTTTTGCGTCTGCCGAATAACGGATTGGGCCGCATTGCATGAAGATGATAGGCTGATGTCCGTCCTTGCGGATTGAGGTGGCTGTCAATCCATAGACATAGCGAGCGTTGGCATACTTCAGTATCCGTTCAAAATTTACCGCTGACACATGATGGCATTCGTCCACAATCAACATTCCGTAATCCCGGACAAAAGGTTTTACCCCACTGTCTTCCAAGCAGGATTGCATCAAGGCTATGTCTATTTTTCCATGCAGTGAATTTCCATTGGAATCCAATGTTCCGAATGGCGAAAAGACTTTCCTACGACCACGTTTCTTAAGAAGGGCATCTTCCGTAAAGTCTATTTGCAGGAATTCTTCCAAGCGGGATTTCCATTGGGCCAGCAAGGCTTTTGTGTGTACAAGTATCAACGTGTTTACTTGCCGCTCAGCAATCAAACCGATCGCCGTAACCGTCTTGCCAAATGCGGTGGTGGCATTCAATACTCCGTTGTTATGGGCAGTCAAGTTGGTTATGGCCGCTTTCTGTTCTTCACGAAGCTTGCCTTTAAACTCTACAGTTATATTCTTCCCTTGGTAGGTCTTGTCTTCTATACGATAAGTTACTTGGTTATCTTCCAAAAGTGTAACGACCGCATCTTCACATCCACGAGGCATTGCAATGTAATCGTCTTCCATATCGGCACAAGAGATGATGCGAGGAATATTGTAAGTGGACAATCGCATACCTTGTCTGGCATAAAACTCCGGATTTTTGAATGACGCGGTTCGTTTTAGGTGGTTCACGACCTTTGCAGAAAATCCCTGTAAGGGGATATACAGCATATTGGAGCGTATGAGGACGGGATTGGCAGGGAAATCATTTTGAGTAATCTTTTGAGGCACAGGTGTCTCCCAAGGTTTCGACTCGCTGGTAGTAGACAACTCGCCCAATTCCGAAGCCGTTTCATGTTTTGCCAATATTATTGCGTCAACCGCCACTTCGGATATCCGTTTTATTTCAAGCAAATAATTCCATTGGTCTTCGTATGCCATGAAGTTTTCGTCCACAAACACGCTGTTCCCTTCCTTGCGGGCTTTGCCTTGCAGTGGCAACGCCACCAAATTGCCGAATCCTCCATCAGGCAACCTGTCCTGATTAGGAAAGAAACGGTCGTATGATTTGAAGTCCATCCTTCCGTATCTTTCTGTCGCTTCCGTCAATATCGTATTTCCAAGCCTTCGTGCCTTGGATGCAGGCAACGGCTGTTCAAAGAACATCCAAACATGTGCGCCGTTCCCGGAACGGGAGCGTTCAATGGAGCAAGGAACATTCCAATCCTTGCAGACCCCGACATACGCCAACACATCTTTCTTGTATCCATGTTCGCATGACTTGTCATCAAAATCCGCGCACAGGAAGTTACACGTATTGTCGGCAAGAATGGCATAGGCACCGATTACATCCTGCCCGTCCGAACTCTTCCCTTCAAGATGTCGATAGATATCCTCATACTCCAAGGGCTTGAAAGCCCTGTTGGGGCATTCCGTACATTTATATCTTTTCTTGTCACACAATTGCCTATCCCATTCGTTCCGACATACAGGCTGGTAGCCGGATTTTCCGCTTGTCCGGCTGTACCATCTCCGCGCGAATACATCCTCACGTCCTTTGAAGAGATTGCGGAACACATCCACTTTTTCTTCCAAAGACAAATGTCGCTTTATAATGGGTTGTGTCAAGTGAGTACCTTTGCTGCAGAGCAAAGACTGTAGTCTGTCTACCTCCTTATGAAGAAGCTCATTTTCCATAAGAAGTTTGTTGTATGCCGCCAACAGTTCTTGGTATGTAAGCTGTTTTCCCATATCATTCAAAGCAACGGTGTCATATATAAAGGTAGGTACACAATGCCATCTTCTGTTTTCACATCCTTGTCGTGAAGCACGTAGGGTGTGGATAACTGGGAGCCATACTTGGCTATGCACTTTCTCAATGAATTCAGTGTGTAACGTTGCCCGGACTTCACCTCTATGGGGGAAATATTATGCCTGCTGGTCGTTACAGGTTTGGCTATCAGGAAATCAATCTCCATGCGGTCATCTGCCGATGTCCGTGAACTGTTGCTGAAGAAATAAAGTTTGTGTCCTGCCGCACGAAGCATCTGCGCTACGATGTTCTCCACCAGCATACCTTCGTTCACTTCCAGCTTGTCAAACATCAGCTTCCGATAAAGGTCTGCACTTACTATTCCCCGCTCGTCGAAAGCATGGCTGATGAGCAGTCCGGTATCGCCCATGTAGCATTTCAGCGTGGTGCGTTCTTCATTCAGTTTCAGCCCGATACTAGGCTCCGTTGAGTTATAACAGCAGTTAATGATTTTGGCGTCACTTAACCAAAAGAAAGCCTGCGAATAGTCACGCATACGGGCTTCGCTCTGCAAGGCGGACAAAACAAACTTCTTTTCATGTTTCTGCAACTGTCCCGGTATTTCCTCAAAAATAGCGGCAACTTTGGTTTCCTGATTGTCTGCATATTTGTGAATGTCATTGCGATAAAGAGCCAATATGTCACGCTTCACCTCATCTACCTTTTCAAAATCCCGCGTTTCCACATATTTGGCGACAGCCTGCGGCATACCCCCGACAATCAAGTATTGCCGGAAATAATCCATTGCCCGGCGGTGGAAAGCCTCCATAGGAAGACGTTTGTCAAACCGCATCTGTATGTAAGGCATCAGCATCTCGTCTCCCATAGCCCACAAAAATTCCTCAAAGTCCATCGGAAACATTTCGATGGCGTGTTCTTCGGAAGGCAGCATAATGTCCTTGACATTCTTCTTAATCGAAATCAGTGAACCCGTCTCAATGTAATCATAACGTCGGTCCGCCACCAAATGCTTGATGGCTGCACGGGCACGAGGACAAAACTGTACTTCATCGAATATGACTAAAGAACGGGCTTCTTCGTCTTTCGTTTGACGTGGAGTAAGCTTCCGCCTGAAGTAAAGCTCCAAATTCATGAAAAGCATGTCGAGGTCATCCAAATAAAGGTTGAAAAACTCCATCACTTGCGGATTTACCTTACTGAAATCCACCAAAATGTAAGACGCATATTCCTTACGTGCGAATTCTTCCACGATATAGCTTTTTCCTATACGTCTGGCTCCTTCTATCAGAAGGGCGGTATCACCTTTATGGTTCTTCTTCCATTCCAACAGTTTATCGTATATCTTTCTTCTCATAATTCACGCATTCATCTTTATTTTTACATTGACATTTCACATATTCAAGGTTATTGCGCTTGCAAAAATACACTTTTTCTTGGATTGTAAAGAACTTTAGGATGTTTTTATTCCAATCTGTAGTTTGACATTGGTATATCGCCACATTGAAAAGCGAATACATTGTGCCACCGATTTACATCATCCAAACTTTACCCCCTCTAAATCTGCACCCCATTGCTGAAACCTCTATTTGATGTTTCGCTGTTGTAAACCAGTACGACAGTAAACCTGCACAACAGTACAACAGCAAATCAGCGTTCCATTGAAACTATGTTATTTCCTGTCTGTATAGAATTGCTTTCTTGATTATCCGTTTTTGTTCATCATCGTTTTTGCAAACCATTGGTTCGATGCACTTATGAACAAGCGAGGAAGTGTTTGCCTAAAATTGCATTTCCCTATTGGTCTGAGGCGGATTTTGGCTGCAATTGGCACAGATTGGCATCGAAATGACGCTATGGTCTGCACTTTGGGAAAGTGAAAATCCAGCTTTCGTTCCCTGCGTTCTCAAATAAGGTTCGGACTTACAACCGACCTTATTCCCGTTCTTATTTTGGGCAGCATAGGCATCGGGAAACGATGCTTTGAGAGCCAGAATATCAGCACAAATTCCAATCCGTTTGCTGGCGGATTGTTGCTTTCACGAGAAAGCAGCAAGGTGTCCTTCGAGTTACCCGAAGGCTTTTCGGTTACTGCCGAAAAGTGGCAGCAGCAAGGTATGTTTTGAGTTACTCAAAACCTTGCGAGTTACTCTCGCAAGCCTTGCCGCCGAGTTGCCTCTCCGAAGTCGGGCAACCTGTTCCAAACCTATGGTAATTGTGTATTATTCCTTGCACTTGATGCCGTATTGTTTCATCTTGCCGTATAGTGTGGTGCGTCCGATGCAGAGCAGTTCAGCAGCCAAAGAGCGGTTGCCATCCGCTTGCTCCAACGCACGGATTATCTGTTTCTTTTCCATTTTTTCATTTTTCAAGGACAATGATGCTTCACCCGGCAAGGGTGTTTCTTCAAACTCCAGCTTGTCTGCCGTAACCCAATCACCGTTGGTGAACAGCACCGCCGAGCGCACCGTTCCTTTCAGTTCCCTCACGTTGCCGCTCCACGGATGGGCGAGCATCCTCTTCCTTGCCTCCGCGTCAAAGCCTTTCACCTGTTTGCCGAACTCCTTGTTGGCAAGTTCACGGAAGAACTCCGCCAAAGGCATGATGTTCTCATGGCACTCAGGTAGTGGCGGTATGTGCAGCGTATATTCCTTAATCCGATGGTACAAGTCCTGACGGAAACGCTTTTCGGCTACTGCTGACTGCATATCCTCGTTGGTGGCGGCTATGATGCGCACGTCAGCAGTCTTTTCCTTGTTGCCGCCTATGGGTCTGTACCGTTTGCTCCTTGCGTGTATCTTCTCGGCGATTTTCTTTGCCCCGCTCCCCGAATTTCCCTACCTTCGCAAACATCAACAAAAACATTACGATATGATTACCGAAAAAGATGCCATTGATTTGATTAATCTCGCCGAGAGCTTAGGAATAACCGTGTTCCTTGACGGCGGCTGGGGAGTAGATGCCTTGTTAGGCAGACAAACAAGGGAACATCAAGACATTGACTTGTTTGTGGAGGAAACGCAGGCGGCACGTTTCATTCGTGCTTTACACCAACAGGGATTTAAGGAACGGACGGAGGCGTATTCCACTCCGCAACACATCGTTTTCGCAGATGCGGACGGGCGGACGGTGGACTTGCATTTGTTTACATATACTTCAGACGGGGAGATTGTTTTTGAAGGAGAAACCTATCCGGCAGACACCTTCAGCGGAGAAGGTTGTATCGGCGAAAAGAAAGTGTCGTGCATTCCTCCGCAGGCGCAGGTCGCTTTCCATACAGGATACGTTTTCGATGAAAACGATGTCAAAGACGTGCTTGCCCTGTGCTACCGTTTCCACATCCCCGTTCCAAACGAATATCTGCCTTATATAAATTAATCATCCAATCTCCAGGACCGCCTGCCCACGTCAAAATTTCTGCAATCCGCGCCGACAACCGCCCTCCCCAGCGGGGACAACACAAATCCTGCCGGATAACCACTTTTCCCTGCGGGGACAGCCCTAATCCGTCAGGATAACCGCTTTCCCCGGCGGGGACGATGCCAATCCTGCAGGATAAGCACTTTCCCCGCTGGGGAAAGGCAAAATCGGGACGGATTGGAACTTTCCCCGCTCTGAACTTGGCTCGCCGGAAAGATTTAGCTACATTCGTTACAGAAATTCTAAAATATCACGGAATATGAAAAAGATTCTCACATTAAACATCAAGCAACTTCGCACCGAGGAGTCGTTCGGTTATCAGAAACAGGTCGTGGCGGAAACGGCGAACCTGCCTATCGGCGAGGAGACAGGAACCCCAAGCGAGATAAGCCAGCTGTCCGCTACGAATCCCGTGTTGGAGGCAAAGGTTAACGATTTCACCACCGCTGTCGATGCTTTCGACGATGCGTTGAAGGCATCCTCCACGAATCCCGCCACCGCCACGGCGACCGCGACGGATGATGCCCGTGACGCATCTTGGCGTGGTGCGAACAATTATGTGACGGCGATGTGCGCCCATCCGACCGCCGAAGTAGCCGCCAATGCCGCCGAAGCGAAATCATTGTTCGACAAGTATGGCGACCCCACGAAGCTGGCGCAGACCGAGGAAAGCGGTGTATTACACAATCTGTTGCAGGACTTGGAAGCTCTTGATTCAAGCAAGCGCACCGCGTTGAATCTTGATGTATGGATTACGGATTTAAAAACGAAAGAAAACGCTTTCCTTGCCGCAGCCGCCCAGCGCACGGAAGCCGACGCTGCCCGTCAGGTGGGTATCGTGAAGGAAACCCGCACCGCCGCAGAAGCCGCTTACCGTTCATTGGTTGATACCGTCAATGCGTTGGCAATGATAAATGGTGATGCGGAATATGCTACTTTCATCGACCACGTGAACGCGATGATTGAGCGTCAGAAAGCTATCTCAAAAGCACGCACTACGCGGGCGAAGAAGGAGGATGAGAAGCCGGGCGAGCTTTGATTCGTTGAGTAAGAATTAGGATTAGCCCCTGCAAGCCCCTACAAGCCACAATGCGTTTGCAGGGGCTTTTTCTGTAAACGGGTAGCACGTTTAGCTACTTCTGGCAAGAGATTCACTAAAAGGCTGTCGGCTTCTTCCTGCCGCTCAAATACCGACATGATGTGCCGCAGATGTTCTTCCTTGTTTGCCAGTAGAGAGCGAAGAGTGTCTATCTGCGCTGGATACACATATGCTGCACAATGAAACTTCAATGCTTGTAACCAGACTATCTGTACACAGACGTTGGATACGGTAATGACTACAGTCTGTTCTGTTCCAATCAATGACACTCTCTCCCAACATGGTAAGCCGAGTGATATATCGATGGACATTGTGAATATCACGTATAGCTTGCTGTACTTCGCTGTTTTGTAAATCAATTTCTGATATTCGATGTCGTTCACGTACCAGAATTGATGCCATAAAGCCGATAAGTACAATTAAGATAAAATATCCTACTAACACTTTATTCCGTAAATTCATTTAAGAATCTATTATTTGAAAGGATGCCTGCTTTATAAAAACAGACATCCTATTGATTTCTATGCCGCTTTTTACAGTTTCCATCCTGAGATTTGTTCCTGAATATTCCATAGTTGGGCATACAACCCTTCGGCCTGCATCAATGTTTCATGCGTACCTTTTTCCTTTATCTGTCCGTTATCCAACACGATAATTTGGTCTGCCCCCTTAATGGTTTTAAGTCTATGCGCAATGGCAATGACAGTATGCCCTTTGATGAGTGTGTCTATGGCTTTCTGTACTTCCACTTCATTTTCGGGGTCAAGTGAGGCGGTCGCTTCGTCAAGCAGGATGATTTGTGCGTCTTTCAGCATGGCACGGGCTATGGATATGCGTTGCTTTTCTCCGCCCGAAAGGGTACACCCTCCTTCGCCTACCAAGGTGTCATATCCTTTGGGCAACCGCATGATGAAATCATGGCAACAGGCTTTTTTAGCTGCGGCTATAATTTCTTCTTCCGTCGCGTCAGTTTTACCAAAGCGGATATTATTGCGTATGGTGTCCTGAAACAGATAGACATCCTGAAATACCATAGAGATGTGGCTCATCAGACTTTCTGGATTTATCTCATTCATCGGAACACCATTGAAAAAGATACATCCTTTCTGTGGGTCGTAGAAACGGGCGCAAAGCTTCATCACCGTACTTTTCCCGCTTCCCGAAGGTCCGACAAGAGCCGTCAAGGAGTTTTTCGGGAGCGTAATGTTTATATCATGCAACACTTCCTTGTCTTGATAGGCAAACGATACGTGTTCAAACCGGATGTCGCCCGCTGCCGGGGATTGCCGTTCTCCTTTCATCTCCGGCTCGTTCATCAAGGAAAGGATGCGTCCACCGGCAATGGAAAAATAGCGGAACTCGGTAAAGTTTGTCAGTGCGGAAGTCAGCGGGTCGAACACACGAGAACCGACTACAAGGAATAGCACGAATACAAGGATTGAAAGTTGCCCTCCCAACAGAAGGTAAGTTCCACATAGCACCATCATTGTCAGCCCGGCACGTACTAAAGTGATGCTCAACAAGACGAATGGGCCTAACAAGGCTTCCTGACGGATGCAGGCACGGCGAAGTTCGCCAAAGGCATTGCGCAGCCGGACGAAACGGTCGCCCAACAGATTGTAGGCTTTCATCACCCGGATACCCTGCAAGTATTCCTCCAATCGGTTTCCTGCATTTATCTTCGCTTGGATTTGCCTGCCGCTCAGCTTCCGTTGCGCCTTTGTGCTTGCCCATAGGACGAGCAAGGCAAGCGGCAACGCGGCAAACATACTGACCGCCAT
>ENA-OYWC01000718-OYWC01000718.1-human-gut-metagenome-genome-assembly--contig:-NODE-718-length-12106-cov-5.530827_pt1 | contig 12106 bp, 5 predicted proteins | sample MGYA00244165_ERZ653387 | MGnify/ENA primary metagenome ERZ653387 (study PRJEB26926, sample SAMN06164974) | human gut metagenome | biome: ENVO:00009003; feature: ENVO:2100002; material: ENVO:00002003...
TGCTTCGATTGTGAAATTGTTTTGGCCGGTTTTTCCGCTATTCGAGAAAAGCCGAACGGTTCCCGATTTTCTATCTTCTAAATCTTGGGGTCTGTTCCCGTTTCCGGTTTGTGTGCATTCGATGGAGGTGATGTCAACACGATTGGCATCAGAGCCGACAATGGACATTTCATATTCCAGAAATCCATCGGTCAATTCGTCATCATACACGGTATCCGCCGTTTTGGACTGCTTATTCTGGCAGAAAATCTCTCTCCGACTACCATCATTGAGCGTATAACTCATTTGCAGTGTGACATCATTTCCGACGTGCAGAATGACTTCAAAGTGAGCCGTATGACCGTTTGCAAGAGCGGAAACCGAAATCCGATATGTATTGGAGGTTTCACCCGCCGGCATTTCTATATCCAGAAAATCTTGTTCATCCAACTCATCACTCTCGCCTGTTCCAACGGAGATATAGCTGGCATTCAAAATTCTTGCGCCCGCACTTTCAGCATCTCTGCCGACCAGTTTCATCTCGTAGCCAATCCCACCGGACAGCTGGTTGCTCTTGATTTTTTCCGTAACACTGCCATTGGGCTGGCAAATCAGCGTGCCTTTGTGATTGCCGGTTCCTCGCCATGTAAAAGAAAGCTGCACATCCGGTAGCTTCTGATATGTGATCTTATACCGGAAAAACACGTCCCGTTCCGCAGTCCTGACCGTAAATGAAAAATTGTAAACTTCTTTGTCCGTTCCCGCTGCCGGATTCATGATCAATGAGTCGCTGGGCCACTTCAGTTCTCTTGCCGTCTGGGTGGATTCCGTAATGGAGATGCCATTCACAATCTTTGCATCCTGCGCCTGTGTTCCGGTCAGGCTTACGCGAAACCGAAACAAGTCCTCGTTCAGCTCATAGCTGCTTACGGAAAACGCCTGCGTATTGCCTGCGGCACAGGCAATGCCCTTTGCGTTCCAGGTCAAGACCAGCGACAGCTCCGAGGGAGAAACTTCCCCGCCGTCCGCCCCCTGGTTTCCGTCCTCCTGACCGTCGCTGCCGTCATCCGTAGAGGAATCTGGCTGTGTTTCTTCCGGACGGGTCTCGCTGGCCTTGTCATTCGGCTCTGTGGATTTTGCCTGACCGCCGCTGGGAACCGAAATGGTGTTCAGCTGCTCCAAATTCTCCCCCAGCTTTAGCACCGTGATCTCCCGGACGCCCTCCCCTTGCAGGGGGTCATCCGGCTGGGCCTCCTTCAGCCCCGTTCCCGGAAGCCACAGTCCCAGCAGGATCGCGGCGATCAGCACTGCGCACAGGCCGCCCCGCAGATATTTGCTGTGAAATAATGAATTCCAATCCATACTGCCATTCCTTTTGTCTTCGGAATTTGCCCAAATTCACGTGCCGCCGCAGAATGCACGTGTGCCCCACCCGGAAAAATCCGGGTGGGGGCGCATGAACTTATAGCCACTTTGCGTAGAGTGTCATATTATCTTCAACCTTGTCGTTATCAAAATCCCAGCGCTTGGTGCAGCTCTCATCTGCGTACCATCCGGCGAAGGCTCTGCCCGGACGAACCGGCTGCTCGGGACGTGTCACCAGACTGCCCTTTTTCACCTTCTGATCTTTGACTTTGCTGTCGCAGCCGGTCTCGAAGTGAACCGTCTTTCTGCCCAGCAGCAGGAGCAGCAACAACAGCAAGCCCAAGCCAAGCAGGCCCAGACCCAGCAGCCACCACAGGCCGCTGCCGGTGCCGTCAGCATCCGTCTCAGGCGCGTCGCCCTTCTCCCATCTTGCGTACAGGGTCACATTGCCCTGAACGGTGTCGGTGTCAAAATCCCAGGGATTCTGGAGGTCGATATCCGAATACCAGCCCACCAGATGGTAGCCCTCCCGGGTAGGATTGTCCGGCCGCTCCACGGTCTCGCCGTACCGGACGGTCTGGCTGGGAACCGCCGTGCCGCCGTTTGGCTCAAACGTGACCGTGCAGTCGGTGGAAATGATGATGGTCACATCCTGACAGGACGCCTTATATTCATCGGTTCCGTCCTTGGTGGACACCAGATAGTCCTGATTCGTGATCTTGGACACGCCGGACGTGGCGATCACCTTCAGCTTGAAGAAACCGACCAGACGCTGGGCGTTCCATTCCTCGCCGCCGGACAGGGACACAAAGTTCATGTAAAATTCCCGGTAATTGTCCCGCAGGCCGATGTCCGTCGTGGAAATGCCGTTGCTCAGCAGGGCGCTGCCCTCCACCAGTTCGAAGAAATTGCTGTCGTAGCGAATTTCGTTCTGCATACCGTACATGGTGTAGGCGTCGCCGCTGTCCGACCGTTTCAGGTTGAAATCCACCTGAATGATGTCGCCGGGCTGTACCTCTTTCTTATCGCTGCCGTCCACGGACAGCTCAAAGAAGAAGTCACGGGCGTTATCCACTGCCATCGCCGTGGGAATGCAGGTCAGGAAAAGCATGACCGCGAGTAAGCAGGACAGAACTTTTTTCATCATATTTTGCTCCTTTTCTGTGGGTCGGGTCATTCCTGACCGCCCGATACGATCCCATAAATTGCCATTATGTCAAGCGCGTTGATCATACCGTCCCGGTTGACATCCAGACGGTCAAGATCCTCTTCCGAGAAATCCGTGCCGCTTATCACAGCTCTGTACAGGCCCATGACGTCAAGCGCGTTTACCGTTCCGTTCTGGTCATAGTCTCCCACCAGAACCGTCGATACGGTTCCGCTCACGGTCGTGACGGGAATGGCGTCAAATACAGACAGCAGCCGTTTGTTGCTGCGCATATACTGCACCACCGGCTGCACCGCCGCAGTGCCGGAAAAATCCCCACTGACCCGGAACGTGGCCGTGAACAGAATTCCGTTTGCCGTCGCGGCTTCTTCCAGAGCAGCCGTGACGTAGCCAAAGGTCTTCTCGTCCGTACCTGTCCATTGGGTATTCACGGCAACCGTCGTGCCGCAGAGATAGGGCGTTTCCCCTTCCGCCGTCTGGATGCTCAGCAGCTCCAGCTGCTCCCGGTCATAGTCCAGAGCAATGCCGAAATTGGTAAAGCCCCGGTTCCCGGAAATGCGGATGGGTACAGTCACAGTCCCCCCCGCCGTCGCCGACACGGAATCGGCGGACACGGTGCAGTCCGCGATCTCCGCCGCCATGGCCGTCACGGCCAGCGCGAATATCAGTGCGATGGCCAGAATGACACTGGTGATTCTCTTCATATGTCACGCTCCTTGCTGTCCGCTGAGAATGCGGTTGACGATCCACACCGCATCCTTTACGTCCACCTTCCGGTCTCTGTTGACATCTGCGTTCAGGAATTTGTGCATCACCATGCTTACCAGCGTGTATCTCGCGTTGTACACGTCGTGGTCGAGATGTACGTCGTCCACATCGATGTGCCCGCTGAGATCAACGTTGCCGGAGTAGTCGATGGAGGCGGCGGCCTCCCCTTCTCCGATGATGATACTGTTCCGGGCAGTCCGCACGACCTCTTTTTCATCAGCGGAGGAAATCACCAGCCATGCGTAGGCGTTGTAGGCTTCCGACCAGTACATATTCTGTCCGTCGTACATGGGGACATGCCCATCTTCAACGCTGCCGCTGTAAGTCACAAGGTACATGCTCTGCTTGTCCAGCGTGACGTATACGTTGACCTCCACCGGGGCGCCCTTCGTAATCGTGATGGTGATATCTCCCGTGACCTCGCTGCCCGAAATCCGGTAAATATTCTTTTTACTGTCGTAGGTACATTTGACGGTGACGCCGTTGACCCTTGCGGAAACGTCATAATCGGTATCGTCCTTACGATCAATGCGGAATGTATAATCCGAACCGCGCCGTGTGGTTTTCCTGCCCACCGCGTCGTCCGCGCCGGAGCCGATGAAGCTGACCGACACATACTTGGCGGAGCTTCCGCCGCCTGAGCCGCCGCTGGAGCTTCCGCCGCCGGAATTGATCTTGGTTTTCTGCGCGGTGACGACAATGTCGCCTGTGACGGCCGCACCCGGAATCACGTAGCCGCCGTTCTCCGCCTTGTAGCCGGTGTAAGATTTTCCGCCGATGGTCACACGCAGAACGTAGCTGTATCCGGCCTTCCGGTTCAGCTTGAAATGGTAGGGCGTGTTATAAGGCGCGGAATTCTCGCCCGACAGATCCTCGCCCTTGAATGTTACCTTATAGGTCTTGGGGGTTCTGTTTGCCTTGACCGTGATATTTCCGTTGATCTCGCTGCCGGGGATGGTGTAGGTTCCGTCGCCGTTATCCTTGACCGTGACGTCCTTGCCGCTGATCTTCGCCGAGGGCTTGTAATCATAGTGGAGCGGATCTGTCGCACGGAAGGTATAATCCTCCCCTGCCGCCGCGCTCAGGCTGTCAGAGGTCAGACCATCCTCCAGCGTCACGGTGTACCCCGGCTGGATGGTAAACTTTGTGGTACTTCTGCTGATCGCAGCCGGAGGCGCGTTTTTTTTCGGGGCGTTTGTGCCGGTGTCGATCTTCGCCGAGGAAATCACAACCTTTGCAGTCCCCGCCGCCTTTGTCTTGAATGTCAGGGTTATGACCTTCGTGGAAGCGGACTCATCCGCGCCGTAGCCGATAACACGGATGCTTCCGCTCTTTTCGGCTACCGAAGCCCCTTTATCCGCCGCCTGACCGGACACATAGGTCAGCCGCGCGGTGTCATAGGTCAGCACCAGATCATAGGCATTGTACTTTCCCCCGGAGGCGGACACGCTCATGCTGACGGTCTTCCCAACATCCGTAGTCTGATCCGGCGAAGCGGCGACCGAATAGCGCGTTTCCGCGGCATAAACTCCCATGGGCAGGGCGGACAAAAGCATTACAAAAGCAAGCAGGCTGGACAAAATTCTCTTTTTCATAAAATCACATCCTACGGCAAAGGTGTCGGAAATTCACAGCTGTCCCCACTTTCCATAGGGACACCTGTGACCCTCCGAATTCTGCGGTCTGGCCTCCCCCGCCTTTCACGGCGGGGGAGGCGCTTTGGTTTTGGGTCAGAAGACCCGGTCATTCAGGAAATCACTTGATGAGGTTTACGATAGCGGTAGCGTCAGCGGTATTGACCTTCTTGTCGCCGCTCACATCGGCATTCAGGAACTTCAGCATGGAGACAACATCGAAGCTGCTGTACTTGGTGTTGTACATATCGTAGGTCAGCTGAGCGTCGTTGACGTCGGTCAGGCCGGTGCCGTTCACATCGCCGCTGTAATCCACGGTTCCGGCAGAGGTGCCTTCCGCGACCTTGACCTTCGCAGCGGCTTCCGTCTTCACAGCCTCCAGATTATCCGCAGAGATAACCAGATAAGCGTATGCGTTGTACTTCTCGGACCAGAACATGCTCATGCCGTCGTACTTGGCAACCTGACCCTCGGGGAGAGTGCCGGAAGCGGTCACAAGGTACATGACCTTGCCGTCCAGAGTGAGGTACTGGGCGACGTCCACAGCAACAGCCGCGGTCTTGGTCACTTCGATAGTGATGTTGCCGGTGATGGTGGAGCCGGGGATGGTGTAGCTGCCATCGCCGTTCTTGACCAGCTTGTCGGTCACATCCTGCCCGCCGATCTTGACGGTAGGCTCGGAGTAGTCGTAGCCTTCTTCCTTATCGACGGTGAAGGTGTAATCCTGACCCTTGGTGGCGGTGTCGTTGCCCTTTACGTAATCGGGCTTGGTGACGGAAACCACGGAGGAGGGCTTCACGGTCTTGGTGACGCTGATCACAATGTCACCCTTGATGTCGGTGCCGGGGATGGTGTACTTGCCATTCTCGGGAGTGCCCAGAGTGTAGGCCTTGCCGCCCACGGTCACGGTGGTGTTATAGGTATAGTTGCCGTCCTCGGTCACGGTGAAGGTGTAGTCGGTGTTGTAAGTGGCCTTATCGGCAGCGGTCACATCGCCTGCGCCGGTGCCTTCCACGGTGACATTGTAGCTCTTGGGCGTCATGGTGGCATTGATCACCAGATTGCCGGTGACACCCGGGATGGTATAGGTGCCGTTGCCGTTGTCGTTGGCAGTGGTGGTCTCGCCGCCCATGGTGGCGGAGATAACGTAGTCGTAGTTGTCCGCGTCGGTAGCGGTGAAGGTGTAGTCCGCGCCAGGAGCGACGGTGGATTCACCGGACAGGCCCTCGCCCAGGGTGACGGTGTAGCCGGTCACGGAGATGACAGTGGTAGTGTCGAGGATATGTGCATCGGGGGCGTCGCTGCCGACGGCCTGAGAACCGATGTCAACCTTGGCAGAGGTGATCTTCACTTCCGCTTCGCCCGTGCCCTTGGCGGTGAAGCTCAGGGTAGCGGCGGGGGTGTCCAGATTCTTGTCATCGCCGAAGCCGATCACACGGATGGTGCCGGGAACGTCTTCCTTCACGACTGCCAGAGCGTCGGCGGCGGTGCAGGAATTGTAGGTCAGCTTGTCGGTGTCATAGGTCAGGGTCAGATCATAGGCGTTGTAGGTGGTGATGATGCTGTCGCTGTTGGAAACATTGATCTTGACTTCGGCGCTCTCGCCGACGGTGACAGCCTTGTCCTCGGAAGCGGAAACTGCGTAGCCGACGAAGGCGGGGGCTTCCGTTGCAGCCACGTCCACGGAGCCGGGAGCAGTGGCAACATTCATGATGGCGTCGCCCTTATAATCCGAAATGACGATGTTGGTCAGCTGGAAGTGATATTCGCCAGCCTTCAGGACCTTGAACTTCAGCTCGCAGAACTGCCCCTTGGGGATCACGGTCTGGCTGGTCAGGTCAAGCCACGTCAGGCGGATATACCGCGCGCCGGTGGTCTTATTGGTGTTGTGGTTGGGTGTGAAAGCGGTGTTTGCGCCCACGTACTCGAACAGATCCTGATCGTAGTACAGGTCCATCTGGAAGCATCCGCATTCGGCGATATTGCCGCTGGCGTTCAGATAAATACTGAATTCCTCGCCAACCGCCGGGTTGGCCTTGCTGGCCGTCACGCTCATGGTTTCCGTGGTCTCCACGGCGGAGGCGGTGATCGCCATGCCGAGAACCATGACTACCGCGAGGAGCAGGCACATGGATTTCTTAAAAATTTTCATAACATCCTCCTGTCAGAAGTTGTCTTTTTGCTTTGAGTCAAGTACCGGTAAGGTGGGGTTTGCCGGTCAAAACAGGATATTCCGGCCGGCAAACCATCTGCTGGATCAGTTGTCGCTCTTGATGATGTTGTACAGCGCCATCACGTCGCGGGCATCGATCACGCCGTCGCCGTTGACGTCTGCAACAGTAGCGTCGAGGTCATTGCCGGAGTTGATCGCGTTGAACAGAGCCATTACGTCGGTGGAGTCGATCACACCGTCGCCGTTGATATCGCCCTTTACGACGGGCTTCTCGTGGATGGTCAGGCGGATGCCGCCGGGGGTGGAGCAGATGACGCCGGAGTTCTCCTTACCGGGCTGGCCGGCCAGAGCAAAGATATACTCGCCGGGAGCCAGAGTGCTGGTATCCACGACCAGGCTGCCGTCAGCTTCCGCATTTCCCACATACTGCCATGTGGTCACGTCGCCGGAAACGATATCGTTGACAGGCGTGCAGTAAACACTGGGGCTGTAGTCGATGAGGGTGTGGGCAGTGTTGTAAGTACCATACATGTCAGCGCCCGCATGGTACAGCTCCAGCTTGATCTTGTCGCCCTGAACGGGATCCGTCTTGTCGGCTACGATGTAATTAAAGATGCTGGTGGTATCATTGAAGAAGCTCCAGTCGGAGAAGTGGCCGAGGGTGACGATGTCGCCCTCGCGGAGCAGGATTTGATCGCATGTGCTGCCCCAGCCCGCAGAGGCCAGAGGATACTCGTAGTTCAGATAGTAGTTCAGGTTCAGGTCGTAATTCCAGATATTCTGCAGGAAGATGGAGCCCGTAGAACCGGTGTAATTGAAGGTATCGGTGCCCATAATACCATTATTCGCCAGATAGCCCTTGCCCGCATCCGCAGGGTCAATGCCCAGATAGTAAACCTCGGTGGCATAGATGAACAGGTGCAGCATGGTGATCTTGCCGTAAGCGAATTCCTTGGTGCCGGGGTCCAGAGCACTGCCGGGGCCGCCGGTGGGGTCACCGCTGGCAGGGCCGTAATTCTCAGAGGCGAAGTAGAAGTTCTCAAGGCCATACAGCTCCAGATCGAAGTAAGGAACGGTGACCTTCTTCAGCGCCATGGTTTCGCCGGATTCGTCGCAGGACTCAAACGTATCATCATGAGAGAAGGAGAAGTAGACCGTGACAGGCTCCAGAACCTTCTCCTTCACACCCTTGACGGTGATGACCAGATCGGTAGAAACATTCTTGACGGTGTAGACGCCCTTCTCGCCGGTGACGGTCTCGCCGTTGACCTGCACGGCAAAGTCCTCCCCCGCCTCGTAGCGGTAGTCAAGCTCCAGCTTAAAGGTGTAATCCTTGCCGCCCTTGGCGGTCTTCTCACCGGTGATGGTGTAGCCCTCGCCCGTGGGGATGGTGACGGTGTAGTCGGCAATCTCAGCGGTCACGGTCTTCAGGCCGTAGTTAGCGTTGTCGAAGCCGTAGGTGTAGGACACGGTGTAGCCGCCGGTCTCCTCGTTCTTGACGACGGAAACATAGTTGGATACATCCCGCTCCTCGCCGTTCTTCAGCTTGGTGACAGCCTTCAGACCGTCAACGGTGATGGAGCCGTCCTCGTTCTCGGTGATGGTGGGATACTGGGTGATCTCCAGAGATTCGATCTTGGAGGTGATCGCCATCATGTAGCAGGAGTCGTTCTTATAGTAGATGGTGCCGTACTGGTCGGCGATGGTGGAGCAGATGCAGTACTGCGCCAGGGAGCCGGCCGGGGTGAAGACCTCGCTGTAGCCGGAGCCGGTGGTGGTCACAGGCGCAGTCTGGCCGGGCTTATCCTTCAGTACGGAAATGCCGCCGGGGGTATAGTTGTAGGGCAGGTAGATGTACACGGAGCCATCCTCGGCAGAGTATGCCGTGGAGACCATGGCAGAGGTCTGGGGATAGCCGACGATGGCGTAAACATACGCCTGGGTCATGGAGCCGTCGCCGTTCAGGTTATAAACCGCGATGCCATGGCCGCTGTTGGCGCCGAACTGGCTGGTGCCGGCGACGCCGATGTAGATTCTGCCGTTGTACACGGAAGGCGTGCAGGTGGACATGGCGTTGGCATTGCCCTGCGCATCCTTGATAACGACTTCCTTGTAGTCCAGGATCTTACCGGTATCCCAGTCGATCTGGGCGTTGCCCAGAATGCCGCCCTTGGTGGTAAAGAACACCCGGTCGGACTGGGGATCATGGGAAACGTTGGAGCGCAGGTCGCCGCGGATACCCTCGTGGGCGTCGAGCTTCTCGCCGGTGAAGCGGTCGAAGACCAGCAGCGCGGCGCCGTTGGTGTCGTACCCGCCTGCGCCGTCATCGGTGCCGACGATGGCAAGCTTGTCGGTGACGTAGGCGCCCGCCCAGTAGAAGCCGCCCGCTCTGGTGTAAGTCCAGCTGGCGTACTTGACCTCGGTAGCGGAGGCGTGATCTTCGTCAACGGTATTGATGCAGGCGAAGTTGGCGTTTCTGTCCTCGCTGTTCCAGAAGCCTGCGTAGATGTAGCCGTCCTTGTAGGTGATGGGGCAGTTGGGCTGACCGCCCAGCTCGTCGGTGTAGACCCACAGGGATTCCAGCGTCTTGGCATTGAATGCCTGAATTTTGCCGCCGGACAGGCCAACGAAGACCATGCCGTCGCCATAAGTCATGGGGACGATGGAGTAGCTGGACTTATCAACCATGGTGCCTTCGGTCACCGTCTCGCCGGTCATGCTGTTGAGACGGCGGATGGTGCTTCCGGAGTAGGTGTAGATGTCGCCATCGACCATGATGGGAGAACCGGGGGCAGCCGCCCAGCCGGTGCCGTGCTTCACAGCCCACAGAATTTCCGCGTCCTCGGGGGCGTAGGGGGTCTTAGCGTTGGTGATACCCAGATTGTTGTCGCCCTTGCGGAAGTTGCCCCACTCGGCAGTGATGCTCTTGTCCAGGTTCGGGTTCTCCGTAGCCACGGCCAGAGTAATGTCGATGGTGCTGCTTTCGCTGAACTTGAAGCTGCTCTTCTGGCTGACATAGCCGTCGCTCTGCACGAGGTAGGTGTACTCGGCGTCAGCCATGACGGAATACTTACCGTCCGTGGGAGCAACTCTGTCCTTGTTGGAATCCCAGACAGTTACCTTGGCGTCGGCGGGGTCAACGGTGAAGCCGACCTCGATGGATGCCAGTCTGGTAACGGTGATGGTGTAGGTATTGGTGTAGCCGCCGGGGTTGGTGACGACCACGTTGATCTTGTTCTCACCAAGATTCAGCGGAACGGTGGTGTCGCTGCCGCCGTTGACGGTGACGGTGTAGCTTTCATCACGGGGAGTCGCCGCAACGGTAACGCTCTCGGCGGCAGTGGTCGCGGTGTAAGCCGTCTTGGTAGCGGAGAATCTCTCCGCGAACCGGATGCCGTCCAGAGACAGGGCGGTCAGGCTCGGCGCAACACGGACGGAGGTGAGCTTGTACTCATCCTTGAAGTCGCCGTCCACAACGGTGACGGTCATGGTGTTGACCTTCGTGCCGGTGGGTGCGAAGCCTGCCAGATTCTGGCCGCTGGCTTTGCCGGAGGTCAGAGCCTGTGTCTTCTCGGTATCAACGTTAAGGTTTACCCACTTGGCCGTGATGGTCGTGCTGCTGCTTCTGTCGTCAGCCTTGGTCGCCCATGCGTAGAACATGTTGGAGTTGTCCGGCACGAGCACGGTGTATTCCTTGACCGCCGGGTCGAAAGCCGGAATCAGCTGGAACATCTGCGCCTTGGCCTCGGTGCTTGTGTCGCCGAACTTCAGAACGGACAGGCCGGCCGTCTCCTGAACGGCTTCGGTCACGCCCTCAACAGTGATGGCCAGGTCGGAGGAAACCTTCTCGACGGTGTAAATGCCGTCAACCGCGGTAACTTCCTCGCCGTTGACCTTGACGACCATGTTGGCCGCGTCGTAGCCTTCGCTCACGGTCACGGTGAAGGTGTAGTCCTTGCCATCCTCTGCCGTGGCTTCTCCGGTCAGGGTATAGCCCTCGCCGGGAGTCAAAGTCACAGCGTGACCGGCAGCCTGCTTTTTCACGACGCCCTCGACGGTAATGGTCAGATCGGCAGTGACGTTCTCAACCGTGTAGCTGCCGCTTTCACCGGCCGTCAGCGTTTCGCCGTTGGCCTTGACTACGAAGTTGTCTTCCATCTCGTAGTCGTCGGCGATGGTGACGGTGAAGCTGTAGTCCTTGCCGTCCTCTACCGTGGCTTCTCCGGTCAGGGTATAGCCCTCGCCGGAGGTCAGGGTAACCGCATGGGTCAGGGCTGCGTAAGTAAAGTCAAAGAATTCGGCAGCAGACTGGTTCTCCCCGTCAACGTAGTATGCCATGCCCACAGCAACTGAACCAGCCGCACTCCGCATGAAACTTTCAACAGGAATGGTCACCGTCTTGCTTCCGTCATCGTTGGTCGCAACCGTGAGAGCCCCGCCGAGAGCAATCTCGCTTTGTCCCGGGTACGTATTCCTGTAGAAGAAAACTGCCCCGTCATCCCCGGAAAGCACAAGCTTGACACTTTCCGGATAGGTGAGAAGCACCTTTCCGGTTCCTTCAGGAATCGTCACATGGTAATACGGTGTGTTGATCGATTCACCCCACGCCGCTTCACCAACAACCGTTTCCACATACTCGACGGTCACATTTTCGCCGGATTCCGTGGTAATGTTGGTGTAATGAACGGCTGCATCTGCCTCTGCGGCAAACGTGTTTACCGGCACAAGGCTGAACGTCATCACAAACGCCAGCAGGAATGCCAGTAGTCTTCTCTTCATAAATAAACCTCCTCATTATATGGTATTGCAACGCCCGCAGGCGTAAAGCGGAATTCATTCCGGCCAGCTCCGGCACGTCGGGTTTACCGCCGCCGGGACGTTCTGCTTATGATGCACGTTTTTCAAACGCACAGTTTGTAGGTCTTCTGACTAACACGTTCGGACGAAATCGTCCACGCCGCTTCCCGCCCTGTCTCTTATACACATCTCCGAGCCCACGAGACACTGAGCGATCTCGTA
>ENA-OYWC01000722-OYWC01000722.1-human-gut-metagenome-genome-assembly--contig:-NODE-722-length-12063-cov-5.423718_pt1 | contig 12063 bp, 13 predicted proteins | sample MGYA00244165_ERZ653387 | MGnify/ENA primary metagenome ERZ653387 (study PRJEB26926, sample SAMN06164974) | human gut metagenome | biome: ENVO:00009003; feature: ENVO:2100002; material: ENVO:00002003...
GCCTTATCGTCGGCAGCGTCAGATCTGTATAAGAGACAGCTCCGGTGCCGGGGAACTAACTTCCTCCACCAGCAGCACGTCTACGTCCAGTTCCTCCTCCGACGCGGTATCCTTGACGTCATCGTCGGGATCTTCGTGAAATTCCCGCAGGATGTCGTCAAGATCAAATTCCTGAGATTCGTTGGTATTGTCCATATGGGTTTCCTCCTGGTGAAATTCGGCTGCTGTCAGCCGATGCGCTGGCGTACCGCCTCGTAGAGCAGAATGGATGCGGCGGCGGACGCGTTGAGAGAGCTGATCTTTCCCTTCATGGGGATGCTGACCATCACATCACAGTTCTTCCGAACAAGCTGGCTTAAGCCCTCACCCTCATTGCCGATGACAATGGCGGCGGGAATGGTCAGGTCGGCCTTATACATGGGGATGGAGCCTTCGGCGGCGGTGCCGAACACCCAGACGCCCTTGTCCTTCAGCTCGGCGATGGCGGTGTTGATATTGGTCACCCGGGCGACCTTCATGTACTCCACGGCACCGGCGGAAGCCTTGGCCACGGTGGCGGTCAGGCCCACGCTGCGGCGCTTGGGGATGATGACGCCGTGGGCGCCCGCGCATTCGGCGCTCCTGAGGATGGCACCCAGATTGTGGGGGTCGGACAGCTCGTCGCAGATGACGATCAGGGGCGCTTCCCCACGGGACGCGGCTTCCTCCAGAATGTCGTCAACGGTAAAATAGGCGTGGGCGGCGGCCAGAGCGATCACGCCCTGATGGGCATGGGTGAAGGACATGGCGTCCAGCTTCCGCCGGTCAACGCTGACCACAACTGCGCCCGCGTCCTTTGCCTCTGCGGCCAGACGCTGTAAGCCACGGTCGGTGTCGCCGTCGGCGATGAACACCTTGTCAATGGTGCGCCCGCTTCTGAGCGCTTCCTGAAGGGCGTTGCGTCCCTCCAGCTGCCCCTCGGTCTCCTCCGCAGGCGCTGCCTGTGGGGATCGGGGCGGGAAATTCCGCCCTTGGGGGCGGCGCTTTTCGTTCATAAATCCAAAATCCTTTCCTGAGAAAGTGCCTTCGTATACATACAAATACATACAAGCCATACTATTATATCAGATTTCTTCCGGTTTCACAACTCTTATTTTTCGCTCAGGACGGGAGAAATGGCTGTTTCTGGCGGAAATTAACAGAAAATTTACCGCGGGAAGGAGAATCGCCGATTGCCTACCACGGAAAAATGTGTTATGATAACGCCAGTGTAATGAAGGAGGCGAGGGAATGGACTTGAATCGCAATGACTCCCCCAACAATAATAACAATAACAACGACGGGGGAAAACCCGGCGGAAACCGCCCGAAAGGCAGCATCGGCACCGCGCTGCTGATCACGCTGGCGATCGTTCTGCTGGTCAACTGGATTTACGGCAGTATCTCCAAGAGCCAATATACACAGACTTCCTTTTCGGACTTTCTCGCGGCGAAGGACGCGGGGCAGCTGTCTGAGGTGGAAATTCAGTCCGACCGCATCATCTACATGACCAAGGAAGAGGCAGGCAAGCCCGCGGCAATGCAGAAGGCATGCTACACCGGCCTTCCCGGCGGCGGCGACCTGATCGCCCTGTCCGAGGAGCTGGACGCTATGGGTGTGAAGGTGGACAAAAAGATCGTGGAAGACAATTCCCTGATCATGATGATCCTGTCCTACGCCCTGATGATCGGTGGACTGTTTCTGGTAATGAATCTGCTCACTAAGCGCATGGGCGGCGACGGCATGATGGGCGGCTTCGGAAAATCCAAGGCCAAGGTCTACATGGAAAAGCAGACCGGCGTTACTTTCAAGGACGTGGCCGGTCAGGACGAGGCCAAAGAATCCTTGCAGGAGATCATTGATTTCCTCCACAATCCCCAGAAGTACACCGCCATCGGCGCGAAACTGCCAAAGGGTGCGCTGCTGGTGGGTTCTCCCGGCACCGGCAAGACGCTGCTGGCCAAGGCTGTGGCGGGCGAGGCTAACGTCCCATTCTTCTCCATTTCCGGTTCGGACTTTGTGGAGATGTTCGTGGGCATGGGCGCAAGCCGTGTCCGTGACCTGTTCCAGCAAGCGGCGAAGGTCGCGCCCTGCATCATCTTTATTGATGAGATCGACGCCGTGGGCCGCGCCCGGGACAACCGCTACGGGAACAATTCCGAGCAGGAGCAGACGCTGAACCAGCTGCTCAGCGAGATCGACGGCTTTGAGCCGTCCAAAGGCATCGTGTGTCTGGCGGCGACCAACCGCCCCGAGATTCTGGACAAGGCACTGCTCCGTCCCGGCCGGTTCGACCGCCGGATCATCGTGGACAAGCCCAACCTTCAGGGACGGCTGGATACGTTGAAGGTACACACCCGGAAGATCAGGCTGTCCGACGATGTGGACCTGCGGAAGATCGCTCAGGCCACGGCCGGCGCGGTGGGCGCTGACCTTGCCAATCTGGTCAATGAGGCTGCTCTCCGGGCTGTGCGCAAGGGCCGTCAGCTGGTGAATCAGGAAGACCTGCTGGTGTCCTTCGAGACGGTCATTGCCGGTACGGAGAAGAAGAACACCGTTCTGACAGACATGGAAAAGCGGCTGGTCGCCTATCACGAGGTGGGTCACGCACTGGTGGCGGCGCTGGAAAAGCATTCCCAGCCCGTGTCCAAGATCACCATTGTTCCCCACACCTCCGGCGCGCTGGGCTATACCATGCAGATGCCCGAGGAAGAAAAGTATCTGTCCACTGCTGAAGAACTGCGCACGGAACTGCGTACTCTGGTGGGCGGACGTGCTGCCGAGCAGGTGGTGTTCGGCGTCCAGACCACCGGCGCTGCCAACGATATCCAGCGGGCGACCGCGCTTGCGAGAAACATGGTGACCCAGTACGGCATGAGCGAAAAATTCGGGCTGATGTCCACGGCTTCGGTGGAAAACCAGTATCTGGACGGGCAGGCGTATATGGACTGCTCTCAGGAGACCGCCGCCGAGGTGGACAAGGAGGTCATGGAGATCTTGCAGAAGGCCTACGCCGACGCCAAGCGCATCCTGACGGAGAACCGGGGACTGCTGGACGAAATTTCTGAGTTCCTTCTGGTGAAGGAGACCATCACCGGCGACGAGTTGATGGCCTACGTCAACGCGGACAGGAACGCCCTTCCCGCGGCGGAAAAGACGGAAGAATAAAAAACAGTCAACAGCCACGGCGGGTCTGCCGTGGCTGTTTCAGTAAATCAGGATTTCAGGTGATGAAATGAAAACGACCTTAAAAAGCTGGGCTGAGATTGTCATTGAATCTGTAAACTACATCATCATAAGCTATGCACTCAGCTGCATGACCTTTCTTTTCAGAACAGATTGGTTGTTCATTCTGTTCTTTGCTTCGGAGATCTGGCTGTTGAGCAAGTATTTTGCGACCTTAAATAAACTGACAAAGAGCAAAATCGTATCCGACGCGGTATGGGTTTGCAGCCTGATTATTGTAGGCTTTCTTATGTATTTTGTCGGATATGTTGATGGAACGCTGGTTCCTTTCGCTTCTTAAGACCAGGTTTCCCATGAATAAAGTTGAGCCGCCGGTTATCCGGCGGCTCGTTTGCTTCAAAGAGGAAGAAGGCGTTTTATTCGCCCAGCGCGAGGAAATCCGCCGGGTTCATAGGTTCGTCCTGATGGGTGACGCTGAAATGGATGTGGCTGCCCAGCGTGGTCTCCACCAGAGCGGTGTCGCCCACATAGCCGATGACCTGCCCGGCGCTTACCGTGTCCCCGGACTTCACCGGGATGTCCTGACTCAGGCTGGCGTACCGGGTGAGGTAGCCGCCGTCGTGGCGGATAACCACGGTGTAGCCCATGGAGTCGTCCTCGTAGACGGTGTAAACCTCACCGTCCGCAGCGGCGCAGACCTCAGTCCCCGCGTCCGCGGCGATGTCCACGCCGTTGTGGACGCGCCAGTCCCGGGTGGTCTCATTGTAGCTCAGCGCCTCCATGGAGTAGGCGGAGATCTCCTCGCCGGAAACCGGAGACGTGGTCTTGAACGGCTTCTTCGCGGTGGGAGCGGGGGTTGTACCCTGAGTCGCGGGGGGCGTGGACTGAGTCTGGGGCTGGGTAGCCAGCGCCGGGACGTCCTCGGCTTCCATGGTTCCTACGAGGATGTCTTCCCCCACGGATTCCTGAATGGAGACTTCCTCCGCACGGTTGGCGTTTCGATAGTATACATAGCTGGTGATCCCGATGGCGGCTGCGCACAGGATCAGGGCTATGTAGTAGCCCTTTCCGCCGCGGCCGGCATGTTTGTTGTCGCTCATTTGTTAAGCACCTCCGAGGCTGATTATTGCCGGGATTTCCGGAGGTTAAACATAAAGAACGAAATATTTCGGGATTATTCTCCCAGCCGCTCGACGATCTCCCGGATGGCGTCCGCCTGCTTTTGGGTCAGCGCCGCCTGTCCGGCGTCGCAGCGGGCGAAGTATTCCGTCAGGTTCACTTCGTATTCGGTGCCGATCTCGGTCTCCACCGTGAACTCCGTGGAACAGCTGCAAATATCGTCGCTGGTATAGTCCAGATTTTCCAGAATGGCCGTCAGCGTAACGGCGTCGCTGCCGGAGAGCGTGTAGGCGCTTCCGTCCAGCGTTACGGTGGCGGAGGTGTTCCCACAGTAACCGTCCTCCGTGCTGTTGGCGCTTTCGGGTTCATCTGCGGGGGCGTGGGTGTGACCGCCGTCCGCAGGAGCGGCTTCCTCAATGGCATCGAAATTGGGGGCGGCGTTCTTCTGGTCGGCCGCTTCGGCAATGGACATCGGGGCTTTATCTGCGGCCGCGGCGGTCTTGGAGGAACCCATGTGGCCGAAGAAATAGGAGAACATGGTGCCCGCCAGCAGCACTACCGCCAGACAGGCGGCCATGGCCGCCCAGCGCTGCCAATGCACCTGAGGCTTCTTGGCCTGAGTGCGCAGGGCGTCCGTTTCGGCGACCAGATCGGCGGGAAGCAGACTCAGCGCGTCATGAAGTTTTTCGGAAGTCATACGCTAAAGCCCTCCTTTTCCAGATACTCTTTCAGCCCCATCCGGGTGCGGTAGAGCAGGCTCTTGCATTTGCTTTCCGACATGCCGCAGTAGGCCGCGACCTCTTTCAGCGAGTCGAGAAAATAGTACCGCCCGATGAAGGCGTTCCGGGCTTCCTCGCTTTGCAGCCGCAGGTAAATGCCGATGGTGTCGGCCAGCAGCCTGACGTTGATGATCTCCTCGGTGGTGTTGCCCCCGGACACGCAGTCGTCCAGCTCGGACAGGGACAGGGCATATTGGGAATCCCGCCGCTTGTCCCGGGTACGGTAGCGGAAGCGGTCGATGGAAATGCGCCGGGTGAGCTTGGCAAGATACGCGGAAAGCACCGACGGCCGCTGGGGCGGTATGGAATTCCATGCGGCGAGGTATGTATCGTTGACGCTCTCCCGGCTGTCCTCCATGTCCGCGAGGATGTTGCAGGCGATCTTGGTCAGGTAGCGGTCATATTTGGTCTGGGTCTCCTGAATGGCGGCTTCGTCCCGGTTCCAGTACAGTGTGACGATTTGTTCGTCTTCCATTTGCGTCACTCCTTCCTATCAATAGATATCTCGACAAATTTCTGACTTGGTTGCAAAATTCAAAAAACTTTGTAAGAATACGCGCCCCGCCGGGAAACCTCGACGGGGCGCAGCAATTTACTCTTCTTCCAGCACCGCGATGTGAACGGTGTCCAGCTGGCTCTTGTCCACGGTGGTGGGTGCGCCCATCATCAGATCCTGGGCGTTCTTGTTCATGGGGAAGGTGATGACCTCCCGGATGGACTCTTCACCGGTAAGCAGCATAATGAGACGATCAACACCGGGAGCGGCGCCCGCGTGCGGGGGCGCGCCGTAGGTGAAGGCGTTGTACATGGCGGGGAACTTGGCCTTGACGTCGGCCTCGCCCAGACCCACCATCTCGAAAGCCTTGACCATGATCTCCGGGTCGTGGTTCCGCACGGCGCCGGAGGCGGACTCGTAGCCGTTGACCACAAGGTCATACTGGTCGGCCTTGATGGCCAGCAGCTTGTCCATATCGCCCTCGGCATCCTCCAGCGCCTTCAGGCCGCCCTGAGGCATGGAGAAGGGGTTGTGGCAGAATTCCAGAGCGCCGGATTCCTCACCGATCTCGTACATGGGGAAGTCCACGATCCAGCACAGGGCATACTGCTCCTCGTCAAAGTGACCGGGAATCCGCTTGCCCAGCATGGTACGAATGACACCGGCTGTCTTCTGGGCGACGGCTTTCTTGCCCGCCGCCATGCAGACGAAGCTGCCGGGCTTCAGGTTCAGCTTGGCGGTCAGCGCATCCTTGCAATCCGTCAGGAACTTGGAAACGCCGCCGGTGAGATTTCCGTTTTCGTCCACCTTCACCCAGCAGGCTTTGCTGCCGGTCTGGACTTCCACGTCGGCCAGCAGCTTGTCGATCCACTTCCTCGCCTGAGTGAAGTTGTCCACGGCGACAGCCTTGACGGTCGCGCCCTCGAAGGGGGTGAAGCCGCAGCCCTGCACCTCAGCGGTGATGTCCTGAATTTCCAGATCGATACGCAGGTCGGGCTTGTCGGAACCGTAGCGTTCCATGGCCTCATTATAAGGAATGTGACGGAAGGGGGCGGCGGAGACCCGCTCGTACTTGCCGAACTTGTGGAACACGGGCACCAGCACATCTTCCAGCACGCTCAGCACGTCCGCCTGACTGGCAAAGGCCATTTCCATATCCAGCTGATAGAATTCACCGGGGGTGCGGTCGGCACGGGCGTCCTCGTCCCGGAAGCAGGGGGCGATCTGGAAGTAACGGTCAAAGCCGGAGGTCATCAGCAGCTGCTTGAACTGCTGGGGCGCCTGGGGCAGAGCGTAGAACTTGCCGGGGTGGTTCCGGGCGGGAACCAGATAGTCCCGGGCGCCCTCAGGGGAGGAAGCGGTGAGGATGGGGGTGGTGATCTCCAAAAATCCCTTCTCGGTCATCAGCCGCCGCAGCTCGGCCACCACCTGACAGCGCAGGACGATGTTGGACTTCACGGCAGGGTTGCGCAGATCGAGGAAGCGGTATTTCAGGCGGGTGTTCTCGTCGGCGTCCTTGCTCTTGTTGATCTCAAAGGGCAGCTGGTTGTGAACGCACTTGCCCAGCACCTCGATCTTCTCAGGGACGACCTCGATCTCGCCGGTGGGGAGCTTGGGGTTCTTGCTCTCCCGCTCCCGGACGGTGCCGGTGACGGAGATGGTGGACTCCTTGTTGATGGGCTTGATGAGCTTCATCATCTCTTCATTTTCAATGACCACCTGAGTTGTGCCGTAGAAGTCCCGCAGGACGCAGAACGCGAAATTCGCGCCCACCTCCCGGACATTCTCCAGCCAGCCAACGATGGTAACGGACTTGCCCACGTCGGAAAGACGCAGCTCGCCGCAGTTATGGGTTCTGGATTGCATCATGGATGAAAACCTCTCTTATATCTGGTGTTTTCTGATTTAGCTGTCCTATTATCCCACAAACAACCGGAAAAGTCAATCTTTCCAGAAAGGAATTTGCACTCAGAGAAACGAAAAAGCGGTATCCCTTCATGCGCCGGGATACCGCTTCCGTATTTGTCATACTTCTTCCGCCGCGATGGCTTCCAGCCATTTTTCCATGTACACCTTCTGCACCACCGCCGCCGTGCAGCTGTAGAGCAGCCGCTTTTCATCGGAGGAATCCTCGTCGGAGGATTCAATGGTCTCCCTGACCTCAAACTGGAACAGCAGGAGGTTTTCCAGCTCCCGGCAGAAATAATCATAGGCTTTTTCCAGAGGATAGGTGCGCTCCTGAAGCTGCAGAAAGCAGGCCAGCGCGTCCAGCGACAGGACGTTCTTCGCCACGGCGATGAAGAAAAGATACGCCACCTGATCCCGGCTGTACTGCTTCCTCACCGGGCTGGACAGCAGCCCACGCTTGACGTAGTTGCTGATCATGGACGCCGTGAGGGGCGTTTCCAGAATGGGGGACAGGTAGCGGCAGATATATTTTGTGGCCTGTTCCAGATACAGACCCACGTCGGGGATCTCCTGATAACGGGGCAGACGGAAGTCCTGAACGGACTGGCCGATCTGCTGTTTGATTTCCTGTTTCATCCATATCACCGGTGGTATTATACCGTAAAGCTAAGAAAAAGTCAATCTCAAAATCTTATCTTAAGATTATCTTGACATCTTCATCGGTTGCTGATACAATAACATCGGTTCTTAAAAAACCGATAACAAGGTTTGATCGAGGGATTATTATGAAATATAAAATCGTAGCGGATTCTGCCTGCAACATCGTCTCCGGGGAGGACGGCACGTTTGCATCCGTTCCCATGAAGATCGTGGCGGAGAGGGAATATGTGGACGATGCCAACCTGGACGTGGCGCAGATGGTGGAGGATCTGAAGCAATATAAGGGAAAGTCCGGCTCCTCCTGCCCAAACGTTGGGGAGTGGCTGGAAGCCTTCGGCGATGCGGAGGAAGTGTTCGGCATCACCATTTCCAAGCACCTGTCGGGCAGCTACAACGCGGCCAGACACGCTGCCGATACGTACATGGCCGAGCATCCGGAGAGAAAGGCGTTTATCTTTGATTCTCTCGCCACAGGGCCGGAAATGATGATGCTGGCGCAGAAGATCCGTCAGTGCGAGGACGCGGGTGACGATTTCGAGACCACGAAGGAAAAGGTGCTGGATTATCACAACCATCTGCACACCCTGTTCTGCCTGGAATCCATGAACAACTTGGCAAGAAACGGTCGGGTGAATATCGCCGTGGCGAAGATTGCCGGGATGCTGGGCATCCGGGTGGCGGGAGAGGCCAAGGGCGGCCAGGTCGCCCCGGTGCATAAGCCCAGAGGACTGAGAAAAACCACCCAGATGCTGGTGGATATGGTCAGGGAGCGGGGCTTCCGGGACGGCGGATATATCCGCGTCGCCCACTGCTTTGCGGAGGAAGCGGCGGCGGATTTCCGGGAAGCGCTGCTGGCCGAGTTCCCCAATGCCCGCTTTATGCTGGAGCCGACGACGGCGCTGTGCAGCTACTATGCGGAGGTGGGCGGTCTGATCATCGGCTTTGAGGGCGCGTTCAATACCCACAACGACAACCGGCACTTTTAACGCAAAATACATTGACCGGCGTGGCAATTTTGCCGCGCCGGCATTTTGCGCTTTCCCGGTGGTGGAAAAATGCCTTGGGATGTGCTATAATAGGGCGCAGTCATGATTTTGGAGGTAACGTATGCTGCCGGAAGCCTTTTTGGAGCGCATGAAGCGCCAGCTTGGAGACGAATATGAGAGCTACCTTGACAGCCTGAACCGCCCCCGGGCGGTGGCGCTGCGGTTCAATCCCCTGAAAGGGGAGATCCCACAGCTGCCCTTCGTGGGACAGCCGGTGCCATGGGAGCCGATGGGGTACTATTACGACCCTGACGCCCGACCCGGCCTGCACATTTTTCATGAGGCGGGCGTCTACTACCTTCAGGAAGCCAGCGCCATGGCGCCGGTGGCCTTGCTCGACCCGAAGCCGGGCGAGCGGGTCTGCGACCTGTGCGCCGCTCCCGGCGGCAAGACCACCCAAATCGCCGGACGGATGATGGGGCGGGGCTTTTTGCTCTGCAATGAGATCAACCCCAAGCGGGCGAAAATTCTATCCCGGAACATTGAGCGCATGGCCGTTTCCAACGCACTGGTGACCAACGAGCATCCGGCCACGCTGGCGCAGCGGTTTGCCGGTTTCTTTGACCGGGTGCTGGTGGACGCGCCCTGTTCCGGAGAGGGAATGTTCCGGAAAGAGGAAGCCGCCGTCACGGACTGGAGTCAGGAGACCGTGGAGATGTGCGCCCGGCGGCAGGCGGAAATTCTGAGTTCCGCCGCGGCGCTGATTCGCCCCGGCGGGCATCTGGTGTACTCCACCTGCACCTTTTCCCCGGAGGAGGACGAGCAGGCGGTGGCGCGGTTCTTGGAAAACCATCCCGATTTTGCCCCGGAAACCGTGGACGCGCCGTGGTTCGAGGCCGGGGAAAACGGGAGCTTCCGCCTGTGGCCCCATAAGCTGCTGGGGGAGGGACATTTTGCCGCCGTGCTGCGTAAGATGGAAGGCAGCGAAGAAAGTACCGTGATTCCCGCCGGGGAAAAACTTCCGAAAACATGGCAGCCCTTTGCGGCCAGCCTTGGCATCCGCCTGCCCGATGGGAAGACGGTCACCTTCGGAGACACCCTGTACTGGGCGCCGCCCGATATGCCGGACATCCGAAAGCTGAAAGTCCTCCGCCCCGGACTGGAGCTGGGAACGGTGAAAAAAGACCGCTTTGAGCCTGCCCACGCGCTGGCGCTGTGGCTGAAAACCTGTGAAAACCAACAGGATTACCCGGCGGACTCCGGGGAGATAAGCGCTTATCTCCGGGGGGACGTGGTGCCGTCCACGCAGAAGGGCTGGTGCCTCGTCTCAGCGGGCGGCTATTCCATCGGCTGGGGAAAAGGCGACGGACGAGTGCTGAAAAATCACTATCCGAAGGGATTGCGGCGGTAAATAACGGGATTTTCAGCGGAAAAATTCCTGCGTTTCCCGGAAGTGTTCCCTCCGGCAATGGTACTTTACAAGATTCGCTATGTATGATATAATACCCTAGCCCATGTATGACGATTGACGAATCCAATCACAAGGAGAGGATATTCCTTGGCAAGATATGAAATTAACGGCGGTCATCCCCTGAACGGCACCGTCACGATCAGCGGCGCGAAGAACGCGGCCGTGGCGATCCTGCCCGCGGCTCTGCTGGTCAGCGGCAAGTGCCGGATCGAGAATGTTCCCAATATTTCCGATGTCCGAATTCTGATGAGTATTCTCGACGGGATGGGTGCGAAGATCGTTACCCCGGAACCCGGCGTGGTGGAGATCGACTGCACGGACATTCATTGCAGCGAGCCGGATCAGCAGCTCGTCCGCAGAATGCGTGCCAGCTATTATCTGATGGGTGCGCTGCTGGGGCGGTTCGGCAGAGCCCATGTGGCGCTGCCCGGCGGCTGCAATTTTGCCTCCCGCCCCATTGACCAGCATATCAAAGGCTTTCTGGCGCTGGGCGCAGACGTTGACGAGACGGAAGAATATGTCGCTCTGACCCCCGGTCAGGAGGGACTGCATGGCGGACGGATCAGTCTGGACATGGCGTCCGTTGGCGCGACCGTCAATATCATGCTGGCAGCGACCCTGCTGCCTGGTCAGACCATCATCGAAAACGCGGCGAAGGAGCCGCACATCGTGGATCTGGCCAACTTCCTGAACACCATGGGCGCGCGGATCACCGGCGCGGGCACGGATACCGTCAAGATCCGGGGCGTCAATGCCCTGCGGGGCGGCACCTACGCCATCATCCCCGACCAGATCGAGGCGGGAACCTACCTGGCAGCGGTCACGGCGGTGGGCGGCAACGTGCTGGTGCAGAACGTGATCCCCAAGCACATGGAGTGCATCACCAGCAAGCTTCAGGAAATGGGCGCGAAGGTCATCAATTATGACGATTCCATTCGCATCATGCGCACGGGAAAACTGCGGCAGACCACTGTCAAGACCCGTCCCTACCCCGGCTTCCCCACGGATATGCAGGCGCAGGTCTGCGTGTGTATGGCGCTGGCGGGAGGAACCAGCCGCCTGACGGAAAGCGTCTATGAGACCCGGTTCTTCGGCTACTGCACCGAGCTGGAAAGCATGGGCGCGAGCATTCGCATCAGCGGAAAGACGGCGACGGTCACCGGCGTGGACCACCTCACGGGCAGCACCGTTTTTGCCCACGATCTGCGGGCAGGCGCGGCGCTGGTCATTGCGGGTCTGGCGGCCAGAGGCACCACCTTTGTGGAGCACATTCATTTCATTGAACGGGGCTACGAGAATCTGGTGGAGAAGCTCCGGGCGCTGGGCGCGGACATCTGCCGGGTGGAGGATGAATCTTAGGAAACCCGTAGGCGGCTCTGAGCCTGTTCAGAGCCTGTCTCTTATACACATCTCCGAGCCCACGAGACACTGAGCGATCTC
>ENA-OYWC01000726-OYWC01000726.1-human-gut-metagenome-genome-assembly--contig:-NODE-726-length-12030-cov-6.122338_pt1 | contig 12030 bp, 10 predicted proteins | sample MGYA00244165_ERZ653387 | MGnify/ENA primary metagenome ERZ653387 (study PRJEB26926, sample SAMN06164974) | human gut metagenome | biome: ENVO:00009003; feature: ENVO:2100002; material: ENVO:00002003...
CGAGATCGCTCAGTGTCTCGTGGGCTCGGAGATGTGTATAAGAGACAGGCCAAGATCCACCGCGATGTCAAAGCGACGATCAAATTTACGGTAACCGCAGAGGAGTAATCCCCAGCCTCCGTTTCAATCGAAAAGGCCGATCGTACAGATCGGCCTTTTTCGTCGGATCGCCCGAAAGAAAGACCGCCCCCGCATGCCCCCCTCCTTCGCGGAATCCGGAAATATCGATCGGCAAAAACAAAAAAATCGCTACCTTTGCAAATGGCTGCGGCCCCGGACGACGAAGGTGGCCGCGTCAAACTGACGCAAGGAGAATCCGATCACGGAGAAATTCACACTTCGGAGCAATGCACGGTCGGGAACATAGCGTACCAACTCCGCAGAAAGACCCTGCACGACTCGCCTCGCATATGAGGTATTGTCCGGACCGAAACCCAAATGTACGAACACCGCACGCATAAACACGAAATCGTCCCCGCTCATACCGGCATCGACGAAAAAACGCACTCATGTACCTGAAAAAACTGTCGCTCATCAATTTCAAGAACATCCGGGAAGAGAATCTCGAATTCCGGCCCGGCATCAACTGCTTCGTGGGCGACAACGGAGCGGGCAAAACCAACGTGATCGACGCGGTCTATTTCCTTTCGATGTGCAAGTCGTCGCTGGCGATGACCGACGGGCAGAACATGCGCCACGGCAGCGACTTCTTCCTGCTCGACGGCCAGTACCTCACCGACGAAGGCCGCAGCGAGAGCGTCGTGTGCGCCTTCGCCCGCAAAGGAGGCAAAACCCTCAAGCGCAACGGCAAGGAGTACGAACGACTCTCGGACCACGTGGGATTGATCCCGGTGGTGATCGTCTCCCCGGCCGACACGATGCTCATCAGCGATGCCGCCGACGAACGCCGCCGCTACCTGAACGGTTTTATCTCCCAGTTGGACCGTGCTTATCTGCAGGCTCTGGTACGCTACAACGCCGTATTGGGCGAACGCAACCGCCTGCTCAAAATCTCGCGGGACGAACAGATGCTCTGCATATACGACCGTCAGCTGGTCGAACAGGGAGGCATCATCCACCGCAAACGCAGCGAAATCGCAGCTCTGCTCGAACCCGAAGTCGCCCGATACTACCGCCACCTCTCCAGCGACCGCGAACAGGTGACGCTCGAATACCGCTCGGAGCTGAACGACACCCCTTTCGAAGAGTTGCTGCTCAAGTCCCGGGAAAAGGATTTCGTCAACGGATTCACCACTGCGGGCATCCACCGCGACGATCTGGTACTCCGCATCGGCGGCTATCCCCTGCGCAAATACGGTTCGCAGGGACAGCAAAAATCGTTTCTGATCGCTCTCAAACTCGCCCAATATGCCCTGGTCGCCCAAGCCAAAGGTGAAAAACCGATCCTGCTGCTGGACGACCTCTTCGACAAACTCGACGCCGGGCGGGTCGAACAGCTCATCCGGCTGGTCGGGGACGACGGTTTCGGACAGATCTTCATCACCGACTGCAACCCGACGCGTCTGCGCACCATTCTGGACAAAACAGGCGACGACTACTCGCTCTTCACGGTCGAAAACGGAGGAATCGTGCGATGAAACGAAGCAAGACGGTCACCGTCGGCGAACTGCTCGACGAATTTTTCCAGCGTCCTTACGTCGCCGCCAAAGTCGCCGAAGGACGGCTGCGCGACACCTGGCGCGAGATCGTCGGTCCGGCAGCCGACGCCGAAACCACCGAGCTGCGGCTCGAAAATCACATTCTGCACGTCCGCATCCGCTCGAGCATTCTGCGCAACGAACTTTTCTACCAGCGCGAAGCCTTGGGCGCCGAAATCAACCGCCGCTCGAAAATCCGACTGGTCAATGCGGTCATCATCCGGTGAAATTCATCTTTTTTCTTCGTGGCGGCTCTACAATTCTCGGCAGATATTGGCATTATTCAAAGAAAAAATGTATTTTTGCACGTTAGAAGCGAAAATTCAAACTAAAACTGCATATTTCTATGACAAAGCAAAACGAGCAGGAAGCACTCGGCACAGCGATGAATAAAACCGAGATGTTTTTCGAGAAAAACAGCAAATCGATGATCATCGCGCTGCTGGCCCTCTTCGTACTCGCCGCAGCCATCTTCGGCTATCGACAGTTGATCTCGCAGCCCCGCGAGCGTAAGGCGGCCGAGATGATCGCTCAGGCCCAGTACCGGTTCGAATCGACCACGCCCGAATACCAGCTGGCTCTCGAAGGCGATGCCAACGGCCCCGGCTTCCTCGATGTCATCGACCAGTACGGTTCCACGCGTGCGGGCAACCTGGCCAAGCACTATGCCGGCATCTGCTACCTGCGTTTGGGCGACCTGGACAACGCGGCCGCCTACCTGGCAAAATACAAACCGGCCAAAGGCATTCCCGCAGAGATCGTCAATGCCCAGAACATAGGTCTGCAGGGCGATATCGCCGTCGAGAAGGGCGATTATGCCGCAGCGATCAAACTGTTCGAGAAGGCAGCCAAGGTTTCGGACAACAACCTGACGGCCCCGATGTACCTGCGTAAAGCGGCTCTGGCAGCCAATGCCATGGGCAACAAAGAGCAGGCGCTCGGATTCGCCCAGCGGATTCAAAACGAATTCCCTGCATCGGCCGAAGCACAGAATGCAGAAAAACTGATGGGCACGATCCAGCAATAACGCGAAACACCCGAATCCAAGCATGTCAACCAAGCATCACAACCTTTCGCAGTTGGACGCCCCGCTGCCGTCGGCAGCCGATATGAAGTTCGGCATCGTCGTAGCGGAGTGGAACCGGGAAATCACGGAAGCCCTGCTCGAAGGAGCGGTCCAAACCCTCCGCAGCGCCGGATGCAGCGACCTGAATATTCAGATCAAATATGTCCCCGGCACTTTCGAGCTGACTCTCGGTACCCAGTTTTTCGCCGAATATACGGACGTGGATGCGGTGATCGCTCTGGGCTGCGTCGTTCAGGGTGAAACCCGCCATTTCGATTTCATCTGCCAGGGCGTGACACAGGGTATCACCCAGTTGCAGATACAGTGGAATATGCCTGTAGCATTCGGTATCCTGACGGTGAACGACCAGCAACAGGCATTCGACCGGGCGGGCGGAAAATACGGAAACAAGGGCAATGAAGCGGCAGCGGCGGCCATTCAGATGGTCAAGCTGCAAACCGACATGGAAGCTGCATCGCCCAATACGGTTCCCGACCGTAAAAACATCAATTAAGCGAATTTTTCTTGTATAAAAGTATTTTTCCGATTCAGCCGGACTTGTAAAGAAGTCCGGCTGAATTTTTTATGAAATCGGACGTTTGAATAAGCGAAGACCGCGATTACCACCTATTCTATGCTGAATGAAATATTGGAATCCCTCTCAGATTTATTGTGAATATGCCTTAAACAAGCTATTAAAATCGTCGAAGGAATAGTAACCCGATAGGCCGGCGAAGCAAAATCCAAAGCCATCCAAGCAGCAGTAATCGCCCATGCAATAGGACCTAACGGGACCATAACAACTCGCCCACTCGCATATCGTATCACCAACCTTACTCCCATATGACTAAGCCAACTACTGAAAGACATCAAAATGAGCTCCGTCATTTGATCCGGGTAATGAGTAAATTCTTCCACATATTTTTTCATCTCTTCTACCGACTGTTCTCCGGAAGCATTTTGTTTTGCAATCTGCTCCAACATTTTATCTGCGACAGTCTTAAGAAGCGCGGCTTCCATTATTTCGACTGTATCAGTATCACTTTTAGCAATACCGACTGTTTTGCACACATCTTTCAGTATCTCTCGGTACGGGACTCCATGCCCCCGTATTATATTGGCAATCGTATTTCCTCCGAAACGTTGGTATTCGTCCACGATTTCAGGCAACAGTTTCTTCATGTCGTGCGGATAATACACGGCATACGATGCTCTTGCAGACAACCTCTCCGTATAACGCTTCTTATGATCCTTAGGATCAAAGACTAAAACATCCGCTAACAATCTCAATTGTTCATTACTGCAGTCTGTCAGAAAAGATAAATCACTATTATTCATAATTTAGCAATACGTCTCACCGACTCCTATAAGAAAACTCTATACAAAAAAGAAAGTGTGGAGTCGTTCGTTTATCTGGCAGGAGGCTCTGGTAAGCCCAAGTACAAATAAACAATACCCCACACCGAATAGTCTATATCTGGATAATGATATATAACTACGCACGGTGATGAGTGTCGTATTGCCTATCCTTGTACTTTGAAATTTACCAGATTTCCTGCCAAGGATTAGCGAAACACTTTCACTAAACTAATATGTCGCCGCCCATACGGGCAGGCAGGGCAAAGTTAGAAAATGTTTTTCAAATACGAACACCACGCGGGGTATTGTACGGACAAATTTCGCACGAAAGTTCCGGAAAATCAAGATTGACCCGACGAAAAGTTTATCGTTATTTGGGAACATATACACCTGAATTCAGAAACGGGAGAAGCGATAAAAAAACACGGGACGATGCCCGTAAAGAAGAACTCAAAAAGACGACCGAAGAACAGCGTAGGAAATCTATACTAAAGAAATACAGGGAACCACGAAAACAACGACCGGAAAAACGGGATGCAGGGGGGGGGAAATCCAATGCCGCTTATCCGGTGACAAACAGTAAGTATTTATACTACTTTTCACGAAAAGAATCCGGGAGGTTTGAACATCCCGACAATTATTTTTACTTTTGTGGACTACTGAAACGCATAATCTTAAAATCAAATAACGAACTCGTATGGTAGATATTTTTGAACGCCTCGAAAAGAATGCCGGAGGCCCTATCGGTATGTACATGGGTTATGCCCACGGGTATTTCGCATTCCCCAAACTCGAAGGAGAAATCGGTCCCCACATGACCTTTCGGGGACAGAAGATGCTGAACTGGAGCCTGAACAACTACCTGGGCCTGGCTAATCACCCCGAAGTGCGCGAAGCCGACGCCAAAGGTGCCGCCGAATTCGGCATGGCTGCCCCGATGGGCGCCCGCATGATGAGCGGTCAGACCAAATACCATGAACAGTTGGAGCGCGAACTGGCAGAGTTCGTCGGCAAACCCGACGCCTTCCTGCTGAACTTCGGCTATCAGGGCATGATCTCGATCATCGACTGCCTCCTCACCCCGCGCGACGTGGTGGTCTATGATGCCGAGGCACACGCCTGCATCATCGACGGCCTGCGCATGCACAAGGGCAAGCGTTTCGTATATGGCCATAACGACATGGCGTCGCTGCGCCTGCAACTCAAGCACGCTACGGAACTGGCGGAGCAGCAGAACGGCGGCGTACTCGTCATCACCGAAGGCGTATTCGGCATGAAGGGCGACCTGGGCAAACTGGACGAGATCGTGGCGATGAAGAAAGATTTCAATTTCCGCCTGCTGGTCGATGACGCCCACGGCTTCGGCACGATGGGTCCCCACGGACGGGGCACGGCCGCTCACTTCGGCGTCGTGGACGGTGTGGATGTGCTGTTCAACACCTTCGCCAAGTCGATGGCCGGCATCGGAGCCTTCGTCTGCGGTCCCCGCTGGCTTATCAACCTGCTGCGCTACAACATGCGTTCGCAGCTCTACGCCAAGTCACTCCCGATGCCGATGGTGATCGGCGCGTTGAAGCGTCTGGATCTGATCCGCAAGCACCCCGAATACCAGGAGAAGCTCTGGGAAATCACCCGTGCCCTGCAAGGCGGACTGAAGGAGAACGGATTCGAGATCGGTGTAACCCAGTCGCCCGTAACTCCCGTCTATATGAAAGGCGGCATCCCCGAAGCGACCAACCTGATCGTCGATCTGCGCGAGAAACACAACCTCTTCTGCTCGGTAGTGGTCTATCCGGTGATCCCGAAGGGCGAAATCATCCTGCGCCTGATCCCGACGGCAGCCCACACGCTCGACGACGTGAAGTTCACGATCGAGGCGTTCAAAGCCATCCGCAACAAGCTCGAAAGCGGCTTCTACCGCGACAAACCGATGCCGATGAAAGCCGACGAAGGATTTTCGGTGCGTTAAACCGCCCTGTCCCATAAAAAAATCCCCGCTGTAAAAACAGCGGGGATTTTTCACGAATACGAGTATCTCTACCCGACAAAAGCGCTTCGCCTTTAGTTTTTGAAGGTCAGGCCATCGGCGTCGGCATCGATGACGATCGGATGCTCGCGATTGACATCACCCGCCAAAATCCGCTTCGACAGATCGTTCACCACGTAACGCTGAATCGTACGCTTGACAGGACGTGCGCCGTACAACGGATCGTAACCTATGCGGGCGATCCACTCTTTCGCCTTCTTCGTATAGTCGAGCTCGATGTTGTTTTCCTTCAGCAGCTTGCGGACTATATTCATCTGAATATCGACGATCCGCCCGATGTCTTCGTGCGTCAGCGGCTCGAACATCACGATCTCGTCGATACGGTTCAGGAACTCGGGCTTGAGCTGCATCTTCAACTGCTCGATCACCTCCAGACGCGTCTTTTCGACCACTTCCGGCGAAATTTTATTGCCGTCGAAAGCCGGAGCGAAATTCTCCTGGATAACCTGTGCCCCCATGTTGGAGGTCATGATGATAATCGTATTGCGGAAATCGACCGTACGCCCCTTGTTATCGGTCAGCCGTCCGTCGTCGAGCACCTGCAACAGGATGTTGAACACGTCGGGATGCGCCTTCTCGATCTCATCGAGCAGCACGACCGAATAAGGCTTGCGCCGCACGGCCTCGGTCAGTTGTCCGCCCTCGTCGTAACCGACATATCCCGGAGGCGCACCGACCAGACGCGACACGCTGTGACGTTCCTGGTACTCGCTCATGTCGATACGGGTCAGCATGTTGTCGTCGTTGAAGAGGAACTCGGCCAGCGCCTTCGCCAGCTCGGTCTTACCTACACCCGTCGTACCCAGGAAGATGAACGAGCCGATCGGCTTGCGGGGATCGTTCAGTCCGGCCCGCGAACGGCGCACGGCATCCGACACGGCGGCAATGGCCAAATCCTGACCGACTACGCGGCGATGCAACTCCTCCTCCATGTGGAGCAGCTTCTCACGCTCGGAAGCCAGCATACGCGAAACGGGAATCCCTGTCCAGCGGGATACCACCTCGGCCACATCCTCGGCATCGACCTCCTCCTTGATCATCGCCCCGCTGGCCGAAGCCGCACGGAATTCGTCCTGAAGAGCCGCGATCTGCTTCTCGGCCTCCTGAATCTTGCCGTAACGAATCTCGGCCACACGGCCGTAATCGCCCTGCCGTTCGGCCTGCTGAGCCTCGATCTTCAGGTGTTCGATCCGGTCCTTGTTCTCCTGGATCTTCTTCAGCACGTCCCGTTCGCCTTCCCACTTGGCACGAAGCTCGGCACGTTTGGCCCCCAGCTCCTCGATCTCATGGGTCAGTTGCTCGACACGCTCCTTGTCGTTCTCGCGGCGGATCGCCTCGCGCTCGATCTCGAGCTGACGTACCCGGCGATCCAGCACATCGATCTCCTCCGGCACGGAGTTCATCTCCAGGCGGAGTTTCGAAGCCGCCTCGTCGATCAGGTCGATCGCCTTATCGGGCAGGAAACGGGAGGTGATGTAGCGCTGCGAAAGCTCGACGGCCGCAACAATCGCCTCGTCCTTGATCCGCACCTGATGGTGGTTCTCGTAACGATCCTTCAGTCCGCGCAGGATCGAAATCGCATCCTCGGCCGTCGGTTCATCGACCATGACTTTCTGAAAACGACGCTCGAGCGCCTTGTCCTGCTCGAAATATTTCTGGAACTCGTCGAGGGTCGTAGCACCGATCGTACGCAGTTCACCGCGTGCCAAGGCCGGCTTGAGGATATTAGCAGCATCCATCGCACCCGACGACTTGCCGGCTCCGACCAGCGTATGAATTTCGTCGATGAAGAGCAATATCTCGCCCTCGCTGGCGGTCACCTCCTGCACGACGGCCTTCAGACGCTCCTCGAACTCACCCTGGTACTTGGCCCCGGCGATCAGGGCGCCCATGTCGAGCGAATAGATCACCTTCGAGCGCAGGTTCTCCGGCACGTCCCCGTTCACGATCCGGTGGGCGATACCCTCTGCAATGGCCGTCTTACCCACGCCGGGTTCTCCGACCAGCATCGGATTGTTTTTGGTACGGCGCGAAAGAATCTGCAATACACGGCGAATCTCCTCGTCGCGGCCGATGACCGGGTCAAGCTTGCCGCTGCGGGCCATCTCGTTCAGATTGATCGCATACTTGCCCAGGGCATCGAACTCCTGCGACGCCGTCTGCGAATCGACGGTCGCCCCCTTGCGGAACACCCGAATCGCCTCGAGCAACTCCTTTTCAGTCGCCCCGGCGCCTTTCAGCAGATCGGCGGCAGTACCCCGCTCGGCGATCAGTCCCAGCAGCAGATGCTCTACCGAAGCGTACTTGTCCCCGAAATTCTTGGTAAAATCGACGGCACGCTGGATTACTTTGGTCGTATCCTGCGAAAAGAACTGTTCGCCGCCTCCCGAAACATGGGGCAGCCCCCGCACGGCCCGCTCCACTTCGCCGCGCAGTCCCCGCACGTTTACGCCGACACGCCCCAGCAGAAATACCGACAGCGAATCGTCCTCGCGCACGAGCACATTGAGCAGATGCAGCGGTTCGACGGCCTGATTGCCCTGCTCCCTGGCAAGAGACACCGCAGCCTGCAGCGCCTCTTGCGCCTTAATAGTTAAAGAATTAATGTTCATAGTGCATTATATTATTTTTAATTTATTTCTTTATTTATTTCTTTGACTTACCTATCGCAAAATATCTGCCAAGTCTGCAACTTCTGCCATCCTGTCCGATTTTGTCATATCCCGGACGATATCGTAATGACAAAATGGCTACCTTTGCAGGACAAAACCAAATTATCTAATCAGACAGAATGAAAAAACTTATCCTCGCCATTACGGCATCGCTCTGCATCGCGACTCTGATCTCTTCATGCAACAACCTGGGCATCAGCGCTCCGAAAATGGATTCCGACGAAGCGACACAACTCATCGTCGAAACTCTCGAAAAGAATATCAACTTCGACGAGTGGAAAATATATGAAATCCGCTGGATGGAGGCGGACGAGCTGGAGAATAACCTGACAGTTTTATTCGTCGAAATGGTAAACAAGGCCGGCGACTGTTTCTCGCAGACCTTCACGCTCTCCGGTCCCGGCAAAGGCAACATCTCCGACCAGGACGAAGCAGGCGGGCTGAGCGGGAAACTCGATTTCGAAAAAGTCAAAGGCCTGACTCCGGCCTCGATCAACGTCGAAGCCATCCGCAAACAGTACGAAGAGGCCAAAGCCATGATCCCCGAAAACTATACGTTCAAGAGCATCGGCGACTACCTGATTCAGGAAACGGTTCCTTCGGGCAACGAATTCCTCGACCGAAATAAAACGTTCGGCGAAGTGAAAGCAGAGTTCAGTATGAACATAACCGAAAACGGCAAGGAGATCGTCGAAAGCGCCGGCAAGAAATCGGTCCAGTATTACGAAGTTACCTTCAATGTGCTGCCCGACGGATCGGTTCAGATGGAAGAGTAAGGCGACCTGCGGCGACACACTGCGAAAGACGGGAGTTTCGGCTTCCGTCTTTCTTTATTCTTGAGGCATACTCGCACCGAAGCGAGTCACCTGCGAAAATTACCGGACAGATCGCCGGTACGGGGAACGGATTTTCGAAAACGATACGTCGCGCTTCATTCCGCATATTCCATCCGACAAAGTGCAAATAAATTTGGCGCAGCACCAGGCTTTCACTATCTTTGCAGAAGATAGGAAGCGCCTCGGAAATCTTCGAAAATAAATTTTCCCGATTTCGCCCGGCTTTCACTATCTTTGTTCCGCTATGAGTGATTTTATCGTCAGCGCACGCAAATACCGCCCCGCCACCTTCTCATCGGTCGTGGGGCAGAAGCACATCACTTCGACCCTGAAGAACGCGATCGAGCGCGGTCAGCTTGCCCACGCTTATCTCTTCTGCGGACCGCGCGGCGTGGGCAAGACCACCTGCGCCCGCATCTTCGCCAAGGCGATCAACTGCCTGCATCCCGAAGGGGCCGAAGCCTGCAACACGTGCGAATCGTGCCGCAGTTTCAACGACGGACGCTCACTCAACATCCACGAGCTGGACGCCGCGTCGAACAACTCGGTCGAGGACATCCGCTCGCTCATCGAACAGGTGCGCATCATCCCGCAGGTGGGACGCTACTCGGTCTTCATCATCGACGAGGTCCACATGCTCTCGGCGGCCGCCTTCAACGCCTTCCTCAAGACGCTCGAGGAGCCGCCCGCACACGCCATCTTCATCCTGGCGACCACCGAAAAACACAAGATTATCCCTACGATCCTCTCCCGCTGCCAGATCTACGACTTCAACCGCATCCGCGTCGAGGACTCCGTGGAATACCTCAAATACATCGCCTCGCAGGAGGGAATCACCGCCGACGACGAGTCGCTCAACCTGATCGCACAGAAAGCCGACGGCGGCATGCGCGACGCCCTGTCGATGTTCGACAAAGCCGTTTCGTTCTGCGGGCAGGAACTCCGCTATCAGGAGGTGGCCCAGACGCTCAACGTACTGGACTACGACACCTACTTCAGCATGACCGAGACGCTCCTGTCGGGCAACTATGTCGAGGCGCTGCTCTCTTTCGACAACGTGCTCGCACGGGGATTCTCCGGCCAGACTTTCATGGCGGGACTCAACCGCCACCTGCGCGACCTGCTGGTGGCCCGCAACGAGCCTTCGCTCCGGCTGCTGGAATTTACCGGTACGCTGATGGAACGATACCGGACGCAGGCGGCCGCCTGCCCTCCCGAATTTCTTTTCGGCGCCATATCGCTGCTCACGGACCTCGACGGCAAAATCAGGCAATCGTCCAACCAACGGCTGCTCGTCGAACTGGGACTGATGAAGATCGCCGGTCTCGGTCAAAAAAAAAATAACCCCGTCGATCCCGTAAATCTTCCGTTGCCGGAACTGGTTCGGACCGCCCCCGCGCAATCCGCACCGGCCCGTCCGCAATCGACACAACAGACGGCTCCCGCGCCCGCTCCTCAACCGGCTACGGTCCAACGGCCGACGGCTGCGACGGCAGAATCTTCGCCCGGAATCGCGGCATCCGCTCCGGCTGCAACGCCTGCGGCAAAAGCCGCAGCCGATCCCGCACCTCCGGCGACATCGGCCGCTGCCCGTACATCCGCAATGCCGACGCCGTCCATTCAGCCGGTCCCGGAACGAACGCAGGCCGCAGCAACGCCGGTTTCGACACAACCGCAAACGGCGCGTCCCCGTCCCGTACAGTCCAGACTCGCATCGGGAATCTCCATTTCGGCGCTGATAAACGATGCAGCCCCGGAACCGGATACAGAAACCGCCGTGCATGCCGCAGCACCCCAGCCGGTCATCGACCCGCTCAGCGCCGAAAAACTCGAAACGACCCGTGAAAAAATCCTCACGCTCGTCCGCGAGATGCGTCCGCGCTTCGTCGCGGCGTTCGAACGGATGCAATTTCAGGGACACGTGATCCGTATCGCAGTTCCGTCGGAAGCCCTGCGCGAAGAGATCCTGCGCAACAAAACCGAACTGCTGCTCCGCATCGCCGAAACGTCCGGCGTGCAGGGTATGCTGGAGCTCGACGTCACGATCAACGAAGAGATCCGGGCCGCCCGCCCGATCAAACTCGAAGACCGGGTCAAGTATATGACCGAAAAAAATCCTCTGCTGGCCGAGTTGCGCCGGGCGCTCGACCTGGAGGTAGAATAAAGCATAAAGTAAAACCAAATACACAAATGGCAATTAAGAACTTTGTCGAAGAATTGGAATGGCGCGGTATGATTCACTCGATCATGCCGGGCACACAGGAACAACTTCAGAAAGAGATGTCTACAGCTTACGTGGGCATCGACCCGACGGCGGATTCGCTGCACATCGGACACTTGGTGCTGTCTCTTATACACATCTCCGAGCCCACGAGACACTGAGCGATCTCGT
>ENA-OYWC01000729-OYWC01000729.1-human-gut-metagenome-genome-assembly--contig:-NODE-729-length-11998-cov-7.168886_pt1 | contig 11998 bp, 8 predicted proteins | sample MGYA00244165_ERZ653387 | MGnify/ENA primary metagenome ERZ653387 (study PRJEB26926, sample SAMN06164974) | human gut metagenome | biome: ENVO:00009003; feature: ENVO:2100002; material: ENVO:00002003...
CGAGATCGCTCAGTGTCTCGTGGGCTCGGAGATGTGTATAAGAGACAGGCCCCTGCACCCTGCAAGGGACTTCGTCCCTTGACCCTTTCGCGCGATTGGATTGGTAACACTCTCATGCAGTTTTCGCGTGGTTATCCGTAGAAAGTAACGGAAAAATTCAAGCTGCATGGGAGGCGACCGGCGAAGGGGTCAAGGGGGCGACCGCAGGCTTCACCTGTTTTCATTGCCCCCTTGTCGCCTCCGCAGAGGCGAAATCCCTGCGACAATCGCAAGCCGCTATTAAAAGAACAGCCATGCCGTCCCAAAGGACAATCACCTGCGGTGATTAGCCCTTCACCGCAATCGCCTCAATCTCCACCTTCGCATCCCGCGGCAGCTTCGCCACCTGCACACACGCACGCGCCGGCGGATTCTTCGGGAAGAACTTCCCGTAGGCTTCGTTCACCGCGGCAAAGTCGTTCAAATCCTTCAGGAAAATCGTCGTTTTCACGATGTCCGCCAACGTGCAGTCCGCTTCCGCCAGAATCGCGGCAATGTTCTTCATGCACTGCTCAGTCATCTCACCAATTGTGCCTTCCAGCAGCTTGCCCGTTTCCGGCACAAAATACAGCTGTCCGGACACATACACCGTATTGCCCGCCTGAACGCCCTGCGAATACGGGCCAATCGCGGCGGGTGCGTTTTTCGTCGAAAGAATCTTGTTCATGGAAGAGAATCCCCCTTCATCTTAGTGCGTCAGAAACGCTGTCTGCATTATACCATGATTATGCGTCGAAAACAACACCGGAGGTAGAGAAAACCGCCTCCGTTTTTTCGAAGGCGGCTTTCTCAGGTACCAAATCAAAGGCCGTAGTAATAGAAGATGAGGCACACACCGGCCAGCAGAATGAACGCCAGCCCAACCAGCAGCGGCGCATGCGTGGCCTTGCCGCGGTTGGCTTCCTTCGCCATCTTGTAGTCGTAGTAGTGCTGATGCTTATGCTTTCCGGGCGCGAAAAGCACCAGCAGGTTTCGGAAACCGTAGGTAATGATGTCCAGCACACCTTCGCGCGCCGTGAACGTCAGCAGACCCACACAGGTCAGCAGCGCACCCGGCACAAAAAGTGCGTCGCACAAACCGCTCAGGATTTCCTCCCGCTCGCTCAGCGTCCAGATACTGCGCATCGAGGCAACGCCAGCAAATATCAGCGCGCCGATAGCGATGCAAATCCAGTAGGGCATCGCCCGCTTTGATTTTTTCAAAGCCCAAGCTCCTTCTTATACCGTTCAAACTCTTCGTCGTTGCAGTTGATGAAGTGTCCGGGTTTGATTTCCCGCAGGGACGGCTTGTTCACCGAGTAGTCATGCTCCTTCAGGGGCTTGTACTCAATGCGCTGCCGATGCTTCTCGTGATGCGGATCCGGGTACGGAATCGCGGACAGCAGCGACTTGGTGTACGGATGCAGCGGATGCTCGAACAGCTCGTCGGAATCCGCCAGCTCCACCAGCTTGCCGTAGTACATGACACCGATGCGGTCGGAGAAGTACTTGACGACGGACAGGTTGTGCGCAATAAACATGATGGTCAAGCCCATCTTGTTGCGCAGGTCGTTCAGCAGGTTGATAACCTGTGCCTGAATCGACACGTCCAGCGCGGAAATGGGTTCGTCGGCGATGATGAGGTCAGGCTCCAGCACGATGGCGCGGGCAATGCCGATACGCTGGCGCTGGCCGCCGGAGAACTCATGCGGATAGCGGTCAGCGTGCTCGCGCACCAGACCAACCAGATCCAGCACCTCGTAGACCTTTTCGTCGATGTACTTTTCGTCCTTGATGCCGCGGATTTTCAGGCCTTCTGCGATAATCTCACGCACAGTCATGCGCGGGTTAATCGAGGCAATCGGGTCTTGGAAAATCATCTGCATCTTGGTCATGATGTTGTCCTTCGCGGCAACCTTCATGTCCTGCTCGTAGCGTGCCTTCCGTTCCTCCAGCGCCTGACCGGACAGTGTCTTGCTGTCTGCCTCAAACGCCGCGGTCAGCTCCGCCTTGCGCTTCTCGCGGTACTTCTCGACGCACTTGCTCTTTTCCACAGAAGATTCCAATGCGTTCGTGCGTGCCTGACGGATTTTCTCCTTCAGTTCCTTGCGCATTTCCTTAATCTTCTGGTCGTATTCCGCCTTCAGCGCCGCCGCCTGCGCCGGATTCTTCTCCGTTTTTTCTTTCAGCGCGGCCTTCATCTGGCGCTGCTTTTCCTCGAAGTCGTTTTTCAGGCTGCGAATCAGCACCGGCAGACCGTTCTGCGTGGACGAAATGCGCAGGCCCTGGAAGTACACGTCACCCTCGGTCGGGTCGTACAGGTTGATGATGGTGCGGCCCGTCGTGGTCTTGCCGCAGCCAGACTCGCCCACCAGACCAAAGACTTCGCCCTTCTTGATGTAGAAGCTGACGTCATCAACGGCCTTGTTGATATAGTCGCCGCTGCGGAAATACTGCTTCAGGTGATTGACACGCAGGAGGACGTCGCTTTCTTCCTCAATGCCCGCGTGCTCCAGACGAGCCAGCGTCACCTTGTCCGTGATGGCGTTCATCACACGCGCGATTACCAGCAGCACGATGCCAACCAGCCACAGCCACACCCAGCGCGCCGCCAGCCACCACAGCGCAATCACCAGCGAAATGGCGTTGCTGTCATCAGACTTCTTGACGGTCGTTTCTGCCAGAGACTTCAGCGCGGTCTGGTAAGTCGGCGCTGCCGCCACGGACACCTGAACCGCCTTCAGCAGGCTGCTGAGCGAGCCGTCAAAATCTTCGCTCTGCATCCGCTCCAACAGCGTCGTCGCGAACACATCCAGCGTGCCGAGGTTTTCGCTCGGATAGCGTGCCTGAAGCGCCTCGTACTTGCTCTGCACGAACGCTTCCAAGTCAATCGCTTCGCCCTGCTTCTTCTGCTCCACCAGCGCGGCAAACTCGTCGCGGATATCCTCCGTGTCGACGCGCTCCAGCGTGCGCTGCTCCGCCAGTGCAGCGGCGTAGTCCTCAAAGCTCAGTGCATTCAGATATTTCTTCATGGAAGCCGGCTTGTTGCCCGCATCCACCGACGCACGAACCATCGTCGTCAGCGTTTCCACAAATTCCAGATAGCTGCCAGCTTCTTCGCCGTGCTCCTGCGCAAACGTTTCGTAGAACGCTGCAACATCCGGTTCGGTATTGGCGGTGGCAATCTTAATCGGCTTGCCCTTGGGCGCCGCCGGCGTCATGACTTTGTTCAGGTAGTCAAACGATTCCGCCAGCAAGCGGCTGTCGCTGCCGCTTTCCTGCTGCTCATAGAGCGTCAGATACGCATCCACATCGAAATTCTGATCGAAATCAGCGCAGAAAGTATCCAGCTTCTGCTTGGACAGCGCGTCCTGCCCCGCTGCCAGTTCATTCACCCACGTCGTATAGAACGTCAGCGCGCGATTCTGGCGCACGTCCCCGCCCAGCGTCTTGGTGGACGCGGCATCAATCATGGCGGAGAAATACTGCTTGTCGAACCAAGCGCGCGTAACCACGGAAGCGTTCTGCTGATAAGAGCGCAGCGCCCCCGATAGCGTAGACCATCCCGCACCGTCATTCGCCACAACATAGATGCTCATTACGATAGCGATGGCCATAACCACCAGCCCAATCGTTTTCAGCACCGAGGCGATTCCCTTTGCGATTTTCATGCTTCGGCGGCTCCTTTCTTCGCGTTCTGCAAGGCTTCTGCTGCCTCTCGTTCAGCCTGCTCCTTCTTCATGCGTTCAATGCGTTCCACCACAATCGCCGGCGGATTTACCTTCGGCGCATTCGGATGCAGCAGCCACGTCGCCGCCATATGCGTCTCGCTGACATGGAACATCGGCGGCTGTTCCTCAAAGTCGATTTCCATTGCGTACTTGTTGCGCGCGGCGAAAGCATCGCCCTTCGGCGGCAGAATCATATCCGGCGGCGTACCGGGGATAGCTTCCAGTTTCTCGCGCGTCTCCAAGTCCGGCATGGAGGACAGCAGCGCCCATGTATACGGGTGGCGCGGGTCGTAGAACACATCATCCGCCGTGCCATACTCGACAATCTTGCCGGCGTACATGATGGCAATGCGGTCCGCCATGTTCGCCACAACGCCAAGGTCGTGCGTGATGAAGATGACCGACAGGCGGCGTTCCTTCTTCAGGCGGTTAATCAGTTCCAGAATCTGCGCCTGAATGGTCACGTCCAATGCGGTTGTCGGTTCATCGCAGATGAGGATATCCGGGTTCGCGGACAGCGCAATAGCGATAACAATGCGCTGACGCATACCGCCGGAGAACTCAAAGGGATACTGATAGAAGCGCTTGTGCGGCTCCGGAATACCGACTTCCTTCATCAATTCGATGGCGCGGTGGCGTGCCATGCCCTTGGTGAGCTTGAAGGCATAATCCTGCGCGCGCGCCTTCATGTAGTCCACCATTTCCACCGCCAGCACGTCAAAGTCCTTCGTCTCGCTCGCCGCGATGAGTTCCTCAAAGTGCTTCAGCAGGCTCCGGGTCATTTCGCAGAGGTTGTGCTGCGCCATATCCGCGTCAATCAGGTTTTTCGGGATGACGGACGGCGGATTCTTGCCCTTCGCCTTCTGCGCCTCAAACTTCTTCTGCTCGCGGGCGTAGCGCTTTTCTTCCTTCGGATTGTGCGTCTTGGAGCGGGCATAGCGGTCGATGTAGGACTGTGCGCCCGAACGGTAGACGTACGCCTGATTGTCCTTATCCAGCTGCAGCTTGTCGATGGCTGCTTCAACCGCCGCAGCCGATTTGTGCAGCGCTTCCTTGCATTCGCCCTCGTTCAGCGGCTTTTGCTGATAGACCTTCAAGGCGCTGCGGAGCGCATCCACCGCCGCCTGCTGCGATTTCGCCGCCTGCTGGCTGGAGTACTGGAGCGCGTGAGCAATGTCCTGCAAGAAGTCAATCATGAACTCGCGGTCGAGCGTTTCGCGCGCCATCTGGTTCAGCTCGGTGATGGACTGCTTTTTCGGGTCGGGCGTTTTGCCACTCGCCGCCAGATAGCCGATGCAGAAGAAGTTCGGCTCCTGCGCATTCACCATCGCGCCCAGCTTAGCGGTCATGTCCGCCATCAGCGCGCGCATTTCGCTTTCGCGGCGGCGCGTGTAGTTCTTCTGGAAGCCTTCCAGCGCCGTATGCCACTTCGCGATTTCCGGGTCATTCTCATCGAAGGTGTACGGGTCGAAGATATGCTTCAGGGACTTGCGGATGCGGCCGCAGATTTCGCGGACATCCTTGTCCTTGCTCGTCAGGATGGCATTGTCGATTTCGTCCAAGCCATCCATGCACTCGACGATGGATTCCATCGCTTCCTTATAGGTATATTCCATCTTCAACCCAACGGAAGCAAAGTGGTCGAACTGCTTCGTTTTGGCGTGGATGGCTTCGCGCGCCTGTGCGCCCTGTCCGCGCGCCTCGGCATCCGCCACCATCGTCTTTTCGAGCTGCGCCAGCAGGCTGTTGAAGCGTTCCTTGCCATCGCGGCGGCGTTCCTTGTTGTTCAGCAGCATGGCTTCCGTCAGCTGCTTGCCGATGCGCATGATAGGGTTCAGGGCACTCAGCGGGTCTTGGAACACCATGGCCAGCTTGTGGCCGCGCAGGGTGTGGAACTCTTCTTCCGGAATCTTCAGCAAATCCTTGCCGTCGTAGATGATTTCGCCCGCATCCACCATGGCGTTGCCCGCCAGAATGCCCATGATAGCACGGGTAGTGACGGACTTGCCGGAACCGGATTCACCGGCGATGGCGAGCGTTTCGCCTTCCTCCAGATTGAAGGAAATATCGCGCACTGCGCGAACCGCACCGTTGTTTGTGCGGAAGGAGATGGTCAAGTTTCGGACTTCCAGCTTTGCCATATCAGTCGTCCGCTCCTCTCAACGAAGGATTCAGCGCGTCGCGCAGGCCATTACCAAACAGGTTGAAGGCAATTTCCAAAATGGCGATGAAGATTGCCGGGAACATGATGATGTGGGGATAGGTGCTCAAGTACGCCTGACCGCCGGAAAGCAGCGTGCCGATGGAGGTCAGCGACGACGTTTCCAGATTGATGATGTGCAGGTAGCTGAGCATGGATTCGGAGAAAATGACGCCGGGGATGGTCATGACCGCGCCGGTCACGATGGTGCCCAGGCTGTTCGGGAAGATGTGCTTGAAAATCAGGCGAGCGTCGGATGCGCCCAGCGTGCGCGCCGCCAAGACGTATTCCTGACCCTTGAAGCGGTAGAACTGCGTACGCACGCGCGCCGCCGTACCAACCCAGCCGGTCAAGACGAAAGCGAACAGCAGGGATGGCAGCACGCCCACCTTTTCCGCCAAGTGCAGCTGGAACAGGGTTGCGACGACCATGAACGGCACGCTGTTCAGCACGTCGGAGATACGCTCCATCACCATGTCAACCGCGCCGCCGTAGTAACCCTCGATGGAGCCGTACAGCACGCCGAGGATGAAGTTGATGCTCGCCACAACGATGGAGAGCAGGAAGCTCAGGCGCGCGCCGACTGCCAGGCAGGTGAAAATATCCTGCCCGTAGTTGTTCGTGCCGAAAATGAACGTGGGTTCATAGCCGTTGACATAGCGGAAGTACTCCAGATAGTGCACACGCACGCGGTAGCCCGTCTGGTTCTTCTGGGCGTAGGTGTACCACTGCCCATCCGCACCGTCGTCGCCGGCAATGCGCTTGCTGTTGTAGTTCGCCTTGTTCGGGTTGTCGGACGTGAGGTAGTTCGGAATCAGGCTGCCGTTTTCATCCAGCGCCGGATCACCGTTGGTGTTCACGCTCTCGTCCTTGAGCTGGTACCAGAAGTTCGCGCCGCCGTTGCCCATCATGTACTGCGAATTGTGGGTCTTCTGCAGCGGGTAGATGACCTGAATGTCATTCTCGTTCTGATACGCCATCAGGTTGTTGTATTCCGTTTCGCTCAGGTTGACATACGCGAAGCCGACCAGCGCGTAGGAATCCACGCGCAGGTTGTAGTACGTCACGCCATTGGCATCGGTGTAGTGGTCGTATTCCTTCTTCACGACCGGCACGCCCGTTTCCTGACCGATGGCGTTATAGTAATGGTAGCCGATTTCGCTGACCTTTTCCTTGCGCGCGCCATCCCAGAAACCCGCGTTTTCAAACAGCGTGTTCTTCGGCAGCACCGACTTGTAGTAGCCGTCGCGGAACTGCACCGTGTACGGCGAGACAAACGGCGTGATGATGGCAAACAGCAGCAGGAACACAATCAGGCAGAACGCCACAACGGAGGACTTGTTCTTGCGGAAGCGCAGCCACGCGTCGCCCAGATAGCTGATGGACTTGGTCTGCAGCTTTTCGTCATGGATGCGCTCATCCTTGTGAATAAACGCAAACTTTTCCTTCGGGATTTCCGGATACAGATTCTTTTCCATCATTTCTTCGACCCCATTCTGATGCGCGGGTCAATAAACCCGTAGCTGATGTCAATGACAATGCCCGAAACCAGGCCGATTGCCGTATAGAACACGTTCAGCGCCATGAAGAAATTATAATCGCGGACATTGATGGAGTTGATGTACAGGTTGCCGATGCCGGGAATGCCGAAGATGTTTTCGATAATCATCGAGCCGCCCAGAATACCGATGAATTCACCAATAATCATCGGCAGGATGACGACCATTGCGTTGCGCAGCGCGTGACGGGAAATTGCCTGTGCCTTGGTCAGACCTTTCGTGCGCGCCAGCAGCATGTAGTCACCGGTCAGCACCTCGCTCAGCTCCGCACGGGTGTAGCGCGTCAAGCCTGCCACAACGCCGAAGCCCAGCGACAGCACCGCCGGAATCAGCGATACGAACATCGTCCAGCTGAACAGTGACCCGCCTGCCTGTGACAAACTTGCCGCCTGCAAGGGGAACCAGCCGAGCTTGAAGCACAGGAAGTACTGCACCAGGAAGGCGTACACATAGCTTGGCACCGAGATGAAGACCATGACCATGGTGGAAATGAAGTTATCCTGCCACTTGTTCTTCTTCAGCGCCGCATAGCTGCCGAAAGCAAGACCCAGCGGAATCGCAATCAGGATAGAATACAGGTTGACCAGCACCGTGTAGGGCAGCTTCTGCATCATGACAGCCCAAACACCCATGCCTTCATACATCTGCTCGCCGACGCCCCAGTCCCATTCGGTCAGGATGCTCTTCAGGTACAGGAAGTACTGCACCATGATCGGCTTGTTGTAGCCCATCTTTTCGCGCTTGGCGAGCACGAGGTTGATGTCGCGGCCCATTTCGCGGACGGCGGGCAGCGGCAGCAGCTTAATCAGGATAAAGCACATGGTCATGATGATGAACAGCACCAGGAACATGTACAGGACACGCTTGATGATGTATCGTGTCATACCATTTTTGGACATTCCACGTTACCTCCGTTTTTCATATTGAGCGGAAGGGGCGGGAAACCCTGCTGCCCCCCTGCTTCCGGCCGTCAGAGTGCGTCGCCCCACCCGTGACGGGGTCGCGGAGGATGCGGCTGGAGATGCGCATCACCGCGGACTGGGCTTGCCTGACTGAATTGAATCCCTATTGGGCATTTCTTAAGGAATCACTATCTTGTACCATTTTTCTTTGGAATCATAGCGTCCCCTTAAGAAACGCCCGAAAATCAACCGGTTTTTAATACGCACATCGGGCATGGGGGTCAAAAGGCCCCCATGCCCGTGCCGAGTTTCAGAGAATCACGGCAAATGTGCGCCTTGAATTAGTATTCCAGGGTGTTGTTGGCGATGTAGTCCGCCCACTCAGCGTCATCGTAGTTGTACGTCATGTACTGGATGCCGCCGAAGCCGATCAGCGTGACGTAGGAATCAACAACGGTGTTCACCTTCTGGGAGTTCATGCTCGCGGTGTTGCGGTAGTAGATGGAGGAGCAGGGATACCAGTTCATGAACGCGCCTTCGACAGCGGTCGCGAACTGCAGACGAGTGTCGTAGGTGTAATCAGCGAACTTGCCCAGCTTTTCCTCGATGGACGGAACGTTCTGGCTGTTGCACCAGTTCGCCCAGTTCTGCAGGGTGTCGGTGATTTCGCCAACGCCTTCCACATTGTAAACAATGTCGATGGTGGTGGTGTCATAGCCGTATTCGTTCTGGTTGCCCTTGCCGTACGCATCGTCGGTGTAGCAGTTGCCGAACACGCCGAAGGGAGCCATCGTCGCGCCGCCCCAAGTGGTGAAGATCATGTCCGCGTTGCCGGACTGCATGGTTTCGTAGTAGTCGGTGTCCACGGTCATGGTCATTTCGACCTTGCCTTCAAACGGCGTGCCAACGCAAGCGTTCTTCAGCGCGGCGTTCAGGTAGTTGAACATGTTGACGTAGATAGCGTCGCTCTGGTACACGCGCAGGTCAATCTTGATGTCGCTGGTGCCATCGTAGATGCCAGCAGCAACAGCCTTGTCATACGCAACCGCCATCAGCGCGCGCGCCTTTTCGACCTCGTAGCCGGTCATGGCTTCGTACGCTTCGTCGAGGGTGTCGTAGTCGCCGCCCTCGCCCCAGGTCAGGTCGAACAGACGGCAGAGGACTGCCTTCGCGGGTTCGCTGTCACGATACAGCGCGCCGGTGAAGGGGTCATAGCAGTACAGTTCGTTGATCAGGCCAAAGCCAGCCGTGCCAGCCGCGGTGAAGGAGGAAGCGAATTCCTTACGGTCATAGGAGTAAGAAATCGCCTGACGGAATTCCGGGATCACCAGAACCTGACTATTGGTGCCGTGAGACAGCAGCTTCTCATAGTCGGTGTTCATGGTCAGCTTGGTGGTGTAGCCGTTGTTCGGGCCGTACTTGATGTACTTGCTGTTGCCGTACTTCTTCAGGTCGTCCGCCTGCAGAGCGATGTCATCAATCTCGCCCTTTTCGAACGCCAGCACCTGGGTCGCGTGGTCGGCAATGCAGGTCACCTTGTAGATGTCCGTCTGATACTGGCCGACGTGGTTGCCGTCATGATAGCCATACCAGTTGTCATTGCGGGTCAGGGTGTATTCCTTGTCCAGTTCGAAGGAAGACAGCTTGTACGGGCCGTAGGAAACCGTGTTCTCCACGGAACGGCCATACTTGGTCTTCACTTCGTCCGCTTCTTCCTCGGTGGCAACTTCCTTGCCGTCCTTGTAGAAGGTCTTGCAGGCTTCGTAAACGGGCTTGTAGACCAGGTAGGAGGAAGACAGGTTGTAGGGCACATAGAAGTTCGCTTCGTTCACGGGGTTGGCCAGGATGAAGTCAACGGTGTAATCGTCAACCTTCTTGAAGCCAACTTCGTCCCACGTTGCGGCATCCGCAACGCTGGCGGTGTACAGGTACTGAGCCTGCATGGACTCATACTGCTGACCCGCGGCGAAGTAGTTGTCAAACAGGTACTTCGCGGAGACCCACGCTTCGGCAGCGGTTTCGTCTTCAACAGAAGCATCGCGGTACATCGTGTCGTCCGCAATGTTCACATACTGCGGCGCGGGATTGCCCTCCGCGTCCAGCGCGCCGACCATGCCCCAAGCGCTCATGTCGAGGTACACATCGGTGCCGGCGGCAATGAGGTTCTCGGCAGTGTCTGCAATCAGGTCATAGGTCGTCTTGCCCGCGTAGAGGTAGTTCTTCGCGTTGTAGATGACGAACTCGCCAGCATAGTAGCTGTCAGCGCGGCGATTCAGCATCTTCGGGTTGAGCAGCTGCTGCATGGAGTACACATAGTCATCAGCGGTGATGGGGGTGCCATCTTCCCACTTGGCGAGCTTGTTCAGCGCGATACGCCAAGCCTTGGCGGTCTCGCCTTCCTTCACGCCGTACTGACCGACATACTCAGCAGTCACGTCCACCGGCATTTCAGCAGCCAGTTCGGGCATGACGGAGTAGCCATTCTTTTCGGAATTCAGAACGAAGGTGTAGAAACCAGAGCTGACATTGTTCAAAATATCAGTGTCTTCGTTCGTTTCCCAGGAGAGCGGGTCCCAGTTCAGAGAAGAGTTAATGCCGGGGGTGTAGCTGTTGTAGGTGTACACCTTTTCATCGGTGTAGTCCTTGCCAGCTTCGCCGACATACTGATCGGTAGAAACCGTCTGCGCGCTCCCCTCGCTCTTTTCCAGCGTGACAGTGCCCGCGTTGTACACGCGCTCACCGACATCGTAGGAATCAGCAGGCGTGAACGTGCCTTCTGCCAGCGCAGCCGCACTCAGCATCATGCACGCAGACAGGACCAGAGAGAGAATCTTCTTCATGGTCTAACCCCTCCAATTCATTTCGTACCAGATGACACGATGCAAATGATACGTTGATATTCATTATAGAGGAATTGACGCAAGCTTGTCAAGGGCTTGCCGCTTGCAATTTTTGACCAATCTTCCTGCAAAATTCCCCACTTTCACAGCAACCCCTTGATTTAACGATGTGAAATCGTTTTCGCGCCAATATTGTTTTTTTTGTGTTTTTTTGTTCTTTGCCTTGATTTCTCTGCCTTTGCGCCATACTTGACGTTTCCCGTTTTTTCACCTATACTATCCTGTGCAGTGAAAGGAGAATTCCTTTATTATGAATGTTGACTTGACCCATGGTTCGATTTTCCGCGGACTGCTCCGTTTTTCTCTGCCGCTGATGGCGGGCAATCTGCTCCAGCAGCTTTATAACCTTGTGGACACCTTCGTCGTCGGGCGATACTGCGGTGAAATCGCCCTTGCCGCCGTCGGCAGCGCGTTTTCCGTCATGATTCTGCTCACGAGCATCGTCACCGGGCTGTGCATGGGCAGCGGCGTCGTCTTCAGCCAACTTTACGGCGAGGGAAACATGGATAAGCTCAAGACCGCGATGACCAACGCCTTCTGTCTCATTGCGGCGCTGTCCCTCCTGCTGACGGCGCTCAGCTACGCGCTGCTCGATGCGTTCATCGTGCTGCTGCGCGTCCCGCCGGAGGCCGTGCCGGATATTGCACTGTCTCTTATACACATCTCCGAGCCCACGAGACACTGAGCG
>ENA-OYWC01000748-OYWC01000748.1-human-gut-metagenome-genome-assembly--contig:-NODE-748-length-11777-cov-6.287835_pt1 | contig 11777 bp, 7 predicted proteins | sample MGYA00244165_ERZ653387 | MGnify/ENA primary metagenome ERZ653387 (study PRJEB26926, sample SAMN06164974) | human gut metagenome | biome: ENVO:00009003; feature: ENVO:2100002; material: ENVO:00002003...
CGGAGATGTGTATAAGAGACAGCTCCTGTACCTGTAGACCGATTCAATCAGGCTGCTCTGGACTGAAAGTATTTCTTTTTGCTCTTCAGTCAGTGTTCCAATGAATTCATAGAGCTCATTTTTTATCTGCTTTCTTACTTCAATTTCATCAGAGTGTGCAAAAATATTTTCCTTGCTTGTTGCCATCATTGAAAGAAAATATCTCTGAAATTCGTTTGCAATTTTTTCTTCTAACATCATATCTTTTCTCCTGTGGTTTACTGTCCGGCTGTTGCATCCTGTGGCTGCCCAACCTGTGGCTGCGATGTGTCCTGTGTCTGTTCCGCCGACTGTCCGGTCGAAGCATCAGTGGTTTCCGGAAAGACCGCATTGGGATCATCTTCCGGTGAAACATCACGTACATCAGGTGCATTGTCCTGTTCATTCTCCGTGTTACTGCCTGAGCCGTCAGCTTTGATTTTTTTCACTTTAAGATATCCGTCTTCATCAAAATAATATTCTGTATCCGCCTCAGTTTCTTTTATTTTTTCTGTTGCATTTTCTGTCCCTGCCGTGGTTTCCCTGACTTTATTTTTTTCTGCATCATGAGTATGTTTTATAAGCATGACACCAATTACACATGCAGCTGACACTAGCATGACAACAAGCAGGATAAAAAGTGCCCTTCGGATTTTTTCATATGGATTTTTTCTCATTATCTTCACTTCTTTCTCAGTGTAACCGGTGTGATGAATTCTTCAAGCTCGTCTGCATCAAATGCAAGCTCCCTGGTTTTTCTCTCATAACCAAGTTCACTTATGAACCTTGTAATTGACATTCCATACCATTCCTTGAAGCCTAAAAATATAACCGGGAATGCAAGCGGTATTCCGAAATAACATCCGACATTCAGTGCTATGTTGAACTTGAAATATACAAGTGCTGTTACACCTGCAATGATTAAAAGTGCAGCCGCAACACACAGCACTTCTTTTAATGTATAACCGAACATGAATTCATTTTTATATTCAGTGTCGGGGTCCTTGTTGATTGGTATTGTCATAAAATTATTCCTCCCTAAAAAATCCAGCGTGCAGGATTCCGGTACGCTGTCAGTTATTTTCCTGTCCTGCCGCATCAGCCGCTGTATCATCCTGCGGATACTGCGGAGTTCCATAGCCAGCTATCTTTGAATATGTGATTGAATATGTATGCTCTTTTACATGGCTTCCTTTATGGTAAGGTGTGGTGCTGCTTCTTCCGCTGTTGCCTTCTATTGTTGTAAGCTTTTTTGTTTCAGGATTATATCCTGTCACAATTCCTGTATGGCTCATTCCGTTTCCGAAAATAATAATGTCACCTGCCTTTGGCACATATCCGCTTGCTGCATCATGATACAGGTTATTGTTAATATACCACTGCTTTGAAGCTGCGACACTTGCAGTCTTTGGCATGATACCCTTTTCAATAAAGCCACACTTGTCTGCACAGTATGACACGAACATGGCACACCAGTTCGCATCCATCCCATACCAGTTTTTGTACCTGTATCCTCCGACTGTCTTGTCCGCATCATTAAGTTCATTCTGTGCTGCCTCTACTATCTGTGTGCAGACAGTTCCATTGTTATCACCCTGTCCTCCTGATGCATCGACAGCTGCCTGCATTATTACCGTCAGGCTTGTAAGCATAACTGTAATACATATTATGGCTGCCATGAGAAGCATAATTAAATTGTTATTTTCTCCTGCCTGCGAAACACTGTAATCACTGACAGCCGCTGCAGTCTCATGTTTTGCCTGCTGTGTCTGTTCAGCCTGTGTCTGTGCTGTCTGCTGTTGCATTTTCTGTGAAACCTTTACTGCAGCCTGTGCAGCATTTTTTGCTGTATCAACAGCAGCTGTCACCGCAGCTGTCACCCCAAATGTTGCTGTACCGGTCAACGCTCCTGACGTTGTTCTTACAGCCGTACCGGCAGACTTTGCTGCAGTGCCGGCGGCTGTCTGCACATTCTTATTTACCATGGTCTTTGATTTAACAGTCAATATATTTTCTTTTTCTGTTTTATTTCCACGGAGATTCCTGTTTCTTTTAATGATATCAGATGACCACTGTTTCTTAGACAGTTCCTTCTGGTACATTTTGTTATATCTTTTCTTCTGCCTTCTGCTCAGGGTGCCATATAATGCTCTGCTCTCTTCTGCCAAAACGCTCTGAAGCTCAGGCATTTTTTCTTCTGAAGCATTATTATTTCTGTTTTCTTCATCATACCCGCCGTTAAACTGTACATCAAAATTTTTTACAGCATTCCCTGTTTTTTTCGCGGCCGATGCAGTAAATCCGCTCACATGTCTTATGACTGTTCCACCTGTTTTTATTGTACGCTCCGTGGTTCTTATTTTTGATTCCTGTGCCGTTATTACACGCATGTCATTTCCCCCGGTTTATATCACAGATAAAAAGTTTCCTTTGAAATGTCAGCCTCTTCCTGTTTCTTTTTCTTTTCTGCCTGCTTATGGAAATTTGTATCAAATGATGCAAACAGCGGATTGCTCTCACTCATTCTCGCATCCATCAGATATACATTTCCACGCCATACAAGCACTCCGCAGCCTTCAGTATTTTCTTCAAGTGCCTTAAACTCTGTTGGTGAGAATTCCTGAATCTTGGCAAGATTTGCTGCATCAAGCCCACCCTGGTCAAAGAACACCTTGAACGGACAGTTTGAGAACATGTCTCTCAGCGATGGATTTTCAAGCACGTGTGTAATATTCTGGGCAGCAAGCGTAACTATGGCTCCAACCTTACGGTATGTCTCAATTGCATACAGAAGCTGTGCTGCCGTTGTTTCTTTCTCACACAGCACCTGCGCCTCATCCACAATCAGGTGGAGTGCCTGCTTTGTTTCCTGGTTTGTATCAATTCTCATTGAGAGAAAATGCATTATTGTCAGCATGCACGGCTCCCATATCTCCTGGTCAATATTTTTAAGACCGAAGCCTATAAGCCTGCTGTTCATGTCAAGGTTTGTTTCATGTGCAAACATGTCGTATACACCTGTGGTGTAATCCTCAAGTGAGTCGACTATCTCCATAATTATTCTCTTGTCTTCAGTAAACTCAGCAGTATCAATCTGTGCTTTAATTTTTTCCCTGAGCAGCGGCAGAGTCGGGTATTTTTTCTTCTTTGCATGTTTTGAGGTCTCGTTAAAATATTCCTCATACATAGTCCTTACTGCACGTCCGACATAGTTCATGTGAATTCTGGTTACAACAATATTTGTCATGATTGAGGCACAGAATGAATTAGAAAAGTTTGTCATCCTTGCAATAAATTTATTCCGGACATTGCTGTCTCCATTCTCCACATAGTCAGGAATCTCATACGGATTCATATAAATTTTGCTCTGAGGTGTAAAATCAAAATACATTCCGCCTCTCAATGAGCGTATGAATTCCATCTGTTCATTATTCGGGTCAAGTATAATCACATCATCATCTGTAAACAGCAGAGGCTGTGCTATCTCTGTTTCCTTAATGAAAAATGATTTGCCGCTTCCAGTATGTCCTACCATAAAGCCATGAGGTGCAGGAAGAAGTTTTCTGTTACCGTATATGAGATGCTTTGTCGTTTTATTGAGTCCGTATACGATTCCGTTGCTGTCATGCACATCTCCTGCATAGAACGGCTGGAAAGCTATAGCTGACGAGGTATATAAAAACCTCATATGATTTACCTGACGTCCACCTATCGGAAGGACAGTGTTTAATGCCTTAAGCTGCCTGTGGTAATATGGTTCAAGCTCATAAGAGCTTCCCTTTGCCTTCTGTTTTAAAATATCCACCCTCTGTGTCAGCTCCTCAAGTGAATCTGCATACACCAGCACCAGAAGCCCGAGAAAAACTCCCTCCTCATCATTCTCATCAAGCTGATCCATGTCATCTTCCAGGCTCGTCTTCTTTTTGGTCAGGCTGTAGCTTGTAGTTGCTCCAAACTGCTTATTATTGTAATTTCTTGTACGCTCCTGGGCTATTACCCTTTCGTTATTTGCATGCGCGTTTTCAAGTCTGTCATGAATTACATTCTTTGGAACACGCTGCATGTCTATCGTAATGTATGTTGGAAAAAGTACATCACTTAAGCTGTGTATTACCTTGTCCTCTGAAAGAGACTGCCCAAACGCGGTTCCCACAAGCACTGATATGTATTGTTTATTGTTTATAACCATGTAGTCGGTATCTGACTGTATTGATGCCGGAAGTATCTGGTTTTTCCATCCGCTGTCATGTGGTGATATTCTTGCAGGAGGCAGGCACTCTTCCCCTGCCCGTAACATTCTCGACAGCAGTACCATTCTCTCTTCTGCAGACATTTTGTATATCCTGCTCCTTAAGTTACGGAAAATATTTGACAGTGTAGTGTCAATCGTTGCAAAGTATGCCTCAGCTTCTTCTAGAGAGTGCGCACGGCATGTCACAGTAAGAATCATTGTCTTTCTGATGTCCCTTGTTCCTTCATCTATCTTCTGGTTAATCCACTTTCCTATTCCTTTTTCTATCACAGGGTATTCCTGTCCGTTAATTGGATTGAATATCTCATTTACAAATGAATCCAGGTCTCTCTGTTCGTTTGCAAGTGTTATCTTAAAAGGTCCATCCAGAGATTTAAGCAGTGTCATTATCTCCAGCAGTGTACTGTCCTTTTTAGCGGTATCCTTATTTACATAATTGATATCCTCGAACATATAGCTCTGATCATACATTGCTTCACCTGTCATTGGCTCAATCTTAAAGTTGCCGTTTTCATATGCCCTGTCAATGCAAAGCCATTCCTTGACGCTCCGAGGCACCTTTACTACCGGCACGCTTAAAGCTCTTCCCTTTTCAAATTCACTATTTGCATCTAATTTTGCCATTATGTTTCCTTTCCTTTAAATCCCAAAAGTCTGTTTCAGGAATGAGTCTGCACCTTTTACTCCTGCAGCTGTCAGCATCATCATGAACATATTTTCAATGCATCCAGTCGGCAGGATTATGTCAGTAAGAATGTTGTCTCCCAAGAAATCATGCAGGTTCAGCTTCGAGACCAGTACCACAAACATCACTATGACAACTATTGAAAATGATTTACTGAGTAATGTTTTAATCCATGCTCCTGCAGCATTCTGTATTCCCGGTCCTCCGGGAATACACGAAACCGCAAGTGGTCCCGTTGCTGCAAGCATGTATAACTGTATAGTTCTGCCAACCATTGTGATAAATATGGTAGCTGCACATACAATCGCTATTACCAGGAAGATTATGCCAATAACCATCAGTACCATAAGCTGTACTTCATTGACCGATGAATCTTCCAGTCCTCTAAAATCACTTTCACCTATTATAACCCCTCCGGTTACTTTGGTTACTGAAAATACCCATTTGCTGAACCATAGTACCGAATTTATTGCAAGATTGCCGAGCAGTACCTTAATCAGCACATTGACTCCGGTTTCAATCGTCATGCTCTCCCTAAGGTTTCCAACCTGCCTGCATATGCCTATGTAAAAGAAAAGATTCAGCATTGTGGCTGCTATTGCCTGAAAGAACGGAAAAAGAGTACCACTGACATATGCCCATGCTGTAGACGATGCACCTTGAGGTGTATTTAATCCAAAACCAAGGCTGAATCCCAACATATAATTGTATAGCTTAACTCCAAGAGTATATAAAGGTGCAAGGCCGCTTGTAATCCAGTCCATTAAACCACTCCCTTACATTATTGCTGCCAGTATCTGCGGTGCCATTGCCATTACAAAACCGCCTCCAATACGTTTGAATGCGTTTGCCTGCATTGTACCCTCAGATCCCTGAAAGGCGATGCCCCACTCTGAAATTCCCCAGAGTGTAATTATTGAACCGATGGATGAAACAATTCCACTTACAAGATTCTGCAGCGATGTAAATTTTGCTGTTACAACATTTGCTGCCTCCGCTGCGTATACCGGTGACACTTCACCTGCCATGATTACTGTAGTAATAAGCAGTGCAAGCATAACCTGGAAGAAACGTACCGCATCCACATTCTGTATTCTGTACTTTATCATTTTTATATGCCTCCCTATTTTTTCTTTTTTGCAAGTGCCACAATGCCTACTCCGATAAAGCTCAGCAGGAGCCATGAACCGAAGAATATCATTCCCATAAACTGTGCCATATCCGGCTTAAATTTAGCAAGCAGCGCCGTCAGCAATAATGCAAGCATAAATGCTGCTACAAATGTAACAATGAAACCAACTGGTATTTTCTTCTTTCTGTGCATAATAATTTTCTCCTTTTAAAAAACGCAGAGCCTCACAGCCCTGCGTTAATCATTGTTTGTAGGTAATTGGGTAACCCCCTAGTGTTTCTTCTTTGATACTGCTTTCTTCCTGAAGAATGAACAGATAACTGCCATTACTCCTGCTATTCCTGCAAGCACATACATAACCACTGACATGTAATCACCGGTCTTTGGCTTTGGCGGAGCAATCATTGTAATGGTCTGGGCTGCATCGTTGATGTCATTGTGTGATGCAATGGCATAAGCGCCATCTGCAGTCACAACATCAAGCTGCTCAAATACTACAAGCTGCTTTCCTGTCATGCCTTTTCCATTGAATCTGAATGTCACGTCAACTACGCCCTCGGTGCCTGCCGCTGTAAACTCAGTTACTGCAGTTACTTCCTTTCCGTCAATCACAAGTGCTTTTCCTGTAGCTTTGTCCATGAGCTTTCCTGTCACTCTGTAGGTCTGTCCCTGTACCAGATTCTGGTACGCAACTGAATCTACAATAGTAACGCTGCTGTCAGCTGTTGAGCTGTGATCCTTTCGCTCACCATCGATGGCCGTTGTTCCAATCTTCGGAACATAAAGTGTCTGTGCCTCATCTGTGATATCGGCATGTGTCGCTATGAGATTATTCTCATAATATACATTCTCGAACATCACAATCGTTCTTCCTGCAAGAAGGCTCGCATCAAATGTAAATACCACATCCACTTTGCCTGTTGCTTCCTTCGCAACAAACTCTGCCTCTGCTGTGACATTGTTTCCGTTTGCAATAACCGGTGCTCCGTTTGACTTGTCTACTGCAGTTCCGACTACCTTATACTTCTTTCCTGGTACCAGGTTCCGGTACGATACAGTATCGACTATCTTTGCACTCTTCTCAGCATAAAACATGCTTGTGCCTGACTTTGCATCCTTTGCTGTGGTCTTAATCTGCGGCACGCAGATGGTCTGGTTTTCATCACTGTAATCTTCATGTACCGCAATGAGCACCTCTTTAACTTCACTGTTGTCGGCTGGATTGTTATTTTCATTATCTACCTCGACCTTGTTTGATGTGTTATCTGTTTTATTCTGTGTGTTTTCTGACTCAGATGCCTTCTGTGTATCATCAGGTGTCTTGTCCTTGCTTGATGTATCATCAGGGTTTGCATCAGCATTATCCGCATTTTTCACGAGATAAAGCTTCTCAAACAGCACCATTGTCTTTCCGGCAAATTCCTTTGCACTGAATGTAAACTCAACATCCACAGTGCCGTCTGCTGTTTCAGGTGTGAATTCAGCCTCGGCTGTGATATCCCTGCCGTCATTCTGCAGTGGTTTTTTGCTGTCCTTATCCATTACTGTTCCTGCTACCCTGTATGTAAGGCCCGGGATAAGGTTTTTGTATGTTACTGTATCTTTTACTTTTACATCATCCCCTGCATTTGACAGATGAATGCCTGTCACCTCATCAAGAGCCTCTGTTGCAATGGCTGGCACGTAAATGGTCTGTGCCTCGTCATTTATGTCAGCATGTACTCCTACAAGCCTGTTCTCATAACGGATTTCCTCAAACATTACAATGGTCTTTCCGGCTAAATTACTTCCGTCAAAGATGAAATCAACATCCACTTTTCCGTCTGCTGTCTCAGGTGTTATCTCAGCTTCTGAAGTTACTGCTTTTCCGTCTGCATCCTTAATCACCTTTCCGGTTTTCTTATCCATCGCTGTTCCTGTTACCTTATATGTCTTTCCAGGAATGAGATTTGTGTACTCGACAGTATCCGTGATTTTGATATCCTTCTCAGCATATGTGAGCTTTGTCTCTGTCTTTGTGTCTGTTGCTGCTGTCTTTACTGATGGAACATAGATAATCTGTGCTTCATCGGAAATATCAGCATGCACGCCAACGAGCTTATTGTTGTAGTAGATGTTTTCATACATTACAACTGTCTTTCCGGCAAGTGAGCTTCCGTCAAATACAAACTCAACATCGACTGTACCATTTGCTTTTTCTGCCTTAAACGATGCCTTTGCGGTTACATCTTTTCCTGCATCGTCCTTTAATGTCTCGCCTGTTGTCTTGTCTATTGCAGTTCCTGTGACTGTGTATTTCTCACCCGGTACCAGATTCCGGTACGCTACTGTATCAGTGATGTGTATGTCCTTCTCTGCAAGTGTGAGCTTTGTTGCTGTCTTATCATCAATGGCTGTTGTCTTTACAGATGGGATATAAATTGTCTGTCCCTTGTCATTTATATCCTCATGGGCTGCAATCTCTGCCTTTCCGTAAAACATCTTTTCAAATACAACCACAGTTGTATCATCAAGACCCTTTGTATTGAAATGGAAATCTACTGTTGTTTCTCCGTCAGCTGTATCCGGTGTGAAATCGGCTGATGATGTAACGGCCTTGCCGTTTACTGTCACAGCCTTGCCGGTACGCTGATCCATGAGTGTTCCGGAAATGGTGTATGTCTTTCCCGGTACCAGATTCCGGTACGCTACTGTATCAGTAAGAGTCACATCACTGCCTGCCAGTGACATGTGCGAGTCAGTGTCCTTATCCTTAACACTTGTAAAAATGAGTGGAATGTGGACTGTCTGTGCCTCATCATCAATGTCTGCATGTACTGCAATAAGCTTGTCCGTATAGTAGACATTCTCGAAGAATACCACTGAACGTCCGGCCATGGCTGTTCCATCAAATGTAAACTTCACATCCACACTGCCGTCTGCTGATGCTGCTGTAAACTTAGCTGTCGATACAAGCTCGTTTCCGTCTGCGTCTGTAAGGGGCTCTCCTGTTTCCTTGTCCACGGCTGTTCCCCTGACTGTGTATTCCTTGCCCGGTACCAGATTCCGGTACGCTACTGTATCTGTGACAGATACTTCCTTCTTTGCCTCACTCACGTTAATTTTAGAGCTGTCATCAGTGGCTGTTGTCTGTGCTGCTGGAATGTGGATTGTCTGGCCCTCATCATTAATGTCCTTATGCTCTGCAACCTCCACATCCTCAAGTGTAAGTGTCTCATAAACTACAAAGCTCTTTCCTGCAAGTCCTGTTGTGTCAAACTCAAACTTGAGCTTCTTTGTGCCCGATGCACGTCCTGCCGTGAAAGCCATCTCCTGTGTGACAGGCTCTCCGTCAACAAGCAGCTCTTTTCCTGTTTCTTTGTCCATAAGCACACCGCTTAACGTGTATGTCTCACCCTTTAAGAGGTTAGTGTATGTAACTGTATCGGTTATAACAGCCCTGCTGTCTGCAAGTGTAAGGTGATCAGCTGTCTCACTGTCTGTGGCAGTGGTGTGGATTTCAGGGAAATAAATAGTCTGGTCTTTATTCTCCATATCCTCCTCTGTAGCTGCCACGTAATCGCCATATGTGAGCTTCTCGCATACAACTACTGTCTTTCCGCCAAGTGCAGATGAATCAAAGTTAAAGTGCATGTCGAGCACCTTCTTTGTTCCGTCAGATGTAAATGTCTGTGAAGCTGTCACCGGATTTCCGTTTACCATGACTGCTTCACCTGTGTCCTTGTCCATGAGTGTGCCGGTAATTGTGTAATCCCTGCCTGCCATGGTGTCCGTGATTGTTACTTTGTCAATGATGTCTGTATCTGCCGATGGCTTGATAATCTGGTACTGTGTCTTTGCATCAGATGCCTGTGTTGTGATAACAGGTGTTGGCTCTGAATGGTTCTCGATTGTACCTATATCAACTGTAACCTTGTCTCTTCTGATAGAGAACTCGCCCTTATAGAGGATTTTTCCCCTGTTGTTGTCACAGGAAAGCTCCTCAAGTGTGTAATCACCATAAGGCATTGCTCCAACCGAGTCATCGACCTTTGCACTGCCATCTGCGGAAGAAAACCACAGTCCGTCATACGCACCGCCGCCGTTTGTGTTCTTTGAGTGTGCGTTCCAGCTGCTCTCTGAGCTGAAATAACCGTTCTCATCAGTTTTGATGATGTGGCTCTCTCCGGTGCCTTTGCATGTAACCCTGAATGGAATGTCGCTCATTCTGTTCTGATTGTCTGTGTCAATCTTAGTAAGCTTGAAGTCACCACGCTTGATTTTGTCGCTTACCTTAAAGGTGTTGCCGCCTTTTAAAGATGCAAGATTGCCGTTCTGTGTAATCTGTGCTACATATTTGCCTGTAATCTTCTCACCTACTCCGCCAACCTGAAGATATGCACCTTCAAGGTTGTAGCCTTCAGGAGCTTTTGTCTCTTCGATTGAGATTGTGCCGAGTGGTAATATTGCTGTTCCTGCGGCATTTGTGTAAAAATCATCACCTGAAACTTTACAAGTATTATTTAATCCAGCTACATATACTCCACCAATTTTAACTGTCTTGATAACCCATGTTCGTGTGGCATTTGCAGGAAGATTTCCTGCATTGTAATAGCCTGCATAATATTTAACAGTAAACTCAGCATTTTCAAGACTCGCTCCGCCCTGTACCTTGTCACCGGTCTCACTGTCTACCTTGTTAATGCTTATTCTTACAGGATCGTTTGTAGGTGTATCTGATACGCTTAGCGCTGTATTCTGTCCGTCTGTTACAGTAAATGACTGTACCGAACTATCAAGTGCATATCCTGCAGGTGCTGTAAGCTCCTTGTAATAATATGTTCCGGCATTCAGTGAAACAGCAGCTGCATTGCCGCCTGCATCCGTTGTCAGTGTAGTAACCTGAGCTGAACAGCCTGCATCAGAATAAATTCCGTATACAGCTCCTGCAAGTGAATAACATGAGTTTCCTGATGTGATTCCTGTGTTAGCTGACGTCTTGCTTAATGAAACTGTACCTGTCGGTGTGTATTCATAACCGAGAATGTTCTGGGTTTTTCCTGTTGCAAGAACAAAGATTTTAAATGAATCCGGAACCGGCTGCCATGTAAGTTTAAATCTTGGAGCGTTTTCATTAATAAGTTCTCCGGCCGTATTAAACCCAAGTACATTCTGATATGCCCAGTTTTTAAATGAAGAATTACAACCATGCATAGCTTCGCCACCTTCATAAGAAGCTGCATCTGCAAGGATAATGTGACTTAATGCAATGTACTTGTCATCATCCATTGCACTGCCGTCATACCATGTGGCAGGAAAATTACCTGCATTAAAGCCCGGTGCTCCCCAGCAGTAGTACGCGATATGTCTTAAATTCTCGGCAGCCGATGTATCTCCGGCATATGCCATATAATTCTCAACATCGTAGTGCTTTTCAAATGTTCCTGATTTTGGTGTCTTTTTAGACGGCTGTATACAATAAGCATAATTGCCGCCTGCATACATCTTGTGTGTTTCGTATCCGGCATACTCTACAGAATCACCTGATACCGTCAGTTCGACCGTATCACCGGCCGCCTTTACCGGCACTGTTCCCATACCGGTTGTGATGATTGTTGGCACTGATAATATAACTGCCATGGCCAGTGCCAGCACTCTTTTAAGTTTTTTCACTGTCTCTTATACACATCTGACGCTGCCGACGATAAGGC
>ENA-OYWC01000755-OYWC01000755.1-human-gut-metagenome-genome-assembly--contig:-NODE-755-length-11731-cov-5.593525_pt1 | contig 11731 bp, 10 predicted proteins | sample MGYA00244165_ERZ653387 | MGnify/ENA primary metagenome ERZ653387 (study PRJEB26926, sample SAMN06164974) | human gut metagenome | biome: ENVO:00009003; feature: ENVO:2100002; material: ENVO:00002003...
CCGACACTACTTGCCTGAAAGACATCGGGCTGTACCCGGAAGAAATGCGGGTCGGCATTTCGTTCGGTGCGGACCGCATCTACGACGTGATGACCGGCCTCGGACTCTTCCCGGCCGATCTGGGCTGTGCGGCCCGGGTGATGTTCGCCAATCTGGGCGAAGCGGAAGAGCATGCCTCGCTGAAACTGTTGCAGGAGGTGCGTGCCGCAGGTATTCCGGCGGAGATATATCCCGAAAACGGAAAGATGAAAAAACAGATGGAGTATGCCAATCGCCGGGGAATCCCCTGCGTGGTAATCGTCGGCAGCCGGGAACTGGAAGAACGGGTGGCGACGATCAAGGATATGACCTCCGGCGAACAGACCCAGGTGCCGTTCACCCGACTGGCCGAAGCACTCCGTTAGATAATTAGTTATAGATAATCCGAAGCGCCTGTCCGAGCGGACGCGGAATAGCCGCCCCGGCGGTAGTTGAGAGAGCAGAGTTATCGGCGGATACGCCCCGTTCCGAATGTGGGTGCATCCGAGGCGGTATCTATGGCTCTACCGAATCGCCGGAAAGAAGACGGGGTTCACGCCTTTCCTCCCTGCTCGCAGTCGGAAATCATTTCCCGGTGTTTCGCGGTACCTGCTTGGGAGGACGCCGGACGGAAAAATATGCAATCATGTAATTCGATATGAAGCGGAGCATGTGGTTTTTCGGGCTGTTGCTGGCCGTGGCGGGATTATCATCGTTCCGGACGGCCGATATCGCCGTTTCCCGGCCCGACCGGGCACAGCGACGGTCGCTCGCCAAGCTGGAGCGGTCTTACGAATATATCCGCAAGATGTATGTCGATTCGGTCGATATGGCGCCGCTGGTCGAGGAGGCGATCCGCAGCATGGTACAGCAACTCGATCCCCATACCGAATATGCCTCGGCTGCGGAGATGGCTGAATTCTGGAGCCTCTATCGGGGTAAGTTCGGAGGAATAGGCATTCAGACCCAATGGATCCGTGATTCGCTGGTCGTAACCTCCCTCCTGTCGGGAGGGGCCGCCGAAGAAGCAGGCATCCGTCCCGACGACCGGATCGTCCGGGTGGACGGACGCACCGTGAAGGAGATCCCGGCCTCCGAGCTCATCTCCGTCATGCGGGGAGATGCCGGATCGAAAGTAAAAATCCTAGTGATTCGACGAGGAGTCTGCCAACCGATTCTGTACGAAATCGTCCGACGGGAAATACCTCTCCCCTCCGTCGAGCTGGCCTACCGCGTCGATTCTGCGGTGGGATACATCAAACTGATCCGTTTCGGTCAGACCACCATGCGGGAGGTGCAGCGGGCTTACGAAGAGCTGGACCGTCCGAAGGAGTTGATTCTCGATCTTCGGGGCAATGGCGGAGGACTGTTGGATCAGGCGATCGCTTTGTCCGGCTTTTTCCTGCCCAAAGGCTCGCGGATCGTTTCGACCGAAGGCCGCAGCGTACCGTCCGTAGTCCATTCCGCCCGCCGGAATCCGGTATTTCCGGCCGAAGGGCGGCTCATCGTCCTGATCGACGAACGGTCGGCGTCGGCCAGTGAAATCGTGAGCGGAGCGCTGCAGGACTGGGACCGCGCGGTAATCGTCGGGCGCCGCAGCTTCGGAAAAGGGTTGGTGCAGCGCCAATATCTGCTTCCGGACGGGTCGGCCCTGCGTCTGGTCGTCGCCCGCTATCATACGCCTTCGGGCCGGGAAATTCAACGTCCTTACGTCAAAGGCGGGGATCGCACGGCTTACCGAACTCATCCGCTGCCCGACACGATTCCGTCGCCGGCCTACCGGACACTCCGCACGGGCCGGACAGTTTACGGCGGCGGAGGCATAGCGCCCGACGTGTGCGTAATACAGGATACGGTGCAGGCATCTTATCTGAACGCCCTGCTGCGGAAAAATATCTTTCCTGAATTTATGCAGCGCTACCTGGACCGCAACCGGACAGCCCTGGAACGGGATTATCCGGAGTTCGCATCGTTCGAGGAGCGGTTCGAAGTTCCCGATGAAATGTATGAGGAGTTGATCGGACTGGGACTGGAACAGGGCGTAACACCTCCGGCGGAAGATTCCGATGTCGAAGCGGGGACCAGGCGCCTGCTCAAAGCATTGCTGGCAGAGCGGCTTTTCGACCGGGAAGCTCTGCTGCGGATATTGCACGCAAGGGATGATGCCGACTTCATCCGGGCGCTCAATTTGCTGAAAAACTGGGAGGCAGAGGGGCTGCCGCTCCTGGAAGCGCAGCATGAGCGGCAATAAGCGGTTGCATCACGTTATTTCCGAGAGTCGCGTATTCACGACTCGTAATTGAGTTTATAATTCGGCCTGCCCCGAAATTCCCTTCCCGGAAGGGGTTTGAATCGCTGCACGCCCAAAGAGTATATAATCACGGACAAGAATTTGCAGGAAAACGAAATTTGTTTTATATTTACGTATGGAACAAACGAATAACCCTCAAAATATTACCTTGTATGGCTGCTCTGAATACCTTCCGCACGGACGGAGAAGATTTCGGCGAACAGATCCTGTCGAAAGTCGTAAAAGCCGGCCGGCGGACCTATTTTCTGGACGTGCGCGCTACGCGTGCGAACGATTATTTTCTTACCATTACGGAGAGCCGGAAGAAAACGGCGCCGGATGGAACGGTCAGTTACGACCGGCATAAAATATTCCTTTACAAAGAGGATTTTTCCAAATTCCTCGAAGGCTTGGAAGAGGTGATCGGGTTCATTAAACGGGAAAAACCGGAATTCTTCGAAGAAGAACACCCGAAGCCGGAAGAATATGCTTGACAGAACCGGCTGCCGAAATTTCGGCAGCCGGTTCTCATGAAGACAGGAGTTTATGAAGGATAATCGGGTATTGTTGGGTTTCAGCGGCGGAATAGACAGCTTCGCCGCCGTCGGATTGTTGCAGGCGGCCGGATATCATGTAACGGCTCTGACGCTCGACATGAGAGGCGATTCCGCATTGTTGGAAAAGGCGCGTCTGCGTGCCGGAGCACTCGGTATTCCTTGGCGAATGCGGTCGGTGCGGGAGCGGTTCGAACGGGAGGTGGTGGACTATTTTACCGACAGTTACTTCCGGGGGTGTACCCCGGCTCCGTGCACGCGCTGCAACAGTCGGATCAAATGGCCCTGCCTTGCGGCAGAGGCCGACGCACTGGGGATTCGCCACATCGCTACGGGACACTATTTCCGCATTACCTCCGCAGGCGGCAAACGATACGTCACCCGTGCGGCCGACAACCGCAAGGACCAGTCCTACTACCTGTGGGACTTGCCGCAGGAGATCCTCGATCGGGTGCTGACTCCGATGGGAACGGTCATCAAACGAAATATCGTCGAAGAACTCGCCGACCGTCGGGAGAGTATGGGCGTCTGTTTTCTCGAGGGACGCCCGTGCCGCGACTTCCTGCGAAGCCGGGATAAAACGGAAGCGCTCCGGCCCGGCCCCATCATCGACTCTGCCGGACATCGGCTCGGCACGCACGACGGGGCGGCCCTCTACACCATCGGCCAGAAAAAGGGCCTCGACCTGCCGCCGGGCTGGGCGGTGGTCGCTATCGACACGGCGGCAAACCGGATCGTAGCCGGAGAAGAGAAGCTGTTGTTGCATCGTACGCTGGAAGTCGGGGAATGTCGCCTGATAGAGAGCGACGAGGTATTCGGTGCCCGCGATATCCGTGCGGTGATCCGGGGCATCGGCCGCAACCCCGAGGGATACGCAGCGGTCTTCCCTGCCGCTTCGGGGATTCGGATCGAACTGGAGGATCCCGCGTGGGCCCCGGCCGCCGGGCAGCCCGTCGTTTTGTACCGAGGGGAACGGGTCGTCGGAGGCGGAATCCTCGAACGGTATTATTAACGAATTATTAAATCTTCGTTCGGGATGGATTTTTTCAGGGTTTTATCCCGAAAAAATCTTGCGATGTTTCCCGCATATACTATCTTTGCACAAGCAAAACATCGCCGGAAACGGCAATACCTATGCGATGTTATTATAATGCCGTTTTTGCGAAACGTCGTGTTTTCGACGAACGAGATAACTTTTCGTGATTATATACTTTAGTGTACCTCTTTGGGAGTAAAGCGCCTTAAGTCCTTTCCGGGAAGGGATCTGTGGGCAGGAGCATTACCGATACAACCGGGAACAGCGAATAGACACCTCTCGGAATTGTCAAAAGGTACATTGAAAGATGAATTGCCTAACTTTTTATTAGAGCGGATTATGTTCAGATACGTGCTGTTGGCGCTGAAAGGCTGCGCAATGGGAATGGCGGATGTTGTCCCGGGAGTATCGGGCGGGACGATCGCCTTTATTTCGGGAATTTACAGCGAACTGATCGAGTCGATCAAAAGTTTTAATCCGACTGCGTTGAAATTGCTCGGCCGGTTCGAATTCAGGAAATTCTGGCGCCACATCAACGGCAGTTTCCTCTTCTCCGTACTGCTGGGTATCGGTATCGCCATCTTTTCGCTGGCACGGTTGATGACTTACCTGCTGGCGCATCACCCGATCGAAATCTGGTCCTTCTTTTTCGGACTGATCGTCGCTTCGGCGGCTTTCGTCGCCCGGGATATTCGGAAGTGGAACCTCACTTCGCTACTGGGACTGCTTGTCGGCACCGCGCTGGCATTCTGGATCACGATCGCCTCCCCGACGCAAACGCCCAACGACTGGTGGTTTATCATGCTTTCGGGAGCTGTTGCCATCTGCGCGATGATTCTTCCGGGAATTTCAGGCGCCTTCATCCTGCTGCTGCTGGGAAAATACCAATACATTTTACAGGCTGTCAGCGAATTCCGGCTGGGTGTCCTGCTGCTTTTCGCAGTCGGAGCCGTCGCCGGTATCATCAGTTTTTCGCACCTGCTTTCGTGGCTGCTGCGCAAGCATCACGACCTGACGATCTCCCTGCTCATGGGTTTCATGGTCGGATCGCTCAATAAAGTCTGGCCCTGGAAAGAGGTCGTGGAAACTTATACGGATGCCCAGGGTGCCGTTCACCCGTTGGTGGAACAAAACATTACACCGGGACATTTCGAGGCGATCGGTCAGACCGATGCCCACTTGTGGCAGGCCGTAGCACTGGCGCTGGCAGGATTTCTTCTGATCTATGTCATCGAATTCATCGGCAAGCGGGTCGCTCAAAAAATCTCCGCTCCCCAAAACTAAAACCTTATGAAACGCTACGGTCTGATAGGCTACCCGCTGGGACACTCGTTTTCAGCCCGGTATTTCGCCGATAAATTCGCACGCGAAGGCATTGCGGATTGCCGGTACGACCTTTACGAATTGAAAACGATCGAGGAGTTGCCCGCTTTGCTGGAAGCGCAGCCCGAACTGCGGGGATTCAATGTCACGATTCCCTATAAACAACAGATCATACCCTATCTGGACGATCTTTCGCCGGAAACCCGGATGATCGGGGCCGTCAATTGCGTGCGCTGTGAAGGCAGACGTCTGACGGGTTATAATACGGATGTGACGGGACTTCGCGCCTCCCTCGAAACATTTCTCGGCGGGGAGCGTCCCGAACGGGCATTGGTACTGGGCACGGGCGGGGCGTCGCAAGCCGTGCAATATGTATTGGCACAGATGGAAATTCCGTTCGATCTAGTATCGCGGAATCCGGCAACGGGAAATTATACGTACGACGAAGTATCGGATGAAGTAATCGGTTCGCATCGGCTCATTATCAATGCCTCCCCAGTCGGGATGCATCCGAATGTCGAAGAGGCGCCCCGCATTCCGTACGCTTTCGTCACGCCCTCCCACTATCTTTTCGACCTGATCTACAACCCGGCCGAAACGCTGTTTCTGCAATACGGAGCGCAACGGGGAGCACACACGTGCAACGGACTCGACATGCTCGTAGGGCAGGCGGAAGCTGCCTGGGCCATATGGAACCGATAAGGGATCCTCCGACACGGCTCGACCGATCTTATCGAAGCCGGTTTCATTTCCGACGACTTCGTTCTCCGGACCTGAAGCTATGAATCGACGTTTTCGGTACGCAGTTTCGCCCCTTCTCCGAACCGTTCGAAAGTCGCAAGCAACAGAGGTTGTTCCGAGCCGTTCATAAGGAATTCGGGGGCTTCTTTAAGAGCTTCCCGAACTCCTTGAATAGCTGCAAAATAATAAATTACGGCATTTTGTCGAGCAATTCGGCAGCCCGCTTCGCATCTTCCTCCTTGACCACGAGCTGTGCCGGCATCGTGCCGATGGGATAGATCGCCGACATATATTCGTTGCGGATCGTCGAAAAAATTCCGGCTCCGTCCAGAATCGATTTGGCCATTTCGGCTTCGGTGACAGAGTTCCACTCTCTCAACACGACTAATTTTTCATCTTTCATAATCATCGCTGTTTAGGTGATATATTTATTCGGCCATTATATCTTTCGATGTAACAGTTTGACAATCGCAGCATCGAATCCGAAGGACATTTATTCGCATCCTCTGGCCGCATTAAAATTCAGACCTTTCCTAAAATGCGGGTACTCGGAGTACCGTATTTCCAACGAGGTCCACATTTTTTATTAAATCTTTGCATCCCGTCGTTTTTCGGTTCTTCGAACTTCCGTGCTCCCGGTTCCGAACTCCGTTCGTACCCGGCGAAAACGGGCGATGCAGGACCGGATAAATCCGGCTATCAACAAGATACGTTTTTTTTCGGAATGCTGCAAGATTTTTGCCACATATTTCCTATCCCGTCATTTTCAACAACGTAGAATCGTTCGGGCAATTTTTACTTGGAAATACGGAAATTCTTTCATATTTTTTCATTACCTTTGACTTCGCCTTAAGCATCGGCAAGACGCAGATAAATTTGCTTCTGCCCGCGACTTTTTCGTACCTTCGCAAAGGATGGCCCAAAACCATAAATTTTCGAATTATGCCGGATTTCGTCCATTTACACGTACATACGCAATATTCCATCTTGGACGGCGCAGCGGCCATATCGCCGCTCATCAAACGAGCCAAAGCCCTCGGTATGAAGGCTCTGGCCATCACCGACCACGGCAATATGTACGGCGTCAAGAACTTCCACGACGTCGCCACCGATGCGGGCATCAAACCTATTTTGGGGTGTGAAACCTACGTCGTGCGCAACCGCTTCGAAAAGGACAAGGACGAGAAGGCGGGCGATCACCTGATTCTGCTGGCCAAAAACCTAACGGGTTACCACAATCTCTGCAAGATCGTATCCTACTCCTTTACCGAAGGATTCTATTACAAGCCCCGTATCGACAAGAAACTGCTGGAACAATACCACGAGGGATTGATCTGCTGCTCGGCATGTCTGGGCGGCGAAGTTCCCCAGGCCATCATGCGCAACGACATGGAGGAGGCTGAACAGGTCGTGCGCTGGTTCAAAAGCGTCTTCGGGGACGACTATTACCTGGAGTTGCAGCTCCATCCGTCGGGCGATCCGCGCAAGGACGCCGACGTGTACGAGAATCAGTTACTGGTCAATAAGGCCCTGCTGGAGCTGTCGGCCAAATGCGGAGTCAAATACATCTGCTCGAACGACGTGCATTTCATTCTGGCCGAAGACGCCGTGGCGCACGATCATCTGATCTGCCTCAATACCGGCCGCGACCTGGACGATCCCAATCGGATGCGCTATACGTTCCAGGAGTATCTGAAATCGCCCGAAGAGATGGCGCAGCTCTTCCCCGACCATCCCGAAGCACTCGCCACCACGCTCGAGATCGCCGACAAGGTCGAGGAGTACAAACTCACCCATGCGCCTCTGATGCCCAACTTCCCTCCGCCGCCGGAGTTCCACATGCCTTTCGAGGAGTTGCGCGAATCGCTCGTCAAGAAGATCGAAGATCAGGAAGAGCTGGCGCGAATCGATGCCTGCCACAGCGTCGAAGAACTCGATGCCTGGGCGGAGGAGAGCAAGGAGCGCAGCGAAAAGCTGATGACGGCCAAACAGTTCTGCTACCTGAAAGACCTGACCTACAAAGGAGCCCACCTGCGCTATGGCGCCGAATTGAGCGAAGAGGTCGAGAAACGCATCCGGTACGAATTGAGTACGATCGAATGGATGGGATTCCCGGGTTACTTCCTCATCGTATGGGACTATATCCGCGCGGCTCGCGAAATGGGCGTGTCGGTCGGACCGGGCCGTGGTTCGGCAGCCGGATCGGTCGTGGCCTACTGTCTGAAAATTACCAACATAGATCCGCTGAAATACGACCTGCTGTTCGAGCGTTTCCTGAATCCCGAGCGTATCTCCCTGCCGGATGTCGATGTCGATTTCGACGAGGACGGCCGCGACGACGTGCTGCATTACTGCGTGCACAAGTACGGGCAGAAACGCGTGGCCCAGATCGTGACGTTCGGTACGATGGCGCCCAAGCTGGCGATCCGCGACGTGGCCCGCGTGCAGAAGCTGGCCCTCTCGGAGAGCGACCGGCTGGCCAAACTGGTACCCGACAAGGTTACGCCCGACAAGAAGGCCGGAGAAACGCCTTTCGACTTCTGCTACAAGGAGTCGCCGGAACTGGCCGCCGAACGGGAATCCCCGAACCAGTTGATCCGCAATACGCTCAAATACGCCGAAAAGCTCGAAGGCTCGATTCGGCAGACCGGTGTGCATGCCTGCGGTGTAATCATCGGGCAGGACGACCTGGAGAATTTCGCTCCGATGGCTATCGCCAAGGACGCCGATCTGAACGTCGTGGAGTTCGAGGGCAAAGAGGTCGAGAGCGTCGGCCTGATCAAAATGGACTTCCTGGGACTGCGCACCCTCTCGATCATCAAGGATGCCGTAACCAACGTCAAAAACGTGCACGGCATCGACGTAGATATCGACAACATTCCGCTGGACGACGCCCCGACCTACGAGGTTTTCAGCCGCGGCGATACGACCGGCCTGTTCCAGTTGAGTCCCCCGGTATGAAAAAACATCTGCGCAATCTGAAACCCAACCGTTTCGAGGACCTGATCGCCATGAACGCCCTCTACCGCCCGGGACCGATGGAGTACATTCCCAACTTCATCGCCCGTAAGCACGGACTGGAGCCGGTGACGTACGACATCGCCGATATGGAGGAATATCTGAGCGACACCTACGGCATTACGGTTTATCAGGAACAGGTCATGCTGCTCTCGCAGAAGCTTGCCGGGTTTACCGGCGGCGAAGCCGATACGCTCCGCAAAGCGATGGGTAAGAAACAACGTGCGGTGCTGGACAAGATGAAGCCCAAGTTCATCGAAGGATGCAGCAAGCGGGGGCACGACGCCAAAATTTGCGAAAAGATCTGGGGCGACTGGGAAGCGTTCGCATCGTATGCTTTCAACAAGTCGCACTCGACCTGCTACGCTTACATCGCCTATCAGACGGGCTATCTGAAGGCGCACTACCCTTCCGAATTCATGGCCGCGCTGCTCAGCCGCAACCTTTCGGACATCAAGCAGATTACGCTCTACATGAACGAGTGCAAGCGCATGGGTATCCGGGTGCTCGGGCCCGATATCAACGAATCGCTCAACAACTTCTCCTCGAACAAGGAGGGCGACGTGCGGTTCGGCCTGGCTGCGGTGAAAGGCGTCGGCGAGGCGGCTGTGGAGAGCATCGTCGCGGAGCGGAACAAGAACGGCAAATTCAAGGACATATACGATTTCTTCGAACGGGTGAATTATACGGCCGTAAACCGCAAATGCCTCGAAAACATCGCCTATGCGGGCGGCTTCGACTCGATCTCCGGGTTCCACCGCTGCAAATTCTTCGGCACCGATCTGCGCGACTCCAGTTCGACGACCTTCATCGAGCAGCTGGTACGCTACGGGCAGCGGTTCCAAAGCGAGAAAGACAATGCCCAGCAAAGCCTTTTCGGAGGCGGCGAAGGGGTCGTGGATATTCAGCATCCCGTGATTCCGGCCTGTCAGGACTGGAGCACGCTCGAAACGCTGGGCAAGGAGCGCGAGATGATCGGACTCTACCTCTCGGCTCACCCGCTGGACGATTATGCGGTGATTATCCGCAATATGTGTAAGACGCAGCTTTCGGATCTTGACAACCTGGAATCCCTGCGCGGACAGGAGATTGCCGTGGCGGGGATGGTGATCGCCACGCAGAACCTCGTTACCAAGACGGGCAAACCCTGGGGAAAATTCACGCTTGAAGACTACAACGGCACGCACGAATTTGCGCTTTTCAGCAAGGACTACGAAAATTTCCGCAAATACCTGTTCAACGACTATTTCCTCTTCATCCGGGGCAAGGTCCAACCCAAGCCCTACAACGACAAGGAGCTGGAATTCAAGATTACTTCGATGGTACAGCTCTCCGAAATGCGCGACACGATGATCAAGGAGATGTATATCCAGCTGGCGATCGAGGATATCACGCGCGAAATGATCGAGGAGCTGACGCACCGCATCAAAGAGTCCGAAGGATCGACCACGCTGCGGGTGAATGTCTATGACCGAGATGCGCAGGTAAGCGTGAATATGTTCTCCAAACGGCACAAGGTGAGCCTCACGTCGAACCTCGTTTCGTTCCTCGAGGACAATGAAATCAAATATACTATCGTTTAATTTATAATCAAAACATCTAAAAAATTATGGCATTAGCAATCACAAAAGACAATTTCGAGGAGATCTCCGCATCCCAGCTTCCGGTAGTCATCGACTTTTGGGCGGAATGGTGCGGTCCCTGCCGCATGATCAGCCCGATCATCGACGAGCTGGCCGGCGAATACGAAGGCCGTGCGGTCATCGGCAAGTGCGACGTGGATAACAACGACGACATCGTGGGCAAGTTCATGGTCCGCAACATTCCGACGATCGTGTTCATCAAGGGCGGACAGGTCGTGGACAAACAGGTGGGTGCCTGCACGAAAGCCGACCTGGTAAAGAAACTCGAAAAATTGCTCTAATACTTTCGGCAGACGAGCCGACGAAACACGTACGGCGGCGGGGAGGATTCCCTGCCGCCTTTATTTTGTCAGGAAGCGTATGACAGAATGTCATATCGGAGGAGGTGGCACACCGTTTGTTGAATCCATGCGAGAGAATGGCTCTCTTCGGCAGCGGCAACCATAGTCCGCTGTATCAAAAAACGATAAATAATTCAATTAAAAAAATACCATAATACGATGAAAAACGGAAAAATCGGGGTTACCACCGAGAATATCTTCCCCGTTATCAAAAAGTTCCTCTATTCGGACCACGAAATCTTCCTGCGTGAGCTGATCTCCAACTCCGTGGATGCCACGCAGAAACTCAAGGCTCTCTCTTCGATGGGCGACGTAAAGGGCGAATTGGGCGACCTGACGATCCGCGTTTCGGGCTATGCGGTCAATTTCCACCGCCTCTCGAGAGAGCAGCAGCGCGAGGTCATCTCCCGCACGTTCCACGAGGCGATCTGATGGAGGGGCGCGTCAGCTCGGTGCAGTCGCTCGGCGCGGTGGACGGCCCGGGCCTGCGGTACGTCATCTTTCTGCAGGGCTGCCCGCTGCGCTGCAAATATTGCCTCAATCCGCAATCTCTGCACTCAGAAGGTATATGGAAGAACTATGACTGCGAGCAGCTTTATGAGGAAGTCCGACAGGATGAATTATACTTTCTAGCCACTAACGGAGGCATTACATTCGGAGGCGGAGAACCTTGTTTACAGAGCGATTTCATTTATGAATTCCGTCAACTCTGTGGACAGGAATGGCAGCTTTCCGTAGAAACGTCACTCAATGTAACGCAAGAGAAT
>ENA-OYWC01000778-OYWC01000778.1-human-gut-metagenome-genome-assembly--contig:-NODE-778-length-11555-cov-5.411304_pt1 | contig 11555 bp, 8 predicted proteins | sample MGYA00244165_ERZ653387 | MGnify/ENA primary metagenome ERZ653387 (study PRJEB26926, sample SAMN06164974) | human gut metagenome | biome: ENVO:00009003; feature: ENVO:2100002; material: ENVO:00002003...
CCTTATAAAATGTGCCTTCTGCTTCGATGTCCGGTGATAATTTATATGTCAGCTTATGAATACCTGTAAGCTTTTTGATCCAATTCCATTTCTCTTCTGAATAATCATCAGCTAAAACCTTAACAAGACACTCACTATAATCGCTGTTCATATAGGGAATTGCTTTCTCAACTTCCGGATTACTCTTCACCACCAATGTTATAATCAAATTTGGTAGCAGATACTCAATTACATGTTTGTTTTTGAGCCAATATGCGAAAGCAACATTTCTTATTTCTCGAATTGTTTTGTTTCCCTTTTTTGCATGAAGAAACCATGCAGGATATAGCACAGGGTTATCTATCAATAGCAGTGAATTTCGTACTGCAAAAAAGTCGCTATTTAAAATCATATCTGGAATAGGATCTGTAAGATGCACCGTGGAATCAATCCATGTTCCACCATAATGCTCCAGTAATGCGAACTCTATTAGATTCGCATATCTCGCTATCGGAATCTGTCCAGCATCCTTTTTCTTTTCAATGTAATCTGGCAATCGAATGTAATCTGCAAGATTTTGATCGTTCAGCAAAATGATTTTTTGATTGGAATGTTTACATACAGATTCATAGCACTTCTGAACAATGATCGGCGCCTGTTCAATACCTTTGTTCCAATAAATCCAGATCGGATTCTCTACATCATTTTTGGGAAAGCTAAGCCCATAAACATCTGTGTCTTTATACTTTAAATATGGTTTTATCTTGGTAGAAGCTCGTTCCTGCCACAATACCTTCCGCACCTCATAATCCTTGACAAGATGCAATTTGATAAACATAAATGCCCCTCGTTTGACGGCATTCACAATTCCATATCTTTGAATAAAGCCTTTCATGCCAATATTTTGATAGTAGTCATTCAGCATAATAATTTAATTGTCTCCCTTTATCTTGCAGAAACTACTATTCAAAAGGCTCATAGATTCCGCACCAGATAATGGTAAACTGTTTCCTCCTTATCAATCGATGGTTCTAATTTATAGGTTAGTTTATGTATCCCAGTAAGTCGCTTAATCCAATTAAATTTTTCCTCTGTAAACTTATCTCCTAATACTCTAACCAGATATTCGCTGTAGTCACTATTCAAATAAGGCATCTTTTTCTCAACCTCTGGTGATGACCTCATTATTTGTGTGATTACAATATTTGAAAAAAGATATTCTGGTACATGATTATTTCGTTTCCAGTAGGCAAATAGAACATTACGAATCTCACAAATCGTTCTATTATGTCGCTTGGCGTGGATAAACCAGACCGGATACAATACGGGATTATCAACTTCGCCGAGTGAATTATGAAATACAAAAAAATCACTATTTAATATTTCCTGTGGGATTTCATCTGTTAGCAGTATTGTTGCATCCATCCATGTCCCGCCATAATGCTCTAATAATGCTACACGCATCAAATCTGTATAAATCGCTAATGGAAGAACTCCGCTTTTTAATTTTTCACTCAGATAATCCGGCATATTTATATAGTTCTGCACATTGTTTTCTGTAAGCAAAACAACTTGTCTGCCAGCATATTTTGTTATAGATTGATAGCAAGTCTTCACTATCTCAGGTGCCTGCTCCAAACCTGTATTCCAGAATAACCAAATAGGCTCATCCACTTGGGTTTCTGGGAATGTCAGCTTTTCAGGAACGGTGTCTCTGAACTTCAGATATTTTTTACAAACTGCTGTGCCACCCCCCGATTGCCAAAGCAGTTTTCTCAGCTCATAATCTTTGACAATATGAAGTGGGTTACGAAGAAACTTGTTCCGCATTCTTTTCTCCTCGATAAATTTTCATCAGTTTTATATAGTAGCTCTCTGTCGTTTCATAATTCACCTGACTACAATTCTTTGTATATCTTTCCAATACATCTTGCGTTTGAAGAACTTTCTTTATCGCCTTCATCAGTTCTTCCACATTACCTGCTTCAAACAGTTCTCCGGTTTTACCAGGCTCAATTAATTCAGGGATACCTCCCATTTTAGATCCAACAACAGGCGTACCCAAAAGTACCGACTCCATAACAGAGTATGGGCAGTTTTCATACCATTCAGACGGGCAGACACTGATTGCTGCCTCAGCAATAATGCGATAAAGTTCTTCTCCTGTCTTAAATCCCAGATACTTCACATTTGGAATATCCTTCATTTTATCAACCGACGGGCCATAGCCAATAAACACAAATTCTGTATTTGGCATCTTCTTGGCTACTTCAAGCAAAGTATCTGTTCCTTTGTCCCGCGACAGATGCCCAAACTCTAATACATAACCCTTTTTTTGAATGTTATCCAAGTGCGGCATCTCTTTTTTGAAATTGTGCAACCCGATGGTTTTATCACGGAATCTTTTCTGCGTGTCCAACTTTGATTTAAGAAAATAACTACAGCAAATATAGGCATCCACATATGAGTATGCTTTACTATATTTCCACATATATCCATCCAACGTTCCAAGGAAACTTTTTGCTCTGGAATTTTTCAAGCATTTAGTTTGAAGACAATGAATATAATGACCATCCAAACAGCGTTCACAAGGCTTCATATCCACATCGAACATTCCATGGCTGGGGCAAACAAGCTGATAGTCATGTGTCGTGTAAACAATCTTACATTCTTTCTTTGTTTCTTTACGCCATTTGTTAGTTTCCAGAATAATAGAAGGGGTCAGATGATACTGTATATTGTTGAGATGCACTACATCTGGCTGAAAATCATCTAAAACTGCACGAATTTTTTTACGTGCTTCTCTTGAATAGATAATGCGAAAAGGTGCATTTAAATTTGCCTTTATTCCTTGAGAAAAATCCATATTCGTTACATATGAACCGATTCGATTTCCTACTGTATTTTTTTCATTTTCAAGACCAAAGTACTGGACTTCATGCCCATGTTCTTCTAACATTTTTCCCACATCGAATGTGTACGTTTCCGCACCACCCTTTGGAAATATAAACTTATTAACAAGTAAAATCCGCATATCCTAACTTCCTTATCTCCTGTATAGATTCATTGTTTCTTTTGTTACAAAATCCCAATTGTATTTTCTGAAAATAAAATCAGTAGCTTGTTCTTTTATTTTCGAAATCATTTCAGGATAATCACATGCCTTTTGAATTTTGATGAGTAAATCATTAACATCTGACTTCTTAAATACCAATGCCTTGTCTTCTACAACTTCTGTACACTCTGGGATATTCGAAACTAGACAACAATTCCCATAGCTCATAGCTTCTAAAAGACTCAGTGGCATTCCTTCCAAATCTGAAGGTAACGTATATACATAAGCATTACTATATAGTTCCTTCAATATCTGCCCCTGAACAAATCCTGTAAAAATAATCCTGTCATCATCTTTTGCTGAATCTTTTAATTCATTCATAAATGAATCTGTATCACTTGAACCACCTGCTATTACCAGCTTCTTATCAGTCTTAACATTCTTAAATGCCTCAACCAAATATCTAATCCCCTTTTCCGGAACTAATCGTCCTAAAAACAATATGTAAGAATCTTTTTCCAAACCATATTTTTCTGTAATTAATTCAGCGTCTTGGATTTTTGGTCTATTCACTCCATTTGGAATGAACACTGTTTTTCTTCCATACTCTTTCTCAAAATAATCTTGAACGCCTTTACTCAGCACAATAATTTCATCCGCATACTTCACAGCATTCTTTTCACCCTGATGAATAAATTTTGAACCAAATCCACTTTTCCATTTTTCACGTTGCCAATCCAATCCATGAATTGTTACAATCACTTTTTTACCAAATAGTTTTGGCAACCACGCGAAAAATGCCGGTCCCTCAGCATGAATATGAACAATGTCATACCGACCAAAAGCACAACATAATGCTGCAAAAAATGATGATGATACAGCTGCAAGACCTTTTTTTTCTATTGTTGGAACTGTTTTAAGCCTAATTCCTTTATATTCTTTAAGTCGTTTTGAATCATACTCAGAACCACTCACATGATGACCACCTCTGTTGTAGCATGTCACATTGTGCCATTGTGCAACCATCCTTGAGCAAAGTTCTTCAACAACTATTTCAACTCCGCCTTCTCTTGATGGAATTCTTTTTTGTCCAAACATAGCAATATTAAGTTTTTCCTTACATTGCTCCATCATTTCTTAATACTCCTGTTAAAGTTCGAAAAATTATCTTTACATCCCCCTTAACACTCCACTCCCTAATATACTGGGTATCCAGCTTCACCACTTCCTCAAAGTCCGTGATATTGCTCCTGCCACTCACCTGCCATAGTCCGGTCAGTCCCGGTCTGAATGACATTCTGGCTCTATGGTGTGGCTCATACTTCTCCCACTCATCGAGTGTCGGTGGTCTGGTGCCTACCAGACTCATATCTCCCACTAGTATGTTGAAGAATTGTGGGAATTCATCCAGGCTTGTTTTCCTGATGAACTGCCCGATTCCGGTTTTCTTCTTTCCGTTTGGCAGCACCTTATTGCCTATGATTCTAGGATCGAAGTCCATCTTAAACATCATTCCATCGCCCACTTTATTCTGTGCCGCAAGCTCCTTCTTTCGCTCCTCTGCATCCATATACATGCTACGGAATTTATACATTTTGAACTTTCTGCCGTTTCTGCCGACTCTCTCCTGTGAGAAGAATATCGGTCCCGGCGATGCTATGTATATCGCCGGTCCCACAAATATCATGATGATAAGTGTGAACAGGCAGCCCACCAGTCCTCCTACTATATCCATGCCCCTCTTTACCAGAAGTTCGCTGGGATTTGCATAGTTCTCGCTTGATGTAACTACTGTGTAGTCGCCTATCTTTTCTATCTGCTTGTAGCCCCCCTGGGCTGTACCGTTTTTTGCTATTCCTGTATGTACTGCAATTCCCATCTCTAGGAATATATCTGCCATTTTTTCAGGATATTCATCCTCGCTGCAAGGCGGAATGAGTACCTCATCCACCCATTCATCGCACGCATAGTCTACTATGCCATCGTGGTTTGCAACTATCGGTATGCCGCATATAGTCTTACCCTTCATATCTGTATCCAGTGAAGCCGCTACTATCTTTGTATAGCCTATACAGCTTTTCTCCACTGTGCGCAGTGTATCACGAAGTATTGCATCAGGTGCTATGACAAACAGTGATTTCTGAGATGCTACAAAGTCATTTTTCTTAAGGAAGCTCTTGAACGCCAGTCTTGCTACATATGTTATTGTCACATAGATTGGAAACATGATATAAAATGATAATCGCGAGTATATATCAGCCATCTGTGTGGTGAACAGAAATAGCGCTGTCACCATAAATACAAGCACTACGTGCTTGCAAGTCGATATGAATTCATCCAGATATCCGCGTTTTAGGGCATTCTTGAATGAGTCTTCCATTATCTCCACACAGAAATCTATCAGAATGAATGCTACACCCAGTATACGGTAGTCCTTGTCCACATATGGGTTTTTAAAGCCGAAGCGTATCACATATGAAATAAAAAATGCTATAACAATGCATGCGATATCTATAAACATAAAGTCTATATGCTTTGTCCATTCTCTGCCTTTCTTTCTGTACATTCTTTCCAAATTCTCCTTATGTATCTTTATTTCCCCTATACCCACTCCGAGGGGGGGGTACCTTTGTACCCCCCCCCGAATATTTTTAGTCTGTTTTGTTTTTTGTATATTTATTCGGATTAGCGTATCTTTTGTTGTATCTAATTGGGTTTTCCAATGACTTATTTTCACCTTTTTTTTATTCATTGTCAATGAATATTAGGTTTTCTTTACAATTTTTGACATATTCGCCAATCTGTATAGTATTATCAGCTCAATATTATACATTATTTATATGTCATTCTGCTTATTTTTCCTCAAACAGCCTCTGCTTCCTCTCTATCATCTCATCAATCCTTGCGATATACTGCCCTACATCCTTGACATTCTCGCATCTGTCGATGCGGTGTGTGCCATCCGGATTCGGTACGGGCCAGACGCGCTTGGTGCTTGCCCCTGCTCCGCACGCCACGATGGTCTGCTTTTCCTCCATGATTAGTATGTTGTATACTCCGGCCTTACCCTTTGCCGCATAGCCCACATTCTCCATGTTGCCTGCCATGCCCTTCTGTCTGTAGAGATAGTATGGCTCAAGCCCCATCTGCTTACAGTAGGCTGCGCAGAGATCCATATGCTCCTGAGTGTTGACCATCTGCATATCGCTGTAGCGGTCCTTGAAGATGGTGAGTCTTGCAGCTCGCTTTACTGCGAGTGAGTGGATGGTGACATTGTCAGGCGCCAGCTCCTTCACCAGCTCCATTGTGTGCCTTACATCATCGAGTGTCTCCTCGGGAAGTCCCATGATGAGATCCATGTTTATGTTGTCAAAGCCCAGCTCACGCGCGAGCTTGAAGCTATTTATCGTATCGTCTACCGTGTGGTGTCTTCCTATTATATCAAGTGTCTGCTGCTTCATGGTCTGTGGATTTACTGATATACGGCTGATGCCGTTTTTCTTTAGTGCCATAAGCTTTTCTCTCGTGATGGAGTCCGGTCGGCCTGCCTCCACGGTAAATTCCAGGCAGTCCTTTAAATCAAAGCTGCATTTGATTTTTCTGATAAGCCTGTCAAGCTGGGCAGGGCTTAGTGTGGTCGGTGTGCCGCCTCCTATGTAGATGGAGTTTAGCTTCTTGTGGTAGAATTTCTGTGCCGTGTAGTCTATCTCCTTCTCGAGTGCGTCGAGGTAATCGTCCACGCGGTTTTTCCACACACCCAGCGGGTATGAGGTAAACGAGCAGTATGCACAGGTGCTCGGGCAGAAGGGTATGCCTATGTACAGGCTGTAGCCGTTGTCATAGTCCACCCTATCGAGCAGTGCCTTCTCGCGCTTTGCTATCCCTATTGAGAGGTCGATTTTCTCATCGCTTGCGAGGTAGGTTTTCTTCAAATAGTCGTAGGTTTCCTTATCTCTCATGCCGTCCTCTATGCATTTCATGGCTATCTTGGTCGGTCTGATGCCTGAGAGTGTGCCCCACGGAAGGCTCTTTCCTGTGCCCTTTTCTATCATGGAATACAGGGCAAGCTTGAGGCGGTTTTTGGTTTCTTTGCGGTCTGCACTGTCTACGGATATTTTTGTGCAGATTCTTTTTCCGGCTCTATTCAGTGTCCACTCCACTGCAATTTCATCGCCCACATAGTCTATCTTAAATACCTGTGAGGCATCCGCAAATTCCTTTACGCCATCATCTGTCATCTCGTGGTGTGTGCAGGCTAAGTTTTTCCCCTCCACCTCATCAGGTGAGCAGCTATAGTACATCTGCACATCCTCCTGTGGGAAGAACTCCTTGAGCAGTGAGTGCACATCATATTCAAAATCCGGTTTATTAAATACTACTACTATCATAAGTAAGGGTTATACATCCTCTCGTTTTCTATGGTTGTTGTGTCGTTGTGGCCCGGGTACACCTCTGTATGCTCAGGCAGTGTCATGATTTTTTCCTTCACTGTGCGCACGAGGTCTGACATGCTGCCGCCCTTGAAATCCGTACGTCCGATTGAGCCGCAAAACAGCGAATCGCCTGTAAAGATCACGTCCTCATACGGGAAATAATAGCAGCAGCCACCCGGTGTATGCCCCGGTGTGTGAAGCACTACTATGTGAAAGCCTGCGATGTCAATTTCCTGCTTATCCTTCAAAAATACATCCGCATAAAAGGTCTTTGACTGGCCCATCATGTAGCTGACATTGAGCTGCGGGTCATCAAGTGTGGCTTTGTCTGCCTCATGGATATATATCTTGATGCCGTAGCGGTCTGCGAGCGGCTTTGCATCCGTGGCATGGTCAAAGTGTCCGTGTGTGAGCAGTATTGCTACTGGCTTTGCGCCTGATTCATCCACTTTTTTGGCGAGCTGATTAGCACACGCGCCCGGGTCTATTATTATCATTTCCTTTGTCTTTATATTGGTGACAAAGTAGCAGTTGGTCTGCACCGGTCCCACTACGAAGTGGTCTATCTTCATATTTACCATATGAGTGTACTCCTTGTCTGTTATATGTTATGCTTCACGCAAGAACCACCGGGAATTAGCCGGTGGTCCTCTCTACGTCTATTACACTTTCTATCTGTCTGAGCTTCTCCACGAGAACCTTTATCTGGTCCCTGCCTCTGATATTGAAAAATACCTCGATTGTAGCGATGCCCTGCTTGCTGGTCTTGGACTGGATACCACTGATATTGATTTCCTTCTCGGTAAATATCTTTGTGATATCTACGAGCAGTCCCGGCCTGTCATGACAGAATATCTTTAGGTCTGCCTGATACTCGGCACCGTTGTCCATGAGGGCTGTATCCTGCCACTCTGCTTCTATGAGCCTGTCCTTTTCCATCTTGGACAGATTGATGATATTCACACAGTCTGTCCTGTGGATGGAGATGCCTCGGCCTCTTGTGACAAAGCCCACTATTTCATCTCCCGGAACAGGATTGCAGCACTTCGAAAAGTGCACAGCCACGTCATAGAGTCCGTGTACCACAATACCGCTCTTTGACTTGTGCTCGGGCTGTGTGCCTGCTGCCGCCTGCTGCTTTTCTGCAATGCTGCCAAGCACATCTGCATCTGTCACCGGCACCACATGATCCTTCTTGTACTCGTCGTACATCCTGTTGACTATCTGGCTCTCCTTGAGTCCGCCGTGGCCGACGGTTGCAAGGCATGAGTTCCAGTCGTGGAAGCCGTATTTGCGGCGTATTTTCTCCTGATACTCAGGCTTGTTTATTTCAGCAAAGTTGATGCCCTTTGCCTTGGCATAGGCTGCTATCAGATCCTTGCCGTGCTGTATATTCTCCTCCTTGAGCTCACTTCTGAACCACTGGTTGATCTTGTTCTTGGCCTGTGTGCTCTTTACGACCTTGAGCCAGTCACGGCTTGGTCCCTTGGAGTTCTGTGAGGTGATTATCTCTATCTGGTCACCGTTTTTGATGACATAGTCTATCGGCACCAGCTTGCCGTTTACCTTGGCACCGACCATCTTGTTGCCGACCGCAGAGTGTATGCTGTAGGCAAAGTCTATAGGTGTGGAGCCCTTTGGCAGGTTCTTTACATCGCCGGACGGTGTGAATGCAAATACATTGTCGGAGAATAAATTTAAATCACTCTTTAATAAAGTCATAAACTCCTTATTATCCGACATGTCCTGCTGCCACTCGAGTATCTGGCGCAGCCAGCTGAGCTTCTCCTCCTCTGTGACAGTGGTGGTAGTGGCATTGCCGTTGTTTGCTTCCTTGTACTTCCAGTGCGCTGCGATACCGTACTCAGCTGTACGATGCATCTCATAGGTACGTATCTGTATCTCAAACGGCTGTCCGCTCGGGCCTATGAGTGTCGTGTGAAGCGACTGGTACATGTTCTGCTTCGGCATGGCAATATAGTCCTTGAAACGGCCCGGTATAGGCTTATACTTCTCATGTATGATACCTAGCACTGCGTAGCAGTCCGGTATTGTATCCACCAAAATCCTGATGGCAAAAAGGTCATATATCTGGTCTATAGTCTTGTCCTGATTGACCATCTTCTTATATATACTGAAGAAATGCTTTGCCCTGCCGTATATCTCTGCCTTGATACCGGCATCCGAAACATACTTCTTGACATCGTTTACCAGGCCCTGGATGTAGGTGTCGCGCTCTGTCTTTCTGAGTGCTACCTTCTCTACCAGATCGTAATATGCATCCGGATAGAGGTACTTCATACAAAGGTCCTCGAGCTCTATCTTTATCTTGCTGATACCAAGTCGCTGCGCGATAGGACAGTAGATATCCTGTGTCTCTCTGGCGATACGCTGCTGTGCCTCCTTGGACTGGTACTTGAGCGTACGCATATTGTGCAGTCTGTCTGCCAGCTTTATGAGGATGACTCTGATATCCTTTGCCATGGCGAGAAACATCTTGCGCAGATTCTCAGCCTGCATCTCAAGCCTGTCCGCATTCTTGTCCTTCGGATCCTTGGTGCTGTCTGTCAGATGCAGGTGCTTTAACTTCGTGACACCATCCACCAGATGTGCGACATCGTCTCCAAACTCCGCACGCATCTCATCCATGGTCATGATGGTATCCTCCAGCACATCATGGAGCAATCCTGCTGCAATGGTTTCCTTATCCAGCTCGAGCTCGGCGAGTACTATGGCAACACAAAGCGGATGTATGATATAAGGCTCTCCCGACTTACGCGCCTGACCCTTATGAGCATCATAAGCTACCCTGTAGGCTTTGTCCACAAGGCTCGTGTCATCCGACGGATGATACTTTTTGATTTCCTTTTTCAGCTCATCGTAAAGCTCCTCGGGACTCGTAAAATCCTTTGTTCCCCTTATGCCGCTGGTATCTGAGCGAAATTTGTCCGCTATTTTTTCTAATTCTTCTGTTGAGTAATCTGCCAATAGTCTCACCTCGATTGTAGTGTATCTTTAGTAGCCATTATATTTTATTTCTTTAAAAATTGCAATCTTATGTTGTTAGCCGATAACCATCTTTACTCCGCCATACATGCCTGCTGAGTTGCCGAGTGTGGCAAGCTTGATCTCTGTCTCGCGGCTTGCATGGAAAGCATACTCTTTATAGTACTTTGCTGCTGTATCGATGATGATGCTGCCTGCCTTTGAGAGGCCTCCGCCTACAACAAATACCTCAGGGTCCATAACGCATGCTACTGCTGCCATTGCCTTGCCGAGAAGCTTCATAGACTGCTCTACTGCCGCAATGCCCGCTGCATCTCCTGCCTTTGCCGCATCGCATACATCCTTGGCTGTGAAGCCTGCATTTAAATCAAGTTTTGTTGCCACATCCCTGTGTGCTGCAATGTATCTCTCTGCCACTCTTACGAGACCGTTTGCTGATGCATACTGCTCTAAGCAGCCCTTCTTGCCGCAGCCACAGCACTCTGACTCATCATCTACCATAGGCATATGTCCTATCTCTCCGCCTGCTCCGTTTACTCCGGCTACGATTTTGCCCTCGCGGATGATTCCTCCGCCTACACCTGTGCCGAGTGTGATCATGACTACATCCTGATGACCCTTTCCGCCACCCTGCCACATCTCACCGAGTGCAGCTACGTTGGCATCGTTTCCGGCCTTTACCTTGATGCCGCCGCACAGCACTGAGAGTGACTGTGCCACGTTGAACACGCCCCAGCCGAGGTTGACACACTTCAATACTGTTCCGTCATCCTTTATAGGTCCCGGCACTCCCATGCCTACGCCCTCGATGTCACCCATCTCTATGCCATGCTTCTCGTTATTCTCCTTGATGGATGCTGCGATATCAGGCAGGATGAGCTCGCCGGAATTCTCTGTGCGTGTAGGAATCTCCCATGTATCGACAAGCTTTCCTGTTGTCTCGAAAAAGCCTATCTTTACAGTTGTTCCACCTATATCTACTCCGTATGCGTATTGTTTCATTTTTTCGTCCTCCAAATCGTTAAACTATGTTTATATCTGTCTCTTATACACATCTCCGAGCCCACGAGACACTGAGCGAT
>ENA-OYWC01000792-OYWC01000792.1-human-gut-metagenome-genome-assembly--contig:-NODE-792-length-11402-cov-5.561294_pt1 | contig 11402 bp, 10 predicted proteins | sample MGYA00244165_ERZ653387 | MGnify/ENA primary metagenome ERZ653387 (study PRJEB26926, sample SAMN06164974) | human gut metagenome | biome: ENVO:00009003; feature: ENVO:2100002; material: ENVO:00002003...
CAGATGTGTATAAGAGACAGACTTAAACCCTGGAAGTATATGAAATATTTTTTTCAATCTATGTTAGGGGCGATGCTTCTTTTGAGCGGAGTATTCGCCTTTTCATCTTGTGGTAATGATGAAAGTGATCCGGACAGTACGGTGACTATAGCTATGGCTACCGTAGAAAAACAACCTCAGTATGATTGGTGTTGGACAACGGAGAGAAGTTGTGGGTGGTGCAGCATATTGTTCCTTACCGGGATTTGAAGGCAGGAGAACGGATTTTTGGAAATTATTCTTTTTTGGAAGCCGGTGAAAGTGGATTTGCTTATAATATCCGTTTGAATGACTATACCTTAGTACCTGTTCAGGAAATTATCGGATTGAACCCCGATAATATGGACAGTATTGGAAATATGAAAGTACAGATCAAGGATATGTGGCCTTCTGATGACTATCTGAATGTACGTTTTATGTTGAATTTTCCCAGTCCGCAGAAACCTATTCTTAATCTGGTTGTGAATGAGATGATTCCTTGGACAAAGGACGGATATGCGCATTTGGAACTCCGCTATAATAACAACGGAAGTCAGGGCAGATTGGTACCTGGTATGGTTTCTTTTAAATTAGGTGATTATTCACCGGAAAACAGTGAATTGAAAGGAATAAAGGTATTGGTTAATCCTGTGGACGGGGAAGAAAAAACATATATTTTCTCTTATCCGCTCACTGGCGAGGATGTACCGGGCTTTAATCCTTTGGATTTGGCGGAGTTAAAATAAAGAAACTACATACAGATAGACTACTGCTGCCGGGATTGCGAGAATCGCGCTGTCAAAACGGTCGAGCATTCCACCGTGTCCCGGTAAAATATTGCCCGAATCTTTGATGCCTAGACGGCGTTTTAATAAAGATTCCGTTAAATCTCCCCAGGTTCCGAATACTACCACTGTCAATGCTAGTCCGATCCATACTCCGGTAGACATGAAAGGGAAGAAGTGAGATAGCAGGAAAGAAGCTATGATACAGAAAATGCCGCCGCCAATAGAGCCTTCCCATGACTTCTTAGGAGAGATGCGTTCAAATAGTTTATGTTTGCCAAACAGCATGCCTGTACAGTAAGCACCTGTATCATTCACCCAGTTGAATATAAAAATAGATAGTGGGAGAATAGCGTTGTATTGTGAAAGGCTGGCTGTTTCGTCCGAGTGGAAAGCCAATACATTCAGCAAAGCGAATGGCAAGGCAATATACATCTGGCTTAACATGGCATAAGCCCAATTATTCAGCGGGTTTTCTTTTTTCAAATAAAGTTCGCTGACCATCAGATAAATAAATAAAGCTAAATAAGGAATAAATATACCTGTTTGTGAAGGATCTATTCCAAAATAGAAAAAGCACAGGAAAAGAAAAATTCCGCTGAGAATACATATACGTTTATTTACTTGTATTCCTTCTACATGATTGACCAAATTACAGAATTCATTGATTGCCAATGCGCTGATAATGGCAAATAGGATGCCGAATGAGACAGCCCCTTCCACGATGCTGCCTATCAGTACTGCAACAAAAATAATTCCGGTTATGGCACGTTGTAAGAAATTGCTTTTCACGGTCGTTAGTCTTAAGTGATTCAAAAATCAAAGTAGAAGATCTGTTTTTTTTATCATTCTGAGTGACCATGAAGAATCCGGATATATCTGGATTATTACGGACTCTTTGTATCATTCAGAATGACAATGCTTATATAGTTGACAGATCTTTCTACAATGTTATGCTTCTTTTTTTTCTTTTTCCTTTTCCTCAGAATCTGAAGATTTCTTCTCTTCAAAATCTTCGGTTACTTCTACTGGTTTTGCTGTAGCTTCTAAAGCCATAATTTCTTCTGAACGTGAAGTCCAGGGGCGTTTGCCGAAAATGCGTTCCACATCTTCGGCGAAAATTACTTCTTTTTCAACCAACAGACGGGCCAGCTCGTTGTGACCATCTTTATGTTCGGATAATATTGCTTTTGCCCGATCATATTGTTCGTTGATCATTCTTTTCACTTCTTCGTCAATCAGTTCGGCTGTACGTTCACTGTAAGGCTTGCTGAAAGAGTATTCATCGTTGCTGTAATAACATAAGTTGGGTAACTTTTCACTCATTCCGGCGTAAGCAATCATTCCATATGATTGTTTTGTCACACGTTCCAAATCGTTCATGGCACCGGTTGAAATATGTCCGGTGAACAGTTCTTCGGCTGCACGTCCCCCTAAAGTGGCACACATTTCATCCAGCATCTGCTCTTTGGTTGTGATCTGCCGTTCTTCGGGCAAATACCATGCGGCTCCCAATGCACGTCCACGGGGAACAATGGTTACCTTAATCAAAGGATTGGCATGTTCCAAAAACCAAGACAGCGTAGCGTGACCGGCTTCGTGTAAAGCAATAGTACGCTTTTCTTCGGCAGTCATGATTTTGGTTTTCTTTTCCAAACCACCGATAATACGGTCTACAGCATCTAGAAAATCTTGTTTCCCAACCGCATTCTTACCATGGCGGGCGGCGATCAGTGCTGCTTCATTACATACATTGGCAATATCTGCCCCACTGAATCCCGGAGTTTGACGGGCGAGCAAATCCAGATCAACACTTTCGTCCAGTTTTAAAGGCTTCAAATGTACTCCGAATACTTCTTTACGTTCGTTTAAGTCGGGTAAGTCAACATGAATCTGGCGGTCAAAACGACCGGCACGCAATAATGCCTTATCCAATATATCCGCGCGGTTGGTAGCGGCCAAAATGATCACACCGCTATTTGAACCAAAACCGTCCATTTCTGTCAATAATTGGTTTAATGTATTTTCGCGTTCATCATTTCCACCCATGCTTGGATTTTTGCCACGGGCACGTCCTACCGCGTCAATTTCATCAATGAAAATAATGCAAGGAGCTTTCTCTTTCGCCTGGCGGAACAAGTCACGTACACGGGATGCACCTACTCCGACAAACATTTCCACAAAGTCGGAACCCGAAAGCGAAAAGAAAGGTACATCTGCTTCACCGGCAACAGCTTTTGCCAGCAAAGTCTTACCGGTTCCCGGAGGGCCTACCAGTAAAGCGCCTTTAGGTATCTTACCTCCCAGCTCCGTGTATTTCTGAGGTTGTTTCAGAAACTCTACAATTTCCTCCACTTCTTGTTTAGCTTCCGCTTGTCCGGCTACATCTTTAAAAGTAATCCGGTTAGTTTTGTCTCCTTTTTCGTATACCTGAGCTTTGCTTTTACCTACGTTGAATGGATTGGCGCCTCCGGCCCCTGCTCCGCCGCTCATGCGGCGCATGGCAAACATCCAGATACCGATCAACAGTAAAAACGGAGCGATATTCCAAAATAATGCACCGAAGTAGTCGCGTTTCTTTTCATAACTGATAGATCCGGTAAAGTGACCTTCTTCCTGTGCCTTTTCCATGAATTTATCCAATGACTCCATGGAACCTATTTCTACGTTCAATGCTGGGTTACGCCCTACTTTTTTATAGTCATTTTTAAATACATCTTTAACAAATTCCGGTTTAATGTACATTTCTACCGTATTGTCATCGTATGCAATTATTTTATTGGCATATCCCTTGTTTATCATATCTTTAAACTCGGTATATGTTATTTGTTTGTCAATTCCTCCTTCTTGATTGGAAAAGTAGAGGATGGCAAAACTCATGGCAATGATAACATACAGCCAACTCAAATTGAAGCGTGGCATGTTTATCTTTGGTTTATTATTGGTATTTTCACTCATTTTGATTCTGTATTGGATTAGTCTAGATCAGGAATTTGGGTCAGTTTGGCATCTGCCCATAAATGTTCCAGATTATAAAAATTTCTTGTTTCCGGCAAAAAGACATGTACCAGTACATCGCTGTAGTCCATTGCAACCCATTCTGCGTTTCTCAGTCCGTCTATTCCCGTAGGTTTGTCATTTATTTCTTTATGTACATATTCCTTGACTGAGTCAACGATAGCTGTAACTTGACTTGGGGAATTACCTTGACAGATTACGAAATAGCTGCAAATGGTATCATTAATGGCGGTGAGGTCCGCTATTACAATGTTTTTACCTTTCTTTTCTTGAATGCCTTCTGTTATTTTTTTTATTAAAGTCTCTGCTTCGTTCATTATAATGTTATTAACAACTGATTATTCTAATATATGTATTTACAACAATGCACAAAGATACTTGGTTTTCTCATTCTAGCGAAAAAATGTGCATTAAATATATTCGGTTTTTGTTTTTTTTAGTTAGAGAATCTTTTTATTGTTATGTTAAGTCTAGAATGATGATACACGGTCAAGAAGGATAAGGAAGGCTGGAAAAGAAAGCAAATGGAGAAAAAAGAATCTTGATTAGAAAAAAAAGCTTCAAAAATTTGTGGATTAAATAAAAAACCGTATCTTTGCAGCGTCAAAATCAAAACGGGTGTTTTGATAGGAAAATTGGGATATGGTGTAATGGTAACACAACAGATTCTGGTCCTGTTTTTCCAGGTTCGAATCCTGGTATCCCAACACATAAACCACTTATTAAAGACAAAGTTCTTCTAAAATTGCAATTTTAGAAGAACTTTTTTCATTTTGGGCTAGCTATCTTAAAAATAGACCAATCAAAATTGGTGTCAACTCTCTATTTTTCCGTAAGACTCATGAAAAAAGCGGGGCAGTCCGAAAACAATGCAACGCCAATCCGGGAGTAATTCGGGGTTTTGCTTTCTCTCAATTGTTCTATTTGTCTTTTTTAGTAGGCCATGAAAACACGCAGGATGAAAAAGGTGCAAAAAATCAGTAGTACGTTAGTAAAAAAAGAGTCTAACGCATTTGCGTTAGACTCTTTTTTCATATAACTGTTTTTATTCGTTTTTCATTGATTGGTCGATCACCTCAATTTTTTTCAAGATCAATTCTAGGTCTGCTTTGAGTTTTTCCACTTTACGATTCATTTCCGTAACCAAACTGCTACCTTTTTTGGAAGAACTGGTCAAGAAGCCCAAGTTGTTCTCGTATGTTTGAATTTCATTCTTCATGTTTTCGTAAGCACGAACCAGTTTTTCGCGTTCACGATAAAGGTTGCCTTCCTTACTGATGCTTGATTTAAAGTTACTTAATTTTTTCTGTGATGCGGAAAGATTCAGCTTGTCAAACAACTTGTCGATGACACCATGATATTGCTTGTACAGTTTATCTTTTTCTTTAAACGGTACATGACCGATGCCGTTCCATTCTTTCATTAATTCTCGAATGGCGTTTCCCGCATCCTCTTCCGGTGTTTCCTGTGCGTCAATTGCATTTAATTTTTCAATGATCGCCTTTTTCTGAACCATGTTTTCCTGTTCAACCGAGCGTTGTGAAGAAGTCGCCTTGTTCTTTTGCTCGAAGAAATAATCACATGCGGCAATGAATCGTTTCCATACGGCATCCGAATACTTTTTAGGTACAGGACCAATTGTTTTCCATTCCTTTTGTAATTTGCTTAGAATATCAGCAGTTGCTTTCCAGTCTGTGCTTTCTTTTAGTGCTTCTGCTTTTTCACATAATGCTTTCTTCTTTTCCAGATTACCTGCCATACTTTCCTTGATGGACTTGAAGAACTCGGCTTTGCGTTTGAAAAATTCATCACAAGCGGCACGGAAACGTTCGAATATCTTCACGTTCATTTTTTGAGGTGCGTAACCAATTGTTTTCCATTTGGCTTGCAAAGCAATGATTTCCTGAGTTTTGTTTTCCCAGTCTTGGAAGGTAGTGAACGTATCGTATTCCATCGCTTCCACAATTTCACAGATTACGGTCTTTTCATCCAAATTACGTTGCTCTTTTTCTTTTAAGGCTTCGAAATGTTGCTGGTGACGACGGTTTACGGCTGTAGAGGCAGTTTTGAACCGGGTCCATATATCTTCGCGCAATTCTTTTGCAACAGGACCCGTATTCCGGAATTCCTGATGTAACTTTTGTAATTGGTGGAAAGCGGAAATCACATCTTCTTCATCAGCCAATTTCTCTGCGGCTTCACAAAGATGAGTCTTTATTTCAAGGTTCTTTTTAAAATCATACTCACGGAATTCGTTGTTCAACTTTATCAAGTCATAGAACTTTTCTGCATAGTGCTGATAATTTTTCCAGAGTTCATTGACTTTGGCAGCCGGCACCTGTTTTATATCGTTCCATTCCTGTTGCAGTTTCTTGAATTCATTGTATGCTTTGTTGGCATCTTCGGGAGATTCGGCAAGTTCTTTCAAGCGGTCGATAATGGCGAGCTTTTTCACCAGGTTATCTTCTTTTTCTTTATCTTGTTCTGCTTGTATGGCGCTTCTTTTCTCTTTGATAGAGCTCATGATATCTTTGAAACGGCTTTCAGCATCGTCCGGTTGGGGAATAAATGCCTCAGGAGCACCTCCGCCATCAATAAATGCCTTACGGGCGGCTTCTTGCTCAGCCTTGTGCAGCTTGTAGAAGTTCTGTTTCAATAAATCCAACTCTTGTTTGTCTGCATTGCAGGCGTCTTCGTTGATTTCTTTTAAACGTTCGATGACCTCTTCTTTCGTTTGTTTAGGTACATACGTAGCGTTATTTTCTTCTGCAGTAGCGGAAGATGATACCAAAGTTTCAGATGTCTGTTCCACTGGAACTTCGGTTAAAGGGCGGATAGTTTCATTCGAGTCCATCGTATAGATTTTTAAAGTAAGCGTTTTTGTTATAACAACAATTTACAAATTAAAAGAAATAAATTAGAACTTCATACTGTTTTTCCCGATTTTTTTAGGAAAATCCTTAAAAGTGGAGAAAATAGGAGAATCAAGGGGGATAAATGCACTGCAGATTACATAGATTCATACAGATTCTCTTTTATTGTGATTCTTTGCCGGTTTCTGTGTGAATCTGTTTTTCTCTGAATTTCAATCTATGTAATCTGTAGTGAAATGTGTCAGGATAGTAATACGGTGATGCCCATATAAAGCATCATACCTATAATGTCATTGGTGATGGATATGAACGGACCTGTAGCGATGGCCGGATCTATTTTTAGTTTTTCCAGTGTCATAGGAACCAGGGTCCCAAAGATGGAAGCGAACATGACTACTGCAAACAGGCTGAATGAAACCGAATAAGTCACGGTGGCACTTGCCCCGAAACGGATGAAATTATAGATATATACCAGCATAGAAATAATAGTAGCATTGATTACGGCCACTACAGATTCCTTTACTATTTGTTTCCAGGTGTTTTGGGCATCCAGCGAGCTGTTTGCCAGTCCTTGTACGATAAGTGCCGAGGACTGTGTTCCTACGTTACCGCCTGTTCCGCCGATAAGGGGGATATAGAGGGCCATTTCGGGATGTGCGGCAAAAGTACTGTCAAAGTTGCCCAGAATCATGGAGTTGCCTATTCCGCCTATCATGCCGATGAGCAGCCAGGGCAGACGGGCTGTAGTCTGGCGGAATACATTATCGTCTGTTTCCACGTCTTGTGACAAACCTGATGCCAGCTGGTAGTCGCGCTCAGCCTGTTCACGTACTTCGTCCATCACATCGTCTACCGTAATCCGTCCTACCAGGCGTCCGATACTGTCCACTACCGGAACGGCGACCAGGTCATATTTTTCAATGGTTTGTACCACTTCGTCTATAGGGGTATCTACATGGACGGATATCGGTTCTTTCCTCATCACGTGCTTCACTTTGGATACGGAAGGGCTGGTGATCATTTTCTTCAACGGGAACACACCGCGCAGCCGCTGGTCATCGTCTACTACATATACATAATAGATTTCGTCCATATCTTCCGCCTGGATGCGCATTTCCTTCAGACATTCGGGCATACTCCAGTTTTCGTTTACGATTACCATTTCGGTACCCATCAATCCACCGGCAGTGTCTTCGTCATATTTCAACAAATCGACAATGTCTCCGGCTTGTTCTATGTCTTCAATGTGTGAGAGGACTTCTTCTTGTTTGTCCTCGTCCATTTCACGGATAATGTCCACGGCATCATCCGAATCCATGTAGTCAACGAACCGTTTGGCGATTGTTTCAGAGGGAAGGATTTCCAGGAATTCCTTACGGGCGTCTTCGTCCATTTCGATAAGGACGTCGGCGGCAGTCTCATTGTCCAGTAACAGGTATATGAACCGTGCTTCTTCCGCATCCAGTTCATTGCACAGCTCTGCTATGTCGGCAGGATGTAGACCGGCAAGCAAGTCCTTAAGTTGCTCTGAGTCTTTTTGCTCGATCAGCTGCTCTACTTTTTCTAATTCCTCTTTATTCATCCTATTCTTCCGTTAATATAATAAATAGGTGTTATTCTTTCTTGTTTGTTCCTTTCCGGGCGATATCATTGCTATAGACAATATCCGTCTTGTTTTTCAGCGCCGCTTCCACCTGGTTGGTCAGTTCGATAAACTCTTGTACAGACAACTGTTCCGGGCGTTTGTTGAAAATGGGGTCTGTGCTCAATGGGTTCTCTTTGTCTAAAATGGAAGAAATAGAGTTTCTCAAAGTTTTACGCCGTTGGTTGAATGTTGTTTTTACAATGAGCTTGAACAATTTTTCATTGCATCCCAGTTCCGTCGTTTCATTGCGTGTCATACGGATGACCGCACTTTTCACCTTGGGAGGCGGATTGAATACATGTTCGTGTACGGTGAACAGGTATTCTACTTTGTACCAGGCTTGTATCAGGATACTGAGAATGCCGTATGTCTTGCTTCCGGGACCGGCGGCAATGCGTTCGGCCACTTCTTTTTGGATCATTCCGGTACAACAGGGTATCAGGTCTTTGTAATCCAGCATTTTAAAGAATATCTGGCTGGATATATTATAAGGATAGTTGCCGGTCAGGACAAAAGGTTTTCCGTCAAATAATTTTTCGAGGTTCAGTTTCAAGAAGTCGTCTTCAATGATATTATCTTCCAAGGCAGGAAAGTTCTCACGGAGATAGGTTACAGATTCATAGTCCAGTTCCACCACTTTTACCGGACGGTTTTTCTGCATAATAAACTGGGTTAGTACCCCCATCCCCGGTCCTACTTCCAGAATTGGCAAGTCAGGGCACACGTCTACCGTATCGGCTATATCTTTTGCAATACTGAGATCTTTCAAGAAGTGTTGTCCTAGAAATTTTTTTGGCTTTACTAATCCCATTCCGTTATTTTTCTATCGTTAATAAATAGGTTTATTTCGCTAAGATAGTATCTTTGCATCGTGCAAAGGTAAACATTCTAAATTAATATACACAGATTTTGGAACGAACTCGATTAAAAAAGATTATAAATAAAGGTTTGCAGATTGCATTTCCGTTATTTTTGGGGGCTGCGATACTGATATGGATGTATCACGGATTCAATTTTTCCCGGGTGTGGGAGGTCTTGGATGGAGGAATGAACTATGGGTGGATGTTAGTGTCATTAGTGTTTGGTGTGTTTAGTCATATTTTTCGTGGCTGGCGGTGGAAGCTTACGCTGGCTCCGTTGGGCGAGCATCCCAAAACATCCGATTGTGTATATGCCATCTTTGTGTCTTATGCCGCCAACTTGGTTGTTCCCCGTGTAGGTGAGATTTCCCGTTGCGGGGTGTTGGCTAAATATGATGGTACATCTTTTTCCAAATCGCTGGGTACGGTGGTTACGGAACGGCTGATTGATACGCTGTGTGTGTCGTTGATTACAGGGGTAACTCTTATAATGCAGGCAAGGGTATTCGATACTTTTTTTAAAGAAACCGGCACGGATACCACGGTTTTGGCACAGGTATTTACTTCGGGGCATTTCTATATCACTATCGTCTGTGTGCTGGCCGTATTGGTGCTGGCTTTTTTTCTGATCAGGAATGTGACGGTCTTTGCTAAGGTGAAAGGCATTCTCCATAATGTATGGGTCGGTGTACTGTCTTTGCGTCATGTAAAGCGGATGCCTCTGTTCATTCTTTATACCGTCGGTATCTGGACTTGCTATTTCCTGCAATTCTATGTTTCTTTCTTTTGTTTCGATTTTTCCGATAATTTGGGAGTGATGGCGGGACTGGTCATGTTTGCTGTAGGTAGCATTGCGGTAGTAGTTCCGACTCCTAATGGGGCGGGTCCGTGGCATTTTGCTGTCATAACGATGATGATGCTCTATGGAGTGGGAAAAGAAGATGCGGGAATTTTTGCCTTATTAGTGCATGGAATACAAACTTTTTTATTAATTTTGTTGGGTATATATGGATTAGCGGCTTTGCCGTTCACAAATAAAACTAAGAAGTTATGAGTACAATTCTCTCTCTCGCTCCGCAGAATGTGTGGAAGCATTTCTATTCATTGACTCAGGTTCCCCGCCCTTCGGGTTACTTGAAGAAAGTGCAAGAGTTCTTGCTGAACTTTGGAAAAAGTGTAGGCGTAGAGTCATTCCAGGACGAAGCCGGTAATATCATTTACCGCAAGCCTGCCACTCCGGGGATGGAAAACCGTAAGAAGGTGATTCTTCAGGCTCACATGGACATGGTTCCTCAGAAGAATAACGATACAGTGCATGATTTTGAAAATGATCCTATCGAGACTTACATTGACGGAGATTGGGTGAAAGCTAAAGGCACGACTTTGGGAGCCGATGATGGCATGGGTGTTGCCGCTATCATGGCTATCATGGAAGACAAGACGCTGAAACATGGTCCGTTGGAAGCACTGATTACTGCCGACGAAGAAACCGGTATGTTCGGTGCGTTCGGTTTGAAGCCGGGAACGGTAGACGGTGATATTCTGTTGAATCTGGATTCGGAAGAAGAAGGAGAATTGTATATCGGTTGTGCAGGCGGAGAAGACCTGACAGCTGTGTTGGAATATAAAGAAGTGGAAACAGATCCGGCTGACATTGCTTTGAAAGTTACCTTGAAAGGGCTGCGCGGTGGTCATTCAGGATTGGAAATAAATGAAGGACGTGCCAATGCCAACAAGCTGATGGCTCGTTTCATGAACCAGGTGATAACTTACGATGAGGCTTGCCTGGTGTCCTGGCAAGGTGGCAATATGCGTAATGCCATTCCTCGTGAATGTGAAGTGGTCATTACGGTTCCGGCTGAAGAAGAAGCGGACGTACTGGAATTTGTGCAGGAGTGCGAAGCATTGTGGAATGAAGAATATCATGTACACGAAACACCGATCAGCTTCAAGGCAGAACGGGTGGAATTGCCTGCGATGATGGTTCCCGATGAAATTAAAGATAATCTGGTGGATGCCATTTATGCTTGTCAGAATGGAGTGATGCGTATGATTCCTACTATCCCCGATACCGTGGAAACCTCTTCCAATCTGGCTATCGTTTCTATAGGTGGTGGCAAGGCGGAGATAAAAATCCTGGCCCGCAGTTCACGCGATTCAATGAAGGATTATCTGAATACCTGTCTCTTATACACATCTCCGA
>ENA-OYWC01000803-OYWC01000803.1-human-gut-metagenome-genome-assembly--contig:-NODE-803-length-11262-cov-4.659231_pt1 | contig 11262 bp, 10 predicted proteins | sample MGYA00244165_ERZ653387 | MGnify/ENA primary metagenome ERZ653387 (study PRJEB26926, sample SAMN06164974) | human gut metagenome | biome: ENVO:00009003; feature: ENVO:2100002; material: ENVO:00002003...
TTCCTCCTCCGTGCCTGCCCACGTAGAAATGATGGGCTTCCTGGGCATGGGCAACAATCCTATGGTCGGCGCTACCGTTTCCGTGGCTGTTGCTGTTGAGGAAGCGCTGAAGAAGTAAGGGAACACTTTTCTTTCCCAATTAACAAACAAAGAAGCACACCCAACCCGATTTCTCAGGCAGGGTGTGCTTCCCGTTTTACTGATTCGGTTCAGCATTCTATCATGGTATTTTCTGATTATATCATACCTTTTCTCCGCACTTGTAGCAGAAGGTACTGCCTTTGGGCAACTTTGCGCCGCACATACGGCAAAACAGCATCTCTTCATCTTCCTGCGAGGAAGCGGCAGTAACTTCCGGTGAATAAGGTTCCGCAGGCAGCACCGGCTGAGACTGGCCTTTTCCCGCTTCAGCCTTTTGTCCACGTTTCTTCTTTATAGTGCTGTATAAAGTAGCACCAGCACCGGTTAGAGCACCGGAAATTCCTCCAATAATTATCCTATCACGAATTGAATCCTCGGTGGATGCAACTGCCCCGGTCCGCTTTGCAGCTCCCTTCTGCGGTGTAATATCAAACTGGATACTGTCAACCACCTGCTCAATGACATCCTTCTGGTGTGTTGTCAGCTTTCCGGAGTAGTTGCGCAAATTAAAGCTGATTGCTTTTCCATCATAGATGGTATAGTACTGCATTCCATAGTTGTCCGAAGAGAATTTCAAATGAGCTTTTATGAATTTTGCTTGAGGATGCTCATATATTTCTGATTCTAAAACTTCCACTCCCATTTCTGCATAGCCATCAATGAGGGTATCTATAAAATCTGAACGTTCAGCGTCACTTAGCAAATAGAAATCATCCATTGAAATTTTAGACATCGTGACAATGATTTCATACGACCAATCCATTGCAAGTGCATTGAGGTAGATATCTTTCTCCTCCATCAACGAATCCAGCTGTTCCTTGTTGAGTCCAAACGTATTAAAGTTGGGATCAGTGCTTTTTGTGTCTCTTGTAAAGGTTGCCAGACTCCATGGAATGGTTACAGATAATCCTAGGTCATCAAGCCGATATACATTCTCAGCCGCGTGAGCGTAGATCAGGGTCCCCGGAAACACCAATAGCATGACAAGCAGCAGCGCAAATATTTTTCTCATATTTCTTTCTCCCTTTCAATGCCGTACTAACATTATATAGATGCATTATCGATTTTTCAATACTATATATACGACAAAAACGGAAAAACAAGTACATATTTCTTTCTGTATCCTCCTTCGTTCTTCTCCCCCCACACAAATATATTTGCTAACCGTCGTTCCTGCTCACTTTATAGCGTCAGGTTCTCCTTTTCTGTCGTCCGGACATTGAAAAGCCGCAGGTTCAAGCCATCGCCTGAACCTGCGGTCATTTCATTCTTCCTCAATCCTCGTCCCAGTTGTGCCAGACGTTTTGGACGTCGTCGTCGTCGTCCATGATGTCCAGCAGCTTCTCCATCAGGGAGATCTGCTCCGGGTCGGTGAGCTTCTGGTAGTTCTGGGGTACCATTTCGATCTGAGCGGATACGAAGCTGTAGCCCTTCTGCGTCATGGCGTCGGCCACGGCGTTGAAATCGTCGGGGTCTGTGTACACGGTGAACACGTCGTCCTCGGCCTCGAAATCATCCGCGCCGCAGTCCATGGCGTCCATCATGACCTGGTCTTCCTCGTAGTCGCCGTCCTCGTTGTCGATCACCAGCACGCCCTTCTTGTCGAAGGACCAGCTGACGCAGCCCGTCGCGCCCAGATTGCCGCCGAATTTGTCGAAGTGGTGGCGCATGGAACCGGCGGTGCGGTTGCGGTTGTCGGTCATGGTCTCCACGATCACCGCCACGCCGCCGGGGCCGTAGCCCTCGTAGGTGATGGTCTCGTAGTTGTCGCCGCCTGCGCCTGCCGCCTTTTCCAGGCAGCGCTTGATGTTGTCGTTGGGCATGTTGGCGGCCTTGGCCTTGGTGATGACGGTGGCCAGACGGGAGTTATAGGCGGGGTCTGCACTGCCGCCCTCCTTCACCGCGACGATCAGCTCTTTGGCGATCTTGGTGAAGGCTGCCGCGCGCTTGGCGTCCTGCGCGCCCTTGGTTTTCTGGATGTTATGCCATTTGGAATGTCCGGACATAGGTATATCTTCCCTTCAGCGAGTATATTCAAAAATCCTATCTATTTTATCAGAATCCGTGACAAAAATCAACACTTTCTTACCGGAATTTCATGCAGTCCCGGTGGGTTTCGGAAATTTTCACCTGAATGCCCGGGAACGCGGCGGCGATTTTCTCCGCCAGCACGGCCACAACGGGGTTCTCCGTGGCAAAATGCCCCGCGTCGATCAGATTCATCCCCAGCGCCTGCGCGTCCCAGAAGTCATTGTACTTGATGTCCGCGGTGACGAAGGTGTCGCACCCGGCCTCGAAGGCGCTCATCAGCTCGTCGGAGCAATGCCCGCCGCCCACCGCCACCACGCGAACCGGCTTGCCGCCGTCCACATAGCGCAGTCCCTCGGCGTTCAGGCTGCTCTTGACGGTTTCCAGAAATTGGAAAAGGGGCTGCTTCTCTACCCTGCCCCGGCGCAGAAGACCCCACTGCCGTCCCTGATCGTCCCGGAAAAAGGGCGGGATGGTCTCCACGTCGTTCAGTCCCAGCGTAGCCGCCAGCACGTCGTTGACGCCCCCCGGGGCACAGTCCAGATTGGTGTGGGCATTGACGGCGCTGATGCCGTGACGGCAAAGGGTCATGATGCTCCGGCCGACGGTCGTTTCCTCCGTCACGGACTTGAGCGGGTCAAAAATAATTGGATGGTGGGTGACGATCAGCTCCGCGCCCCACTCCGCCGCCTCCCGGCACACCCCCTCGAAGGGGTCGAGCGCCACGAGAACCTTGGTAACGGGGGTCTCCCGGCTGCCGCAGAGCAGCCCTACATTGTCCCAGTCCATTTTCATGTAGGTTGGGGCAAGGGTTTCTACGTACTTGAGAATGTCAGCTACAGTCGTCATCGGTCAGTTCCTCCAAAATCGCTTTGTAGTGCCTGTATTTTTCCCCGTCCCCGCCGGACAGGCCCTCAACGGTCTTGCGAAGGCCGGAAAGCACACTCTCCCGGAAAGCCGGAAGCAGTTCGCTGCCGCTGCGGCGCAGTGCCGGGGTGATGTAATACTCACCGTCGGTCAGCGTCTCCCCGGGGGCGTAGACCACTTCCATGACGGGGTAGATGAATTTCCCGTCCTTCGCCAGCGTCTCCTGACGGATGGCGTAGCCCTGACGGTACAGATACCGGCGCAGCTCCGGCCGCTTGCTCTGGCATTGGAGAATCAGGCGGTAGCGTTCGCTTTTCAACCATGGCGCAGCGTCCAGAATGGACATCATGGTGTCCGCCCCCATCCCCGCGCAGACCATACAGTCGAATTCCCGGGGGACATTGCGGATGCCGTCGGACAGGTAGAAGGACATGTGCTCCTCCACGCCGTATTTTTCCGCGTTACGGACGGCGCTTTGCAGGGGCATTTCCCGGACGTCGGAGGCAATGACCGCGCTGGCGATGCCGTTTTTCAGAAGGTAAATGCCGAGATATCCGTGGTCACAGCCCACGTCCGCCACCCGGTCGCCGGGCTTGACATAGCCGCAGCAGGCCAGCAGCCGGTTGGAAAGGGGAATTTTCACGGGCGTCCCTCCTTCTATACGAAAAAAGCCATCCCGGCAATTGTCCGGGATGGCGCTGCCGGTATTTTATCCGTTCTGCTTCGCGGCTTCGTTGGCCTCGTAGGCTTCCAGGAAATTGTTCAGCTGGGCGAGGAACGGCTCGCAGTCCACACCGTGGACCATGCAGGCTTCCTCAACGGTCTCGCCCCGGGAAGAGGGACAGCCCAGACAGTGCATACCGATGGCGAAGAACAGGGGCGCGGACTGGGGCGCGACGTCCAGAATGTCCCCGATGATGGTATCCTTTTCAATTTTTACAGCCATTATAATGACCTCCTTGTTTTTATCTTTGACTATTATAACCGCACATGTGGAAAAAAACAAGAGGAAAGTCGTAAAAGATACAAAATCCGCTCAGTGGCTGCGGAGATTTTTCGTGGCAGGATTGTCGATGAGTCTGCCGTTTTCCTCGAACCGGGAACCGTGGCACGGGCAGTCCCAGCTTCGCTCCTGAGGATTCCACTTTAGCGCACAGCCCAGATGGGGACAGCGTCTGGGGGAAACGGTCAGAAGATTTTTCCCGGCTTCCACTGCGTTGACCCCCAGCTGGGCGTGCAGCATACTCCGGGAAGGGGAAAAGACCGCTTCGTAGGGGCTTTTCTTCCCGGTGATGATATCGGTCAGCAGCTGCGCCGCCACCATGGAGGTCGTCATGCCCCATTTGTTGAACCCCGAGGCAACGTAAAGGTTCGGCGTCATGGCGCTGTAGCGGCCGATATAGGGGACGCCGTCCAGACTCATGCAGTCCTGCGCCGCCCAGCGGTGGGTGATTCTGGCGTCGGGATAGTGTGTTTTGGCAAATTGCTCCAACGCATTCCATCCCCCGCCCTCATGTCCCGTCCGGTGTCCGCCGCCGCCCAGAATCAGGCGGCCGTCGTACTTCCGGAAGGACAGGCCGTTTTCCCGTTCGTCCAGATACATGCCCCGAAGCGCCGGCGCGTTTTCCAGCGCCAGCACGTAGGAGCGCTGCTGGTAGAGCTTCAGAAAATAGCTGCCGTGCTTGTTCAGGAAGGGAAAATGGGTGGCGACGATAAAAGCGTCCGCCCGGATGACGCCCCGGTCTGTGACGGCTGCGCCCTTTTCCAGCCGCCGCACGGGGGTATTTTCATAGATGGTCAGCTCGTCGGCAATGGCCGACAGAAATTTCAGCGGATGAAACTGCGCCTGATGGGGAAATTTCACCGCCCCCACCGTGGGAAAGGGCAGCGGCAGATTTTCGGCAAACTCCGCCTTTGCGCCGATGCTTTCCAGCGCCTGCATCTCCTGCTCCAGCTTTTCCCGGTTATCGGTGGAATAGATATAGTTGTCCTCCTCGGAAAAATCACAGTCGATCCCGGCGCAGAGGGTGCGAAACGCGGCAAGCGCCTGCTCGTTGGCCTGCAAATACAGCGCTGCCTTTTCCGTTCCAAAGCGTTTGGCCAGCTGCTGGTAGATCAGGCCATGCTGGGAGGTTATTTTAGCGGTGGTGTTCTTCGTGATGCCCCCGGCGATGGAAGCCGCTTCCGCCACGGCGCAGTCCACCCCCGCGTTTTGCAGCATACGGGCGCAGAGCAGCCCCGCCATCCCGCCGCCGATGACCAGAACATCCGTCCGCGCCTGTCCCCACAGCGGCGGAAAACAGGGCATCCGCAGATCGTCCGTCCAGACAGGCCCCATGAAATCAGCTCCTTTCCCCATAGTATTGGCAGAAAAGAGGAAGTTATTTCACCGTCCTGCGATAATTTGGGCAAAAAACGACGCGGCACTCCATTGCCACGTCGTTTTGCTGTTCAGTCCTGTCGAACCATGTGATAAAACATGCCTTCCCCTATGGACGTTGTTTGCTTGATCGGCTCGCCGACAATGCGGAATCCCGCCTTTTCATAGCACCTGACTGCGCGCTTATTCCAGGTTCTGACTTCCAGATACATGGGTTTTCCGGGAAACAGCGTCTGCGAAATTTCCCATGCCATTCGGGTCATCTGCTGCCCGTAGCCCTTGCCGCAGCAATCGGGATTCACCCCGATTCCGAAGAACACCTCCGGGTCTTCCCCGTTCAGATTGATAAAGCCGACCAGATCTTTCCCGTCATAAAAGGAATACAAATGGTTCTCCGGATTCGCAAACCCGAACCCCCGCTTTTTCTGTTCCTCATAGGAAAGGCTGTTGTAAATCGCGTATTCCCCGGGATATTTCCACCGGGCGATGCAGTATTTTTCTTCTTCGGTCATTTTGTGATACTCAAGCATGTTCTTCCTCCTGAAAATGGTTTGATGCTCGGTTTACCCGCTACATTATAGCAAGGAAACGGGAAAAGTCAACCTGCCCGTATCGACCGTGTCCTTCCGATTTCATCAAAACAGTTCGCCCTCCAGCCTGAGAAGTCTTAGGCCGGAGGGCGTCGGTTCTGTTTTGCTTATTTCGTCTCGTCGGTGCCGTAGTAGGCGTTGAGATACATCTGCTTGATCTCGCTCATGAGGGGATACCGGGGGTTTGCGCCGGTGCACTGGTCGTCGAACGCCTGTTCCACCATGCTGTCCAGCCGGTTCAGGAAGTCGGTTTCGTCAATGCCGTAGTCCCGGATGGTCTTTTTGATGCCGGTCTTGACCTTCAGCTCGTCGATGGCCGTGATCAGGTTCTCCAGCTTCTCCTCGTCCGTGGCGCCGCCCAGCTTCAGATAGTCGGCGACCTCAGCATACCGCGCCAAAGTGTGGGGGTGGTCGTACTGGGAGAAGGTACCCATCTTCGCGGGAACCTCGGCGGCGTTGAAGCGCAGGACTTCGTCGATCATCAGGGCGTTGGCGACGCCGTGGGGCAGATGGTGGAACGCGCCCAGCTTGTGCGCCATGGAGTGGCACACGCCCAAAAATGCGTTGGCAAAGGCCATACCGGCCATGCAGGCGGCATTCGCCATGTTCTCGCGGGCTTTGGGGTCCTTCGCGCCGTTTTCATAGGCAGAGGGCAGGTTCTCAAAAATCAGCTTCAGGCTCCGCAGCGCCAGACCGTCGGTGTAGTCCGTGGCCATCATGGAGGCGTAGGCTTCCAGGGCGTGGGTCACGGCGTCGATGCCGGAGGCCGCAGTCAGACCCTTGGGGGCGTTCATCATCATGTCGGCGTCCACGATGGACATTTTCGGCAGCAGCTCATAGTCCGCCAGCGGGTACTTGACGCCGGTGGTTTCATCGGTGATAACGGCGAAGGGGGTCACCTCGGAGCCGGTACCGGCGGTGGTGGGAATGGCGACGAAATACGCCTTTTCGCCCATCTTGGGGAAGGTGTAGACACGCTTGCGGATATCCACGAAGCGCATGGCCATGTCCTGAAAATCCGCCTCGGGATGCTCATACAGAACCCACATGATCTTGCCCGCGTCCATGGCGGAGCCGCCGCCGATGGCGAGAATCAGATCTGGCTTGAAGGCCGCCATCTGCGCCGCGCCCTCTCTGGCACAGGCGAGGGTGGGATCGGGAGCTACATTGTAGAAGGTGGTGTGGGTAATCCCCATAGCGTCCAGCTTCTCCTCCACCGGCTTCGTGTAGCCGTTCTGGTACAGGAACGCGTCGGTGACGATGAATGCCTTCTTGTAATTTTTCAGCTCGGCCAAAGCTACCGGCAGGCAGCCCTTCTTGAAATAAACCTTTTCAGGCGCACGGAACCAGAGCATGTTCTCCCTCCTAATTGCCACAGTCTTGATGTTCAGCAGGTGCTTGATGCCCACGTTCTCGGAAACGGAGTTGCCGCCCCAGGAGCCGCAGCCCAGCGTCAGGGAGGGAGCCAGCTTGAAGTTGTACAGGTCGCCGATGCCGCCGTGGGAGGACGGAGTATTCACCAGAATGCGGCAGGCTTTCATTTTCTCCGCAAAGGCGTCCAGCTTCTCCTTCCCGCTCACCGTGTCCAGATAGACGGAAGCGGTGTGGCCGTAGCCGCCATCCTTGACAAGGGTGTCCGCCTTGTTCATGGCGTCGGCAAAGTCGGACGCCCGGTACATGGCAAGCACGGGGGACAGCTTCTCGTGGGCAAAGGCTTCGGAGAGATCGGTGGAGGTCACTTCGCCGATGAGGATTTTGGTGCTTTCGGGGACATCGACGCCTGCCAGCGCCGCGATGGTATGGGCGGACTGACCCACGATCTTGGCGTTCAATGCGCCGTTAATCAGGATGGTTGCGCGAACCTTATCGGTTTCCTCCCCGTTCAGGACGTAGCAGCCGCGCTTGATGAATTCCGCCTTGACCCGGTCGTAGATGCTGTCCAGCACCACCACGCTCTGCTCGGAAGCGCAGATCATGCCGTTGTCGAAGGTCTTGGAATGGATGACGGAGGAAACCGCCAGCAGAATGTCGGCGCTGTCGTCAATGACGGCGGGGGTGTTGCCGGGGCCGACGCCCAGAGCGGGCTTGCCGGAGGAGTAGGCAGCCTTCACCATGCCGGGGCCGCCGGTGGCGAGGATCAGGTCGGCCTCCCGCATCACCTGATTGGTCAGCTCCAGAGAGGGCTTGTCTATCCACGCGATGATGCCCTCCGGCGCACCGGCGGCGACCGCCGCCTCCAGCACCACCCGTGCGGCGGCGATGGTGCAGCCCTTCGCCCGGGGGTGGGGGCTGATGATGATGCCGTTGCGGGTCTTCAGGGAAATCAGGGTCTTGAAAATGGCGGTAGAAGTGGGGTTCGTGGTGGGAATGACCGCCGCGATGACGCCGATAGGCTCGGCAATGCGCTGAATGCCGTAGGCCGTGTCTTCCTCAATGACACCGCAGGTCTTGGAATCCTTGTAGGCGTTGTAAATATATTCAGCGGCATAGTGGTTCTTGATGACCTTATCCTCCACTACGCCCATACCGGTTTCGGCTACGGCCTGCTTGGCCAGAGGAATGCGCATCTGATTGGCTGCGGTAGCAGCAGCCAGAAAAATTTTATCCACCTGCTCCTGCGTATAAGTGGCAAATTTCTCCTGTGCCGCGCGGCACTTTGCCAATGCTTCGGTCAGTTCCTGAGCGGTGGTTACAGGTGCATATGTTTTATCCATGAAAATCGACCTTTCCGAACATTAATTATCAGTATTTTGTTACCGATATATTACTATCGATATAATAGCACATATCTCTGAAAAGTCAATCCCCATTATGAAATTTATTCGTAGGCAGAAATAGCCGGGCTTTCGGAGCGCACCGCTCCGAAAGCCCGGCTGTGCCGTTTATTCATTACGTGCCAAGATAGGCCGCCTTCACCGCTTCATTTGCCAGCAGCTCTTCGCCGCTGCCGTGGAGGGTGATACGCCCGGTCTCCATGACGTAGCCGAGATTGGCGGTTTTCAGCGCCATGTTGGCGTTCTGCTCAATGAGCAGAACCGTCACGCCCTGCTTGTTGATCTCCTTGATGATCTCGAAAATACCCTTGACGATGATGGGCGCAAGTCCCAGAGACGGCTCGTCCATCATGATGACCTTGGGGCGGCTCATGAGCGCACGGCCGACCGCCAGCATCTGCTGCTCGCCGCCGGACAGCGTGCCGCCCGCCTGCCATGAACGCTCTTTCAGCCGGGGAAACAGGTCAAACACCCAGTTCAAGTCCTCGGTCAGGTCGTCCTTGCGCAGGTAAGCGCCGATTTTCAGGTTTTCCAGCACCGTCATGTCCGGGAAGATACGCCGTCCCTCGGGTACCAGCGTGATGCCCTTGGACACGATCATGCTGGAATCCATGCCGGTGATGTCCTCGTCCAGAAAGGAGATTTTTCCCGCGGAGGGCTTCACCAGCCCCGCGATGGCGCGGAGGGTGGAGCTTTTGCCAGCGCCGTTAGCGCCGATCAGGGTCACGATCTCCCCTTCCGGCACGTCCAGACTGATGCCCCTCACCGCTTCGATTCCGCCGTAATGCACCTGCAAGTCCCGAATTTCCAGAATGTTACGCATCCTCCGTCACCCCCAAATACGCCTCGATCACGCGCTTGTTCTGCTGCACTTCCTTCGGCACGCCCCGGGCGATCTCACTGCCGAAGTCAATGACATAAATGTAGTCCGAAATCTTCATGACCAGATCCATGTGATGCTCAATAAGGAAGACCGTCAGATGGTGTCCGTCCCGAATCTCTTTGATGTACTCCGCCAGTTCCTGCGTCTCCTGCGGGTTCATGCCCGCCGCCGGTTCGTCCAGCAGCAGCAGCTTGGGGTCCGTCGCCAGAGCGCGGGCGATTTCCAGACGGCGCTGCAGGCCGTAGGGCAGGCTGGTAGCGATCTCGTCCTTGTACTGCTCCAGTCCCTGCTCTTTCAGCAGCTCCATGGTTTCTTCCCGCATTCTCGCTTCTTCCTTGGCGTTCGCCCGGAAAATGGCGGAAAACACGTTCTGCTTCGCCCGCATATGCTTGGCGACCAGCACGTTTTCAAACACAGTCATGCTCTTCCACAGGCGGATGTTCTGGAAGGTACGGGCGATGCCCAAGGACACCACATGATCCGGGGTGGGGTCAATGTTGCGCTCGTTCGCATACTTTTCCCCGTTGGTTCCCAGATAGTTCTTTTTCATTTTGCCGGTGGGGTGGTTGCGGATCATGGTCTTGCCCATGAATTCCACCCGGCCGTTGGTCGGCTGATACACACCGGTGATGCAGTTAAAGGCCGTGGTCTTGCCCGCGCCGTTGGGGCCGATCAGAGCGACGATCTGACCCTCCGGCACGTCCAGAGACAGGTCATTCACAGCAACTACGCCGCCAAACTGCATGGTGACGTTTTCCATACGAAGAACGTTTCTTTCGCTCATGCCGCTTCAGTCCTCCTTTTCCGCCGCCGGGGCAGCCTTTTTCCGTTTCTGAAACAGTCCGCCGATGCCCTTCCAGCTCAGCTCCTTCTCCCCCATGATGCCCTTGGAGAAGAACAGAACAATAATCATGATGACCACGGAGAATACGACCATCCGGAAACCGCTGCGCAGCAGGGGCACCTTGAACGAGCCGATATAGGTCTCCCGATCCAGAAACCGCAGCCACCACTCAGAGCAGGCCACGTACAGGAACGTGCCGATGACGGAGCCGGAAACGGAGCCGATGCCGCCGATGACCACGATCAGCAGAATCTCATAGGTCATGGTGGAGGTGAACACCTTCGCCTGCGCGTTGGCAACATACATGGCGAACAGCGCGCCGCCCACGCCGGAGAAGAAGCTGGAAATGACGAAGGAGAGCATCTTGTGCTTGAACAGGCTGATGCCCATGGCCTCCGCCGCCACCTCGTCATCCCGGATGGCCTTAAAGGCGCGGCCGTAGGAGGAGTTGATCAGCAGAACGATCAGGGCAATGCAGATGATCGCCACAAGGAAGGAAACGAATGTACTCAGCCGCAGAATCACCTGCCCCGCGCCGTTTTTGATATTGAAATCGGAGAAGGTGGGGAAACCTTTGATCATATTCGCGCCGTTGGTGATGGGGCCGAGGGTCTGCCACTGGAAGATCGCCCGGAGTATTTCGGCGAAGCCCAGTGTGGCAATGGCGAGATAGTCGCTTTTCAGCCGCAGAACCGGCAGGCCGATGAGCGCTGCGAACAGTGCGGCAACCTGTCTCTTATACACATCTCCGAGCC
>ENA-OYWC01000804-OYWC01000804.1-human-gut-metagenome-genome-assembly--contig:-NODE-804-length-11257-cov-13.463042_pt1 | contig 11257 bp, 10 predicted proteins | sample MGYA00244165_ERZ653387 | MGnify/ENA primary metagenome ERZ653387 (study PRJEB26926, sample SAMN06164974) | human gut metagenome | biome: ENVO:00009003; feature: ENVO:2100002; material: ENVO:00002003...
GAAAGCGGCGTCGGGCGACTATTCGCGGGTTTGCAAGCAAACCGTCCCCGCCGCTGTCGCTTTCAGCCCTCCGTCCACTCTTTCGCCATCGGAACCAAGTCGGGGAGGGGTGGCATATAAAAAAATCAAAAAAAATAGGTACTTTGTATTGCATAATACTAAAATGTGTATTATATTTGCACTGTGAAAGTAGTAGGACCCACAAAATATTGACTCGAAAAATACCTTTGCAACCATGAAAGAGACAGTAAACGTGAACATCGGTTCCGTGGCATTCACGCTCGACGAAGATGCCTATTTTGCCTTGCGGAGCTATTTCGACGACATCCGCAACCGGTTGCCCGAGGGCGATACGGAGACGATGAACGACATCGAAGCCCGGATAGCGGAGATTTTCCGTGAACGGGTCTCCTCGCCCATGCGGGTCATCACGCTCGATGTGGTGCATGCGGCGATGGCGCAGATGGGCGAGCCCTCCGACTTCGGCGAGCCGCGCAACGGGACGCGGACGGCGAGCGCGGGCGAGAATCCGGCCGATGCCGAGCCGGAACGGCGCCGTCTCTACCGCTCGCGCACGAATCGCTCGATTGCCGGCATCTGCGGCGGTCTCGGCGAATTTTTCGACGCCGACCCGACGATGATCCGCCTGGTAACGCTCCTGCTGATCCTCTTCGGCGGCATCTCCATCTGGATCTACATCATCCTCTGGATCGTCATTCCCGAGGAGCCCGCGCGGCGCTTCTCATTCAACGGCAACGACAAAAAACGATAAATACGATAAGACCATGCAAACGAACAACAATCGTCTTTACAGAACCCGGGACGGCATCGTGGCCGGCGTGTGCGGCGGCGTCGCCGAGTTTTTCGGACTTAACGTCTCGCTCGTCCGGCTGATGACCCTGATCCTGATCCTTGCCGGCGGCCTTTCGCTCTGGGTGTACATCATCCTCTGGCTGATCGTGCCCAAGGCCCCGCAACGGTTAAACGAATAGCATTATGGCTGAAGACAACGTAAAAGCGCAGATGCGCAAGGGAATCCTGGAGTATTGCATCCTCGCCATACTTTCGCGCGAGGCATCGTATGCTCCGAAGATCATCGCCGAGCTCAAGCAGGCCGAGATGATCGTAGTCGAGGGTACGCTCTACCCGATCCTCACCCGGCAGAAGAACGCCGGACTGCTCACCTACCGCTGGGAGGAGTCCCCGCAGGGGCCGCCCCGCAAATACTACACCCTCACGGACAAGGGCCGTGAATACCTGGCGACGCTCGACGCCGCGTGGGAGGAACTCGTCGGGCAGATTCAGGTGATCCGCCACGGCAAACCCGAAAATTAACCCTCAAAAAAGAACCATACGCCATGAAAAGAATTTTAATCGTCCTTTTTGCCTGCCTGCTTGCCGCTGGCGTGCTCTTCGGCATTGCCGGCATCACCGCCACGAACCTCTTTGCCTCCGGCGGCCTCCGCGGCAGCGGCAATATCGTCACGAAACGGATCGAAGCGCCGGACTTCGCCGCCATCGACGCCTCGCGCGCCGTCAAGGTGATCGTCACGGACGCCCTGACGGATGAGATCGTCATCGAGGCCGACGACAACGTGATGGAGAAGGTGCTGGTCGAGAGCCGTCGCGGAACGCTGTTTGTCGGCATCGACAAGTCGGTGCGCCGCATCTCGGACCACAGCGTGACGGTGCGGGTGCCGGCCAACGGAGAGATCCGCGCCCTGGATGCCTCGAGTGCTGCGCAGATCATCTGCGAAACGGCGCTGGAGGCCTATGAATTCCTGATCGACGTGTCGAGCGCCGCGCAGATCGATGTGGCGCTGAAGGCGACGCAATGCCGAATCGACGTTTCGAGTGCGGGTGAGCTGGTGGCAGCCCTCGAGGCGGACAGCTGCACGGCCGACCTGTCGAGTGCCGCGAAGGCCCGACTCTCGGGCCGGAGCCGGTGGTGCGAGGTGGATGTCAGCTCCGCGGCGAATTTCGATGCCGGGCGTCTGGTCGTCGCCCACGGCCTGGTCGACGCTTCAAGCGGCGCTTCGGCCGACGTGCACTGCACCGACACGCTCCGGGCTTCGGCTTCGAGCGGCGCGGACATCTCCTACAGCGGAGAGTGCAAGGTGGAGGCGCAGCACTCGAGCGGCGGCAGCGTACATTCCATTAACCGTTAATCCGTTACGACCATGAACGAAGTGAAGAAATGCAGCCTTTCCGGAGTGGCGTTCACGATGGACGTCGAGGCCTACGAAACCCTGTCGGCCTACCTGGAGAGCCTCAAGAAGACCTATAAGGATTCGCCCGACGGCGCGGAGATCGTCGCCGACATCGAGGCCCGCATCGCGGAGCTGATCCTCTCGGCGCAGGACAACACGAAAGTCGTCGAAAAACCGCTGATCCTGAACATCATCCGGCAGATGGGCTCGGCCGAGGACATCTCCGAGGAGAGCGCCGACGGTTCGGAGCGCCGCGAGGAGCCGCGCATCCCGCGCCGGCTGTACCGCGACACGGAGAACGCCAGGCTGGGCGGTGTCTGCGCCGGCATCGGCAAGTATTTTGACATCGACCCCGTGTGGGTGCGGCTGGCGATGTTCCTGCCGCTGATCCTCTCCTGCTTCGGGGTGGTGCCCTTCCTGCACTGGACCGGCCCGATGATGGGCAACCTGTTCGGCATCTTCGTGATCTGCTACCTGATCATGTGGTTCGCTGTGCCGGCGGCTCGCACGGCCCGGCAAAAGCTCGAGATGAACGGCGAGCGCATCACCGCGCAGTCGATCGGCGAGGTGACGACGGCTGCCGCGGGCTGCGATCCCGACGCGCGCGCCAAACCCATCGTCGCCGAGGCCGTCTCGCTCTTCGGCAAGGTGGTGCTCATCCTGCTGAAGATCCTGGCCGGGGCGATCGTCTTCGGGCTCATCCTCTGCGCCTGCGCCCTGATTATCGGCATGTTCGCCCTGCTGATCGGCGGCCCCGAGTATGCCCATCTGGGCAAGTTCGAGGACTTTTCGCTCTGGGTTCCGATGTTGGGCATATTAATTGTATTCATCCCGGTGATGCTGCTCATCTACGTGCTCATGTGCCTGATCGCCTCGCGCAAGCCCGGAGGGCGCACCGTGCTGGTCATCTTCCTGCTGTGGCTCGCTTCGGTCGTCGCCTGCTCGGTGATCGCCATCCGCGAAGATGTCGGCGAGAAGTTCCGCCACAGACGCATCACGCTCGAACGGGTGCTGGAGAACACCGAGGTGAACGTCGACGGGCGGCTCATGACGCTCGAGAAGCTGCTCGAGGAGTACGACGACGAGCCGTTCATCGAGGAGGGCCGCAAGACGCTCCACATCAGCGTGCCGTCGCGGTCGATCGACATCACCGTCGACAAGGGGCGCGGACGGATGGAGGTCGCGGGCGCGGACTCCGTGACGGGAGAATCGGCGCGCATCCGCATCGGGTCGTCGGAGGGCGCCGTGCAGATCGACGCCGTGCATTCGGGCGAGGCCTCCGCGGATACGTTGCAGTGAACGGGTGTGGCGGTCGCGCAGCGTCAGCTGCCGTGAGGACCGCAGGATTTTAAAATAAAAAGTTTCCGGATGCGGGCGGGCCGAAAGGTACCGCCTGCGTTCTTTTGAAATAAGTAAATAAATTACTACCTTTGGGCGGTTTTGTTTTTAATAATGAGAGTATGGCCGGAATCAAATGCATCGGCATTCTGACCTCGGGCGGCGACGCGCCGGGCATGAATGCGGCAATTCGCGCGGTGACCCGCAGCGCAATCTACAACGGGTTCGCCGTGAAGGGAATCATGCGTGGGTACAAGGGACTGGTGTTCAACGAGATTGTGGAATTCAAGTCCCAGAGTGTGAGCAACATCATCCAGCTGGGCGGTACGATCCTCAAGACGGCCCGCTGCAAGGAGTTCATGACCGCGGAAGGCCGCAAGACGGCTTACGAGAACATGACGGCGGCGGGGATCGACGCGCTGGTGGTGATCGGCGGTGACGGCTCGCTGACCGGAGCCGGCATCTTTGCCGAGGAGTACAACGTGCCGATCGTGGGGCTGCCCGGAACGATCGACAACGATCTGGGCGGTACGGATTCGACGATCGGATACGATACGGCGCTCAATACGATCGTGCAGGCGGTCGACAAGCTGCGCGACACGGCATCGAGCCACGAGCGGCTCTTCTTCGTCGAGGTGATGGGCCACACGGCCGGCTACCTGGCGCTCAACAGCGCGCTGGCGACGGGCTCCGAGGCGGCGATCATCCCCGAGATGGAGACCGAGGTCGACCAGCTGGCCGAACTCATCAACCACGGTTTCCGCAAGAGCAAGAACTCGGCGATCGTCATCGTGGCCGAGAATCCCAAGACGGGCGGCGCCACGGCGCTGGCCGAGCGCGTGAAGAAGGAGTTCCCGCAGTACGACGCGCGGGTCACGATCCTGGGCCACATCCAGCGCGGCGGCTCGCCGACGGCCATCGACCGCATCCTGGCTTCGCGCATGGGCGAGGCGGCCATCGAGGCGATCCTCGACGGACAGCGCAACGTGATGATCGGCATCGAGAACGGCAAGATCGTCTACGTGCCCTTTGCCAAGGCCGTGCGTCACAACAAGGGCATCAACCGGGCGGACATCGACCTGGTGAAGATCCTCTCGATATAGCAACCTGAAAAAATAACCCGGACTTAAGCGAATGAAACGCGTAATAGGCATCGGCAATGCCCTGACCGACATGCTGGTCAACCTGAAGACCGACTCCGTGCTGGGGCGGTTCAAGCTCGCCAAGGGCTCGATGAGCCTCGTGGACACCAAACTCCAGACCGAAATCTCGAAATCCGTGGCGGGACTGCCCTACTCGCTGTCGCTCGGCGGCTCGGCGGGCAATACGATCCGCGCCATGGCCCGCCTGGGGTGCAGCGTCGGCTTCATCGGCAAGGTCGGTCCCGACACGACGGGCGACTTCTTCATTCAGGCGCTTGAGAATCTGGGTGTCGAACCGGTGATCTTCCGCGGTGCGGAGCGCTCGGGCAAGTGCGTGTCGCTCATCTCGCCCGACGGCGAGCGCACGATGATCACGCACCTCGGTGCGGCGCTGGAGCTCGGGGCCCAGGAGATCGACCCCGCGATCTTCGAGGGGTATGACTGCCTCTACGTCGAGGGCTACCTGGTGCAGAACCACGACCTGATCCGCAAGGCCGCCCGCACGGCCAAGGAGTGCGGACTGAAGGTGGCCATCGACCTGGCGAGCTTCAACATCGTGGCCGAGAACCTCGAGTTCCTGCGCACGCTCGTGCGCGAGAGCGTCGACATCGTCTTTGCCAACGAGGACGAGGCCAAGACCTTCACCTGCGAGGCCGAGCCGCTCAACGCCCTGCAGGCCATCTCGGAGATGGTCGATCTGGCCGTCGTGAAGATCGGCATCAAGGGGGCGCTCATCAAGCAGGGCAACGAGGTGGTGCACGTCGGCATCATGGCCGCCGCCAAGCGCGTCGACACGACGGGTGCGGGCGACTTCTACGCTGCGGGCTTCATGGCGGGCCTCTGCGAGGGGCTGACGCTGCGGCAGTGCGGCACGATCGGCGCCATCACGGCGGGCAAGGTGATCGAGGTCGTCGGCACGACCTTCGGTGAGGAGGCCTGGTCGGACATCTTCCGCCTGGTCAACAAGGTCCGCAACGAAAAGTACCTCTTCTGACCGCTGCGCCGAGACGGCCCGGTGGCGCAGGCAAATTATTTGTGCGGCTCCGCGTTGCGGGGTCGCACTTTTTTCGTATCTTTCAGAAACCAAACCCTGCTACTGACATGAAATTCTTTCTGGACACGGCGAATCTGGCCCAGATTCGCGAGGCGTGTGAAATGGGCGTGCTCGACGGTGTGACGACCAACCCTTCGCTCATGGCCAAGGAGAACATCCGCGGCGAGGAGGCCTGCCGCCGCCACTATGTCGAGATCTGCAACCTGGTCAAGGGCGACGTGAGCGCCGAGGTGATCGCAACGGATTTCGACGGCATGGTCCGCGAGGGCACTGAACTGGCGGCGCTCCATCCGCAGATCGTCGTCAAGCTCCCCTGCACGGCCGACGGTATCCGCGCCGTGAAGTATTTTGCCCAGCGGGGCGTTAGGACCAACTGCACGCTGGTCTTCTCCGTCGGGCAGGCGCTGCTCGCAGCCAAGGCGGGTGCGACCTACGTCTCGCCCTTCGTCGGACGCCTGGACGACATTTCGGAGGACGGCATCGGGCTGGTGGCCCATATCGTGCGGGTCTACCGCACCTACGGCTTCCGCACGCAGGTGCTCGCCGCGTCGATCCGCCATACGCACCACATCATCCAGTGCCTCGATGCGGGGGCGGATGTCGCCACCTGCCCGCTCTCGGCAATCAAGGGGCTGCTCAAGCACCCGCTTACCGACAGCGGCTTGGCGCAGTTCCTTGCCGACCACGCCCGCGTGAACGGGTAGCGCCCGGAGCGGAAGGCGCGTGTAGCGGAACCGTAGAGGGCGGAACTTGATAGAGCTATTTTTTATTGCAGAAAACCGGGGAACCATTATGGCTCCCCGGTTTTTGACTGGTTCTGCAAATTGTTTTTCTCCTTATTTGCCGCTAATCTTTTGCTGGCACTCTTTTATCTTTCTGAGGCACCGTTCTTTATTGTCTGCATCGGAAAAGTATTGGCGGGCATTTTTGAATTGATCGAGAGCCGCATTGTACCGCCCGGCATTTTTATATGCTATGCCTATATTGTAGTAACAGACTGCTTTGATAGATTCGTTTCCTCTCGCACATCGCATAAAGTCATTTGCTGCGTCATTAGCCCTTCCTAACACGATATATGCGAGTCCTCTGTAAAAATAGGCTTCATTGCCGTCAGATGGGTCGCATGTGATGGATTTACGGCAGAGTTCAGCCAAATGTTCCGCCTCTCTGCGGTATGCCTTGAAATAATCGGTCATATTTTCGCTATCCTCCACCTCAAAGTCGAGATTGTTCAGATAATACGCCTTTGCTCTGACATAGTAGAGAAAGGCATCTCCTTCCGGCAGGTTGTAGAGTGCCTCGGCTGCGATTTTGTCCGCCTCATTCCAGTCGTTGCTTGTTATGTATGGCATAATCTGCCTTTTATATTCTGCGGCCATACGATGAGCCTTGGCTCGTTGTTCTTCGGCTGCAACATGTTCTTTGGCGGCGATATCTCTTTTGTAATCCCGTATTGACTGAAGCAGGTTTCTGTTGGCCTCTCCGTCGATCTGTTTGGGCTCTGCAGCTCCGGTAAACACCCAACAGTCTATCATATAGTCTGCTATAGCATTTCCGTCGTAGAAAGTCAGATTTGATGATTTGAAGGCTCCCCGGCTATTGAGGTTCTCCAGTTCTGTATGCGAAAAATTGAATTCTGTCAAATTATTGAAGCCTAATCTTACATCTTTGATTGCTGGACAGCGTGAGATATCGAGGCTCGTCAATTTGTTATTTGAACAGTCTAATTCTACCAGTTTGGTAGTTTGGGACAGGTCTAAAGATGTAATGGCATTCCACTTGCATTTTAATTTCTCCAAATCGGGAAGAGCGGACACGTCGAGTTCCGGTAATTTGTTATTTGAACACTCCAACTCTTTCAGCCTGGGATTCCTGGATAAATCCAAAGATACAAGTTCGTTCCCTTTGCACACCAACTTCTCCAAATCAGGAAGAACGGACACATCGAGTCTCGTCAGTCCGTTGTATGAACAGTCCAGATCTTTCAGTTTGGAGTTTTTGGATAAATCCAAAGGCGTTTCCACACCTCTAATGGAAAGTCGTGTTAGATTCGGGAAATCGGCAAGATTTCCCGGAAACTTCGTTTTGCCCCAATACGCTAATTCGGTCAACTTCAGACTGGCCGGAAGATTTAGAGATGAAAGATTTTTGCAGGAAATGGAAACCTTTTTCAAATTCACTAAATGGGAGAGATCTATCTTGGTAATGAAATTATCGCTGATAACCAGTGTCTCCAAATTTGTGGTGCGTGCGGAAAAATCAAGTTGAGTAAGACCGCTATGCCCTTCTCCTTTCCAATCATCGTTGTACAAATATGCTTCTTTCAACTCCGGATTATCCAGAATTAAAGATTTGAGTTTTGTCCCGGTGTAGATAAACCTTTCTAATGTTGGAACAACGGAAAGGTCGAGCTGGGTTAACAGCTCCGAATTATCGATAGCAAGCTGTTTAAGCTTACCGTTCTGTGAGAGATATGATAAGTCTGTAAGTTTGATTTCATTGCTCGTAAGCATTAAGGTTTCAAGATTCTGAAAATAACTTATCCCCTGCAGAGAAGTAATTTCCGGTTTTGTCTTGTCTTCATTTATGACTAACGGATTAAGACGCATTTCAGTAACAGCATCAGCTTCAGTCTGGTCTATGGTTCCGTTATGGTCTGTGTCAAAATTGATCAATACATATTCCCGGAACCTGTTGTCCGGTATTGTTCCGCCATCCCAAAAAACTTTGTTGCTTTTATCGCTATGCTGACCGGTTGCCGTAAATGGCAGAATTAGAGTGAAGGCAAGCACTCCCAAAATCAAGCTTCTCATAATTTAAGTTTTTGGTGTGAAACAAATATAGTGATTTTTTGATTAAACAAAAATATGGAGGATACAATAAACTGAACGAGAACGTGTTCATCACTCCTGTCCGTATACATGAAGAGAGCCTGCACCATAGCGGTGCAGGCTCTCTTTTTCGGATGTATCGCGCGGATTAATCCTCGAACTTCGCCGAGAGGAACTCGCGGTTCAGGCGGGCGATGTGGGCGATCGAAATCTGCTTCGGACACTCGGCCTGGCAGGCTCCCGTGTTGGTGCAGTTGCCGAATCCCAGCTCGTCCATCTTGGCGACCATCGCCTTGGCGCGGCGGGCACCCTCGATGCGGCCCTGCGGCAGCTTGGCCAGCGACGACACGCGCGCAGCGACGAAGAGCATGGCCGAACCGTTCTTGCAGGTGGCGGCGCAGGCTCCGCAGCCGATGCAGGCGGCGGCGTCCATCGACTCGTCGGCGTCGGCCTTCGGGATCAGGACAGCGTTGGCGTCGGGCACCGAGTTGGTGCGCACCGAGATGAAGCCTCCGGCCTGGAGAATCTGGTCGTAGGCCGAGCGGTTCACCACGAGGTCCTTGATGACGGGGAAGGCGGCCGAACGCCACGGCTCGATGGTGATCGTGGCGCCGTCCTTGAACTTGCGCATGTAGATCTGGCACGTCGTGGCACCCTGGCCGGGTCCGTGGGCATGGCCGTCGATGTGCAGCGAGCACATGCCGCAGATACCCTCGCGGCAGTCGTGGTCGAAGGCCACGGGCTCCTTGCCCTCGTGGATGAGGTTGTTGTTCAGGATGTCGAGCATCTCGAGGAACGAGGTGTCGGCCGAGATGTTTTCAACCTTGTAGGTCTCGAAAGCACCCTTGGTTTTGGCGTCTTTCTGACGCCATATCTTCAATGTGAAATTCATAATTCCAAATTTGTTGTCAATGTTGAACGTCAGAAAACCTTAATCCTTGTAGTTGCGCTGTGCCGGGTGTACGAACTCGAAGTTCAGCGGCTCCTTGGTCATCTCGGGAGCCTGGTCCATGCCCTTGTACTCCCAGACGGCGGCATATACGAAGTTTTCGTCGTCACGCTTGGCCTCGCCCTCTTCGGTCTGGTGCTCCGAGCGGAAGTGACCGCCGCACGACTCTTCGCGGTGGAGTGCGTCGCGGGCCATCAGCTCGCCCAGTTCGAGGAAGTCGGCCAGACGGATCGCCTTTTCGAGCTCGACGTTGAAGTCGTTTTCGCGGCCGACGACCTTCACGTCCTTCCAGAACTCCTTGCGCAGGGCCTGAATCTCGGTGATGGCCTTCTCCAGCGACTCCTTCGTGCGGGCCATGCCGACGTTCTCCCACATGATGTGGCCGAGCTTCTTGTGGATGTCGTCCACGGACTGCTTGCCCTTGATGGCGAAGAGCTTGGCGATCTTCTCGCGCACGGCCTTCTCGGCCTCGTCGAAGGCCTTGGTGTCGGTCTTCACCTTCGGAGCCTGGATCTTGTGCGAGAGGTAGTCGCCGATCGTGTAGGGCAGGACGAAGTAACCGTCGGCCAGACCCTGCATCAGGGCCGAGGCACCCAGACGGTTGGCACCGTGATCCGAGAAGTTGGCCTCGCCGATGGCGTACAGACCCGGGATCGTGGTCATCAGGTTGTAGTCAACCCACAGACCGCCCATCGTGTAGTGCACGGCCGGGAAGATCTGCATCGGCTGCTCGTAGGGGCTCACGTCGGTGATCTCCTCGTACATGTCGAAGAGGTTGCCGTAACGCTGCTTGATGATGTCCTTGCCCAGACGCTCGATGGCGGTCTTGAAGTCGAGGAAGACGGCCAGACCCGTCTCGTTCACGCCGTAGCCGGCGTCGCAGCGCTCCTTGGCGGCACGCGAGGCGACGTCACGCGGCACGAGGTTTCCGAAGGCCGGGTAGCGGCGCTCCAGGTAGTAGTCGCGGTCCTCCTCGGCGATGTCCGACGGCTTCTTGGTGCCGGCGCGCAGGGCCTTCACGTCCTCGAGCTTCTTGGGAACCCAGATGCGGCCGTCGTTGCGCAGCGACTCCGACATGAGGGTCAGCTTCGACTGCTGGTCGCCGTGTACGGGGATACACGTCGGGTGGATCTGCGTGAAGCAGGGGTTGGCGAAGCCGGCACCCTTGCGGTAGCACTGGAATGCGGCCGAGCCGTTCGAGGCCATGGCGTTCGTCGAGAGGAAGAAGACGTTGCCGTAGCCGCCCGTGGCCAGCACGACGGCGTGGGCGCCGTGGCGCTCGATCTCACCCGTGACGAGGTTGCGCGCGATGATACCGCGGGCCTCGCCGTCCTCGATGACGATGTCGAGCATCTCGTGGCGCGGGTAGCTCTTGACCGAGCCGGCGGCGATCTCCTTGTTCAGTGCGGCGTAGGCACCCAGCAGGAGCTGCTGTCCCGTCTGGCCGCGGGCATAGAAGGTACGCGATACCTGTGCACCGCCGAACGAACGGTTGGCCAGCAGACCGCCGTACTCGCGGGCGAAGGGTACGCCCTGTGCCACGCACTGGTCGATGATGAGGTTCGAGACCTCGGCCAGACGGTAGACGTTGGCCTCGCGGGCGCGGTAGTCGCCGCCCTTGATCGTATCGTAGAAGAGCCGGTATACGGAGTCGTTGTCGTTCTGGTAGTTCTTCGCGGCGTTGATACCGCCCTGTGCGGCGATCGAGTGGGCGCGGCGGGGCGAATCCTGGA
>ENA-OYWC01000806-OYWC01000806.1-human-gut-metagenome-genome-assembly--contig:-NODE-806-length-11241-cov-6.109422_pt1 | contig 11241 bp, 8 predicted proteins | sample MGYA00244165_ERZ653387 | MGnify/ENA primary metagenome ERZ653387 (study PRJEB26926, sample SAMN06164974) | human gut metagenome | biome: ENVO:00009003; feature: ENVO:2100002; material: ENVO:00002003...
ATTATATAGCATGTCATCAGTTATACGATAGATCTCTTATTAAGAGATATATATTTTGTCGCAAATTTAAGCAAAGTTTTGAGAATTAGAACAATTTAGCAAGGAAATTTAATAATTGATTCAAAAAAAACGTTTTCTGAATACATGATTTAGTCTTTCAAAGTATTCTTGTGTGAATGTATTTTGTTGATTTATAATGTGTTATAGATCTCTTATATATCTCTTAATAAGAGATCTATCGTATAACTGATGACACGCCATATAATAATGTATGGTTGTGAAGATGTTAAAGCGAAGATTAAAAGTAAATAAAAATATGGACTATCTATTCTTGAGACGACACAGACGGACTGCTACTTCGAATAGGCAGAAAAGCCTGCTTCTTAAGGCTGCTGAACGCCAGTGGGAACTACAGTTCGCCAATAAGGGGACTGAAGGGAGAAAGGTGGATTGTGCCCTATATAAATGTATATTGTATAACCTTGAAATAAAGCAAGTTTTTTTGGATTCGGAGCTTTCTTTGAAAAAGTTTAGCGTAATGATAGACACCAACCAAACTTACCTATCGAATGTGGTAAACAAGTATTTCAACTGCAATTTGAAGGAGTTGCTGAATACTTACCGTGTGGAATATGCCAAAGAGTTACTCCATGCTGGGAAATGTTCATTAGAAGAACTCCCACAGCGATGTGGCTTTGCCTCTAGAAGTGCTTTTTATGCCTCTTTTAGTAAAATAGTCGGAATGTCTCCTTTGCGCTTTCTAGCTCGTGAACAGAATAATTCGCTCTTAGAATCAATGATTTATGTATAATCAATTTTAGTTTTTTAAATTTATAAATTTAAAGTTTTTCTATTATGAACAAAAAGTTTTTAAGTGCAATCCTGTTTGGTGCCTTGATGGTTACCTCGACAGGAACATTTGTATCTTGTAAGGACTATGATGATGACATCGACAGCTTGAACGAGAAAGTGGACAAGCTGACTAAAGATTTGTCTGAATTACAGGCCGCAGCTGGAAAATATGTCACAGCTGTCAAGTATGATGCGGCAACAGGTAAGTTGACTGTTACCGGCGGTAACGGTGAAACTTTCCAACTTCCGATGCCTGCTGAACTTCCCACTTACTCTTTGAAAGTTGTAGATGGTAAGATACAGTTGTTAGATGGTGACAAGGTCGTTTCTGAAGCACCCCTGCCTACAACTGATGCTCCTGCGGCATTTGATCCTACTTTGTTGAAGTGGAACAATGGCTATCTGTATTATGGAGATGTAAAAATCTCAGGTGTAGAGAAACCTCAAAGCGTTGGCTCTATTACAGAAGTGAAAGATGAAGAAACTGGTGAGGTGATTGGCTATGTCATTGAACTAGATGGAAAATCTGCTACATTCTCTTTGGTTGCTGATTTGAAGGCGTTAGTATTCCAACCTGCATTCTATTATCAGGGTATTGAAGCAATGGAAGCTATTGGTCTTAATTATAAAACCTTGACAGTAGCTAAAGTAGATGCAGATGGAAATTATGATAAGGATGCTCCTGTTGTAGGTGAAGCAACTACAATGATTCCGGACTTGGTAGCTGATTATCATGTAAATCCTACCGTAGCGAAAGTTCCAGGTGATGTAAAAGCATATACTTTCTTGCGTTATGACAAGAATTATACTCGTTCTGCTGCGACAGCTCCGAAAGTAGTAAAAACTAATGTTACAAACGGTAAGGCCCCCAAGGGTATATTGACTGTAAATGCTCATTTTACAGATGCTGATATTAAGAACATTGAAAATGATGAGCAAGTAACTGTATTAGCTTTGCAAGTAAGTAAGGGGGATACCGTTGTTACTTCTGATTATGCTGCTGTTAAGGCTGCTTATTACAAGGACTTGGTATTGGCAGCTGTAGATAGTATTCATGCAAATGACCGCCACTTGTTTACAACTGCTGCTGAAGCTATTGCTGATAATGAACATGTTTGCAAGATTGTCTGGAACAGCAATGGTATCGATATTGCTCGTTTGGTCAATACTCACAGAACTAATATAGATAAAGAAGGTACACATTCAAAATGGGATGTTCGTGCTGCTGATGGTACTGTAGAAAAATATGGTTTCAAATATTCTTACGAATTAGTTGGTTATCATAAAGGTAATAACGAAACTTCAGAAAGTGCTCATGCTGCATTGAAGGGTTCTGTTATTCGTCCTCAGATGACAAGTGGTGGTAAGCAGCAACCTTGGGGATTTACTCAGAATAAAGCTACAAAAGATCGTGAACCGTTGGTTCGTGTTATCTTGACTGATACTATTAGCGGAAAAATAGCTTCTGTTGGTTATTTAAAATTCAAGATTACCGATACTGCTAATCAGAATGAAGTTGTATTGACCCCGAATTTCCCATTTGCCAATGGTTATACTGTTGATTGTACAGAAACAGAGACTAAACTTGGTTTGTCATGGCATCAAGTTGAAGAACAGATTCTGGCTCAATTGGAAGAAATTGGTATTTCTAAGGATGAATTCCATAAGAATTTCAAATTGGATGGTGCTGTAGAAGACGTAGAGCAACAAGCTTTGGTAAATGCTACTCAGTATGATGGAATTACTGTTGATTCTAAGGCTGTTACTACTCCGGTTGGTGTGGTTTCACAGACTAATTGGGATCCGGCGGATGAAATGACTGAAGTTTTGACTTGGGTAGTTAAGAATAATCAGGCATATCACATCTTTAAGGCTGGTGCTAAGAGTATTGCAGTAAATGTACGTTATAGCTATGAAGTATCTGAAGGTGTATATCAATATGTATATGTTACTTTCACTTGGACTCCTAGTCCTTTGAACTTTACTCCTAATGGTACCATTGAAAACTCTGCTAAGATTGATAAATATTGGTATGAAAAGAACGGTGCTGTAGCAGGTTCTGGTTATTCAGATATCCATGCTAATGTTCATCAAGTTGTTAGCGATAACTCTAATGATTGTACATTTGATAGCGAAATCTTGAATACTTTCACTGGTAATGTGATTACCGTGACAAGTGACGCTACTTATCCTGCATTTGCTAATGATAAGTTGACTAAGGAAGTTGTATTTGCTAACCCTCAAGATCATTTGACTAAGAAGGGAACTGCTTATGTCGTGAATGGTGCTTCTGGTGCTCAATATGATATCACTGTATCTGCTGATGGAAAAACTCTACAAGCTACTAATAACGCTGTAACAAAAGCAGTTGTTGTTCTTGCTGGAACAGTGATGGAATATCAAGAAAATGATTTTGCAAAAGATATTTTGAACAATGCAGATCACAACTTGCTGGGACAAGACCAGACATTTACTGCTAAATTGCAAATTAATGCTGCTAACTGCGATTATGTAGATTATGCTTTGGGTAACAACGTATTCTATGCTAAATATTTGCGTCCTGTATCAGTAGATCCGTCAGATGTAGATGAATTAATTGATGCTACTAATGGTGCTTCTATTGCAGGCTTGACCTTGAATCTGATTGATTGGAGAGACAAGTATTTTGATAAAGCAGAAGATACTACTGGTGATGATGGTAAGAAATATAATTTCTATGGATTTTATGGCGTAACTAAAGTTGCTGCTGATATTGAAAACGCTACAACAACTTTGAATGGTGGAACATTAGGTTCTACTAAATTATCTTCTGTAACGAAGAATGTAAAATTGTATTTCGGTGAAGATAAATCTACAACCAATGTATTTACTGCTCTGAAGGTTGGCGATAATGGTAAATTCTATTATTACAATAATGGTACTACTTTAGGTAAGTTTACAATCCGCGTTCCGCTGGAAGTTACTTATAAGTGGGGTACTATCTATACCGAAGTTGATTTGAATATCAATAAGACTATTCAGAACTAATATTGTAATAACTTTGAGTTTAATTTAAATAAGGGCCGGCCATTCATAGTGGCTGGCCTTTTTTAATAGGAGGAAAGAATGAAATGAAAAAACTGAAATTTATTTTATTGTTGACTGTTTTATTAACAACCTTTTCTTGTCAATCAGGAAAACAGAAGGTGCAAAGCAAAGAAGAGAAGAGTATTAATGAATTTGTAGCTCATCTAACGGAAGTTGATACGGTTTTGATAACAAACCTAATAAATCAATTTATGGAATATGCGAAAAATGGTCAGCTGGAATCTGCCGCAGCTATGCTTTATAAAGCCGATTCGGCAGATGTTTGGAATGAACCTATTCAATTGGATAACAATGAATTGCATCAAGTCGCAAAAATGATGGAATCTTTTCCTGTATTAAGTTATAAGATAGATTATATAAAGTTCTATACTCCTGTTAAAAACGAGGTGAAGTGCACGATTGTTATGCAGAAAGGAGAAAGTGGAACACCTATTGCAACTAGTAGTTGGTATTTTAAGCTGATGAATTATTTGGGTGGATGGCGGCTTTGTATGATGAATTAGCTAATGATCGATTTATATAAGCAGTCGTGGGAAAAAGTGTCATTTAAAAATTATTGAAGGGGGTGTTTGTTTAGGATATTTATGTGATTTTCAATACAAAAGATTATAGTTATAAATTGTAGCAGGGTCAAAAGAGAACGGTTTCTCAGGCTTGTAGTCGAAAAGTTGACAGTTCAACCAGATAATCCGGACTGTCAGCTTCTTTTTTTGTGTCCGGAGAGATTTCTTCTGTCCGGTAAGTTCCCTATGGATCCAGATAGCAGTGCATTTACCCATAGCAAGGATAACAGCATTACGATAATCTGTGAAAGTATTTCTTTCTTAATCATATTATACCTGTTCCTTTTCAAAAGTTACGAAAGAGTGATCGCATGAGTAAGAAAAATCTTACTCTGCTGTTTTGTAAGCCTTGTCCATGCTTTGTATCCGTCGTCTTGCACCGAATATCTTGTAACAGGAATGAAACTCCTTTGTCACGAAACCTTTAATAGAGTGTAACTCTCAAGAAACCTGACCCATCTACTTTTGCGGCAGATTTATAACGCATAAAAAAGTATATGAAAAAGGTTGTTAGAGCTGTGTCTCTTATGCTGCTGATGGCAGGTGTTTGTGGAAATGCATTTGCCGAGGAAAATGAAAACATTGTCCGGCAAGGCGCTATCCGCGGACGTGTGATAGACAATGGAAAACAAATTCTGCCGGGTGCTTCCATCTTTGTTGAAAATCTGAAAACCGGAGTAATCAGTGATGTGAACGGTTTTTATACGCTGCCCAATCTGAAACCCGGAATTTACACAGTTAAAGTAACCTACGTAGGTTATAGCCCCATTGAAATGAAAGTTACCGTCCCCGAAGGCAAGACTTTAGAAAAAGATATAGTGATGAATGAAGGGGTGGAACTGCAGGAAGTGCAGGTAAAGGGAGCTTTTCAAGGACAGAAGAAAGCAATCAATACACAAAAGAATAATCTGGGTATCACTAATGTTGTATCTGCCGACCAGGTAGGGAAATTTCCCGACTCAAACATAGGTGATGCATTGAAACGTATCAGTGGCATCAATGTGCAATACGATCAAGGCGAGGCCCGTTTCGGACAGGTCCGCGGCACTAGTGCCGATTTAAGCTCCGTCACCATTAACGGCAACCGTGTCCCATCTGCTGAAGGGGATACCCGTAACGTGCAGTTGGACTTGATTCCTGCCGATATGATTCAGACCATCGAAGTAAGCAAAGTCGTTACACCCGATATGGACGGCGATGCTATCGGTGGTTCCATCAATCTGGTAACCAAAAATTCTCCTTATAAACGCACTATCAATGCTACAGCGGGAAGTGGTTACAACTGGATTAGCGAGAAAGCCCAGTTGAACTTAGGTTTCACTTACGGCGATCGTTTCTTCAATGACAGACTGGGCATGCTGCTCTCCGCTTCTTATCAGAATGCTCCTTCCGGTTCTTATGATACTGAATTCATGTGGGAACAAAATGAGGATGGCAAAGTATATGTCAGCGATTATCAGATGCGTCAGTACTTTGTCACCCGTGAACGTCAAAGTTATTCGGCGGCTTTTGACTTCGAACTCAATGAAAACCATAAATTGACTTTCAAGGGTATTTTTAACAACCGCAATGACTGGGAAAACCGTTACCGTACCAATATCAAGGATTTGGATGAGAACGGAAAAGGCACAGTCCGCATCCAAACCAAAGCTGGTACTCCCGATAATCGCAATGCCCGTCTGGAGCGTCAGCGTACCATGGATTTCGCTTTGGGCGGAGAACACTTATGGGGAGCAATCGGCATGGATTGGAATGCCAGTTATGCAAAAGCTACAGAAGAACGCCCTAATGAGCGTTATCTTGACTTCCAACTGAAAAAGCAGGAATTTGATATGGACTTGAGTGATGAACGCCAGCCGTTGGCAACACCTGGAACAGGTTCTACTTTGACACTGAGTGATAAGTTCAGCTTGAAGGAACTGACGGAACAACAGGAGGACATCAAAGAAGAAGATATGAAATTCTCGGCCAATTTCAAGGCCAGTTTAAATAATGGAGCTAAACTGAAGTTCGGTGCGAAGGTAGTACGTAAAACAAAAGAGAAAGAAATAGACTTCTACGAATATACTCCGAAAGACGAGGATGCCTTCATGACCAATAGCCTGAAAAATACGGTAGACCAGAGTACGGATAAGTTTATGCCGAGCGACAAATATCAGGTAGGAACATTTGCCAGTAAAGAATATGTGGGTGGATTGAATTTAAATGATGCTTCCCAGTTCGATAAAGAACAGGTACAAGCCGAATTGGCTGAGAACTTTGAGGCTCGTGAAACTGTAAGTTCCGGGTATGTGCGGTTTGATCATAAATTCGCTTCCGATATAAACCTGATGGCGGGACTCCGTATGGAACATACTTCCCTTCGTTATACCGGCCGTAACTATGATGATGAAACAGATAAGACCACCAAGACCGGCCGCGTCGTCAACAGTTATGTGAATTTCCTTCCTTCTATTTTGGTGAAATGGGATGTAAATGATGATTTCAAGATACGCGGTTCTTACACGCAGACCTTGAGCCGACCCAAATATTCAGCTTTGGTTCCTAGCGTGAATATCAACCGTGGCGATAATGAAATAAAGATTGGTAATTCTGACTTGAAACCGACTATTTCTTATAACTTTGATTTGAGTGCCGATTATTATTTCAAGAGTGTAGGTTTAGTGAGCGCAGGTTTTTTCTATAAGAAAATAGACGATTTCATCGTAGATCAGGTACTGACCAACTATGAATACCAAGGAACAGAATATACCCGTTTCACTCAGCCCAAGAATGCAGGAAATGCTAATCTGTGGGGATTGGAATTTTCTTATCAGCGTGATTTCGGCTTCATTGCTCCAGCCTTGAAGTATGTGGGTTTCTATGGAACCTATACTTATACGCACTCACGCGTGGAGGACTTTAACTTCGAAGGACGTGAGAACGAGAGCGGGTTGAGTTTGCCGGGGTCTCCCGAGCATACGGCGAATGCCTCTCTTTACTTTGAAAAAGGAGGCTTGAATGTGCGCCTGAGCTATAACTTTGCATCTGATTTTATCGATGAAATGGGCCCAAGTACATTTTATGACAGATATTATGATGCTGTGAACTATATGGATGTGAACGCCAGTTATACCTTTGGCAAGAAGGTGAAAATGACCTTTTATGCTGAGGCGAACAATCTGCTGAACCAGCCGCTCCGTTATTACCAGGGAACGAAGGATCGTACTATGCAGGCAGAATATTATGGCGTGAGAATGAATGCAGGTTTAAAAATAAGTTTCTAAAAATAAGTATATGAAAACGTTGATGATGATTAGAAGAATGAAAGAAGTATTGACATGGGTATGGATTGCCGTCATTGGTACGGCTATCTGTCTGAATGTGTGTGCCCAGACTCCGCAAGATTGGAAAGGACTGGAGAAACAACTGAATTTTTATATGGCCAACGATTTGGGACGTAACGGTTATTATGACCAGAAGCCCATAGCCGAGTTGATGGGAGAAATGGCGGATGTTATTGGTCCCGAGTGTGTATTTGCAGCCGGAGACGTGCACCATTTTGAAGGTGTGCGCAGCGTTAACGATCCGCTCTGGATGACCAACTACGAGTTGATTTACAGTCATCCCGAGTTGATGATAGACTGGTTTCCGATCTTGGGAAATCATGAATACCGGGGTAATACGCAGGCTGTGTTGGATTATACCAATGTGAGTCGTCGCTGGTCGATGCCTGGTCGTTATTATACCAAAGTCTTTGAGAAGAAAGGAACTGCCATCCGTTTTGTGATGATAGATACCGCTCCTCTGATTGACAAATACCGTAACGAGAGCGAAACTTATCCGGATGCCTGTAAACAAGATATGGATCAGCAATTGGCATGGATAGATTCTGTACTGACTGTTGCCAAAGAAGATTGGGTAGTCGTAATCGGACATCATCCCATTTATGCTGAAACGTCGAAAGACGACAGTGAACGCAGCGATATGCAGAAGCGTCTGGATCCTATCCTCCGTAAACATAAGGTGGATATCTATGCATGCGGACACATTCATAACTTCCAGCACCTTCGTGTGCCGGGCAGTGATATCGACTATGTGGTAAATTCGGCTGGTTCGTTGAGCCGTAAGGTAAAACCAGTGGAAGGCACTCTGTTCTGTAGTCCCGAACCGGGCTTTTCTATCTTTACGGCAGACAAGAAAGAACTGGATATGCACATGATTGATAAGAAAGGAAAAGTAATCTATACTGTAAAACGCACCAAATAGGGATAGTTATTTTAGGGAAAAAGAGTACATTTGCGGTATAAAACTGTAAATGTACTTTTTGTTATGTTGAATACACTCCTTTTGATTGGTGGTCTGGCTCTTATTTTGGCTGGTGCAAATGGCTTGACAGATGGTTCTGCAGCGGTTGCCAAACGTTTCCGTATTTCTGATTTGGTAATCGGGCTTACCATTGTAGCTTTCGGCACTTCGGCTCCCGAATTGGTTATCAGTGTGCTTTCTGCATTGAATGGCAGTGCTGAAATGGCTATTGGTAATGTGGTGGGTAGTAATATATTCAATGCTTTGATGATTATAGGTTGTACTGCCTTGGTACTCCCCATAAAAGTAGGTGAGGGGACGATGAGTAAAGAGATTCCGTTAGTCATTCTTTCTTCGTTGGTACTTTTTGTCTGTGCCAATGACATGATGCTGGACAGGGAAGCGGTCAATGTTATCAGCCGTTCCGATGGGTTTGTTCTGCTGGCTTTCTTCCTTATATTTATGCGTTATACATTTGCCATCGCCCGTAATGGGGCAGATGAGGCAGGAGAGGAGCAGAAGATAAAGGAAATGCCTGTATGGAAATCGGTGTTGTATATTGCAGGAGGACTGGCCGGGCTCATATTTGGCGGACAGCTTTTTGTCGACGGGGCAAGCGGGCTTGCCCGTTCATGGGGTGTCAGTGAATCGGTAATCGGACTGACATTGGTAGCCGGAGGTACTTCCTTGCCGGAGCTTGCCACATCTGTTACGGCGGCTTTAAAGAAGAATCCGGGAATTGCTATCGGCAATGTCATCGGTAGCAATCTGTTCAATATATTCTTTGTACTGGGGTGCAGCGCTACGGTATCACCGCTTCCGATGGGGAATATAAATAATCTCGATTTAAGTGTGCTGATTGCTTCCTCCCTGTTGTTGTGGCTGGTAGGCTGGTTTTTCCGTAAACGTACCATAACCCGTCTTGAAGGCGCATTGATGGTTGGCTGTTATGTCGTTTATACCGCCTATCTTATTGCCCAACAGTGAAAAAGCCATAAAAAGAATAAGTTTTCTGCAAAAAAACTTCTATCTTTACACCCCGAATTTTATAAAAATACAGCATGGCTATTACCATTAAAAAAGTCAGTTCAAAGAAAGAACTAAAGACGTTTATACGGTTCAACTACGAGTTATACAAAGAGAATCCCTATTCCGTACCCGATTTGTACGATGATATGCTGAATACGTTCAGCCCGAAGAAGAATGCCGCTTTCGAGTTTTGTGAGGCGGAGTATTTTCTGGCATATAAGGATAACAAGGTGGTAGGACGTATTGCAGGGATTATAAATAAACGCGCAAACGAAACTTGGAATAAAAAAGAAGTCCGTTTCGGATGGATTGATTTCCTGGATGATATCGAAATATCACGTGCCTTGTTGGATGCAGTAGCCCAATGGGGTAAATCAAAAGGTATGGATACCATTCAGGGGCCTTTAGGCTTTACCGACTTTGATGCGGAGGGTATGCTGGTAGAAGGATTCGACCAGTTGAGCACCATGGCGACTATCTATAATTATCCTTATTACCCACAGCATATGGAGAAGTTGGGATTCGAGAAGGATGCCGATTGGGTGGAATATAAAATTTATATTCCGGATGCAATTCCTGATAAGCATAAGCGTATCAGTGACTTGATTCAACGTAAGTTTAACCTGAAGGTGAAGAAATATACATCGGGTAAGAAAATTGCGGCCGAATATGGACAGGCTATATTCGAGTTGATGAATGAGGCTTATGCTCCGCTTTATGGTTTCTCGGCTTTGTCGCAAGGACAGATCAACCAGTATATAAAGATGTATTTGCCTATTGTAGATTTGCGTATGGTAACCTTGGTGACCGATGCCGAAGATAAACTGGTGGCAGTGGGGATTTCAATGCCTTCTCTGTCCGAAGCGTTACAAAAAGCGAAGGGACGTTTGCTGCCTATGGGATGGTATCACCTGTTGAAAGTGTTGTTCCTGCATAAGTATCCTCCTATGTTGGATTTGTTGCTGGTTGCTGTAAAACCTGAGTATCAGAACAAAGGTGTCAATGCTTTGTTATTCTCGGACTTGATCCCCGTATATCAGCAGCTGGGATTCGAGTATGCCGAAAGTAATCCGGAACTGGAACTGAACGGAAAGGTGCAGGCCCAGTGGGAATATTTCAAGACCGAGCAGCATAAACGCCGTCGTGCTTATAAAAAGAGTATTCTGTAACAACGATATATAAAAATGTGATAAGTCAATATGGAAGAAAACAACGAACTGATAAACAATCCCGCTGTAGAATATACCGACGATAACATCCGCCACCTCAGTGACATGGAGCATGTGCGTACCCGTCCCGGTATGTATATTGGAAAGTTGGGTGACGGATCACATGCCGAGGACGGTATCTACGTTCTTTTGAAAGAAATTATCGATCTGTCTCTTATACACATCTCCGAGCCCACGAGACACTGAGCGATCTC
>ENA-OYWC01000818-OYWC01000818.1-human-gut-metagenome-genome-assembly--contig:-NODE-818-length-11111-cov-6.135311_pt1 | contig 11111 bp, 10 predicted proteins | sample MGYA00244165_ERZ653387 | MGnify/ENA primary metagenome ERZ653387 (study PRJEB26926, sample SAMN06164974) | human gut metagenome | biome: ENVO:00009003; feature: ENVO:2100002; material: ENVO:00002003...
CTACGCACCAGGTGAGAGATATTGACAGCCTGCTGGATCATGTGGTTATTATTGACGGTACCCTCGTATTGTTGAATGCATCGGTAAAGACCATCTGTGACAAAGTCTATTTTGCAGAGCAAGGCATGAATGAACCGACAGACACAGCACTCTATGTCCAGCCGTCCGTCCAGGGAAACAGTGTCATCTTCCCAAACACGCATAATGAGGAGACGAATTTGAATCTGGAAGTACTGTTTAACGCTATGCTGTCAGAGAGAGAAAAAATGCAGTCAATGTTTAACAAGTAACATACACAAACACTATGGATACGAATAAATTCTTTAGCTTTCCGCGTATTGCAATGGTCATGAAACGCGAAATTATGGAAAATTGGAAAACAAATCTTTATCGTCTGATCGGGATTTATGCCGGATTTTTATTGGTGATGGTGTTCACAATGTCGAAACAGGCGTCGTCGTATAGTGATCCTCAGGTGGCTTTTCAGCATTACTGTTCTAATGTGCTGGGGGCGTTTGTTCTTATCATCGGTATTTTCGGCATTGTCTATGCTGCCAACATTATGGAGAACATGATTACCAAAGAAAAACGCATCGCTTTTCTGATGCTTCCGGCAACCATGATAGAGAAATTTGTGGCACGGTTCTTAATTGTTACGGTAGGACTGGCGGTGGCTGTCTTTGTTGCGGCGTCATTGGCGGAAATTACCCGTTATCTGTTACTCCCTTTATTTAATGTACCTGAAACATTCCATCAATCTGTTTTATATAACCTTCTTTCCATGGCTTCGGTAGATGGTGAGCAGATATATAGGGGATCAGGCTATGCTATGAATATGCCGTACCAGAATTGGTTGGGTGAGCTGTGCGGATGGGCTTTCTTGGTGTGGTCACATTCACTTTATATTCTAGGAGGTAGTTATTGGTACAAGAAACCTTTTTTCAAGACATTGGGTACATTGATGCTTATTTCTATTCTGTGTTCGGTCTTGTCAGTACATATCATATCATGGGTAGGCAATGACGGTATGCGTAGTTTCGCCGAATGGCTGGAAGCTAATTCCCAGTGGATGACATTAAACAAGTTACTTTCCTTAGGAGTGGCGTTCTTCAGTGCATTCACCATGTTCAACTGGTGGCTGAGTTACCGGCTCTTTACCCGTTCACAAGTTATTAAACCCAAATTCCGCTTGCTATGAAATTTAAAGAAAGTAAATCCATTTACTTGCAGATAGCTGACCGGATATGTGATGAAATCCTGCAAGGACAATATATGGAAGAAGAGCGTATTCCATCGGTCAGAGAATACGCCGCCACAGTGGAGGTGAATGCAAATACGGTGGTCCGCACGTATGATTACCTTCAGGGACAAGAGATTATTTACAATAAACGCGGCATTGGTTATTTTGTATCAGCAGGGGCTAAAGACCGGATTATTGCTTTACGGAAAAATACATTCCTGCATGAAGACCTGCCTGAGTTTTTCAGACAAGTGAAGACATTGGATATTCCCATGAAGGAGATAGAAAAAATGTATAAGGAATATCTGACTCAACAATGACACAACACCAAGCACATCTACGACAACACATACACAACATCGGTTAGATAAAGAAATCCCGGCAGAGCGATGACTCGCCGGGATTTCTTATATCCGGTTACTTGTCTGCTATAAAAATTGTAGTCCAGTATAACCATTCGGTTGCAGCTCGGAGGATATCGGGATTGATAGATTGGGTGTTATCTTTGGGATGATGGTAATAACCGCCTCCCAAGGCCCATAAGTCTATACATGGATAACCGGCTTTCATAAAGACTGCACCGTCTGTGCGAGGGCGGGTCAGGAAATGAGTCTCACTAGTGAACAGACGTCGATGTACATACCTATCATTGGCTTTCTCTGATAGCTCAGCCAGTTCGGGGTATTTATAGTGATAATTCGCTCCTAGCATCTCACCTACACCCACTTGTTCCAGATTCAGGATTGCTACCACTTTGTTTTGGGGCACAAGGGGATGGTTGGTGTAGTAGGTACTTCCGGTGAGTCCGGCTTCCTCGCCGTCCACACTCATAAAGATGATGCTGCGTTTCGGTTTTATCTTTGATTTTGCCAGTGCTTCGGCTACTCCCAGCATGGCGGCGGAGGAAGAATTGTTGTCATTCGCTCCTTCAATAAGGAAAGGAATCATTCCCAAGTGGTCCAGATGGGCGGAAATGATTACATATTCATTGCACAGTATAGGGTCACTGCCTTTGATCATACCCAAAATATTTTTTCCAGTAGCATTGGGATTATAGGTAGCATTCATTTTGATGTGGGCTCTCTTTCCGGTATGGAAAGAGGCAGGCTTCTGAGTCTTATAAATCTGCCGGATGGTTTCTTTATAGGTCTTGCCTGTTCCCCTGAAAATATCATTGACCACAGTGTCTGTAACATGACAATAGACAAATCCCGGATTATAGGGGGCATTCGGACCGGGAACCCATTTGTATAACAAGCCTGCCGCACCATGGGCTGCAGCGTTGTTCAGCTTGGTTTGGTGCAAAGTATGTTTGTACCACATGGCCAGTGAATCGGGGTTACGGCTTATATTGGGTGTTTCTCCCTCTACCAGCACAATCTTGCCTTTTACATCTATGTCTTTGTAATCATCATATCCTAATTCGGGTGCTGTAACGCCAAATCCGGCATATACCACATCGGCTGTCACTTCTCCGTTACTGGTCATTCCTCCGGCAAACCAACCATCTGCCCAAGGGTATGTCTTGGAGATCCATACAGTTTTTTTCTTGTCTTGGGTGACAGGAAATAGGATATCCATAGTGCTTCCCGGTTGTATCTCTACACAAGGGTGGGGGAATAGCTGTATGTAGGAACCATTCTCACCACGAGGTATTAGTTTCCACTCTTTAAAATATCCTTTTACGATATCTACAGCTTTAGCCATTCCGGGCGAACCTGCGAGTCGTCCCTCCAAGGCCGGGTCTGAAAATTGCTTTACATAACCGAAAATCTTTTCGGTAGTGATGTTACGATGCATGGCATCAAGGTACATTTCTTCATCAGTCATGGTAGCCGTTCTTCTTTGGGCGGATGAAGACAGGGAGCCCAATGCAAGAATTGCAGATAACAAGAGGAGTCCTTTTTTCATGTTAATATGTTGATTTAAGATTCGGTTCTAAAGATAAAAAGAAAAGATCAGATTCCTGTTTATCTCCTTGTAAAAATCTTAAGTTCGTATTTCTTGATATAAATCAAACCGTTACATCGTGAAAAGTCTGTACCTTTGCACCCCGAAAATCAAGGGTAACAAGTGGACGTAATTCAAGAACCGAGAAGTGTACGAAAGAACCTTGCCAGACTGGCGGTTCCTATTTTCATTGAAACATTACTGATTATGATGCTGGGTGCAGTGGATACCGTGATGCTGAGTCAGTATTCAGACAATAGTGTGGCTGCTGTAGGGGTGGTCAACCAGCTCATTATGTTTGCTTTCCTGATATTTGAGGTGATCAATATAGGAACTTCCGTACTCTGTTCGCAATATTTGGGAGCAAGAATGCACAAGAATATGGTGCAGGTGGTGGGAGTATCATTGATACTCAATCTGGCGTTCGGTTTATTCGTTAGTGCCATTTTACACTATGGAGCCACTTTCCTGTTGTCCATGATGGGGCTTCGTTCCGAACTGATGGAATATGGAGTGAGTTACATGGAGATAGTAGGGGCATTCGCTTTTTTTCAAGCCATATCTCTGACTATTTCTGCCTCTTTGCGTAGTGCTAACAAAGCGGTTTATCCCATGATGGTAACGGTAGTTGTGAATATTCTGAATATCATCGGTAACTATTCGCTGATTTTCGGTAAGTTCGGCATGCCGGCTTTGGGAGTGGAAGGTGCGGCTATCTCTACAGCATTTGCCCGAGGGGTATCTATGGTGATACTTTTTGTAATTCTTTTCCGCAAGCATATTCCCAGATTTCCGTTATCCTATTTTTGCCCCTTCCCGTTTGTCGAGCTGAAAAACCTGTTGAAAATCGGAGTCCCCTCGGCCGGAGAAAATATGTCCTACAGTTTCTCTCAGGTAGTATTGACCTATTTTATTAATATGTTGGGGAATGAAGCGCTGGCTACCCGTACCTATGTGGTGAATATAGTGATGTTCGTTTATTTGTTTGCTATTGCCATGGCACAAGGCGGAGCCATCTGTATCGGACATCTGGTAGGTGAAAGGAAAATTCATGCAGCCTATCTGTTAGGCAAATATGTGATGCGTATTTCTATTTTGGTTTCTTTGGTTTTATCCTGTATCTGGGCTTTGATGGGGCATACCTTGTTTAGCTGGTTGACAGATAATCCGGAAATTATCCGTCTGGGTACTATTATCCTGTTTATTGATGTGATTTTGGAAGTGGGACGGGCTATTAATATTTATGCGACGAATGCTTTACGTGCAACGGGTGATGTGAATTATCCGTTTTATGTAGGATTTGTTGTTCAGTGGAGTGTTGCCGTAGGTTGTGGTTTCTTGTTCGGCATTCATTGGGGATGGGGATTGGTAGGTATGTGGTGTGCGTTTGTGCTGGATGAAAATCTTCGTGGTATTATCTTTGTACAGCGTTGGAACAGTCTGAAATGGACTAAAAAGGGATTTGTGAAATAAATCTTCATTTTCGCAAACTTTATGCATCTTCAGGCCGTTAAACTCAAGAAAAAGAATTAATTTTGCAGTCTGATAATTATCAAAGAATATAATATGGAGCTCGATTTACTCACGGCAATATCACCTATTGACGGTCGATACAGAGGAAAAGCGGGAGCTTTGGCCTCTTATTTTTCTGAATTTGCACTCATCAAGTACCGTGTGCAGGTAGAAATTGAATACTTTATCACTCTGTGTGAACTACCGTTGCCACAGCTGAAAAGCTTTGATCATGCACGTTTTGATGCATTGCGCGCTATTTATAAGAATTTTTCAGAAGCTGATGCACAGCGTATTAAAGAGATAGAAAGTGTAACAAACCACGATGTAAAGGCTGTAGAATATTTCATCAAAGAAGAATTCGATAAGTTGGGCGGAATGGAGGAATACAAGGAATTCATTCATTTCGGATTGACATCACAGGACATAAACAATACTTCTGTACCTTTGTCTATAAAGGAGGCATTGGAACAAGTGTACTATCCGCAAATTGAAGAGCTGATTGCTCAGTTGACTACATACGCTGAAGAATGGGCAAATATCCCTATGTTGGCAAAAACACATGGGCAGCCTGCTTCTCCTACTCGCCTGGGTAAAGAAATCATGGTTTTCGTTTATCGTCTGAATCGTCAGCTGGCTGTATTGAAAGCTTGTCCTGTCACGGCTAAATTCGGTGGTGCGACGGGTAATTACAATGCACATCATGTAGCTTATCCCGAATATGACTGGAAAGCATTCGGAAATCAGTTCGTGGCAGAGAAGCTGGGGTTGGAACGTGAGGAATATACTACTCAGATTTCTAATTATGATAATCTGGGAGCCATCTTTGATGCCATGAAGCGCATCAATACCATTATGATTGACATGAACCGCGACTTTTGGCAGTACATCTCTATGGAGTACTTCAAACAGAAGATTAAAGCGGGCGAAGTCGGTTCCAGCGCTATGCCGCACAAAGTGAACCCCATCGACTTCGAAAATGCAGAGGGTAACTTGGGGATGGCCAATGCTATTCTGGAGCACCTTTCTTCTAAGTTGCCTGTTTCGCGCTTGCAACGTGACTTGACTGACTCTACCGTATTGCGTAATGTCGGTGTACCTTTCGGTCACATCGTTATTGCTATCCAGAGTTCGCTGAAAGGTTTGCGCAAATTGTTGCTGAATGAAAAAGCAATGTATGCCGACCTGGACAACTGCTGGAGTGTGGTGGCAGAAGCTATCCAGACTATTCTGCGTCGTGAGGCCTATCCTCATCCGTATGAGGCTTTGAAAGCGTTAACCCGTACAAATCAAGCCATTACAGAAGAGTCTATTAAGGAATTTATTGAAACACTGAATGTAAGCGAAGACATAAAGAAGGAACTGCGAGTGATTACACCGCATAACTATACGGGTATTTAAAAAAATAGTTAGTTAGATTTTAATCAAAAAAGCCCGAGAGGGCGTTATACATTAATTAAAAAACAAAAGGAAAACCATGAGTACAGAAAATGAAAGCAGACAAGAAGGTGCTGCAAACGAAGAAAACCAGAATGTAAGCCGTGATGGTGGTTATAAGTCTTATAACAGAGACAATAATTACAACAGATACAACAACGACGGCGAACAGCGTCCTTACCGTCCTCGTACGAACAGCTATAATCGCGAAGGTGGAGACCGTCCCTACCGTTCTTCTTATAACAACGGTGACCGTCCTTCCTATAATCGCTATAACAATAACGGAGACCGTCCGCAACGTCCCCGCTTTAATCCTAACAGTGAGGATGGAGGAGACCAACGTTCATACCGTCCTCGTACAAATTATAATCGTGAAGGTGGCGAACAGCGTCCGTATACTCCGCGCCCTCGTTTTAATAATGGTGAGGAAGGTGGTGAGCGTCAATATCGTCCCCGCACAAACTATAATCGCGAAGGGGGTGAGCAGCGTCCTTATACTCCGCGTCCCCGTTTTAACAGCGGTGAAGGGGGTGAACAGCGTTCTTACACTCCGCGTCCTCGTACCGGCGGTTATAATCAAGGCGGTGACCGTCCTTATCGTCCTCGTACCGGCGGTTATAATCAAGGCGGCGACCGTCCTTATCGTCCTCGTACCGGTGGTTATAATCAAGGTGGTGGATACAATCGTCCCTATCGTCCCCGTACGGCTGATTATAACCCGAATGCAAAGTATAGTCTGAAGAAACAGATTGAATATAAAGATATATTGACCGATCCAAATGAGCCGATTCGTCTGAACAAGTTCTTGGCTAATGCAGGTATATGTTCCCGTCGTGAGGCTGATGAGTTTATTACAGCAGGTGTAGTCAGTGTAAATGGTGAAGTGGTAACCGAATTAGGTACTAAGATCAAGCGTACTGACGAAGTGAAGTTCCATGACGAACCGGTAAGTATTGAACGCAAAACTTATATTTTGTTGAATAAACCGAAGGATTGTGTGACTACTTCTGATGATCCTCAGGAACGTAAGACTGTAATGGATTTTGTGAAAGGTGCTTGTAAGGAGCGTATTTATCCAGTTGGGCGTTTGGATCGTAATACTACCGGTGTATTACTGTTAACTAACGATGGTGATTTGGCTTCCAAGCTGACTCATCCTAAGTATTTGAAGAAAAAGATTTATCATGTATATTGTGATAAGAATGTAACCAAGGCAGATCTTGACCAGATTGCAGCAGGTGTGACATTGGATGATGGAGAGATCCATGCAGATGCCATCAGCTATGCATCGGAAACAGACAAGTCACAAGTCGGTATTGAAATCCATTCCGGAAAGAACCGTATTGTGCGTCGTATTTTTGAATCCTTGGGATATAAGGTAATCAAGCTGGACCGCGTTTATTTTGCTGGCCTGACTAAAAAAGGTTTGCGTCGCGGTGACTGGCGTTACCTGACTGAACAAGAAGTGAACATGCTCCGCATGGGCTCATTTGAATAATAAACAATAAAGAGACAAAACAATGGAAAAAATTAGTAGAACAAAGATTGTTGACTTGCTGAAGCGCCGTGATTTTGGTGCGATGGTCAATGTAAAAGGTTGGGTTCGTACCCGCCGCGGTAGCAAACAGGTAAATTTTATCGCCCTGAATGACGGTTCTACAATAAATAATGTGCAGATTGTTGTTGATTTGGCAAACTTTGACGAAGAAATGTTGAAGCAGATCACCACCGGTGCATGTATCAGTGTGAACGGTGAGTTGACCGAATCCATTGGCTCTGGTCAGGCTGCCGAAGTTCAAGCGCGTGGAATCGAAGTATTAGGTACTTGTGATAACACTTATCCGTTACAGAAGAAAGGTCATACGATGGAGTTTCTTCGTGAGATCGCTCATTTGCGTCCCCGTACCAATACATTTGGAGCTGTATTCCGCATCCGCCACAACATGGCTATCGCTATCCATAAGTTCTTCCATGAACGTGGTTTTTTCTATTTTCATACACCTATTATCACAGCGTCTGATTGTGAAGGTGCGGGACAGATGTTCCAAGTTACTACCAAGAACCTTTATGATTTGAAGAAGGATGAAAACGGAGCGATTATTTATGATGATGATTTCTTTGGCAAACAAGCCAGTTTGACGGTATCTGGACAGTTGGAAGGTGAATTGGCTGCTACTGCTTTGGGGGCTATTTATACATTTGGACCTACATTCCGTGCGGAGAACTCCAATACGCCGCGTCACTTGGCCGAGTTTTGGATGATTGAACCTGAGGTTGCGTTCAATGATATTACTGATAATATGGATTTGGCCGAAGACTTTATTAAATATTGTGTACAGTGGGCGCTTGACAACTGCTATGATGATGTGAAGTTCTTGAACGATATGTTCGATAAAGGATTGATAGAACGTTTGCAGGGCGTGCTGAAGGAAGAATTTGTCCGTCTGCCTTATACGGAAGGTATCAAGATACTGGAGGAAGCTGTAGTAAAAGGTCATAAATTTGAATTCCCGGTATATTGGGGAGTAGACTTAGCCTCTGAACATGAACGTTATTTGGTGGAAGAGCACTTTAAACGTCCTGTAATCCTGACAGACTATCCGAAAGAAATCAAGGCATTCTATATGAAGCAGAATGAGGATGGCAAGACGGTGCGTGCAATGGATGTATTATTCCCGAAGATTGGCGAAATAATAGGTGGTTCTGAACGTGAGGCTGATTATGACAAATTGATGACCCGCATTCAGGAACTGGGAATTCCGATGAAGGATATGTGGTGGTATCTGGATACCCGCAAGTTTGGTTCATGTCCTCATTCTGGTTTTGGACTTGGTTTTGAACGGTTGTTGCTGTTTGTTACCGGTATGACCAATATTCGTGATGTGATACCTTTCCCACGTACTCCGCGCAATGCTGAATTCTAATTGTAGGAAATAATAATTCAAAAAATCCTGCCCTATAACATAGAGCAGGATTTTTTTTGTGTTTAACTGTAAAAAAGTTATTTGAAAAGCAGAAAGTTTGAAAAATTTTTCTAATTTTGTTGTATCCACATAACGCAATTTGTTAACTAAATATATACAGCTATGAAACGGAAAAAATTATTCCTACTGATGATAGCATTCTTGCTAATCGGTACTTCGCGTGTAGTGGGACAGGAAAAATCAGATGCAGCCCCTGTCAATTTGAAAGGGATTTGGCAGATGTGCTTTTATGTATCAGGTACTCCTCAGGTGCCGGGTGAGTTGAAACCAAGTAATTCTTTTAAAATTTTGTCTGATGACGGCAAGTTTACCAATATGACCATGATTCCTAATCATGGAGCTATTATTATTGGTTCCGGTACCTATCGGCAGACTGCTCCTAATGCTTATACAGAGCATGTGGAGAAAAATCTGCATCTTCCACAATTGGTAGGTGTGGATAACATTTTGGAATTTGAGATGAAGGGGGGCGATGTCATGGTACTGAAGTTTTTTGTGAAAACGGATAAGGATGGAAATGAAATCAATTCCTGGTATTATGAAACTTGGAAACGAGTGAAAATGCCTCCTGTTTATCCAAAGGATTTGGTCAGATAAGTTTGAATCTTTGTTTATAAACAAAGGATAGTCATTGGGGAGGGGCTGCTCTTTCATTTTTTGAAAGCGTGGTCCCTATCTATATGGTGGGATATGTGTCTTGTTTATATGATTACTTGTTTGGATACTTAAATGAAAGGTGTCTATGTATTAATTGTTTCCAATAAAATGATGTAGTGAGTAACTGCTACCTGTTTGCACTTAAATATACGGTAAAATTCCTGTAATCTCTTCTTGATTTGCACAGAATTTCAAAAAATGTGCTATTATTCATCACTTTTATGTCTTTTCGAGAACAAAAATTGGAAATAATCGTTAACTTTGTCGCCAATAACAGAAATAGAAAAGGAGATTAATGTCTAAACTTTATATAATAGCGGGGTGTAACGGAGCCGGTAAAACGACCGCTTCGTACACGGTATTACCCGAAATTTTAGAGTGCCGCGAATTTGTCAATGCCGATGAAATCGCTAAGGGACTTTCTCCTTTTAACCCCTCAAGTGTAGCAATCGAAGCGGGACGACTGATGCTGAAACGCATCGGAGAACTGTTGTCAGCCGGAGTCAGTTTTTCTGTTGAAACTACATTGTCCACCCGTTCTTATATCAATCTTATCCAGCAGGCACAAAATCAAGGATATAGTGTCAGCCTTATTTATTTTTGGCTGAATTCGCCTGAACTGGCTATAGAGCGAGTGAAACAGCGTGTTGCCAACGGAGGGCATGATGTACCTGCTCCCATTATCCGTCGTCGTTATCGTTCGGGGTTGGAAAACTTTTTCCGTATTTATATGCCTTGCGTGGATTATTGGATGCTTGCGGACAATAGCTGCACACCGCGTGTTATTGTGGCGGACGCCTTCCGTTTGGGAGATGAGGTCCATATCTATAATCAAGAACTTTTTACTAAAATCAGAAGTTATGTCAACTGAAGAAGAATATAAGGAATTAAGTGCGAAGTTGCGTTATGGTTTAGAACTAGCGGAACAGCGGTTGATAGAGGAAACTGCACGGCGCGAAGGGACATTGTGTTATGGTCGTCCCGATGGAAAAGTAGTCCGGATCTCAGCAACTGAACTTTTAAAGCTTCGTCAGTCCAGTGGAAACAATGCGGCATCTGTGGCTGTGTGTACTTGCTCTGAGATGGAGAGTGGCTGGAATCGTTGAAAATAGAATGAATAACTGTATATGTATAGGGAAGAATCAAAATCTCTTCCCTATGTTTTTTAGTCCGTTATTCAAAGCCTAGATGTGGTTATATCAGCCTTTTGTATGCGAATAGCAAGAGGAAAAAATATCTTAATTTATTTGTCAGTTCAAAGAAAAGCCGTACCTTTGCAAGCCGATTATTATCAAAAGTTTATAAAGGATTAATTCTTAGCGTGTTAATAG
>ENA-OYWC01000824-OYWC01000824.1-human-gut-metagenome-genome-assembly--contig:-NODE-824-length-10995-cov-6.020567_pt1 | contig 10995 bp, 9 predicted proteins | sample MGYA00244165_ERZ653387 | MGnify/ENA primary metagenome ERZ653387 (study PRJEB26926, sample SAMN06164974) | human gut metagenome | biome: ENVO:00009003; feature: ENVO:2100002; material: ENVO:00002003...
ATTTGAATCTATGCCCAATTAACAACCGTCAGGGAATTGTAATTGATGGTGAAGGCTCAAAGGTCGTTTGTAAAGACTAATTTGAAAATTCCGGTTTGTCGAACTGAATCAATATCCATAGCAGCCATGCGCTACGGTGTGTGGCTGCTTATGTTTGCAAAAGGAACAGACGCAAACCGGCAGTCGATGAAGTGTCATCAGCTGCCGGTTTTGCATGGGCAATACCGCACAAGTCGGCGGCGCGTCGGGTGATGTCTTTTCCGCCATCAGCCAATCGCGAAATGGGTGCAGGGACAAATGAAACGGGACGAAGTCCCCTGCTGTTCTTTTGCTGCACAGACGTTGACGAAGGGACGGACTTCGTGCTATCATAAACGCTGTGTTCCGACTTTTTCGACAAGAAGGCATCAATGACGATGAATCGTAAACTCTTTGCGAAGGGCTTCCGGCATGGAATCCCGATTGGGCTGGGCTACCTATCCGTCGCGTTCACGTTCGGCATGAAGGCAGTGGCGGATGGCTTGTCGCCGCTCGAAGCACTGCTGATTTCCATGACGAACGTCACCAGTGCGGGGCAGTTCGCCGGGCTGCCGCTGATTCTCGCACAGGCGTCGTACCTCGAAGTCGCGCTGACGCAGCTGATTATCAACCTCCGCTATGCGCTGATGAGTCTGTCCATCTCCCAGAAGATGGATTCGGATATGAACACACCGCGCCGCCTGTTCTTCTCTTTCATGAATACGGACGAGATATTCGCTGTCGCATCCAGCCAGCCGGGGAAGGTCAGTCACTGGTATTTGTATGGGTTGATGACCGCGCCGTACCTCGGCTGGTCGGTCGGTACGATTCTGGGCGCGGTCGCGGGCACGCTGCTGCCGGTTTTCCTCCGCAATGCGCTCGGTATCGCGATTTTCGGCATGTTCCTCGCCATCATCCTGCCGCCCGCGCGCAAGGAGAAGCCCGTGCGCATCGTCGTGCTGATGGCTATCGCGATGAGCCTGTGCTTCCGTTATGTGCCGATGCTCTCGCAGGTGTCCAGCGGGTTTGTCATCATCATCTGTGCTATTGCCGCCTCGGCGCTGGGCGCGTGGCTCTTCCCCGTGCGGGAGGAAGAAACGAAAGCGGGTGATGCGCAATGACGGCAAATTTTCCGATTTACCTGCTTGTGATGGCGGGTGTGACATACCTGATTCGGATGCTGCCGCTGACGATTTTCCGCAAGGAAATCAAATCAACGTTCGTCAAGTCGTTCCTGCACTATGTGCCGTTCGCGGTGCTGGGGGCAATGACGATTCCAGACGTATTGTATTCCACGGGGGATATGCGCACGGCGGCGGTTGGTTTGGTGGCAGCGGTGTTCCTCGCGTGGAAAGGGAAGAGCCTGCTGACGGTGGCGCTTGCGGCGTGCGCGGCGGTGCTGGCGGCGCAGGGGATTCTGCTGCTGTTCTGATGATCATTGCAACGAAAAAGGGGATTGTGTCCGAAATCATGGACGCAATCCCCTTGCTTGTTATTCCAGACTGCCCAGCAGCGGCGGCAGAATCGCCACGATGGTCAGGGCAATCTGCAGCGCACGCCGGATGTGGTGTGGCTTCGTCATGACTGCCCGCTGCTCTGCGCGTTCGGGTCGAAGAGGCTCATCAGGTGGGCGCTGCTGCTTTCGAGGGTTGCCATGGCGCTCTTGATGGCGGACAGGTCATCCGCCGTCATTTTGTCGGGCTTGGCGCGCCCAATCAGATGGCGAAGTGCAGCTTCATCGTCCTTGACGCGCTTCTTCTCGTCCTTGTCCAGCTGCTTGCTGCACTGGTTCAAGGCAGCGCTTACCTGCGCCAAAAGGTGCTGCGCCTGATTGATGGTGTCCATCAGGTCGCGGCGGAAAGCGTCCTGCGCGGCGTACTGCTCCGCATCGCGAATTGCCTGCTGAATTTCATCCTCGCTCATTTTGTTGTCGGCGGTGATGGTGATGGATTGGGCGCGTCCAGTGTCTTGGTCGCGCGCGGAGACGGTCAGGATGCCGTTGGTGTCAATATCGAACGTGACCTCGATTTTCGGTACGCCTGCCATTGCGCGGCGGATGCCCTTCAGACGGAACTTGCCGATGCTCTTGTTGTCCCGCGCCATCGGGCGCTCACCCTGCAGGACGTTGATTTCTACTGATGACTGGAACATGCCCGCCGTGGTGAACACTTGCTGATAGTGCACAGGCAGGGTGGAGTTGCGCTCGATGACGCGGGTCGCGACGCCGCCGACCGTCTCAATCGCCAGCGAAAGCGGGGTTACGTCCAGCAGCAGCAAGCCCGTGGAGTTTGTCAGCGTCGTGTGTTCATTCAGCGTGTCGCCCTGAATCGCCGCGCCCTGCGCCACGCATTCGTCGGGGTTGATGCTCTTGCTCGGCATGATGCCGGTCAGTTGGCGAACCTTCTCTTGCACGGCGGGAATGCGCGTCGAACCGCCGACCAGCAGCACCTTGCCCAGCTCGCTGGCGGCAATGCCTGCGTCGCTGAGGGCGCTGCGGACAGGACCTTCCGTCCGCGCAACCAAATCCGCCGTCAATTCATTGAACTTCGCGCGGGTCAGCGTCTGCTCCAAATGCACCGCCTGACCGCCGACTGTGCTGATGAACGGCAGGCTGATGGTGGTCATCTCGGTGACGGACAGCTCCTTTTTCGCCTGCTCTGCGGCTTCCTTCACGCGCACCATGGCCGCCAAATCGCGGTGAAGGTCAGCGTGATGTTCCCGCTGGAAAGCATCGCAGACGAAATTCACGATGCGCTCGTCGAAGTCATCGCCGCCGAGGTGGTTGTCGCCGCACGTCGCCAGCACTTCGATAACGCCCTCGCCAATCTCGATGATGGATACGTCAAACGTGCCGCCGCCAAGGTCGTAGACCATGATTTTCTGCGGTGCGCCGTTGTTCAGCCCGTAGGCGAGGGCGGCGCTGGTCGGCTCGTTGATGATGCGGCGGACGTTCAAACCCGCAATGCGCCCCGCGTCCTTCGTCGCTTGACGCTGGATGTCCCCGAAATACGCCGGGACGGTAATCACCGCGTCGGTGACGGGCTCGCCGAGGTAACTTTCCGCGTCCTGCTTCAGCTTGCGAAGAATCATGGCGCTGATTTCCTGCGGCGTGTAGCTTTTCCCGGCGATGGTCTTGCGCCAGTCCGTGCCCATATGGCGCTTGACGGATGCAATCGTGCGGTCGGCGTTGACTGCTGCCTGACGCTTCGCCGCGCTGCCGATGAGCCGCTCGCCGCTGTCGGTGAATGCCACGACGGACGGCGTTGTGCGCTCGCCCTTATCGTTCGGGATGATAATCGCGCTGCCGCCCTCAACCACGGCGATGCAGCTATTGGTGGTACCCAAGTCGATACCGATGATTTTGCCCATAAAGCCACACTTTCTCAAGGAAACTGATTCCTTGACCTTTTGCGCGATTCAGTTGCGCGCATTGCATACAGTTTTTTGTGTTGCGCAGGGGATTTCACTCCGCAGAGGCGAACCCCCTGCAACAAAACAAATCAAGCAGCATAGGAAAATTCCGCCGAGTTAAGGGGCTTGGCAGCACCTTAGCACCGGCAGCAAAGCGGACAGAACATCTGCAAAAAGCACAAGCTCATGCACAATTTCGACGGATCCATCGCCCAAGTGTTGTACCCGGACGCGTTCGTCTGATACGTCTGCCCCGCCTGCTGATACTGCCGCAAAAGCGCCTGATAGGTCGCATTGTTCGGGCTGAGCTGCACCGCGCGCTTCATGTGTTCCAGCGCCTGAATCTGATTCCCCGCGCCGTGGTTCGCCACGCCGGACAGGTAGTACCAGCGCGCATTCCGCCCCGTGCTGGGGACGTTCTGCAAAATGGAACACGCCGACGCGTACCGTCCGGCGAGAATATCGCGGATGGCAGCGCGAACCGGCTCGGAATCGCCCGCCTGCTCCTGCGGCGGGTTGACCTGCGTCTGATAGCCGCCGTAGCTGCCGTAACCGAATCCGCCGAAGAAGTCACTGAACGGGTCATAGCCGCCCTGCTGACCATACGGATTGCCCTGCTGCTGTCCGCCGTAGGAATTGCCGCCGTAAGAGCCGTACGGGTTGCCGCCGTAGCTGCTGCCGCCATACGGATTCCCGCCATACGGATTCCCGCTATACGGATTCTGCTGCTGCTGGCGGTTGGCGTACTTCTCCGGGTTCATCAGCATGTCGTAGGCTTCGTTGAGCTCGTTCATCTTTTTCGCCGCGTCGGGGTCGTTCGGATGCAAATCCGGATGGCACTCCTTGGCTTTGCGGCGATACGCGCGCTTGATTTCATCTTGGCTGGCGTTTTCGGATACACCCAGCACTTTCCGCGGGTCTGTGACCATGCTCGTCAGCCTCCTTTCACTGGGGAATCGTCCCCACTCTCTTTGGTTGTGCGGTCGCTGTGCTTCTTCTGTTTTTCGGCGCGGCGATGGAGGGATTCGTTGTAGCTCTGCCAGACCCCCTCATAGAGGATGTTGCGCAGAATATCCGCATCGGAGACGATAGGTAGCGACTCAAACGCCGCTGAAGCGTCGCCAAGCAGCAGCGTCAGCACGTCGCGCATATCCTCTGGCTGACGCCCCATCAGCAGCACGGGATTGTAGCTGTGCTTGCGCGTGTCGGCATCGTAATCACAGGTGGCATCCACCATGTAGATGAACCGCCCCAGCGACGCGCCGAACAGCCGCAGTGTGCGCGACCAGTAATCCTCCTCGTGCACGAACAGCGACGCCATCAGCGCCCCGAAGCAGTTTGCCGCCGCGTCGGGGGAATCGCTGTGCGCCGCTTCCACCTCGCTCAGCGCCCGTAGGTTCTTCTCCAAATCGGCGCACTGGCGGGGATAATCCGCGCTGACCGCCTCGTAACGCTTTTTCAGCAGCTGCGCGGTCAGCCCGCCCGGCAGGGAGCGGTCGTCCTGCCAGTCGTCCAGCGCCTTGAAATACGCCAGCGCGATGGTCATATCGGCAGCGTAATCCGTCATCGACGTGCGGACGAAATCGTGCGCTTCCTTCGGGTGCGGCAGACAGCGCATCTGCCCGTGCGCTTCCGCCGGTTCATAGAGCGCGGAGAGGAAAATCGCCAGAAACGTCATGTCGTAGGTGAGCGTCATGCGGCCGCGGAAGCCGTGGCGGTCGCCCAGTGATTGGCATAATCCGCAGTACCATGCCCGATAGCGCTTTTTCTGCGCCTCATCGAGCGATTCCAGACCGGGTCTGACATAGCCGAACATTGTTTACGCCCTTTCGTCGAACTTGTGCTGGCACTTGGGGCAGGTGACGTGCTTTTCGCCGCAGCCGCGCTTGAGGCGCAGGCGCGTTTTGCACTGCGGGCAGCGGAAATACTTGTAGGTCTTTATGCCCTTGAGCCGCAGGAAAAACTGCCGGATTTCCGTCTGCGCGTGTCCCGTCTTGTCCATGAACTGGCGATTTTCCTCCTGCCGCTTGGCGACGTTGCGGCTCAGCATCCGCCACAGAGCATACACATAGCACAGCATGGACAGGAAACTCGCCAGCGGCAGGCGGAACAGCGAAAGCAAACTGAAAACGATAGCGGCGATGAGTGCCGTGAAGCCGAGATTATCCGGACCGTTGCGCCCCTGCATCCAGTTCGCGAGGGCGTTCTGCATCTTCGAGAAAAAGGACATCGGTGATTTCCTCCTTTGCTTTCGGAGCATAGTATACACCCCGAATTTGAGCCTAATGTGAACAAATGAAGAAGAAACCGCAACAAATTCGGCGGATACCCGCATTTTTGCAATTTTCGGATTCACCTGCGCCCGCTGCCTGCGTCTTGGCGCATTTTCATCCGAAAATCGCATGGTTTCAACCTATAAGAAATTCTGCGCCGATTGAAAAAAACCCTTCTTTGTGGTATGATAATTGCATGAGAGTTTCATGAGAAAATGAATGCGAGGTGCGTTGACGGTGCTGTTGCGGAATGGGCTGTTCTTTGCGGATGGTCGTTTTTGGGAAAATTTGTGCGTCCGGCTGGAAAACGGGCGCGTGACAGCGATGGGCGAGGGCGTAGCGCCGTTGGCTGGCGAGGCTGTGATAGACCTGCAGGGGGATTTTGTCCTGCCGGGGTTTGTCGATGCACACATCCACGCCTTCCGCGGGCATGACACGATGCAGGGCGAGGACGCGATTCGCCAGATGGCACGGGAACTGTATCAGGAGGGCGTTGCGGCGTTCCTGCCGACGACTATGTCCGCCAGCGTGGAGGATACGCGCCGGGTGATTGCCGCCGTCCGCCGTGTGATGGATACGCCGGAGCAGCGCGCAGCACGGGTGCTGGGGGCGCACATGGAAGCGCCGTTCCTATCGCCGGAGAAGGCAGGGGCACAGCGGAAGGAGTTTTTTCTGCATCCGAGCTGGGAGACGTTCCTTGATCTGACGGGCGGCGACATTCAGGCAGTGCGCGTCATCACGATGGCGCCGGAGCTGCCCGGCGCGGAAGAATTCATCCGTAAGGCGGCGGAGAACGGCATCCGCGTTTCCATCGGTCACACGGCAGCGACCGACGAACAGGTGCATCAGGCGGCGGACTGGGGCGCGACCCGCGTCACCCACACCTACAACGCACAGACGCCGTTCACGCACCGCGCGCCCGGCGTTCCCGGCGCAGCATTGACGGATGACCGCCTGTTCGCGGAGTTCATTGGCGACGGTGTTCACCTGCACGACGACGCAGTGAAGGTGCTTCTGCGCTGCAAGGGGGCGGACAAAGCCGTTGCGATTACGGACAGCATGGAAGCAGCGGGCTTGCCGGACGGCGAATACGCCTTAGGCGGGCAAGCGGTCACGGTGCGCGGACACGAGGCACGTTTGCATGACGGCACGCTGGCAGGTTCGGTGCTGCTGATGCGGCAGGCGTTCCAGAACCTGATGGCGCGCTACGGGCAGACGCCGGAGAATGCCGCTCGCATCTGCACGGAGAATCCCGCACGTTCGATTGGCGCGTCAGGCTTCGGGACGATTTGCGTTGGGGCAGGCGCGCCCCTTACAAGGTGGGGGAAGGATTTCGCTTGGAAGGGAATCCTTGGGTAAAGGAAATTTTGGGTTTTGGAATACTTGTCTTTCTTTTTCTGGCTGAATTTGATTGGAACAGGGGGAATCGCCTCCGCAGAGGCGAAATCCCAGCGAAACACGCGGAAATTGCATGAAGAAGTCACCAACTCAATCGCGCGAAAGGGTCAAGGGGCAATGCCCCTTGCGGAGTCCAGAGGCAGAGCCTCTGGTGGGTTCAAAGGGCAAAGCCCTTGAAAGGAGGCTGCAACACCCATGATGAAAATCGACTTGAGCGGACAGTGGCAGGTGAAGCTGGACGCGGAAAAACAGGAGATCATGCCGCAAGCGTACCCGGAGACGATGACGCTGCCGGGGACAACATCGGCGGCGGGGCTTGGAATGCCGAATCCCGCCAAGGAAACGGGCTGCCTGACCGACGCATATCGCTTTGAGGGCGCGGCGTGGTTCATGCGCACGTTCACCGCGGGCGACTGGACGGGCGAGCAGACGATGCTCACGCTGGAACGCACCCGCAAAACCACCGTCTACCTCGACGGTCGCCCCATCGGGCATCAGGAGAGCCTCTGCACGCCGCACCGCTACTTCCTGCCGCCTGTGCACGCTGGCGAGCATACCCTTGTCATCCGCGTGGATAATACCGATTATCCCACGCGCGGCGGGCATTTGACCAGCCCGGACACGCAGAGCAACTGGAACGGCATCACCGGTGAGATCAGCTTGACCGTCGCCCATACACTGCTGACCGACCTCACCGTGCGCCCGGACTTGCGGCGCGGCTGCCTGCGCGTGCATGGGCATATCATCGGCGCGCCCGACGGTGTGGCGGGCATCGTGCTGCCGGGGCAGATGGAGCATCTGCTGCCGTACCGCCGGGGCGTGCTGGACGGGGAATGCCCGCTCAAGGGCAATGAAGCCTTCTGGGACGAAGCGCACCCCGAAATCCACACCATCTCCATTGACCTCGACGGCGATGTGTATGAAACGACATTCGGCTTGCGCGACGTGCGGACGGTTGGGCGGCGGCTGCTCATCAACGGGCGCGAAACCTTCCTGCGCGGCAAAGTTGATAATCTGCTGTACCCCAAAACCGGGTACACGCCAACTGACGTCGCGTCGTGGATGACGATTTTGGGCATTGCCAAGGAATATGGCATCAACCATTACCGCTACCATACCGCCTGTCCGCCGGATGCGGCGTTCACGGCGGCGGATCTGCTTGGCGTGTATATGGCGCCGGAGCTGCCGTTCTGGGGGACGGTGGCGGAAGAAGGCGAAGAAGGCTACGACGAGCGCGAACGCGACTTCCTCTTCCAAGAGGGCTTCCGTATCCTGCGCGAATACGGGCATCATCCGTCGTTCCTGTGGCTTTCGCTGGGCAATGAGCTGTGGGGCAGCAAGGACGTGCTGAACCGCATGATGCGCGCCTACCGCGAGACGGACGACACCAAGCTGTACAGCAGCGGCGCGAACAACTACCAGTTTGTGCCGGACGTGCTGGACGAGGAAAATGTGTTCGTCGGCGTCAGGCTGGGGCGCGAACGGCTGATTCGCGGCAGTTACGCCATGTGTGACGCACCGCAGGGCATCGTGCAGACGACCGCGCCGGAGTCCGTCAGCAATTATGATGCCAGCATCGTTCCGGAAACGCTGGGGCAGTCGGGTGAAGCCGGCAAGGTGCAGATTCAGTATGGCACGGGCGTGAAGGAAGTGGACGCGCAGTCCGCAGACGCCCTCATCCCGGATGTGCCCGTCATCAGCCACGAGGTCGGGCAGTATGTGTTCTATCCTGATTTCTCGGAGATTCCGCACTACACCGGGCCGCTGAAGCCGCGCAACATCGAAGCCATGCGCGAGAATTTGGAACGGGCGGGGCTGTACGGCGAGCATGAAGCCTTTTTCCGGCAGACGGGGCATCTGGCGGTGGAATGCTACAAGCGGGAAATCGAGACGCTGCTGCGGTCGCGTGAAGTATCCGGTTTCCAGCTGCTGGATTTGCAGGACTACACCGGGCAGGGGACGGCGCTTGTCGGCGTGCTGAACGCAATGATGGAGAACAAGGGGCTGATTTCCGCCGAGGAGTGGCGCGAGTTCTGCGCCGGAACGGTTGTGCTGGGCGAATTTGCGTCGTTCACGGGCGTGATGGGCGAGGACATCCGTTTTGATGTGCAAATCAGCGAATGCGACCCGGAGAAGCAGCATACCTGCATCCGCTGTACCCTTATGGACGGTGAGCGCGAATTGTACGCTTGCGACGTGGCGCCGGGTGCACGGCAGGGGCGGCTGACGGACGCAGTGTCCGTCACGTTCCCGGCGGAGTGCTATCGGGACGCCATGCAGGAGCGCATCACGGGCTTGACCGTCGTGCTGACACTGGAGGACGGCACGCGCAATCATTACCCGATTTGGCTGATACCGCCAATTGACATCCGCATCACCCGCGAGGGCATCGAGAAGGACGGGCGGATGGTGGCGTTTGTATCCGCAGAAGAGAAGGCGGACGGCGCGGCGATTGTTGTGCCGAGCGCGGAAGGGCAGCTTCCGGCGGAATACTGCACGGATTTCTGGTGCTACCCGATGTTCCGTTCAATCAGCGAGAGCATGGGCAAGCCTGTGCCGGTCGGGACGATGGGGCTGTCCATCGACACCGCGTCGCCGCTGCTGAAGCGGTTCGCACAGGAGGATTACACCACCCCCGCGTGGTACGCTATCCTGCAAACGGCGCATGTGCAGCGCCTTCCGGCGGACATTCACCCCGCGGTGCAGATGATTGACAATACGGAACGCTGTGCGCGGCTGGGCATCCTCTATCAGCAGGACGGCGTGTGGCACTTGACGGCGCGCTTGTGGGAAAAGCCAGATGACCCGACGGTGCGCGCGCTGGCGTGGTCGTTGTGGGAGGCGCTGAAATGACGCTGATTTACCCCGCGACGGCGGATGCGTTCCGCTGTATTGCGGACGCTTGCCGCCACACCTGCTGCAAGGGCTGGGAAATCGACATTGACCCGAACACGCGGGCGAAGTATGCTGCCATGACGGGTGAAATCGGGCAGCGGCTGCGCGACGCGATTGCGGACACGCCGGACGGTGCTTCTTTCCGCCTGCGGGAGGATGAACGTTGCCCGATGCTGAATGACAACGGCTTATGCGACATCATCACCGCTTGCGGCGAAGGGGCGCTGTGCCAAATCTGCGCCGACCATCCGCGCTATCGCAACGAGTTTTCGACATTCACCGAGGTCGGCTTCGGACTTTGCTGCGAAGCGGCGGCGGATTTGACCCTGCACTGGCCACAGCCGATGACGTGGCATACGCAGGGCGGCGGCAAACGTCCGCAGGGGTCGCCGGAGGAAGAAGCGCTGCTGCAGGCGCGGGCGGCGCTCATCCGCATCATGCAGGACAGAACACGCGGCATTCCTGCCCGGCTGAATGCCTTGTGTGAAGCGGTAGGCACGGCTATGCCAACGCGTACGGCAGCGGAATGGGCGGACTTCCTGCGGACGCTGGAACGCCTTGACCCGGCATGGGACGCGGTGCTGACGCGGCTGACGAATGCGCCGGACGATTTGCCGGATTTTTCCCCGCTGGCGGTGGAGCAGTTCACGGTGTACCTGCTGCATCGGCATGTGCCGGGGGCACTGCTGGATGGCGATTTGCCGGGGCGGGTGCTGTTTTGTGCGGTATCGGGGATGCTGTTCCTGCGCCTGTCGACGCTGCTGGGCGAAAACGAAGCGGCGCGGATGTACTCATCAGAAATCGAATACTCGGAGGAAAACCTCTGCTCGTTTCTGGATGAGTTGGATGCAGCAGGGGACGAATAGTTTTCATCAAGCAAAAACAGGCATCTGAAGCATGTGCTTTCGCTTCGGATGCCTGTTTATACTATTTCCAGATTCACCCGCGCCATCTGCTTGCGCCTTTTCCCTTCTGGCGTCCGTTCATTCCACTTAGCGTA
>ENA-OYWC01000827-OYWC01000827.1-human-gut-metagenome-genome-assembly--contig:-NODE-827-length-10964-cov-7.998442_pt1 | contig 10964 bp, 7 predicted proteins | sample MGYA00244165_ERZ653387 | MGnify/ENA primary metagenome ERZ653387 (study PRJEB26926, sample SAMN06164974) | human gut metagenome | biome: ENVO:00009003; feature: ENVO:2100002; material: ENVO:00002003...
AGATCGCTCAGTGTCTCGTGGGCTCGGAGATGTGTATAAGAGACAGATTCATTTCTTCCGGCATTCGAATAGGTCCAAAATTACGTTCGTATTTTGCAACATTCTCCTGTAATGCATACATCAAACGTTTTGCATGTTCAGGAGTCAGTACAATACGTGACTGCACTCCAGCTTTAGGTAATCCCGGCATTACACGCACAAAATCAACAATAAATTCCGAACTGGAATGGGTGATAATGGCAAGATTTGCATACGTTCCTTGAGCTACTTCTTCTTTCAACTCTATCTGCAACTGATTGTTATTTTTTTCGTTTTCCATGATTTTATACTTTAGCATTAAAAAAATATTCTGAATTTCAAGGTCCCCAACTTCTATTCTTTGGTTGGAGTACAAATATAGACATTTATTTGTAATAATACAACATACTTATTATTCTATATAATTTTCCTATAGCATTTACTATAAACCTAAAGAGGCTGATTTCTTAAACAGAAATCAGCCTCTTTTACAGTGTATGTATTAAAAATTACTCTACCTCACTATAATCGAGTACATTCTTACGATTAGCAAGAATGCGATCATATTCTTCCTTCGAACCAACAATAATCTTTTCGAATTCACGCTGACCGGTACCGGCAGGAATCAAGTGACCACAAATCACATTCTCCTTCATACCCTCCAATCTATCAACCTTACCATTGATGGCAGCCTCATTCAAAACTTTCGTTGTTTCCTGGAATGATGCAGCAGACATGAAACTTGAAGTTCCCAAAGCGGCACGGGTAATACCTTGCAGAATCTGAGTAGATGTAGCAGGAATAGCATCACGTACCTCAACAGGCTTCAAATCACGACGTTTCAACATACTGTTCTCATCACGCAACTTACGGGCAGTAACAATCTGACCCGGCTGTAAATTCTGAGAATCACCAGAGTCAACAACTACTTTCTTGCCCCAAATACGATCGTTTTCTTCCATGAACTCTTGCTTATCCACTACCTGCTGTTCCAAGAAGCGAGTATCGCCCGGCTCATCGATTTCTACCTTACGCATCATTTGACGAACAATAATCTCAAAGTGTTTGTCGTTAATCTTCACACCCTGCAAACGGTAAACGTCTTGCACTTCATTTACGATATATTCCTGTACAGCCGTGGGACCTTTAATGGCCAAAATGTCAGCAGGAGTAATCGCACCGTCAGATAACGGAGTTCCGGCACGAACGTAGTCATTCTCCTGAACCAATATTTGTTTAGACAGATTCACCAAATACTTTTTCACTTCACCTGTCTTAGATGTGACAATAATTTCACGGTTACCACGCTTAATCTTACCCATAGTAATTTCACCGTCTATTTCAGAAACGACAGCAGGATTAGATGGGTTACGAGCCTCAAACAGTTCTGTAACACGAGGAAGACCACCAGTGATATCACCAGCCTTGCCTACAGCACGAGGAATCTTCACAATAATGTCACCAGCTTTCACTGCCTGACCGTTTTCAACCACAACATGCCCCCCCACGGGTAAGTTATAAGTACGGATCAAATTACCATCCTCGGTTACAATATGGGCAGAAGGTACTTTTGTCTTATCCTTAGACTCGATAATGATAATTTCACGCAAACCGGTAGCTTCATCAGACTCTACCTTATAAGTTACGTTTTCAACCACACTCTCGAATTCAATCTTACCAGTAGCCTCTGTGATAATAACAGCGTTGAACGGATCCCACTTAGCAATCAGTTTTCCTTTCTCAACAATATCACCGTCCGCAGCATATAATTTTGAACCATAAGGCACATTATGAGTTGACAGGATAATCCCTGTATTCACATCGATAAAGCGGACTTCAGCCAAACGACCGACTACCACTTTCACAGCCTCACCCATTTCATCAACCGTATCTACCGTACGCAATTCTTCGAATTCCAAACGTGCATTATTCTTGGCCACAATGCTTGCATTAGCAGCCATATTACCTGCGATACCACCGGCATGGAATGTACGCAATGTCAACTGTGTACCCGGCTCACCAATAGATTGGGCAGCGATTACGCCGACTGCTTCACCTTTCTGAACCATACGACTGGATGCCAAGTTACGTCCATAACACTTAGCGCATACCCCTTTCTTAGATTCACAAGTTAATACCGAACGGATTTCAACGCTTTCAATCGGAGAATCCTCGATTTCCTGCGCAATATCCTCTGTAATCTCCTCTCCACCGGCTACAATCAGTTTACCAGTAGTAGGATGGACGATATCATGTACAGAAACACGTCCTAGAATACGTTCGTACAAAGTAGCAATAACTTCATCGTTATTCTTCAAAGCCGTACAAACCAAACCACGAAGTGTTCCACAGTCTTCTTCATTGATAATCACATCATGCGACACGTCTACCAGACGGCGGGTCAAGTATCCCGCATCAGCAGTCTTCAACGCTGTATCCGCCAAACCTTTACGAGCACCGTGGGTAGAAATAAAATACTCTAACACAGACAAACCTTCTTTAAAGTTTGAAAGAATAGGGTTTTCAATAATCTGTGCGCCTTCAGCACCGGCTTTCTGCGGTTTTGCCATCAAACCACGCATACCAGACAACTGACGAATCTGCTCTTTAGAACCACGGGCCCCGGAATCAAGCATCATAAATACTGAATTGAAGCCTTGGTCATCATTCTTAATCGTCTTGTAAAGTATATCAGACAGGTCACTGTTCACGTGAGTCCATGTATCGATAACCTGGTTATAACGTTCATTGTCAGTAATGAAACCCATATTATAGTTCATCATAATCTGTTCCACTTCCTCATTACCACGTTTTACCAGTTCTTCTTTTTCTTTCGGGATAATAATATCACCCAAGTTGAATGACAGACCACCCTTGAACGCCATATAGTAACCTAAGTTCTTAATACCATCCAAGAATTCACAAGCACGTGCAACACCGACAGCTTTGATAACATCACTAATGATATCTCGCAAAGACTTTTTGGAAATAATGGTATTCAAGTACCCCACTTCCGCTGGAACGATTTCATTTACAATCACACGCCCTACGGAGGTTTCTTTCATCATCACATCTACGATTTTGCCATCTTTGTCCAAGTCCTTCACCACTACGTTGACGATAGCATGAATATCCACTTTACCTTCATTATAAGCAATCAAAGCCTCTTCCGGACCGTAGAAAGTCAAGCCTTCACCTTTAGCCCCTTTTCTCAGCTTGGTAATATAATACAAACCAAGTACCATATCCTGTGCAGGCACAGTAATAGGAGCACCATTAGCAGGATTCAGAATGTTATGAGCTTGAAGCATCAACATCTGTGCTTCCAGAATCGCATCATTACTCAAAGGCAAGTGAACCGCCATCTGGTCACCATCGAAGTCGGCATTGAACGCTGTACAAGCCAATGGGTGCAACTGAATAGCTTTACCTTCAATCATATGCGGTTGGAAAGCCTGAATACCCAAACGGTGCAGAGTCGGCGCACGGTTCAGCAATACAGGATGACCTTTCATGACATGTTCCAAGATATCCCAGATCACAGGCTCCTTGCGGTCTACAATCTTCTTTGCAGATTTTACAGTCTTCACAATACCACGTTCAATCAACTTACGGATGATAAACGGCTTGTAAAGCTCTGCAGCCATCAGTTTAGGGATACCACATTCACCCATCTTCAATTCAGGACCAACAACAATAACCGAACGAGCAGAGTAGTCAACACGCTTACCCAGCAAATTCTGACGGAAACGTCCTTGCTTACCCTTCAAGCTATCGGACAGTGATTTCAATGGACGATTAGCGTCAGTCTTCACTGCACTTGATTTACGTGAGTTATCGAACAAGGAATCGACAGCCTCCTGCAACATACGTTTTTCGTTACGCAAAATCACTTCGGGAGCCTTGATTTCAATCAGTCGCTTCAAACGGTTGTTACGGATAATCACACGACGATACAAGTCATTCAAGTCAGAGGTAGCGAAACGGCCACCATCCAACGGAACCAATGGACGCAGTTCAGGAGGAATAACCGGCACAATACGTACAATCATCCATTCAGGTTTATTACGTCCGCGAGATGCACGGAACGATTCAACTACCTGCAGACGCTTCAAAGCCTCGTTCTTGCGTTGCTGCGAAGAATCATTACTTGCTTTATGACGTAATTCATAAGATAAAGCATCCAAATCCAAAGTTGAGAGCAGATCATAAATGGCTTCTGCTCCCATCTTAGCTATAAACTTATTCGGATCTGTATCTTCCAAATATTGGTTTTCTTTAGGAAGTGTATCCAAGATATCCAAATACTCTTCTTCAGAAAGCAAATCATATTTATTAATGCCATCTTCAGCCTTCACACCCGGCTGGATAACCACATAACGTTCATAATATACAATAGCGTCTAGTTTCTTTGTAGGCAGCCCCAACAAATAACCGATCTTGTTCGGCAATGAACGAAAATACCAGATATGCGCTACAGGCACAACTAACTGAATATGTCCCATACGTTCACGACGGACCTTCTTTTCAGTCACTTCAACGCCACATCGGTCACAAACAATACCTTTATAACGGATACGTTTGTACTTACCGCAATGACATTCGTAATCTTTCACCGGACCGAAAATACGCTCGCAGAACAAACCATCACGTTCCGGTTTGTAAGTACGGTAGTTGATCGTTTCAGGCTTCAACACCTCACCGCTCGAATTCTCAAGGATTTCTTCGGGTGAAGCCAAGCCAATTGAGATTTTCGAGAAATTACTCTTTATCTTAGTTTCTTTTCTAAAAGCCATACTTCCTTATTTATAATGTAAAGAGTTATATTTTTTTATTATTCAAGGTTGATACTCAAGCCAAGACCTCTCAGTTCGTGTAACAATACATTCAGAGATTCGGGGATACCCGGAGTTGGCATAGGTTCACCTTTCACAATAGCTTCGTAAGCCTTTGAGCGTCCTACAACGTCATCAGACTTAATGGTCAGGATTTCCTGTAAGATATGTGCTGCGCCGAATGCTTCAAGCGCCCAAACTTCCATTTCTCCGAAACGCTGACCACCGAACTGTGCCTTACCACCAAGCGGCTGCTGAGTAATAAGGGAGTACGGACCGATAGAACGGGCATGCATCTTATCTTCAACCATATGCCCTAGTTTCAACATATAAGTTACACCCACTGTTGCAGGTTGGTCAAAGCGTTCGCCTGTACCACCATCACAAAGATAAGTCTTACAATAACGAGGCAATCCAGCTTTATCTGTCCATTCATTTAAATCATCCATAGAAGCACCGTCAAAAATAGGAGTAGCAAATTTCACACCCAACTCTTTTCCGGCACGACCTAATACGGCTTCGAAAATCTGACCAATATTCATACGAGAAGGCACACCCAACGGATTCAATACGATATCTACTGGAGTACCATCTGCTAAGAACGGCATATCTTCCTGACGAACCACACGAGAAACAATACCCTTGTTACCGTGACGTCCCGCCATCTTATCACCTACACCAATCTTACGCTTCTTGGCAATATAAACCTTAGCCATCTGAATAATGCCCGCAGGAAGTTCATCACCGATAGTGATAGCAAACTTCTTACGCTTTAATTCAGCATCCAATTCTTTATATTTCTTCAAATAATTCATCACCAAGTCACGAATCATGTCATTCTTATGAGCATCAGCTGTCCACTTGCTCAACTGGATAATAGTATAATCCAATGATTCCAAATCGCGTTTGGTGAACTTCGCCCCCTTGGCAATAACTTCCGTTCCCAAATAATCTTTCACTCCTTGGGAAACCTTACCATTAGTCAAAACCAATAGTTTCTCAATCAAGATATCTTTCAGTTTTGCTGCCTTTTCTTCGAATTCATCATTCAGTTTAGGCAGAATAGCCTTATCGGCATTCTTCTCACTTCTGCTCTTGATAACACGTGAGAACAACTTCTTGTCAATAACGACACCACGTAATGACGGAGAAGCTTTCAATGAAGCATCCTTCACATCACCTGCCTTATCACCGAAAATAGCACGAAGCAATTTTTCTTCCGGAGAAGGATCTGATTCACCTTTCGGAGTAATCTTACCAATCAAGATATCACCCGGTTCGATACGTGCACCTACACGTACAATACCGTTTTCATCCAAATCTTTAGTAGCTTCTTCACTCACGTTAGGAATATCAGAAGTTAATTCTTCCATACCGCGTTTCGTTTCGCGGACCTCCAAAATATATTCATCAACGTGTACAGAAGTCAGCAAGTCCTCACGTACAACGCGTTCATTCAATACAATAGCATCCTCGTAATTATAACCTTTCCAAGGCATATAAGCCACCAACAGGTTTTTACCCAACGCAAGCTCACCACCCTGAGTTGAATATCCTTCAGTCAGGATATCACCCTTCTTCACACGCTGTCCTTTATCACAAGTAGGACGGAGGTCAATGGTCATGCTCTGATTAGTCTTACGGAATTTAGGAATTCTGTATTCCTTCAAAGCAGGTTCAAAGCTTACAAATTCCTCATCTTCATTTCTGTCATACAAGATACGAATAGTTGTTGCATCGACATATTCTACAACACCATCACCCTCTGCTGCAATCTGAGTACGAGAGTCTTCAACCAACTGTTTTTCAATACCTGTACCTACAATAGGAGCCTCTGTACGCAACAAAGGAACTGCCTGGCGCATCATGTTTGATCCCATCAATGCACGGTTAGCATCGTCATGTTCCAAGAACGGAATCAAAGAAGCAGCGATAGAAGCAATCTGCTGTGGAGAAACATCCATCAACTCTACCTGGTCAGGAGTAACAACAGGATAATCAGCATCACGACGAGCTTTTACTTTCTCACGAACAAATTTGCCTTCATCATCCAATGGAGCATTACCCTGAGCGATTATCTTATCCTCTTCCTCTTCGGCTGTCAGATATTCAATACCTTCATCAGATATATCCACCTTACCATCAGCTACTTTACGATAAGGAGTTGAAATAAAGCCAAGTTCATTAATCTTAGCATACACACACAAAGAAGAAATCAAACCGATATTCGGACCTTCAGGAGTTTCAATCGGACACAAACGACCATAATGAGTATAGTGTACGTCACGAACCTCAAAACCAGCACGTTCACGTGACAGACCACCAGGTCCTAACGCTGACAAACGACGCTTGTGAGTGATTTCAGCCAATGGATTAGTTTGATCCATGAACTGCGACAAAGCATTTGTTCCAAAGAATGAATTGATAACAGAAGAAATAGTCTTCGCATTAATCAAATCAATCGGAGTAAACACTTCATTGTCACGCACATTCATACGCTCACGGATGGTACGAGACATACGTGCCAGACCAATCGCAAATTGATTGGACAACTGTTCTCCTACAGTACGTACACGACGGTTACTCAAGTGGTCAATATCATCAACATCCGCTTTAGAGTTAATCAGCTCAATCAGATACTTAATGATTTCAATAATATCTTGTTTTGTCAATACCTTCACATCCATGTCCGTAGTCAGTCCCAACTTTTTGTTGATTCTGTAACGTCCTACCTCGCCAAGGTCATATCTTTTTTCAGAGAAGAACAGGTTATTGATAACCTCACGAGCACTGGCATCATCAGCCGGATCTGCATTACGCAACTGACGGTAAATGTAAAGTACAGCCTCTTTTTCAGAGTTGCTCGGGTCTTTCTGAAGGGTATTAAATATAATAGAGTAGTCGGATGAATTCGCTTCTTCCTTGTGAACAAGGATATTCTGAACGCCTGAGTCTATAATTTCATCGATATGATCCTCTTCAATCACAGTTTCACGGTCGATAATAACCTCATTACGTTCAATAGAAACAACTTCACCTGTGTCTTCATCTACGAAATCTTCTGTCCATGTTTTTAAAACACGAGCAGCGAGTTTTCTTCCTACGACTTTCTTCAAATTAGTCTTGTTAACTTTAACGTCTTCAGCCAAGTTAAAGATTTCGAGGATATCTTTATCATTTTCAAAACCTACAGCTCTTAACAGAGTAGTAACAGGCAATTTCTTTTTACGGTCGATATACGCATACATTACATTGTTAATATCTGTAGCGAATTCGATCCATGAACCTTTGAATGGAATAATACGGGCAGAGTACAATTTAGTACCGTTAGCATGCACGCTCTGACCAAAGAACACGCCCGGAGAACGGTGCAACTGAGAAACAACTACACGCTCAGCACCATTAATAACAAAAGTTCCTTTCGGAGTCATATACGGAATAGGACCCAGATAAACATCCTGAATAACCGTATCGAAATCTTCATGATCAGGATCAGTACAATACAACTTCAGTTTTGCTTTCAAAGGCACGCTGTATGTGAGCCCGCGCTCCAAACACTCGTCTATTGAATAGTGAGGCGGATCAATGTAATAGTCCAAGAATTCAAGGACAAAGTTATTACGAGTGTCAGCAATAGGGAAGTTTTCAGCGAATACCTTATACAGCCCGTCATTCTTACGCTTTTCGGGCGGGGTATCCAACTGTAAAAAGTCTTGGAATGACTTCAATTGCACTTCCAAGAAATCCGGATACTTCATCGGATTCTTAATGGAAGCAAAATTAACTCTTTGATTTTCAGTATTTGAAGACATTTGTTAATATTTTGTAGAACTTAATAATAATATAGACACAAAAAGGTTAAGAATCCTCTACCAGAGGATTCCTAACCGTATTACCTGATACTCAGGCTAATATTATTTAAGCTCAACTTCAGCTCCAGCTTCTTCCAAAGTTTTCTTCAGTGATTCAGCTTCGTCTTTAGCCAAGCCTTCTTTTACTGTGCTAGGAGCACCGTCTACCATGTCTTTAGCTTCTTTCAAGCCAAGACCACATGCTTCTTTAACGGCTTTAACAACCTGCAATTTTGCAGCACCAGCGCTCTTCAAAACTACATCAAAAGATGTTTTTTCTTCAGCAGCAGCTGCACCAGCAGCAGGACCAGCAGCAACAGCTACAGCTGCAGCAGCAGGTTCAATACCGTATTCTTCTTTAAGGATAGTTGCAAGTTCATTAACTTCTTTTACTGTCAAGTTAACTAATTGTTCTGCAAAAGCTTTCAAATCTGCCATTTTTGTATGATTTTAATTGTTTGTTACTAATTGATTATAAAATTGATTATTCGGCACGTTCGCCCAGAGTCTTAAGAACTCCATGAATGGTGTTACCACCTGATTGAAGAGCAGAAATAACATTTTTCGCCGGTGATTGCAGCAATGCAATAATATCAGCAATAACTTCATTCTTACTCTTAATGTTGCAAAGAGCATCCAGTTGATTGGCACCTACATAGAAACCTTCTTCAGCATAAGCTGCTTTCAATGCAGGAATTTCCTCTTTGTATTCTTTCAACAACTTTGCAGGAGCGTTAGCTACTTCGCTAAACATTACTGAAGTTGTACCTTTTAAAGAATCGAACAACGGAGAGAAATCAACACCTTCCATGCTCATCAGAGCTTTGTGAAGCAAAGAATTCTTCACAACAACCAGCTTAATACCTGCTTTGAAACATTTTCTTCTCAGTTCACTTGTCTTAGCTGCATCCATAGCAGTTGTGTCAACCAAATAGAAATGTCCGTATTGCTTAACGGTTTCAGCCAACTGACCAATAATAACGCCTTTATCTTCCTTTCTCATGATTCCTCCTTATTGTTAGTTTTCTTCTACAGTTTTGGGATCAATCTTGATACCCTTACTCATAGTACTTGAAAGATAAATACTCTTAATATAAGTACCCTTAGCTGAACTTGGTTTCAATTTAATGATAGTAGCGATAAATTCTTTCGCATTATCACGAATCTGATCTGCAGTGAAAGAAACCTTGCCAATTGAAGTATGAACGATACCGCTCTTATCAACCTTAAAGTCAATCTTACCTTGCTTAACTTCCTTAACAGCCTTAGCTACATCCATAGTTACAGTACCACTCTTCGGATTCGGCATTAATCCACGAGGACCAAGAACACGACCCAAAGCACCGATCTTACCCATGATAGACGGCATTGTAATGATTACATCAATATCAGTCCATCCACCTTTGATCTTTTCAATATATTCATCAAGACCAACATAGTCAGCACCAGCTTCTTTTGCAGCAGCTTCAGCATCAGGTGTACACAGAACCAAAACACGCACTTGCTTACCTGTTCCGTGAGGCAATGAAACTACACCACGAACCATCTGGTTAGCTTTACGAGGGTCTACACCTAAACGTACGTCAATATCTAATGAAGCATCAAACTTAGAAAAAGTAATATCTTTAACTAACTGTGCAGCTTCTTTCAGTGAGTATGCTTTCCCTGCTTCAATTTTTTCTGCAGCCAACTTTTGATTTTTTGTCAGTTTACCCATTATAATTGAAGTTTATTAGTTATTACCCGGGAATTCCCCTTTTACAGCGATACCCATACTTCTAGCTGTACCAGCTACCATAGTCATAGCAGACTCGATAGTGAAGCAGTTCAAGTCAACCATTTTGTCCTGAGCAATCGTACGAACTTGTTCCCATGTAATTTCGGCAACTTTCTTACGATTAGGCTCAGCAGAACCACTCTTAATCTTAGCCAATTCAAGCAATTGAATAGCTACGGGAGGAGTCTTGATAACAAAATCAAAAGACTTATCTGCGTAGTAGGTAATGATTACAGGTAAAATCTTACCTGCTTTGTCCTGGGTTCTGGCATTGAATTGCTTGCAAAATTCCATGATATTAATACCCTTAGAACCCAAAGCAGGTCCAACGGGAGGTGATGGATTTGCAGCGCCTCCTTTAATCTGTAATTTGATTAGTCCAGCAACTTCTTTAGCCATTTTTTAATTGATTTATATATAAACATTAATGAAGAATATTACAGCGTAACACCTGTCCTATTCTTTTTCTACTTGCATAAAGCC
>ENA-OYWC01000838-OYWC01000838.1-human-gut-metagenome-genome-assembly--contig:-NODE-838-length-10893-cov-6.805591_pt1 | contig 10893 bp, 7 predicted proteins | sample MGYA00244165_ERZ653387 | MGnify/ENA primary metagenome ERZ653387 (study PRJEB26926, sample SAMN06164974) | human gut metagenome | biome: ENVO:00009003; feature: ENVO:2100002; material: ENVO:00002003...
GAGCCTTATCGTCGGCAGCGTCAGATGTGTATAAGAGACAGCGGTTAAAATTCAATAGTCAGGCGAAATTATTTTTAAAATACCGCCAAAAAGCAAAAAGTGACTGTGCAAAGCATAGCCACTTCATGATATTAATTAATCTCGGAAACATCTTTTCCTTGTTCGATTTTTGTGCCTTTATCGGGATCTGTAGCATCAAGATACGGTCTTTCGTTGGAAATTATGCCCTCGGTTGTAACTCCCGCCTCTGCAGCCTTTTTCATACCCGGAAAAAGGAATTCCATCTTTTCGTTATCGAATTTTTCATCGAGATATTCTTCAAAGCTGTTTGACGCAGGCACTCCCTCTGTTCTCTGAGTCCATCTTGCCGTAGCTGTTACGGACATAAAGCCGTTGAATGCCATGAATACAATAAGAAATGTTGTAATAATTGCACCTGCTCTTTTAGGAATCTTTTCAATAAGCTTTGCTGTCCACGGATACAGATAACGCACCCAGACAAGACCGAGGAATCCCCAGATAAGGGCATACATGAGATTAGTTCTGCCGTCAAGGTTAAACGGAGTGTCACTGTAGTCCCATGAAACCGTACCGAACATCTGCTCCTGCAGCCACGAACAGAAATACTCAAAACCTGCTCCGACAAAAGCACTTATCACAAAAACAAGCGTATCATTAAGCTTGTAAAGCTTATACAAAGCGGCTGTCAAAAAACACGCACCGCCGCCGTAAACAGGAATAAACGGACCGTAAACCATACCGACACGCATTTCAAAATGTCCGTCAACGCAGAATGCCCATATTGTTTCGAGAATCGTGCCAATGAAAGAACCGATCACAAACAGATAAAAAAGCTTCGTAAAACAGAATCCGTAAGCAAACGGCTTGTCCTCTTTGCTTTCAAAGGTTTGTGTATATTCTTTCATATTATCTTGCTTGATCTCCTCAATTTTAGCATTGATTTGCTTTACATAAGCCATATGAGTGAGATCGGGATAAGCGTGCGCAAGTCTTTTTCTTAAAATATTCTCTGTAAAAAGTCGGTTATAGTTTTCTTCAAGTTCCTGAATTTCAACCTCTGTTGCGCCTTTATCCATAAGCTCGGAAGAATTTTTAAGCTTTGCAATTCTTCTGAGCAGACGGATTGTTGTTATCATTGAAAAAACATAATCAATTACAATAATTCCGCAGAAGCAGAGAACAAGAATAAGACTTACCCAGAAAGGAATTGCTTCAACGGCTGTGCGAAGCACCGGAATTATCAATCCGACAAGCAGCATACCGAGCAATCCGAGAAAAAGTGCATAAGGAAAAGTTATATAATTGCCTATGCTGAATTTCGACGAAGAAAAATCCCATGGCTTGAATTTGAGAGTTTTTTCTACAAGCACACCGACCACAACCATAAGTGCAGATAAAATCAGAGTTGAACCGATGAATAAAATCAGCTTGCTGTTTTCAAACGGTTTTAGTGCCGTATAACAAATAACCGCCGAAAATCCGTACATAGGGCAAAACGGTGATGTCAGAAAACCGTTGTTACTGAATTTTTTCTCAAGAAGAAGCGAACGAAAACTATTCGCCACCCAGCCAAAAAACGAGAAAATTACGAAGTACCACAACAGGTCGAGTAAAAATTGCATTTCCTATCCCCCACAATTTTATGCAACAAATCGGACACAGAATTCTGTGCCCGAAAAATTACCGTAAATTTCACATTCTTTATGCTTTTGGCACATCATCTTTCCAGAGTTCTTTAATTGCGGTAACATTGCCTGCAAGTCCTTGAATATCTGACGGAATGATAATCTTTGTAGCCTTGCCGTCAGCGGCTTTACCGAATGCCTCAAGTGATTTAAGCTGAATAATTCTATCTGTAGGAGAAGCCTCATTGAGCATTTTAAGTGCGTCGGCATTAGCTTTCTGAACTGTGAGAATAGCCTCAGCTTCACCCTGTGCCTCACGGATTTTCTGCTCCTTAACAGCGTCGGCTTTAAGAATTGCAGATTCCTTCATACCCTCTGCAACAAGAATCTGACTGCGTTTTTCACCCTCCGCATCAAGAATTCTTGCACGGCGCTCACGCTCTGCCTTCATCTGCTTTTCCATCGCATCCTGAATTTCACGGGGCGGAAGAATGTTTTTAAGCTCGACACGGATTACTTTAATGCCCCATGCATCGGTTGCCTCGTCAAGAATCACTCTGATTTTACCGTTGATTGTATCACGGGATGTGAGTGTGTTATCAAGCTCAAGATCACCAATGATATTACGCAATGTTGTTGCAGTAAGATTTTCAATAGCGCTGAGCGGTCTTTCTACACCGTAAGTATAAAGCTTTGGATCGGTAATCTCAAAATACACAACCGTGTCAATTTGCATGGTGACATTATCTCTTGTGATTACAGGCTGCGGAGGGAAGTCGATTACTTGCTCTGTTAGTGAAACTTTTTTTGAAATTTTGTCGATGAACGGAATTTTTACATGCAAACCAGTTGACCAAGTTACATGATATGTTCCGAGTCTTTCAATTACATATGCGTGTGCCTGTGGCACTACCTTGACATTGCTTACGATTACTATAAGCAAAATTAAAAGGATAATTCCTAAAATAATAAGTCCTAACATTATTTACCTCTCATTCTGATATGGGTTCTACAATGAGCTTTACGCCCTCAATTGCAAGAACCTTAACTTTTGTTCCTTTTAAAAGCGGTGCTTTGTTAGACTTTACCGTCCAAGTTTCCGCACCGACCTTTGCCTGTGCTGTTTCGTCAATATCGGTTAAATCTGTGAGCATAAACCCGACTTGACCGATGTGGCGGTCTGCATTTGTTCCGGTTGTTTTGTTACGCCTTTTAAAGCGTTTTACAATCGGTCGTGTCACAATCAGCGATACAAGTGACACAACAAGGAACACCGCCGACTGGATTGTTATGTCGCTTGTGAATATGGTTGTAATGGCGGCACAAACCGAGCCGAGAACAAACCATATTGATACAAGCTGTGTTGTAAAGCCTTCGCAAAGCAACATGAATATTGCAAAGCCTATCCACACTATCGGCATATATTGCTCCATAGGGCTGTCACCCTCCTTTTCGCATAATTTTAACACAATATTATACATTAGTCAAACTATTTTGTTGCTATTTTATGCGTTTTCTATCGAACATTTTCATCGTACAGAACAGTCTGTCATATATCTGTCATATATTATGTTTTGAATTTTGCTTGTATTCTATTCAAGCATTAAAAGGAGGTTCTTTCTGAGGGCTTCACTTAGGGATTTGGCAAAACAACCATATTTCAAGTGAGATAGCCTTCAAGCGGGTCCAAAAGAAATAACGGTCAGATTGAGTAAAGAAAGCTCAGTCTGGCCGTTTTTCTTTTCTTAATTTCGGTTAACCGCAGAAGGTATTTAGATCGACCGAAAGGCCAACCGCTTTCATATTTTTACCGAGTTGCATTTTCCAAGCACCAGCAGAATCCATACTGACATATACGACACCACTGATATCGCCGGGAGTTTCTACATTACCCTTGACCAATGCACAAACATGATCTCTTCCCAATTTTCCAATTAGATATCCGTGTTCAAATACTACGTTCTGCCGAGCACGATATCTTTCATCTTTCTGAGCCATTTCTTTTGCTCTGCCAAGATCGCATTCCGTATAAAGAACTACAGCAAAATCAACGTCAGCATAACGCTCTATCTTTTCAATTATTGTAAGTCCAGAATCGGGTTGCTCGTGAAGAATAATCGCTTCAAAACCACCTTTCTCAAGTGTCCGAGCCATTTCTTGTATGGCAGCATTATCGTGTCCGTGAACAATAAATACTTTATTACTCATAGTTTTCCTCTCAGTTATATGTACATCTGATTCTTGAACTGGATAATTTACTGCTTGGTAAGCAAGCATCTTGTTGGTTATACTCTTTAAGTTAAATATCAATGATTCGCCGGAAATCTCAGGATCGTACCAATGTTTTTCTGGCATACACTGATACAAGCCAGCACCTAAGTTGGGAATTATGGCATCATATCTGCTTGTAACATCAATGTATAAATCCAGTCCAATCGATTCATCTTTTGGATCTGCAAGAAATGCTTTACAACGCATAATATCTTCTTGCAGCATTTTACCAATAGTATGGCTTCTTTTTATCACGTTTGCTGTCCGTCCTTTTTCTGTGTTTTTAAAAGCAAATTCTTCATCAGCCGATAATGCACGCAAGTGGCCCATCATGTCTTCATAGGCAGATGGCCTATTTCTCCGGTGAAAATATGTCTGAAAAATCTGATCGTGCATCGGGTGGTCTTTAAGATACCGCTCGTTAAAAATGTTGATCTCGTCCATCCAAGCTTTATAAAGTGGTCCACTTACAAAGGAAATGGCAAAGCCACGTTCAGCAGGATGGTATTCCTTCTTACCTATTTCTTCACCTCGCTGTATGAATTCCTGCAGTTTGGAAGCTGGCGTTTCTCTCAATTGACTCAAGTAAACTTTGCCTTCATATGTAGGTCTAACGATATATGCCCAACCGCTCAGCGTACTCGTATCGATTTTGGTAAGCAAGCCAGCTTTTATCAAATAATCGATCTGCATCTGGTCATAATCCGGTGCGGAGATTGATAGTTCTAAGCGTTCATCGAATTTCTGATACAAATCACGTAAAACACCTTGTGCCTGCATATCTATAGTCATTGCGAACACTCCTTTATGCAGCCATCCTATACCGTGTGTAAACATATTCGTAAATACGCTGGCGGTACTCGGAAATGCTGATTTCGTCATAGCACTCCGGCAGCTCGGCCCATAGCGTATCACGGATTAGGTTATCCACAGCGGCTTTTGTTTCCTGCTTATCGGTCCAGTGGTCAAGCTCGGCAATCTTCGCCTTGATCTTTTTCAGAAGACTTGCGGCCACTTCCTTGATTTTCTTGATATCCGCTTTGGAGAGATCGTCCCGGAAAAGCATATCGTACAGAGAAAGCTCCTCGTCATTCTCAAAGCCCTCACGTACATACCGCTGTTCCTCTTTATCGAGGCTGTTGGCCAGATCCATAAGATCCATAAAAGTCTTTTCGATGGTGGCACGATCCTGCTCACTGTTATAATCCGTGATGATCTGTTGATACCGCTCATAATAATCAATACGGTCCGGATTGTTGAAAAGCAGACGGTCGAGCTTCTGCTGGATGATTTCCTCCAGATCCTTCATCACAAGGTTCTTTTTCTTCACCTTCGCAAATTCCCGACGGAGCAGATCAAAGTCGATTTTGCTGATGTCAAACCGGCGCGTCTCCTCTTTTACCATCATCGGAGCGTCATCTATTTCCACATACTCGCTGATGATAGAATTGATTTCCACCATCAGATCGGTAGTATCAACGTGACGGCGCTTTTTTTGAAGCTCCCCGTAAATCGCGGCGATGGCTTCATACTCCTTCCGGGTCTGCCCGGTAATATCGTCACGATCCGTGTATTTCATCAAGCGGATCAATTCCGAGGCATATGTGGAGAATGACTTCTTATCTTCAATAGTGCCGCATACTGCGTTGGCGGCGGTCTGAAGCAGAGCCAGCTTCGCAAAATCAACGGCTGCCACCAGATCGGCAAGCTCAAAATCACGCTCCCGGAGGAAAGTCTTCGCCTTATCAATCGTATCGAGGATACGGGCAACCAACTCGTCCTTATCAACGGTCGGATCGCCGCCGGGTGTGTTGATGTTTGCCGTGTAATCAGCCAGTGCCTTGCGGAGAGCTTTCACGATGCCAATATAATCAATGATCAGGCCGTTGCTCTTTCCCTCGTTCACACGGTTGGCACGGGCGATGGTCTGCATGAGCGTATGCGCCTTTAGGGGCTTATCGAGATACAGGCAGGACAGGCACTTAACGTCAAAACCGGTGAGCCACATGGCACAGACGAATACCACGCGGAGCGGATTGGATGAATCCTTGAATTCTTTGTCCAACTCCCGTTTTTCCATCTTCGTCCGGTGATATTTGATATCCAGATCCCACTTCTTGAAGGTCTGAATCTCATTCTGCTCCTGACTGATGACAACGGCCATCTCGGTTTCCTGCATCCATTTCAGCTTGCGCTCCAGTTCCTGCGCCTCCTGCTGCGTGGCCGTTTTGATTTTCGCTTTCAGAGCTTTGATTTCTTCCTTCCAGTATTCCTGAACGAAATTATACATGCGGACGCAGGTAACCTTATTAAGGCACACGAACATGGCCTTGCCACTGGTCCACAGATCGGAATAGTGACCGACAAAATCCTTTGCGATGGATCTCAGACGCGGCTCTGCCGTCATCAGATGGATTTCCTTTGCGAATTCCGCTTCCAGCTTGTCCTGCTGATCGACGTCGATATCGGCATTCTCGATAGCGTCAAGGATACGGTCGGTGATCTCAGGATTGTGAAGATCGAGTATCTTTTCGCCGCGATTCTCATAATAGAGCGGAACGGTAGCACCGTCCTCCACAGCGCGTTTGAAATCATACACGGAAATGTAGCCGCCAAAAGTACGGGCTGTGATATTGTCGCTGGACAGGAGCGGAGTGCCGGTAAAGCCAATACGGGCCGCTGTCGGAAGCAGCTTCATCATGTTGTCGGCAAAGATACCGTACTGACTGCGGTGCGCTTCATCCGACATAATGATAATATCGTGATCCGGGTAAATCGGCTGTTCGTCCGGCCTGTTGAATTTCTGTATCAGCGTGAAAATGAAGCTCGGATTGCCTTTCAGCTTCGTGACGAGGTCACCGCCGCTTGTGGCGATAAACTGTGAGGCTTTCGTTTTACCGAGCAGACCGCAGTTTTCAAAAGTGTCGCTGATCTGCTTGTTCAGTTCATCTCGGTCGGTAAGAACAACGATTGTGGGGGACCCTGCAAACTTGCGGCGGATCTTCTGGGCGAGAAAAACCATGGAATAGCTCTTGCCGGAACCTTGTGTATGCCAGAACACGCCCAGCTTGCCGTCGTTGAGCTTCCGTGCCTCGTATGCCTTGACTGCTTCGTTGACACCGAGATACTGGTGGTTACGGGCAAGAATTTTTACAGTATTGCCGCCGGAGTGGTCATAAAGGATGTAATTCTCCAGCAGATCAAGGAAGTTCTCTTTTTTGCAGATGCCGCGCAGCATCGTTTCCAAAGCTACGCTGCCTTGTTCTTTTTCGTCAAGACGCTTCCATTCATGGAAAAATTCATACTTGCTGCCCAGCGTGCCGACCTTGGCCTCGGCGCCGTTAGACAGTATAAGGAAGGCGTTGTAATAGAACAGATGCGGTATCGTATCCTGATAATCGGTATAATTATCATCGTAGGCGTTCTGTACATCTACAGTGTTTTTCTTTAATTCCACGAAAAGGAGCGGCAGACCGTTTACAAAGCCCACGATATCCGTGCGGCGGCGGTAAAGATCACCGTGTATTTTCAGTTCTTTTATGGCAAGGAAATAGTTGTTCTCCGGGTGGAGAAAATCGATTACGGCAGCTTTCTTTACTTCCGTTTTGCCGTCCGGACGCTTTACTGTCACGGGAATACCGTCGCGAATCAGGAAATACTTCTCCTCGTTGACCTGCAGGAGTGAGGCTGTGGACAGGCGTTTTTCCAAAACAGCCTGTGCTTCAAGAATCTGCGTCTCGGTGATCCAAGGATTGAGTTTTTTCAGGGCAGCACGGAAATACCGCACAAGCAGAATCTCTTTGTACGATTTCCTGCCGAAGGTGCCATCGTCGCCCAGCACCTCCGTGTTATATGCAAATTTCACATCCCATTGGAGCTCGTCCCTGAGAAGGTTTCCGGCGCTTTCCTGCACAAGTATATTTTCTGAGTAATCGTAGCTCATGCCGCCACCTCCTATCCTTCAACAATTTGCTTTTTAAATTCATCAAATGCTTTTTTGCGTTCTGCCTGCTCTAATTCCATAAATGCAAGAAGACACATTTGATAAGTTTCGTCATACCAATGTTCTAATTGCCCCTTGTCAAGTTCAGAAACGATTCGTTTATATTTTCCTTTATTTGAGGGATCAACATTGTTATGTCGCAAATTCAAATTATTAAAGAGGAAAAACAGATCATCTTTCAAAGAAGATGAGATTTTCTGCAATTCTTTAGATTTTGCCTCAAGTATCTGGGCAAGTTGCAAAATAATATGTTTTTTCTTTTCAATGTCACCTTTAAGGGCATAATGATCATATTCCAGCACCTTGTATGATAGCTCTGCCGGAATTAGGTCGCTTTCTGATACAGCAATAGCTACAGGAGATTTTTCAACGAAGATCGTTTTTCCATCATCACTTGCAGATGTATATCCTATGGCTTCGATCACAAGTCGAATTTGTTCGAGGATAAATGGAATGTTCACTTCCATAGATGCAAAGCCGCCATATCCTCCAGAAAAATTAGCCGCTTGCAGGCCGAAGAGCATATTTTGCAGATATTCACAAAATGAAACCAGATAATCAATATCAAAATCATCCGGATCTGCTTCAAAATTGAAGCCATATTTTTGATCGAATTCTTCTATGCTAAGGCATGTCCCACGAAAATAAAAATGAGCAAAGTTCTCCCCAAAAACTTCATATAGAGATTTCGTTCTATGATTAAAGGCTTCTTGATGTAATATCGAATACAGCTTACGATACTCTTGTCTGATATCTACGTTGCCTTCTCTTAATACTTGTGCAAAAGACTTCCTCATATCACACCTCGATTTCGCCGCTCATCAGCTTGGGCAGCAGACGGTCACGGGCCTGAATCAACAAATCGCATTGTTTTATCAAACTAAGCATTTTGCTAATCATAGAACCCACAATTCTTTCAAATTCCTCAAGCAAGTTATCCGCAGGAAACAATATCGATATTTTTCCGGTTCTGATCGGGCTTAGGTTTTGTTGAGCAGTTCCATTTGCAAGATTATTCATAGCATCAAACATATCACTGCTCCTAAATAAACAGTATGTGAATGCGGGAATATCAGATTGTAGTTTTGCAACACGCTGATTTAGCAAATAATTATTCCCGTTCACAATGCAAGTGCGACCAACATTTCCTGTCAAAGATAACAAGATATCTCCATCTGTGAGAACACAGTGTTTTGGCATTTTTCCCGGAATTGACACAATTCGGTTTGTGTTAATCCCGTCAAACTCACCGTCTTTAACATTCTTAATGGTAACGATTTTGTATTCTCCTGAGCTATCGAATTGTGCACTTTTAAATGCGTATCCGCTTAACAAGGAGATGCGCGAATCAATCGGGGCTTTCTCCCATCCCTCCGGCACACCGTCAACGATAGGCGTATCCTCATATCCGGGAAAGCGGAAATTGACAAACCACTCCTTGTACAGCCGCCGAGCAGCCTCTTCAAGTAGCTTGATTTGCTTCTGATTGTTTTCGATGAGGTTGTCATATACGGAAAGTTTTGAGGCAATCGTTTCTTGGACTTTTAATGGTGGAAGTTCAATTTCCATGCCACGGAGCGAAGTTAAACTGACTGTCCTCTGCGCTGCCCCTATCGCAGCAGCATCAGCTTTAGCATAGAAATCTCTGCTTAGCATTGTATAGTATAGAAAGGCCGAGTTTATTCTTTCGTTTGGTCTAAGAATAGCTATATGTCTTTGAAAGACAAATGGCCTCTCTTCTTTTATTAGGACAGGTATGCCAAAAGAGCCGACCACAGAATACAGTATGTCTCCGACTTGGGCCTTACGCTTTGAATCCAAACGGTCGTAGTAGTCCTTCGGTACAAACATAGTGTCGCTAAAATCGAATTGATTTGATTTGTTTATATTGGCAATGGTTACAAACGGTACTCCAGAGACAGCTTTGGGAGGCGGTTGATGGTCTCCATCCGAAATCGATAAGCAACAATCTGCAAGTTTTACCTTATCCCAACTCATATCCCCATCTCCTTCATATTCTGCGAGATGGTATCCATCAAATCGTTGGATTCGGCCTGAAGGGACAGAAGTTCACGGTGAATCTCAGCCATACGCTCCGCAAAATCTATACCGTCATCCTCCACGGGGGCCACACCAACATATGCGCCGGGGGTGAGTGACCAGCCTTTTTCTTCGATTTCGGCAATCGTTGCCAGTTTGCACAGGCCAAGGACATCGGTATAAACGCCGTCACCGAACTTCTCATAGAGCCAGTGCGCTTCCTTGGCAACGGTCAGCATATTCTCGATATAGGCAATTCTATCGCCATACTGCTGCTGCACGCTCTTCTTGTCGCGTTTCCCGGCGGCTTCCACTTCAGCTTTTGCCGTCTTGTGGAGTGCGGAGAGCTTTTCTTTCAGCGCAGAAACGATATCGGCAAAGGAATCCCGATAAACAGCCTCTTTCAGATTGTCATTATCAGCGGCCTCGGCTTCGCTGTGCAGATAATCATGATACTCCTGCAGTAGAGTCGTATACTTGTCGGTCTCGCCGCGATAGAGCCACACGATTGCGTTCAGGTTCTTAAGCTGCCATTCGCTCCATTCATTCAGCGTACGGTCCACAACTGTGTAGTAATTCCGGGCGTCGATGAACAGAACCTTATCCCGGATTACTTCGCCCTTCGCTTTATCGAAAAACCACAGGGAGCAAGGCAGCGATTTCGTATAGAAGAAATTATTACCGACGGAGATCATCACGTCAACGTGCCCAGTATGAATCAGCGCCTCACGGATATCCTTGTCTTTGCCTTGACTGTCCGTAGCGGAAGACGCCATAACGAAACCGGCGCGACCATGCTCATTCAGATAGGAATAGAAATAGGAAATCCACAGGTAGTTACCGTTGCTGACCTCTTTATTTTTATTCACGCTCGGCAGTCCGAACGGAAGACGTCCGGCGTTCTCGCAGGATTCTGCCTGTCTCTTATACACA
>ENA-OYWC01000847-OYWC01000847.1-human-gut-metagenome-genome-assembly--contig:-NODE-847-length-10831-cov-4.558649_pt1 | contig 10831 bp, 10 predicted proteins | sample MGYA00244165_ERZ653387 | MGnify/ENA primary metagenome ERZ653387 (study PRJEB26926, sample SAMN06164974) | human gut metagenome | biome: ENVO:00009003; feature: ENVO:2100002; material: ENVO:00002003...
CTTTGTCTCGGTGGGCGTCGCGGACAGGCCGCTTTGCTCTGCCTGCTTCTTGACCTGCTCGGAGATCTGCTGCGTTGTGCCGCCGTTGTCTCCGTACTGCATGGTCGCCGTCCAGCGGGTGATGGCCGCTGCCGCCGTCATGGTTGCCATAATCAGCGCCGCCGCCAGAATGAGCAGCAGCTTCTTTTTGCCGAAGCCCCTTGCTTTTCCCCTTCCGAATGTTCCGAATTCCGATTCCTCGATCAGCTCCGCATCCAGATTCTGAATGCCCTGCAACATATCCTTGCCTGTCATACCTGAAAACCCTCCTTTTTTAAGTAAACCGCCAACTTTTCCCGCATCCGGGACAGCCGCATCAGCACGGCGCTCTGGCTGATCTCGTAGCGCAGAGCAATTTCGCTGACGCTGTCGCCGAACCAGTACCGCCGGACAAAAATCATCCGGTTGTCCGCCGTCTGCTTCCATAGAAAGCTGCCCACCAACCGGCTGATCTCGGCGCTTCTCACGTCCGTTTCCTGCCATTGGCCGGGAATGCACGCTTCCATCTCCTGCGTCAGCGTGACGACCTCGGCCTTGCGCTTTGCCGCGTTGTTCCAGTCCAGCCGGTCAAAGGCGAAGTGGCGGCAGATTTTTGCGAGATAGGCAAAAAAGTAAACCGGTTTCGTGGGTGGAATGGTGTCCCACGCCTTGAGGTAGGTGTCATTGACACACTCCTGTGCGTCCTCCCTGCTCCCTACGATATTCTCCGACAGCCTTGTGAGCTTCGCGCCATACCGGTCGTCCGTCTGCCGGATGGCGTCTTCGTTTCGGGTGAAGAACAGCTGTATGATTTGTTCATCGTTCATTCAACGCACCTCCTGTGTTTTGTCCTTCACCCTGATAGAAGGATTTCCAATCCAAAACCTAACACATTTCTTGAGAATTCTCAAGAAAATTTTAGATACGAAAAGGCGGCGTGGCCGAAGCCACGCCGTCCCGTATGCGGTGTATTTATTTTGCCAGCAGCTTTTCCAGCGCCGCAAGACGCAGGCTCAGGCACAGCACCTCCATAGCCTTTTCCAGCTCGGCCACCGGGGGCAGGCTGGGAGCAATGCGGAGGTTGGAGTCGTCCGGATCGTTGCGGTAGGGGTAGGTCGCACCGGCGTTGGTCAGCACCACACCGGCCTCCTTGCACAGCGTCCAGACCCGCTTCGCCGTGCCGGGCATAGCAAACAGGCTGACGAAATAGCCGCCCTTCGGGTCGTTCCAATGGGCAATGCCCAGAGGCTTAATCTCCCGGTTCAGCCATTTTGCGACGCACTCAAATTTCGGTGCCATGACGGAGGCGTGGAGCTTCATGATCTCCAGCGTGTGCGCCTTGTCCTTCAGGAAACGCACATGGCGCAGCTGGTTGACCTTGTCGTAGGAGATCATCTGCACGCCGAAAATACCGGTGAAATAGCAGATATTGGCCTCGCTGGCAGCCATGCAGGAAATGCCGCCGCCGGCAAAGGTGATCTTGGAGGTGGACGCGAACTCATAGACCATATCCGGCCGCCCCGCCTCGTCGCACAGAGAGAGGATGTCCGGGAACGGGACATAGTCGCCCTCGAATTCGTGGACGCCATAGGCGTTGTCCCAGATGATGGCAAAGTCCGGGGCAGCGGGCTTCAAGTGGGCAAAGCGGCGGATGGTCTCGTCGGAGTAAATAATTCCGTCGGGGTTGGAGTATTTGGGAACCGTCCATATGAGCTTGACCTGCGGGTCCTTCACCAGCTCCTCCACCACGTCCATATCCGGGCCTTCGGGAGTCATGGGGACGGGAATCAGCTCCGCGCCGAAGAACTCGCCGATCTGGAAATGCCGGTCATATCCGGGGGCGGGGCAGAGAAATTTCACCTTTTCCTCCCGGCACCATGGCTTGGGGCTGTGGAGCAGGCCGTGGGTGTAGGCACGGGACACCACGTCGAACATCATATTCAGGGAAGCCGCGCCGCCGACGAACACCTGATCCGCCTTGCAGCCCAGCACATCCGCCCAATAGGCGCGGGCGCTGGGAATACCCGCCAGCTCGCCGTAATTCCGGGCATCCACGCCGTCATCGTAGCAATCCTCAGGGGTTTGCAATACAGTCAGCAGGCCGCTGACCATGTCCAGCTGTTCCGTGGCGGGCTTGCCCCGGGCCATGTTCAGCTTCAGCCCCTGCGCCTTGCAGGCTTCGTAGGACGCCAGCACACTGCCGTATTCACGTTCCAGTTCTTCCCGGGTCATGCAGGAATAGGGAGTCATATCGATCATCCTTTCGGCATTTTGACAAGTTTTACGTGTATATTATATGTCCGAAGCCCCAAAAATGCAACATCAGATTGGGCGAAAATTCATTTTTCGTCTCAAAAGTCAAGAAATCTATGAAATGCACAAAGTTTCCTGCACACGTCAATTTGTTTTACTGCATATTTTCGCACAAAAACGGCGTGACCGAACCCGGTCACGCCGTCTTCCGTTATTTCGCTGCTTTTTTCGGGGCTGCGGGCGTTTCGGGAAGGATCACCTTTTCCTTCAGCACGAAGCCGGTTCTCGCGGGGATGTACAGTTCAATGTAGTCCCTGCCGTCAAAACGCTTGGTAGCGTAGGTCTTTTTTGCCACGTTTCCAAAGCCGCCGTACTTTTCGTCGTCGGTAGACAGAACCACCGTGTACTCGCCCGGCTGGCGAACCGGGACAAGAACGTTATTCAGGGAATTACCGAAGTGGAAGTTGAACACGAACACCAGCCCGTGGCGGTAGTAGGCAAGGGTCTGCTCCGGCGCTTTCATCAGCAGCAGGTCTGCCATCCGCTGGTCGAAAATCCGGTTCTCCTTGGTCAAGCGAACCATATCCTCGTCAAAGTCGCCCAGCCACTGGTACTTGAGCATCCCGTTGTCCTTCAGGCTCCACTGGCGGCGGCAGTAGTGGAAGCTCCAGCCGTTGCCCTCCCGGGGGAAGTCGATCCATTCGGGATGGCCGAACTCGTTGCCCATGAAGTTGAGGTACGCTTCTCCGCCGCCGGACAGAGTGAACAGACGAATCATCTTGTGCAGGGCAATGGCACGGTCGATCACAGGGTTGTGGCAGTCCTTGTTCATGTCCGTGTACATGTTCGCCCCGGCCAGACGGAAGATCATCGTCTGGTCGCCCACCAGCGCCTGATCGTGGGACTCCACATAGGCCACGGTCTTCTCTCCGGGGCGGCGCAGGCACATACTGCCCCACATCTGATTGATGTCCCAGAATTCGTCCTGCCCCTTCACCGCCTTGATCCACATATCCGGCAATCCCATACCCAGCCGGTAGTCAAAGCCGATGCCGCCGTCCGCAATGGGCAGGCACATGCCGGGCATACCGGACATGTCCTCGGCGATGGTGATGGCCTTGGGGTTCACCTGACGGATCAGCTCATTGGCAAGCTGCAAATACGTCACCGCCTCGGTGTCGGTGTTGTAGGAGAAATACTTGCCGTCGGAGGTGAAGTCCGTACCGAGGGCGTGGTCATGGTACAGCATGGAGGTCACGCCGTCAAAGCGGAAGCCGTCAAAATGGTACTCCGTCATCCAGAATTTCAGGTTGGACAGCAGGAAGTGGATAACGCCGGTCTTGCCGTAGTCAAAGCACTTTGTTCCCCACGCAGGATGGTCGCCCTTGGGGCCGTCGTGGAAGAACTGCCATGTGGTGCCGTCGAACATGTTGATGCCCTCGGCGGTATTCCTGACGGCGTGGGAATGCACCACGTCCAGCAGCACCCGGATGCCCATGGCGTGCGCCTTGTTCACCAGATATTTCAGGTCTTCCGGCTTTCCGAACCATGAGGAAGCGGCGAAGAAACTGCTCACCTGATAGCCGAAGGAGCCGTAATAGGGATGCTCCATAATGGCCATGAGCTGGAGGGTATTGTACCCCGCCTTGTGGATTCTCGGCAGGATGTTGTCGGCAAACTCCCGGTAGGAACCGACCTTGCCCTCCTCCTGCGCCATGCCGATGTGGGCCTCATAGATATACAGCTCGTCCTCGCCGGTAAAGCCCTTGTCCGTCCACGGGAATGCCTTACGGTCATCCACCACCTCGCACTCGAAGGTGATGTTCTGCTTGTTCTGCACCACCCGGCGGGCATACAGGGGGATGTGCTCCGTGCGGGTCAGGTTGGCGTCCACCACAGTCTTGACCTTGCAGCCGTCCCACAGGGCGTCGTCGCCGGGGAGATACAGCTCCCAGTTTCCGTTGCCCAGATTGGTCAGCGGGTGGGAGGTCTGGTTCCAGCCGTTGAATTCGCCCTCCAGATACAGCTGGTAGGCGCTGGGCGCCCACTCCCGGTAGTACCAGCCGCCATCCACGTGATGGAAGCCAAAGTACATGTGAGCGTTGGCAAAATCATTCAGGCTCTGTCCCTCGGACAGAATACGTTTTTTTACCGACCGGTACAGGTGCATCCGCAAATCAATATCCCCGGCGAAAGGCTCAAGCTGGGGATTCAAATCCAAAATACGATACATAGCGTCTCCTTTTCCGCGAAAGTATTGTCTATCCAATGGAGGGCGGTATCACCCTTCGCTTCTATTTTAGAAGAATCGTGCGTCTCTGTCAAGGACTTTTCATTTTTTACAATTCGCTTTGCTTTTTGATTTTGATTTTACATAGCGAAGATTTTGGAATTTACATTAAACTAGTAAAATGCGAATCGTAGGATAAATCCCGAGTACATCAAAAATAAAGCCTACAAGGAGAAGTAAGATTATGAAAAAAGTCATTTCCATTGCACTGATTGCCATGCTTGTTGTCGCCATGGCCGGCTGCTCTCAGAGCCAGCCCGCCGCCACAACGGCCGCTCCTGCCGAGACTGCGGCACAGACGACCGCCGCTCCTCAGACCGAAGCCCCCGCAACCACCGCAGCTCTCTCCGGCACCGTCGCCACCGACGGCTCCACCTCTATGGAGAAGGTCATCGGCGCTCTGGGCGAAGCCTTCATGGAAGCAAACTCCGGCGTAAACTTCACCTATAACCCCACCGGCTCCGGCTCCGGCATCACCGCCGTGTCCGAAGGCCGCTGCGACATCGGACTGTCCTCCCGTGCGCTGAAGGATTCCGAGGTTGCGTCCGGTCTGGTCGGCACCGTCCTTGCCTACGACGGCATCGCCGTGATCGTCAACCCCGCCAACACCGTGGAAGATCTGGACATCGAGACCATCGCCAAGATCTACACCGGCGAAATCACCAACTGGTCCGAGGTCGGCGGCGCTGACGCTGAGATCGTTCTGGTCGGCCGTGAAGCCGGCTCCGGCACCCGCAGCGGCTTCGAGGAACTGACCGAGACCGTTGACAAGTGCAAGTACCGTCAGGAGCTGACCTCCACCGGCGACGTCATCACCGCAGTCGCGCAGAACCCCGACGCCATCGGCTACGCCTCTCTCGCCTCCGTCAAGGATTCCGTCAAAGCTCTGAAGGTCGCGGGCGTGACTCCCACCGAGGAGACCGTCAAGGACGGCACCTACCTCATCCAGCGTCCCTTCGTGCTGGTCACCAAGGAAGGCGTTGCGCTCAGCCCCGTTGCTCAGGCGTTCTTCGACTACGCCACCAAGGGTCAGGCCAATGACATCATCACCGCTTCCGGCGTGGTTCCCGCCAACGGCTAAAACAAGCGAACAAAGGCTCCCCCATTGGGGGAGCCAACTGCCGTTTTCTCAATTCGGTAAGATGGTAAACCTTCTCGAAAGGCTGATAACATGAAACATAAATCAAACATTTTTGAGGCCGTCGTCCACGGTATTTTCCTGATTCTCGGGCTGATCACCGTGGGCTGCGTGCTTCTGATCACCATATACTTAATTATTTCCGGAATTCCCGCCATTCGTCAGATCGGCCTGTTCCATTTCCTGTTCGGCAAGAAATGGGCGTCCACGGCGGCGCAGCCGGAATACGGCATTCTCCCCTTCATTCTCACCAGCGTCTACGGAACCGCCGGGGCTGTCATCATCGGCGTACCCATCGGATTCCTGACGGCGGTGTATCTGGCGAAAATGGCGCCAAAGCCCGTCAAGCGCTTTATGGAGCAGGCAGTCTCCATGCTGGCGGGCATCCCCTCCGTGGTTTACGGCCTTGTCGGCATGATGGTGCTGGTGCCGGGACTGCGGAAGCTCTTCCACATTCCCGACGGCTCCAGCCTGTTCGCCGCCATCATCGTCCTCGCTGTGATGATTCTGCCCTCCATTATCAAAATGTCCATCACTGCACTGGAAGCGGTGCCGAAGGAATACGAGGACGCTTCCCTTGCGCTGGGCGCGACGCCTGAGGAGACCTATTTCCGTGTCTCTGTCCCCGCCGCCAAAAGCGGCATTGCCGCCGCCGTAGTGCTGGGCGTGGGCAGAGCCATCGGCGAGGCCATGGCCGTCATGATGGTGGCAGGCAACGTCCCCAATATGCCCACTTCCCTGTTTCAGAGCGTCCGCTTCCTCACCACCGCCGTGGCAAGCGAAATGTCCTATTCCAGCGGCCTGCAAAAGCAGGCGCTGTTCTCCATCGCGCTGGTGCTGTTCCTGTTCATCATGCTCATCAACGCCGCTCTGAATTTCTTCCTGAAGGGAGACAAATCGAAATGATTTCCAAAAAACGAAAGCTGTTTCTCTGGACGGTTCGGGGCGGAATGTATCTCGCCACCGCATTGACCGCCGGGCTGACCCTGTTTCTCATGGTCTACGTTCTGGCGAAGGGCATTCCCAACATCACATGGGAGCTGCTCAGCACCAAGCCCAGCTACCTTGCCGACCGCATTGGCATTCTGCCGGACATTCTCAATACCCTGTACATCATCATTTACACCCTGATTCTGGTGCTTCCCCTTGGCGTGGGCGCGGCGATCTACCTGACGGAGTACGCCCACAATAAAAAGGTCGTCGCGGTCATTGAGTACGCCGCCGAGACCCTCTCCGGTATTCCCTCCATCATCTACGGTCTTGTGGGTATGCTGCTGTTTTCCAACAATATGGGCACTTCCCTGCTGGCAGGCGCGCTGACCCTTGTCATCATGAACCTGCCCACCATCATGCGCAACACCCAGGAAAGCCTGAAAACCGTGCCCCAGAGCTACCGGGAGGGCGCGTTCGGTCTGGGCGCGGGAAAGTGGCGGGTCATCCGCACGGTGGTGCTTCCCAACTGCGTGGACGGAATCGTCACCGGCTGCATCCTTTCCATCGGCCGCATTCTGGGTGAGTCTGCCGCGCTGCTGTTCACCGCCGGATTTGCCCATGTGGTGGGCGGCTTCTGGGCTGCGAGAAACAGCGCGGGCGCGACATTGACGGTTGCCCTGTACGTCTACGCCAAGGAGCAGGGAGAATTCGGAGTCGCCTTTGCCATTGCCGCCATTCTGATGGTGCTGGCATTTCTCATTAACCTGTCCGCGTCTCTGGTAAGTAAGTATTATGGGAGGAAGAATCGAATTGGCTGACATTATTACCGCGAAAAATCTGTGCCTCTGGTACGGGGATACCCAGGCACTGAAATCCATTAACATTGCCGTCCCGGAGCACAGCATCACCGCCCTCATTGGCCCCTCCGGCTGCGGCAAATCCACATTCTTAAAAACCCTGAACCGCATGAACGATCTGATCCCCGGCGTGAGGATCACGGGAGACGTGCGCTACGAGGGCAAGGACATTTTTCAGGCAGAGGTCAACAACCTGCGCAAGGAAGTGGGCATGGTGTTCCAGAAGCCCAACCCCTTCCCCATGAGCATTTACGACAACATCGCCTACGGCCCCCGCACCCACGGCATTCACAACAAGGCCAAGCTGGACGAGATCGTGGAGCGTTCCCTCCGGGACGCCGCCATCTGGGACGAGGTAAAAGACCGGCTGAAAAAGAATGCTCTGGGTCTTTCCGGCGGCCAGCAGCAGCGGCTGTGCATCGCAAGAGCCTTGGCGGTGGAGCCGAAGGTACTTCTGATGGACGAGCCGACCTCCGCTCTTGACCCCATTTCCACCTTGAAAATTGAGGAACTGGCCGCGTCTCTCAAGAAAGACTATACCATCGTCATCGTCACCCACAACATGCAGCAAGCTGTCCGTATCTCCGATTACACCGCGTTCTTCCTGTTGGGCGAGCTGGTGGAATTCGGCGGAACGGAACAGATTTTCTCTCAGCCTCTGGACAAACGGACAGAAGATTACATCACGGGGAGGTTCGGATAATGCGGGAATTATTTGAAGAGCAGCTTCTGCTGCTGAATCAGGAATTGACGGAAATGGGTGCGCTGTGCGAGGAGATCATTTCTCTGGCTTCTCAGGCGTTGGTTTCCTATGACAAAGCGCTTGGGGAAAAGGTCTCCAAGGTCGGCGCGAAGATCGACGAAGAGGAGCGCACCATCGAGACCATCTGTATGCGTCTGCTTCTGCGCCAACAGCCGGTGGCGCGGGACCTGCGTGCTGTCTCCGCCGCGCTGAAAATGATCACGGACATGGAGCGTATTGGAGATCAGGCGGAGGACATTGTGGAGATCATCCCCTGCATGATCGCTCATCCCCATGAAGAATACCCCAAGATCCGGGAGATGGCAAAGGAGACCATTGCCATGGTTACGGACAGCGTGGACGCCTACGTCAAGCAGGACGTATATCTCGCCAAGGCCGTGCAGATGCATGACGACGTGGTGGACAACTACTTCACCCGGATCAAGAGCGGTCTGATCGACATGATCGCCAAGAACCCCGCCGAGGGAGAATACGCCCTTGACCTGCTGATGATCGCCAAATACTTTGAGCGCATCGGCGACCATGCCACGAACATCGCCGAGTGGGTGGAGTTTTCCGTCACCGGCAGCCATAATGCAATTTCTTCATAAGGCAGTAATGATTCCGTTTGTTAACGAGCAGAAATCCGCTGTTTTCGTTTCCGAAAACAGCGGATTTTTCACATATTTGCATCTATTTCCCGGATTTTTGCCCGGATGGCGAGCAGATCGTCGAATGTCTCCGGGCGCTTGGATACATCCCGCAGAAGCGCCGACGGGTGGTATATCGCCGTCATCCAGACGCCGTTCCGTTCCACCCACTGGCCGTGCTGCCTCGTAATGCGGTAGTCCGCGTCGATCAGCCGCTTGGCGGCGATGCGCCCAAGACAGACGATGATCTTCGGCTTTACCAGCGCCACCTGATTGCGCAGATAGCCGATGCAGGCGTCCTGCTCCGTTTCCAGGGGGTCACGGTTGTGGGGCGGGCGGCACTTGACGATGTTGGCAATATAGCAGTTCGTCTCCCGGCTCAGGTCGATGATGCACAGCATATCGTCCAGCAGCTTTCCCGCCGGGCCGACAAAGGGCTGCCCCTTCAAGTCCTCCTGTTCGCCGGGGCCTTCCCCCACGAACATGATGTCCGCGTCCTCTTTTCCCACGCCGAACACCACGTTATGTCTCGTCTCGCACAGGCCGCAGCGAGTGCAGTCGGCGCAGACGCTTTTCAGTCCGTCCCAGTTCAGCATCGTTACCGGCTCCTTCTGCGTTCTGCCCGTCTCCGGCGGCGCTGGGCGCGGATGCGGGAGCGCATAAAGGAATTGAACGCCAGGTACGCGCCCACAAGCCCCAGACCGATCACGCAGATGGTGCCGATGGTGGACAGCACCCCGGAGCCGCCGACGCCGTCCTTCTCTCCGTTGGAGCGGATGGACACGCCGGTGTCCCCCGTCGCCCGGACGTCCGCCATGGCGTACAGCTCCACCTCCGTGACGCAGGAATTCTGATACCAGACCTCCATCGTGGCGATTTGATCGTCCTTCTTGATGGGCGCGGTCAGGCCGCCGCCCTCCACGGTGTAGTTCATGACGTAATTCTTCATCTGAACACCGGCGGGAACCACAGTATCCACATCCGTGAAGGACTGTCCCACCACCTGACACTCGCCGCCGGACACCGGCCACTGGTTCACCGCCATGCCGTCGTAAATGATGCGGTTGACCTTATAGTTGTTGAAAACGTAATTGGCAAGTTCGGTTATTTCTTCAAAGTTACCATAGGTTTCCACGATGCCCTTCTCGGTCGTCTTACGGGCAGCTCCCAAAACCACAAAAATGACCCGCATGTTATTGTGTTCCGCTGTGCCGACGATGCTCGCCCCGGAATTCTCCGTATAGCTGGCAATGCCGCCGGTATAGCGGGAGCTCATGAACTGTGTGATGACGTGGTCGTCAACCAGATAGTTTGTGGTGGTGAGAGGGCGTTCTTCACTCACAAGATTCGTTGCGGGAATTTTATAGGTTCCCGTCTTGAAAATTTCCGCGAAAGTCTCATTTTTCGTCGCTTCCATGGTGATCTTCACCATTTCCCGGGCGGTGGTGTAGGACGTCGCCGTATCCAGACCGGAAATGTTGCCGAACTCCGTGCTGATGCAGCCCATCTGCTTGACCCGGTCGTTCATCATTTCCTTGAAGCGGTCAGTCGTACCGGCCACATGCTCCGCCAGCGCCACGGCGGCATCATTGGCGCCGATCATCAGCAGCGCGTGAAGCAGATCGTTCACAGTCAGCTGCTCGCCGCTTTTCAGATTTGGCTTCATTTTCAGACTGCTTCCCGGCACCTTGGACTGGATGCCGTCAGAGCAGGTGACAATGTCGTCCAGATTGCTGTTTTCGATCGCCACCAGCGCCGTGACTATCTTGGCAAGGGTACCGGTGGGCAGCTTGGTATCGGGGTTATAGGAGTAGATGACTGTCTCGGTATTCGTCTCATAGGCGAAGGCCGCCAGCGCCGTATCCAGCCGGCTGTCGCTTCCCGCCAGAGGGCGCATACCTGTCTCTTATACACATCTCCGAGCCCACGAGACACTGAGCGATATCGTAT
>ENA-OYWC01000857-OYWC01000857.1-human-gut-metagenome-genome-assembly--contig:-NODE-857-length-10732-cov-5.651400_pt1 | contig 10732 bp, 6 predicted proteins | sample MGYA00244165_ERZ653387 | MGnify/ENA primary metagenome ERZ653387 (study PRJEB26926, sample SAMN06164974) | human gut metagenome | biome: ENVO:00009003; feature: ENVO:2100002; material: ENVO:00002003...
AAAAGGAAGGGACCCATACGAAAACAGCAGACGGAAAACAAGAAAAGACGGAAAAACGGAAGGCAAACTTGCAAAACTTGCAGCATCTCCACACACACACGTGCGCGTACATTATAATATGAAAAAATAATAAAGCATAAAAAAGAGAGCGGAAGACAGACGGACGATACCGGAGAGAACTACAACGGAGGAAAGGATAACAGAATGCAAAAGGCGGAAAGGGAGATACGTGACAAGACTTCCGGTGGAAAAGAGCAGGAAAGCCTGACAAGGAGAAAATAAGAAAGCGGAAGACAAGGACTAGAACAAAACAGACACTGACCGTAAAGGACCGACTCCCTGAATCTGCGACAACCACACACTTTAACCTTAATACAATTCACATAATTCTGCGGAAGACACGTATCCTGCATGCGAAAAACCTCCTAGCTACTTTAAACAAGGTACGTTACTAACATACAGGCCTCTATGTTAGTAACGTACAAGGTCACACATTACTAACCTTACGGAACACACGTTACTAACCCTTCGGAACACACAAACTATACAAAAGCACATAGCATCCCGTCCAATACCCAGATACTCCGTCAGAAAAGCTGCCGGCTGCTGTTCACCTACCGCTCATTGGTTACCATAACCTCCAGAAAGATTTTCTTCATCCCCCCATTACAAAAAAACAGGATAGAACCAGACCATTCACTACCTAGAACTAGGAAAAAAGATGGAAGCCAACACACCACTCCACCTCTTCCTCCACTCTACCCTTCACACTCTCATCGGATTGTATGTCATTACTTTACCAGGATATAATAATCCATCGCCATTATAATGTACGCATACGCGCAATCGCGCGCGCTCGTGTGTGTGTGTGTGTGGAAAGACTGCAAGTTGTGCAAGTTTGCAAGTTTCCCCCTTGCATCATCTCATAAAAGGAGCTGAAAAAGCAAAAGAAACAACAAGAGAATAATCACCAAGAATTAAAATATCAACAACTTTCAGGCTCCTCGCTCCAGCTCCAAACAGACCTTATAAAAAATGGAGAATCAGCAAAACGAATTACATAAAAAACAATCACACATAAAATTATTGTCTTTCACACTTTGCTTTCTTTATATTGTAGCGATAGGCTCGACAAGCCAAAACAAAGTATATCGCACATTGTATCCATAGGATAATATATTGCTGACTGATTTCAGACATACTAGCTCCCATAGAATTTATCTTAACAAAGGCCAAAGTTCCGGGAGCCGCAGGAACCATATAATGAATCCATTGCCAATACCAAGGCATTAACTCCAGCGGATAAGAAACTCCGGACAGGAAAATCAATCCTACAGAGAAGAAAGCTACCAACAACAATGGAGCATCACTATCACTGAAAAATAACGAACAGGCCAATCCAAAGAAACTGGTAGCAAGAATATAAGGTATCATAAGTGCCACAATTTTCCACGGATATGCTAAATGAGGCAATTGGAAAACTAAAGGAAGAAGCCCCAACAAAAAGATAGAGAATAAAGCATAAAAGGCTAAATAAGTAAATGATTTTCCTATCACTACGGATGCCATACGTAAAAAAGAAAGATCCCTTCCTTCAGGGCCTGCAAACATCAGTATATCTCCAGTTTCACGCTCTTTCCCACTCAACATACTGATAACAAATATCAACGTCTGAAAAATAACAACCATCAAAACGGCAGGTATCAAATAAGTACCATAACCATCGGTATAATTATACAGGGCAGTACCTACCACATCGACAGACCTTGTTTGAACCACAGATTGTATATCATCCTGAGGTAGAAAAACCACTTGCTCGGGTCGGACATCATCATTCACAGCAAGCATGGCTCCAGCAGACGCTTCCTGCATGGAAGCAAAATAAAGGAAAGCCGTAGTGGTGCTGTACATAATATATATCGCTTCTTCACCACGCCCCACACGAGCGTCAAAATCCGCGGGAATGTAAACAATACCCACCACTTCATCATATTTCATCAATTCCTTAGCAGCAGGCAAATCAGCATTGTTTGTCAATACCCGTGCCTGCGGAGTGGCATCCAGCAAACGGATGTAACTGCGGCTTAACGGAGTGCGACTCATATCCACTACTGCCACCGGAGCATCGCGTACCACATTGGGAGCATACATATAGTTATAAAGTAATCCATACACAAAGATGCCACCGCTGAGTACCAATAAAATGGAATAGCGGGTACACATCACACGAAACTCGTGCCAAGATACAGCTAATATATTATTCAATATCGTCATATTTCCGACTGATTAAAGAGCGTTTCAAATGAGGTAACAACAATAAAGGAGGAATAAGGAACAACAGCAGACAGGCTACATTGCCCCACATATACGCATAACCATAGTTGCCATAAAGCAGATTCTGTCCAATCTCGACAAAGTGACGGACGGGGAAAAGATAAGAGGCATAGTACACCGGTGCAAACATGTGAAGCACCGGAAAGGTAACCCCGCCAAGGGTAGCGCCTAACGATCCTACCATGGAAACGATACTGATAATAATACTCAACGCAGGAAAAAGAGAGAACAGAAAAACCGCCAGTGCCTGCGTAGCAATGACCAATAGTGCCGAAGTAAAATTCAACGCCCAAAAACCACAATCCATCGGTATATGCATGGCACCAAAAAAGACATAGTTTGCCAGAATACTCATAACGATGAAGATAAAACTGTATGGAAGTAACTTGGCAGTGACCGCCACCCAGATATTCCCATCTGCCACTGCCAGCCAATTGGCTGAAGTATGGAATTTCCCTTCACTGCCAATGGAGTATGTAGTGACCAACAACAAGATAACTTGCAGAAAAACGAAAAAGAATGGCTGTGTAAGATAAACCGAATAATCCATATCAGGATTAAATAACGGATGATTCTGTGTGGTAACCGGTAACAGAAAAGATTCTATCTCTTCCTGATTTATACCCAGTGCCACAGCATGAGTGACAATGGGAACTACCGAAATGCTTTTCAACAAACTTTGAAATGCTCCGTGAATCTCACTTCCCACACTCATCAATGCATAATGGTAATAATAAGTCAGAGCTGTTTCCTTACCATCCATCACCTTTGCTTCAAAACCAGACGGAATACTGAGGTATCCATAAATACTTTTCCGCTGCACATCTGCCCTGGCCTCCGCTTCATCGGCATAATGCCGAGTGATGCGGAAAGTGGGAACAGCCTCGGTCATACGAATTATCTCACGAGAAGTGGCTGTATTATCACCATCCACAATACCCACAGGCAGATTCTCCATCTGTCCGTTACCAAAAATTGTAGCCATAAAGAAGATAGAAAACAAAGGCAAGACGATACACGATGCAAAATAAATGCGCCGGGAAACCATACGGTCCAGTTCACGTTTCAATACCGCTATAAAAGGAGATTCTTTCATTCAAGTAGTTCATTTATATTTACCATTCACTGCAATCAGAATAACATAGCTATCCTTCTATCATTTCAATTCATCCAAATTTACCAAGACGGACATACCCGGTCTTAATCCCTCCATCGGCTCTACAGGCAGCGCATGAATTTCAAAAGTTTTCATATCGTATGTCCCCGTCTGCTTGGTAGAACGCCAAGTGGCAAAACTCCCCAACGGGCTGATGTAATTGATTTTAAATGCCTTGTTTTTTACATCAAGAGCCGGAATATCTCCCATAAAATTCTCGTTCATACGGAAATAAGGCATATAGTCCTCACGGACATTAAGCACTACATGACAATCATCCAATACTACCAGACTCATAATGGGAGTCCCCGCTCCTACCAGTTCTCCACGCTTGGGGTAGATGGTTGATATCTGTCCGTCTTCGGGAGCTGTGAGGCGAGCATCCATCAACAAGGCCTGAACCTCATTCACAGTGCCCCGAGCCGCATCCACCAAGGAGCGGGCACTCTCTTTATCCTCTTTCTGCGCTCCGTCCTTCACTAACAGGAATTGTTGATGCGCCGCCCGTTCGGCGGCAACAGCAGCTTTATACATGGCTTCCACTTCATCTTTCCGCTGGCTGGTGACCACGCTATCTTTGTAAAGCGCCTGAATACGGTCATACGTCACCTTGGCCAGTTGCAAGTCACTCTTTGACTTGTTCCACAATTCTTCTACCGAACGGACTATCTGCCGACGTGTACCGTCATCTATTTTCTTATTCTGAAATTTCGCAATATCTTCCAAGGCATTTACCTGCTGGAACTTCGCCCAAGCCTCAGGACTGTTAATCACAACCAAGGTGTCACCCATCTTTACATACTGTCCCTCCCGGACCAAAAAGGTATCAATTCGACCGGGAAGTTTTCCAGAAATCCGTATTTCAGTAGCTTCTATCTGCCCTTGCAATACAACCGGTTTATCGCTCATAGCTATAATCCCAATGGCAGACACCATAACAATGGCCACAAGAACAACGATAAAAGCGACTCCTAACTGTTTCTTCTCTTTTTCCATATTGTTTTCTTTTTTTATTATTTTCCGAATATAAAGTTCTCAGTTTGTCCGGTACGGCTATACTGCCAAAAGCTTTCGGGCATTCCGCAAGTAGAGAGCAGAGATGCCAGTGCCACATCATATTTATAATAAGCCAGCAAAAAAGCAATCTGCACCTTGGATAACATCGTTTCCGCATCAATCACATCAGTAGAGGTAGCCATTCCTTCCTGAAAGGACTTTTTACGGATACGTACCAGTTCACGACTCATCTCAATCGTGGTATTGAGTGCGGCGACATCATCCTTTGCATTCTGAATTTCGCTATATAACTTGTCTACCAAAACACCCAATTCATTCTGAGCCTTTTCCCTTCCCAGTTGCAAAGTTTGTTTAGTAAGACGTGTCTGACGGATATTGGCTTCACGGTTCAGTCCGTCGAATATATTCCAAGTAAAGCCCACCCCTATCAAAGTACGGGGCATCAAGTTTTTCGGAAGATTGTCTGCATAAAGTGTCTGCTTTCCAAACAATGCAATGGTAGGGATGTATGCACTTTTACTGATTTTCAATTGATTATCAGCCATCGCCTCCTGTATTCGCAATTTACTTACTATATAGCTGCCGGTACTTACCAGATTCTTGAAATAAAGTTCATCGGGCAGATCATGGTTCATAAACAAAGGAGAACTGGGGTTGATGGATATGGCGTCTTCCACATTCAACAAGACTTTCAAGGCATTTTGCGCCACATTCAAATCTTTCCGGGCAGATTCCAACTCACGTCTGGCCTCGTCCATAGTGACCTGAGCAAAGAGGCGTTCGGCCTTATTTATCATACCGTTCTCCTCCAGCTTCATGGCATTACGGTAATGTTTCTGCAAGCCTAAAAAGGTTTGCTCGCGTACATCCACCACTCTTTGCGCCAGACGCAAAGCATAATAAGTTTCCACCAGCTCCGATTGCAAAGTAGCTCCCGCCTCTTCCCTACCTGCTTTGGCCAAATCTACCATACGGTTACCAATACGGGTCGCAAAGATTCGTTTTCCGCCTGTAAAAAGCGGCCACATCACATTAGCATCTATGGTCGTCAGGTTACGTTCTAATAAAGGAAAAGTAAGGGTATGCGCACCTATATTATCAAGAATAGAAGAAATAAATTTATCATCGGGCACAATGGAATGTACAAAGTCTTTTGCCGGATCGGTAAATTGCCTTAAAGGTTCCTTGACCTCAATATGGTTGGACAAATGGACGTATGCCCCCGATGCATTCAAAGACGGATACCAAAAAGCATTCATCTTTTGTCGCTCACTGCGTGCTATATCTACAGCCTTATCCGCCATTTGCAACGTGTGGCTGCCCTTGTTCATCAGGCTGGCAGATTGTTCCAATGTTAAAGATAATTCCCCGTTTTGAGCTGATAATGAAACCGGGAACAAAAGAACACATAAAAATATTTTATAATGCATACACTGTTTAGTTTCTGTTATGTTGTAATAAACAGAAAACCAAACAGATTGTTTGAACAGGATTATTTATTAAATAACTCGAAAGTGAATTTAAAACCAAAGGTATCAAATTGCCCGTTGATAGTGCTTACAAAAGCCCCCACATCAAATATATGTGTGCCGATGCCATAACCCAACTCGATATATGGATTAAGATGTGGCATGAACAGGATACCACCATACAAACGCTCCTGCTGGACTAATCCCAGCCAACGGTTTAAAGGTTTCAAGAGAATAAAAGGAGACTCATAGGTGAAATTCCCCCGCCAGTACTGACGTGAGGAGTTATACCAACGTCCGTCCAACAATTGGAAAGTGCCACCAATATCATCATTCCATCCTTCGGGAAGATTACGACGGGCAAAGTTAGCAAAATCCACGAAATACATATCTTCCTGCTTGGTAAACATCCCCCCCCCAATGCGATAACCGATACTTCGGATTCCGCTCAGTTTCAAGTTTTGCTGTATATCAAACTCCCAACGTTCATGAGCACCCGTACTCTTGAATACACCTTTAATGCCCCGTTCATAATCCAGCATAAAAGTAGGCATACTGGAACCTACATTCATCTTCCGGCGACCGTTCATGTAATAATACATACCGGGAGTCCATTCAATACGTATACGAGGTGCAAAACTATTGTATTCTGATCTGATACCTCGCAATGCAGCCCAATCCTTATCAGGCAACGGCTTTTCAAGAATGACTTTCGAATTATTTATCAGATACCTCCAATGTACGGAAACACCTGCTTTAACAAACAAGCCATTCACTATTTCTATATTATGGAACAGATTGAGATACACATCCTTAAAATAATCCAACTCCAATTGGTCAAAATTAAAGGTACTATCGGGCAATTGCTTTAGCTGATCCAATACGACACTACTATATATGCGGTTACCGTTACCTACACTAACCTCAAAACTAGCCTGCTTTTCCGGCCAATATTGCCAATCGGCATCCGCTTTCACATAAAGTTCCTTATGTGTAAAATTATAACCTATCTGCGGACTGATTCTAAGTACACGCCCATCATGAAAAAGCCGACTGTATTTAAACTTCTGCTTATACGAAAAGCCCCTGCTGTGGCTATAATCCAACAGCACCGGATTAATAAGTGGAGAACAATGCACACTCCCCATACTGGACAAATTCACATTGTAACTACTGATAAGCATGTCACCCAACTCCCCCCAAAACTCCAAATGTTCATTCTTCTTTTTTTTCGGTACGCGTAAAAGCGTATCCTGACGTAAAGCATAACTTCTATACAAAGAATCCTCCAAAGCGGACAGCGGAATGGGACGCAGCTCATTGAACTTTTCCTTATCTGTTATCAGCTGTTCCGAGTCACAAGTCAGCTTATAGGATTCCGTCAGGTCATGGCGATGCTTCTTTTGAGATTTACGCCGGGCGGCTCCTTCATAAAATTTAATCTCATTGTACTTCAACCAGGCTCCTATATCCATTTCCAGATGGTTACCTAGAAACTTAAAAACAAGATTCAAATCAAACTGCACCGGCAGAAACTCCACATCGCCCTCCTCTCCCATCTTGACACGGACCTTGAAGCGGATCACATCATAAACGCCTTCAATATAAAGTTCACGAATAGTCCATATCTGATCACTAACCCACATATATCCACTGACCAACTGTGTACCACGGAATTTGGGAATAATAAGTATTTTATACCGCTGGCAATCGGGAGGACCGGCTATAGAATCCAATAAATAATGATAATATCTGCTAGATTTCTTATCCAACGGAGAAAGAAGTTTATCGGACATCAATGAAGAAGAATAGATATTCATGTTCAAATAATCCATCACATCCGTTATCTGTCCCCTGTTACGTGGAAATGTAGTAGATACCGCCTTTATCTTACGGTCGTATATATCAGGGGCCGTATAATGCAACTCACTAAGAGACTCCATAAGATAATCATTGATGTGTTTTTCGAAACGGAACATGGACGGTACATAGCGGATAAGGTGATTGCGCTTATGTACCTTCACTTTTCCTTTTATATATAAATCAGCCTTATACTCATCAATGATACGGGAATAGAACGGCGAAAACTGGAAAATACACTGAAGAATGGAATCAGACACCACCGGCTTGTCGGGCATATCAACCTTTTCCCTCTTAGCCTGAACAGCTAAAGGTAACAAAAGACAAAATATAATCAACCTGACAATCCGTATATAGTGCATCAATGTACTTTCTTTTCATTGTTTGAAGAGCAAATATAAACAAAAACCAACAGGCTGACGCATGATAATACTTAATTAACATCCTTAACAGAAATGAAAAATGATTAGCGATATAGCGAATTATTAATCAAAAAGCAGTATTTTTGCAGCCAACAACCAGTAAAAGAAAGACAACATGTCCAAAATGAGATTTTTTGCTCTACAGGAGTTAGCCAACAGACGCCCCGTTAAAGTTGACTACCCCTCTGAAAAGTTAGCTGATTATTACGGCAACCACGTATTCGACCGTAAAAAAATGCAGGAATATCTGCCTAGTGAGGCTTATAAAGCAGTAATAAACGCAATCGAGAAAGGTACCCCTATCAATCGTGAAATGGCCGACATGATAGCCAATGGCATGAAGAATTGGGCAAAGACCTTTAATGTTACCCACTACACTCATTGGTTCCAGCCTCTGACTGACGGAACTGCCGAAAAGCACGACGGCTTTATTGAATTCGGTGATGACGGTAATGTTATAGAACGCTTCTCGGGCAAGCTGCTTATCCAACAGGAACCGGATGCGTCCAGTTTTCCCAACGGCGGTATCCGGAACACATTTGAAGCACGTGGCTATACGGCATGGGATGTTTCTTCTCCGGCTTTCATTGTAGACAGCACACTTTGTATTCCTACTATCTTCATCTCTTATACAGGCGAAGCACTCGACTATAAAACTCCTTTGTTGAAGGCATTAGGTGCTGTAGACAAAGCGGCAACTGAGGTTTGCAGAATGTTCGATCCAAACGTAAAACGCGTATTCGCCAATCTGGGTTGGGAACAAGAATACTTTTTAGTGGATACCGCACTATATAATGCACGTCCGGATCTTTGCCTGACCGGACGCACCTTGATGGGACACTCGTCTGCCAAGGACCAGCAGCTAGACGACCACTACTTCGGTTCCATCCCTCCACGTGTAACCAGTTTTATGAAAGAATTGGAACTGGAATGTCACAAACTAGGGATTCCGGTAAAAACACGGCATAACGAAGTGGCTCCCAACCAATTTGAGCTAGCTCCTATTTTTGAAGATGTAAATCTGGCCAACGACCATAACCAGCTGGTAATGGACCTGATGAAACGTATCGCTTCCAAACACAATTTTACTGTACTGCTCCACGAAAAACCATTCAAGGGAGTAAACGGATCGGGCAAACACAACAACTGGTCACTTTGTACAGACACAGGTATCAATTTGTTCTCTCCTGCCAAGACTGCGGAAGGAAATATGCTTTTCCTGACTTTCATAGTCAACGTATTGATGATGGTCTATAAAAACCAAGATTTACTACGTGCCTCTATTGTCAGTGCCGGAAACAGCCATCGCCTGGGAGCAAATGAAGCCCCCCCCGCTATTCTGTCTATTTTCCTAGGACGTCATCTTTCCCATATGTTAGACGAAGTAGTGGCACGTCTGAATGACGCTGAACTGACCCCTGATGAAAAGAAAGCATTGCAATTGGGTATCGGGCGCATACCTGCCATATTGCAAGACAATACAGACCGTAACCGTACCTCTCCTTTTGCCTTCACCGGAAACCGTTTTGAATTCCGTGCTGCAGGCTCATCTGCCAACTGTGCCGCATCAATGATTGTGATCAATGCCGCTATGGCACACCAGTTGAATGAGTTCAAGACCCAGATAGATAAATTAGTAAACGGAGGGATGGAACAGGAAGAAGCTCTGTATAAGGTATTAAAAGAAACCATCATCGCTTCACAAAACATCCGTTTTGAAGGTGACGGCTACTCGGAAGAATGGAAAGCAGAAGCCGCGCGACGCGGATTGACTAATATCTGCCATGTACCCGAAGCCATCCTGAAGTTCAACGATAAACAATCTCGTGCAGTACTGATAGGCGAAAAAATATTCAATGAAAATGAATTGTTTTGCCGTATAGAAGTGGAACTGGAAAAGTTTACTAAAAAGGTCCAGATTGAAAGTCGTGTACTAGGCGATCTAGCTATCAATCATATTGTTCCCACAGCTGTAATTTATCAGAACAGACTATTAGAAAATCTTCGTGGTCTGAAAGAGATATTCTCCACCGAAGAATACGAAGAGCTGACCGAAGACCGGAAGAATTTGGTACGTGAAATTCAAAACCGCATACTTGCTATTAAAAAAGCCGTGCACAACATGACAGAAGCCCGAAAAGTAGCAAATCATTTGGGAAGCCAAGTAGAGAAAGCCTTCAGTTACGAGGAACAAGTGCGTCCATATCTGGAAGAAATCCGCGACCATATTGACCATTTGGAACTAGAAATAGACGATGAGATTTGGCCATTACCTAAATATCGTGAATTACTGTTCACCAAATAAGATTTCACAAAAAAAGAAAGGATAGGAGATAAGAACCTATCCTTTTGTTATTTTTTGAAGATAAATTAATAATATATCTTTCTTTTTTCTTCTGATTACTTCGTCCTTTTATTTTTTCTTCTTATATTCTGTCTCTTATACACATCTGACGCTGCCGACGATAAGGCTC
>ENA-OYWC01000861-OYWC01000861.1-human-gut-metagenome-genome-assembly--contig:-NODE-861-length-10700-cov-4.650164_pt1 | contig 10700 bp, 9 predicted proteins | sample MGYA00244165_ERZ653387 | MGnify/ENA primary metagenome ERZ653387 (study PRJEB26926, sample SAMN06164974) | human gut metagenome | biome: ENVO:00009003; feature: ENVO:2100002; material: ENVO:00002003...
TATCGTCGGCAGCGTCAGATGTGTATAAGAGACAGGTCATAGGCAACGACGGCGTTATCCAGATTTTCCCAGCTGAATACCAGATTCCGGCGGTAGTGGCTTTGCAGGCAGAACAGCCGGTAGGCCATGGGGTCGTAGCCCTTCTGCTCCAGCAGGCTCACGGTGAGAAATTCCCCTTTTGATTTGCTCATTTTACCGTTGCTCGTATTCAGATGGTGGACATGGAACCAGTAATTGCACCACTTGTGACCCAGATAGCTTTCAGACTGGGCAATCTCATTGGTGTGGTGAGGGAAGGCGTTGTCGATGCCGCCGGCGTGGATATCCAGATACTCCCCCAGATGCTTGATGGAAATGCAGGAGCATTCGATATGCCAGCCGGGATAACCCACGCCCCACGGAGAGTCCCATTTCAGCGCCTGATCCTCGAACTTGCTCTTGGTGAACCAGAGAACGAAGTCGTTCTTGTTTTTCTTATTGGTGTCCTCTTCCACGCCCTCCCGGACGCCTACCGCGAGATCTTCCTCGTCATGGTCGTTGAAGACGTAATACTGCTTCAAAGTGGAGGTGTCAAAGTACACGTTGCCCCCGGCGAGATAGGCACAGCCTTTGTCCAGCAAGGTCTGCACCATGTGGATATACTCGCTGATGCAGTTGGTCGCAGGCTCCACCACGTCGGGACGCTTGATGTTCAGCTTATCGCAGTCGGCAAAAAAGGCGTCGGTATAGTATTTCGCGATCTCCATGACGGTCTTGTGCTCCCGCCGGGCGCCCTTGAGCATCTTGTCCTCGCCGGTGTCGGCGTCGGAAGCCAGATGGCCGACGTCAGTGATGTTCATGACCCGCTTGACGTTATAGCCCAGATACCGCAGGGACTTTTCCAGCACATCTTCCATAATGTAGGTGCGCAGGTTGCCGATGTGGGCGTAATGGTACACCGTGGGGCCGCAGGTGTACATTTTCACCAGATCAGGGTCGTTGGGAACGAACAGCTCCTTTTTATGGGTCAGGGAATTGTACAGATACATGTTTCTTTCCTCCATTTATTATAATGTAGCGCGTACTGATTTGTTTTATACCGTTGCAAAAAGAAAACGCCCCTTGTAACTGCATACAAGAGGCGGGCAAAGCTCGCGGTTCCACTCTCATTTATCACTTTTGCTGACGCTTTCGCTCCCGGACGCACTTTCCCGCGCACGACACCGCCCGGGCTTTCAGCCGCCGACCCGGACTCTCTTTGGGTGCGAAGCACGGTACTCTTTCCGTTCATCGCGATATTGAATTCCCGTGTATTTTACCATCGAACAGGCACGATTGTCAAGCCTTGGCAGGAAATTTGACGGATCAGTTTTCCCCGCCAAACCGCCCAAAACTGTGGAAACCACTGGAAATTACATTAAGAAATTCTTATCCTATTGACACTTCCCCCCTTTCTCGCTATAATATGTTAGAGAAATGAGACGAAAGTGAGGTTACGCCATGAATTTCTCCAACGCTTGCAGGCTTAAAAAAGGTTTGAGCCTGATTCTGATCGTACTTATGGTAGTCGGCATGTTCTCCGGCTGTAAGAAAAACAACTCCGAGACTGAGCCGAACACGACTCCCTCCCTCAATCTGAATATGTCGGACACCTCCGCTCCCACGCAGGAGACGGTCCCCCCCACCACGACGGAACCCATCGTGTATAACGAGAATATGGGTACCGTCACCAACCAGATCAGTGTCCGCGTCATCCCCAGCAAGGACGCCAACGTCACCGGCACACTGGACGCCGGCACCGTGGTGGAGATCCTGCGTCAGGAAACCATCGCCGACATCACATGGGGCATGATCAGCACCCCTGTCAGCGGCTGGATCTGCATGGACTATGTGAAGATGTATTCTTCTCAGAACGGCTCCGCCAGCAGCGAGACCGATCCCAATGCTTCTCAGCCCACCACCCCCGCACCGTCCGACAATACGGGCAATACCACCAACAATAGCGGTACTCACAACACCAAGGGCGTCATCAGTGCCCGCAGTCTGAACGTCCGTGACGAGGCCAGCGCCTCCGGCAAGATCGTCGGCTCCTACTTCAAGGGCGACGTTGTAACTATCCTCGAGACTAAAGACGGCTGGGGCCGCACCGACAAGGGCTGGATCAAGATGGAGTACGTCAACACCACCGGCACTACCACCGGCGGCAACACCACGACGACCACCACCGGCAACAATAACAACACTGCCGGCAACGGCAGCACCACTACCGTCGCCAAGGGCATCGTCAACACCCAGGAGCTGAATATCCGCAGCTCTGCCGGTACTGACGGCGACCGGGTCGGCAGCCTGAAATACGGCGATCGGGTGGAGATTCTGGAAAAGAGCGGCGATTGGGGCCGTATCTCCAAGGGCTGGATCTCCCTGAAGTACGTCTATCAGGACGGCACCACCGGCACCAAGTCCGCAAAGGGCATCGTCACCACCGACGGTCTGCGCATCCGCAGCGGCCCCGGCACCACCTATGAATCCGTCGGCTCCTACAACAGCGGCGACCGGGTCAAGGTTCTGGAGCAGTTCACCTACGGCGACACCACCTGGGGCTGCACCGACAAGGGCTGGATCTCCATGGGCTACGTCTATCAGGACGGCACCGATGTGGGCAAGACCGTGGAAGGCATCGTCACCACCGACGAGCTGAACATCCGCAGCGGCCCCGGCACGGGCTACGATTCCGTGGGCAAGCTGTATACGGACGAGGTCATCAAGATCTTCTATCAGGTCACTGTAGGCGAAACCACCTGGGGCTGCACCAAGGACGGCTGGGTCTCTTTGAAGTACGTCAGTCTGGAAGGCTAAAAATTGATATAATACCGGGACTTTCAACAGAAAGTCCCGGTATTTTTTCCGCAGAATATCCCACATGACCGGTATTTGCTTGGTGCGCACGTTCAACTTGCTCAATTTTTCCGGATTGTAACTATTTTTTTATTGCAAAATCACGGAACATGTGCTACAATTCGTCCTATGAGGAGGGCGTCCGCGCGGAATGCGCTGACCCCGCTGAAATACATTTAACTGGAGGAACTATGATGAAAAAGGTTTTTGCACTGCTTTTGGTTCTGAGCATGGTCTTCGCGCTGTGCGCCTGCGGTAAGGACACCGCTCCTGAGACCACCGCCGCCGCTCCCAAGACCGAGACCGAAGCCGCCCCGGCAACCGAGGCCGCTCCCGCCGAGAAGGCTCCCGAGGACTACACCGGCAAGCTGGTCGTCTATTCTCCCCATGATGCCGATCCTCTGAACGCGGGCGTTGCCCAGTTCGAGGCCAAGTACCCCAACATCGATGTGGAAGTCATCGCTGCCGGTACCGGCGAGCTGTGTCAGCGTATCGTCGCTGAGGCCGCCAATCCCCAGGGCGACGTGCTGTGGGGCGGCGGAGCCGACACCCTGGCCGCTTACAACGACTACTTCCAGCCCTATGTCTGCGCCAACGACGAGTTCATCGGCGATGCCTACAAGGATGCCGACGGCTACTGGATCGGTGAGTCCCCCCTGCCCATGGTCTTTATCTACAACAAGACCATGCTGGACGAGGCCGACGTCCCCACCACCTGGGAAGGCCTGTGCAACGAGAACCTGAAGGGCAAGATCGCTTACTGCTCTCCCTCCAAGTCCGGCTCCGCCTACACCCAGCTTTGCACCATGCTGTTCAGCCAGCCCACCATCGAGGAAGGCTGGGATCTGGTTGGTAAGTTCATCGCCAACCTGGACGGCAAGCTGCAGGACTCCTCCGGCAACTGCCACAAGCTGGTTGCTTCCGGTGAGTACGCTCTGGGCGTGACCATCGAGAAGTCCGCCGTTCTGTACGCCGACAACCCCGACATCGGCTTTGTGTATCCTGAGCAGAACTCCGCCGTTCCCGACGGTGTTGCCCTGATTAAGGACTGCCCCAACGAGGAGAACGCCAAGCTGTTCATCGACTTCGTTACCAGCGCTGAGTGCCAGACCGCTCAGAACGCCGACTGGGCCCGCCGCCCCGTCCGTTCCGACATCACCCCCAAGGGTCTGTGCTCTCTGGAAGACTGCCACGTGGGCAACTACGACTTCAGCTACGCTGCTTCCCACAGAGATGAAATCAAGGAGCAGTTCAACGATCTGGTCGCAGGTTAATTTCTCAACTTATGCTTTACTGCGGGAGGCACCCTCCAGGGTGCCTCCTTGCGGTGTATCGCCTGCGGCTGAAAACTGTGCCGGATGCTCCGGCATACTTTTGAACCGCGCGCAACATATCTACACATACGGGAGGACACCACATGAGCAATCAAGTCATTATTCAGAACGCCGTAAAGCGCTACGGCGATTTCACCGCGCTGAACGGCGTTTCGCTGGACATTCAGGAGGGCGAATTCTTTACCCTTCTTGGCCCCTCCGGCTGCGGCAAAACCACGCTTCTGCGGATGATCGCCGGCTTCAACTCCATCGAGGGCGGTGACTTTTACTTTGGCGAAAAGCGGATCAACGATGTTCCCGCCCACAAGCGCGACATTGGCATGGTCTTCCAGAACTACGCCATCTTCCCCCACCTGACCGTCCGGGAGAACGTAGCCTACGGTCTCAAGGCGCGGAAGATGCCCGCCAAGGAGATCAAGCCCAAGGTTGACGAGGCGCTGGAACTGGTGCAGATCTCCCACCTGGCAGACCGGAAGCCCAACGAGCTGTCCGGCGGTCAGCAGCAGCGTGTGGCTCTGGCCAGAGCTTTTGTTATCGAGCCAAGTGTTCTGCTGATGGACGAGCCTCTGAGTAATCTGGACGCCAAGCTGAGAGTGCAGATGCGCTCCGTCATCAAGAAGCTGCAGCGGCGTCTGGGCATCACCACCATCTACGTCACCCACGATCAGGAGGAAGCCCTCGCCATTTCCGACCGGATCGCCGTCATGAAGGACGGCCACATCATGCAGATCGGCACCCCCCGTGACATCTACGCCAAGCCCCAGAATCCCTTTGTCGCGGGCTTCATCGGCGTGAGCAACTTCCTTGACTGCGAGGTGAACGCCCCCGCTCCCGGAAACGCCGCCGTGAGCATCAAGGGTGAGCTGGACATCACCGTCCCCGTCTCCCGCGCCTACACAGGAAGCGGCAAAATTTCCGCCCGTCCCGAGCAGCTTTTCTTCTCCGAGAGCGGTATGCCCGGCACCATCCTGTTCTCCACCTTCCTTGGCGATTTCATCGAGTACGAGGTGCAGCTGAACGACGGCCAGAACCTGATCGTCAACGAGTACACCAAGGACACCACCGAAATTCACAGCGACGGCGAGCAGGTTCACCTGAGCTTTGACCCCATGCGCATCAGTCTGTACGACAAGAGCGAGGAGGTGCTCAGCCTGTGAACAAACGGCTTAATTCCCGCTGGAAACCGGATTTCTGGTTCTTCACAAAGCTGTTCGTGATTCTGGCAATGTGCCTGTTCATTGTCTACCCCTTCTACACCATCATCACGAAGAGCGTGTTTTCCAGCAAGGTAGAGGGCATCACGCTGTATAACTTCAAGCGTTTCTTCACCAAGCCCTACTATTATCAGACGCTGCTTCGCTCCATGGTCGTGTGCTTCTCCACGGTACTTACCACGACACTGGTAGGCGTTCCCATCGCTTATCTGATCACCCGCTACAACATTCCGGGCAAGAAAATTCTGCACATCTTCATCATCATGAGCCTGATGAGCCCTCCCTTCATCGGTGCTTATTCCTGGATCATCCTGCTGGGCCGTAACGGTCTGGTAGCACGGGCGCTGGCGAAGATCGGCATGACCGCGCCTACAATTTATGGTCGCGGCGGTATCATCTTCGTGTTTACCCTGCACCTGTTCCCCTACATCTACCTGTACACCTCCGGCGCCATGAACAGCATCGACAGTTCCTTGGAGGAAGCCTCCGAGAATCTGGGCATGAACAAAATCCGGCGCATCTGGACGGTGACGCTGCCCGTTATCCTGCCCTCCATTCTGGCAGGCTGCATCATGGTGTTCATGACCTGTCTGGCTGACTTCGGAACCCCCATGCTGCTGGGCGAGGGTTATACCGTGCTGCCGGTTCTCGTGTACAACGAATACATGTCCGAAAGTGCCACCGACCCCTATATGGCTTCGGCGCTGTCCGTCATCATCGTGTTCTGCTCGCTGGTCATGCTGAGCTTCCAGAAACTGGTGGTGGACAAGCGGAATTACACCATGAGTTCTCTGCGTCCCCCTCAGGAGACCAAGCTCCACGGGTTCAAGCGCTTCCTCGCTTCCCTGCCCATCTACATTGTGGTTTGTCTTGCATTCCTGCCTCAGATCGTTGTGGTGTGCCAGTCCTTCATCGAGCGGAGCTTCTCCGGCGTCATTAAGGGCGTCAACCTGAACAACTACCGCACCATCATGTCCCGCCTTGGCCGGAACATCCGCAATACCTATGTGTTCTCCATCGTGGCCATCGTGTTCATCATCTTCATTGGCATTCTGGTGTCCTATGTTCTCGTCCGGAAGAAGGGCAAGATCGCCAGCCTGATCGACACGCTGATCATGTTCCCCTACGTCATCCCCGGTTCCGTTCTGGGTATCGGCCTGATCGTGGCGTTCAACCGCAAGCCTCTGATTCTGGTCGGCACTGCCGCCATCATGATTATCTCCTACGTCATCCGGAAGCTCCCCTACACCGTCCGGTCGGGCAGTGCTTTCCTGTATCAGATGGACCCGTTCGTTGAGGAAGCGTCCATCAATCTGGGCGTATCGCCTATGAAGACCTTCTTCACGGTCACGGCGCGGATGATGCTGCCCGGCATTATGTCCGGCGCGGTTCTCAGCTGGATCACCTGCATCAACGAACTGAGCAGCTCCATCATGCTCTATTCCGGCAAGACATCCACCATCGCCGTTGCCATTTATCAGGAAGTCGTCCGCATGAGCGACGGCACCGCCGCAGCTCTGGCAACTATCCTGACCCTGACGACCATCGTTTCGCTGGTCATCGTGTTCCGGGCTACCAAGGGCAAGGTTAAGATCGTCTGATGATCAAAAACGTTATTTTCGACATGGGCAACGTTCTGCTGCGCTTTGACCGGGACTATTTTCTGGACGCCGTGGGCGTTCAGGGCGCGGACAGAAAGCTGCTGCTGAACAACGTCTACCTCTCGCTGGAATGGGCGAAGATGGATCGCGGCTCCATGACCGAGGCCGAAGCAGCCGAGAGCATGTGCCGCCGTCTTCCCCAGCGGCTTCACGAGACGGCGCACCTGCTGGTTGACCGGTGGGATCGTCCCATCCTCCCTATCGCCGGTATGGAGCAGCTGGTAAGCGACCTGAAAAAGGCGGGATACGGCGTATATCTGCTGTCCAACGCCAGCTACCGCCAGCACGAATACTGGCCGCGGGTTCCCGGCAGTCAGTATTTTGACGGAACGCTTATTTCCGCCGATGTCAAGCAGATCAAGCCCTGCGCGGAAATCTACGATACTCTGTACAAGACGTTCTGTCTTGTTCCCCGGGAATGTCTGTTTATCGACGATTCCGCTCAGAACATCGAAGGCGCCGAGCGCACCGGTATGCCGGGCATCGTCTTCCACGGCGACGCGGACGAGCTTCGCCGGGAAATGCAGGCTTTCGGCGTTCAGATTCCGTAAATACGAAAGAACGGCTCCGGGAAAATTCCCGGAGCCGTTTCCGTTCCAAGATACTATGTAAAGGGGTTGTACCGATACGCTCCATGAGCCGTTTTTTGTACTATTTGGCATATAAAATCCGCCCGATGCCAATGGCATCGGGCGGATTTTCAACTTCTCAAAGACTTTGGAACGACCAGCAATCAGTCCTTCTTCGCCTTGTCGGCTTTCTTTGCGGCCTTGGCCTTTGCCTTGGCTTCCTGCGCCTTCTTGGCCTCCGCCTTGGCGGCCTCCGTAGCGGTCTCGTTGGAGGAAATCGCCCACTTCTCCAGCTCGATACGTACCTGATCGGCGCTGGTCTCGACGACGATGCGGCTTTCCTTCACGTCCACAACAACGCCCACAATTCCGCCGATGGTGACGATCTTATCGCCCTTCTTCACGGCGCCGCGCATCTGCTCGGCCTCTTTTTTCCGCTTGTTCTCAGGACGGATCAGCATGAAGTAGAAAATCGCGATCATCAGCACCAGCATGATGACGGTGCTGCCCATACCGGCAGAGGTGGTTCCAGTCAAAACATTCATTGGGAAAACTCCTTTTGTGTTATTTCCTGTTCATTATACCATTAATTGCGTAAATTGCAAGGGGGCTTTTAAGTGGTTCTTAATATTTTTATATTCTTCTGCCCAGCTTCTCGGAATACTCCCGGCGGAAGTCTTCAAAGCGTCCCTCGTCCAGCGCCTGACGGATTTTTTCCATCAGCTTGTTGTAAAAATACAGGTTGTGCATAACGGAAAGGCGCATGGCCAGCATTTCCTCCGCAACGAACAGATGGCGGATATAGGCGCGGGAATAGCGGCGGCAGACCGGGCAGTCGCAGTGGGGATCGATGGGGCTGTCGTCGGTGATATACTTGGCGTTTTTCAGGTTGATCGCGCCCTCCCATGTGAACAGCCGGGCATGGCGGGCATTCCGCGCCGGCATAACGCAGTCAAAGAAATCCACGCCCCGGGCGACCGCCTCGATGATGTTGCTGGGCGTCCCCACGCCCATGAGGTAGCGGGTCTTGTCCACCGGCATATGCTCCTCCACGGCCTCGATGATGTCGTACATCTCCTGCGTGGTCTCCCCCACCGCAAGGCCGCCGATGGCGTAGCCGGGAAGATCAAGCTCGGCAATGCGTTTCATGTGATCCACCCGGATGTCCGTATATGTGCCGCCCTGATTGATGCCCCAGAGCATCTGCTTGGGGTTCACCGTGTCCGGCAGGGCGTTCAGACGGGCATTTTCCGCCTTGCAGCGCACCAGCCAGCGGTAGGTTCTGTCCACGCTTTTCTGAACATAGTCCCGGGGCGAGGGGTTTTCAATGCACTCGTCAAAGGCCATACACATGTCGCTGCCCAGATTGGACTGGATCTGCATACTCTCCTCCGGCCCCATGAAAATCTTGTGGCCGTCGATGTGGGAGGCAAAATACACACCCTCCTCCTTGATTTTCCGCAGGGAAGCCAGACTGAACACCTGAAATCCGCCGGAATCCGTCAGAATGGGGCCGTCCCAAGTCATGAACTTATGCAGTCCCCCCATCTGGCGCACCACCGTGTCCGTGGGACGCAGATGCAGATGGTAGGTATTGGACAGCTCCACCTGACACCCGATGTCTTTCAAATCCTTGGCGCTCAGCGCGCCTTTAATCGCGCCCTGCGTGCCGACGTTCATGAACACCGGCGTCTGGACGGTGCCGTGGGCACAGATGAATTCTCCCCGGCGGGCTTTGCCCTCGGTTTTTTTCAGTTCAAACATGGCTGTTTCTCCTTGTCAATAGGTTTCATCGGGTTGTACAGGACGTACATCTTCCCTGGCTCGTCAACACCCCGTGCGGTGGGCGTGACCACATTTTTCAGGAACCGGAAGCCGCTCTTTTCCACCACCCGGCGGGAGCGGTCATTTCTGTCAAAATGGCCGCAGGTCAGATAGTCGAAAGACAGCTCTTGGAAGCAATAGTCGATCACGGCTTTCACCGCTTCCGGCATCAGTCCCCTGCCCCAGTAATCCCTGCTTAGGACGTAGCCGATCTCGCGCCCCTGTAATTCTTTCGGTAGCCCCGCGTCCTCGTCCCGGGGTTCCAAGCCCAGCGAACCGATCACTTTTCCGTTTTCCTTCAGCTCCAGCGCAAAGGTCTTCTTTCCGCTGATAAAAAAGTCAAGTATCCGCCGGGATTCTTCCATAGACTGGTGGTGATTCCACCCGGCCATCTCCCCGACACCCTCCACGCTGGCATATTCATAAAAGTCCGCCAAGTCCGTCTCCCGCCAAGCGCGCAGGATAAGGCGGTCGGTTTCGATTCGGATATTTGTCACGTCAACCGGTGCATTCATATTCGTTCCTCACAAAGTGCATTTTGGAAAGCGTGCTACCATTCTACCCTTTCTTTCCCATGGTGTCAACACATTCAAGCGTGATTCACGCCGGCGCGCCCTGTTCCGTCCGCTTCTGCTCCAATTCCGCCCTGAGAATAATTCCCAATGTCAGGCAGTAATCCGGGTCTTTCAGGTCGCTGCCCAGCATGGCGGTGATATGCGCCAGCCTGTCAAGCAGCGTAGAGCGGTGCAGGAACAGCGCCGACGCGGTTTTCGTAACGGAGAGGTTATTATCCAGATACACCCGCAGGGTATGCAGATACGACACCTGAGAATTGTCGTCATGCTCCTTCAGCCGTTTCAGCCCCTCCGTGTAGTACACCCATGTCGGCCTGCCCGCCAGAGCGCCGCTGAGAAGCTGGGGCAGCAGATAGTCCTGAAAACGGAATATGGTGCCGCCCTGAGAAAGCCCGTTTTGCAGGGCGGCGGAAGCCTGAAACCATGCGTGGTTCGCGTCGTACAGGTTGGTAAAGGGCGAAGAAACGCCGCAGACGACCCCCAGCTTTTCCAGCACCGGAAGCAGCGCGTCCAGCGTCTCCTTCTTCGCCTGATCGATGGAAAGAAACGCGGCGACGGAATCCACAAACTCAAAGGCAATGGCTCCGGGATGCCGTTCCTCCAGCGCGGCGGAGAGATACGCCCCCGGAAGATAGGTGCTGCCGGACTT
>ENA-OYWC01000863-OYWC01000863.1-human-gut-metagenome-genome-assembly--contig:-NODE-863-length-10683-cov-10.016184_pt1 | contig 10683 bp, 7 predicted proteins | sample MGYA00244165_ERZ653387 | MGnify/ENA primary metagenome ERZ653387 (study PRJEB26926, sample SAMN06164974) | human gut metagenome | biome: ENVO:00009003; feature: ENVO:2100002; material: ENVO:00002003...
GGGGCCCCTGCCTATGCTGCGGCTTCATCGGGTGTCTGCCAACCTAACACTCTGCGCGGATACCGGTTCATCCAATCCTGCACCCGCTGTACCTCTGCCGGAGATACCTCGTCGAAGTTGGTGCCTTTGGGGAAGAAGCGGCGTATCATGCGGTTGTGGTTCTCCACGCTGCCTTTCTCCCATGCGGAGTAGCTGTGACAGTAGTAGATGTCAAAGCGGCTGCTCTTGCTCCGGCAGCTCTTGACCAGCTTGTCATACTCCATGAACTCGCTGCCGTTGTCGGTGGTGATAGACCGGAACTTCTGCCGGAAGCCCGGCGTCTTACGCTCCATTCGGTCTATGGCCCTGCGTATGGTCTCCGCCCGTCTGTCCGGCAGCTTGACGATGATCTCCTGTCTGCTCAGTCGCTCCGTCAGTGTGAGAAGTACACTTCTTCCATTCTGACCGCTGACCACCAAGTCCATTTCCCAATGTCCATACTCTTCGCGTCGGTCAATGTGCGCCGGTCTGACCTCTATGCTGGGCAGCTTCGGGTGTACTACCCGCTGCTCCTTGTCCTCGGTTTTCTTGGGCCGCTTCTTCCACTTCTCCCATAGGTGCCGGTTGCCCAACTTGTAGAACACCCGCTTGTCGATGTAGCTGTACAGGGTGCTGACGCATATCCTTGTAGCAAAAGGGTACTTCCGTGCCGCTGCCAGAGCAGCAGCCGGGGAGTACCTGTCCACGATGATCTTGTGCTCGATGTAGGCAGCAAAGGCGTGGTCACTGCCGATCTTCAACGGCCTGCCCTTGGCAGTCTGATTGTAGTCATGTATCTGCTGTCCCTTGTCTGCCGAGTACCGCAGCTTGTCATAGTAGCCGTAGTTATGGAGATACTGCCCGCGCCGTATCTCGTTGTAGACCGTCTGGCGGCAGCAGCCCAGCTTCCGGGCGATGTAGCTGACCGGCTTTTTCTCGTTCAGCAGCGTTTGCAGGATGATGCGTTCCTCTTTCGTCATGTAGTGTCCCATGAGAGCCTCCCTTATGTTTCAGGATAGTTCGTGGTCTTTCAATGATTGTAACACAAATTCGCCGACGTCGCCGGGGCTGCTGCAGCAATCTTGTGTTACGCCGCGCCCCGCGTCCCCATGATATGAAATTGCGTCAGCATGGCCGGCGAAGCTGGCCATGTTGGTTACCCAACGCAGGGAACCACCCGCCTGTCAAGACTGCCCGCAAGGGCACTCCGCATGAAAAAAGCAGCTCCCCCGTGATAGCTGCTTTTTTCGTGGTCTTGATTGGCGCGGTGTTTCCCTGCTACATCGCGCAGCGATACCGCTTGTAACACACTCCGCCGCCAGCTGCCTGGCGTCCGGAGATCTTCTTGTGTTACACCTTAAGATTGATATTTTTTGTCATTTGTCCATTTTCTTCTTGACATCTGCCAAATTCCCGCGGCGGACAGCTTTTGCTGTCCCGCCGCCGATGCGAGGTGCCCTCCCCTGCCCTGCACGCAAAAAAGAGACCGCTTCGGCGGTCTCTTTTTTGCTGGAGTATGTACTTACTTGGCAAGAGCCTTGTTGGCTTCGGCCATTTCGGCGAAGATGCCAGCGTGCTTCTTGGCAACGATGGCGCGGATGACCAACAGCGTACCGACCATCAGGGCCACAGCGATCAGCAGGTTGACAAACACGTTCTGGATCAGACCGGCCAGGATGAAGCTGACGAAGGACACTGCGGCCACGGTCAGCGCATAGGGCAGCTGGGTGAACACGTGGTTCAGGTGGTAGCAGTGGGCACCGGCGGAAGCCATGATGGTGGTGTCGGAGATGGGGGAGCAGTGGTCGCCCATAACGCCGCCGGAGCAGGCAGCCGCCAGACCGATGGTGCACAGTATGGGCTCCGCATCGTAGTTGAACACGGAGACAACGATGGGGGCCATGATGCCGATGGTACCCCAGGAGGTACCGGTGGCGAAGCCGATAGCCGCGCCGATGATGAAGATGATGGCGGGCAGGAACATACGCAGATCACCAACGTTGGCCATAGCATTGCTGACGAAGTCAGCGGAGTACATGGCAAAGCGGGTGAAGGAGCACAGGGTCCAGGCGAAGGTCAGGATCAGGATGGGGGCGATCATCTGGATGAAGCCCTGGGGCACGGACTCAAAGGACTTCTCGAAGCCGATGGCGCCGCGCAGCCAGAAGTAGACGAACGTGAACACGCAGCCGATCAGACCTCCGATGGCCAGCGCCGGACCGGCCTCGGCAGCGGAGAAGGCCTCCATGAAGGTCATGCCGCCATCGAAGTAACCGCCGGAGTAGACCAGAGAGATGATGCAGACAGCGATCAGGACGATCACGGGCACCAGCAGGTCCAGCACGGAGGACTTGCCCTTGCTGGGAGCCTCATAGTCGTCGGCACCGGCGAAGGGACGCTCGGGGGTGGTGAACAGGTCGTCCTTGACCTGGGCGTTGTACTCATGGGTCAGCATGGAACCGTAGTCGATGTTCAGCACGGAGATGACCACGATCATCAGCAGAGTCAGCAGGCAGTAGTAGTTCCAGGGGATCTGCTTCAGGAACAGCTCAATGCCGTTGATGCTGGGGGACTGCACGTAGCCGGAAACGGCGGCGGCCCAGGAGGACACCGGGGCGATCATGCAGACGGGAGCCGCGGTGGCGTCGATCAGGTACGCCAGCTTGGCACGGGAGATCTTGTGGGACTCGGTGACGGGACGCATAACGGCGCCCACGGTCAGGCAGTTGAAGTAGTCGTCCACGAAGATCAGCACGCCCAACAGCATGGTCAGCAGCTGCGCGCCGCAGCGGGTGTGAACGGTCTTCTTGGCCCAGCGGCCGAAGGCCTCGGAGCCGCCGCCCTTGTTCATCAGGTCCACCATGATGCCCAGGGTGACCAGGAACACGATAATACCCATGTTGCCGCTGTCAGCCAGCACGGAGATGATACCGTAATCGGCACCCACCAGGGTCACGATGGTGTCCCAGGGAGCGAACTGGGTGTACAGCAGTGCGCCGACCAGGCAGCCCAGGAACAGGGAAGAATACACTTCCTTGCTGATCAGGGCCAGCACGATGGCCACGATGGGGGGCAGCAGGGACCAGAAGGTGCCGGCAAACGGAGTCTCGGAGTAGACCTGCTCCTCATAGGTGGTGTACTCCACGCCGTTGACGTCCTTGGACTTCTCTTCGGACTTGACGTACTCGGTACCGTCGGCGCCGACGATGGTGTTGCCATCCTCAGACAGCTCGAAGTAGGTGCCGGCCTCGGGGCTCACATAGTAGGAGCCGTCCAGCGCATACTTAGAGCCCTCGCTGTCGTCCGCGGTCTTCAGGATGCCATCCAGGAACACGCCGTCACCGGTGGTGTAGAACGCGCCGCCGCCGACGAAGACAGGGTTCTCCTTGCCCTTGAACTGCAGGCCCAGGATGACCAACAGGACAATGAAGATACCCAGCGCTACGAAATACGCTATTTTGGTGCTTCTCTTTTCCATGTGTGTGATTTACCTCCTCACAAATTGGTGCCACCATCCTAACGTTTTCCTGGCAGATTGTCAACATTTCAGCAAAGCCGGGAGTGGGTAATTTTGAACAAATTATGAACCGGTTTTTCTCCCTTTTATCCAATTTAGCGGCCATTTTTCGGAATATTTATGACATTATTATAAACCTTTACAGTTTCTTAGCGCGCTTCTCCCCTCCTTTTTTGGAAATATATGTTTATTTTAGCCAATATTACCAGCATTTATAGCGATATATCGACATAGTATACGCAAAAAAAGAAAGCCCCCAATGGAGGGCTTTCTTTTTATTAGGTGGGGTATAGCTTACTTGGCAAGAGCCTTGTCGGCCTCGGCCATTTCCTGGAAAATGCCAGCGTGCTTCTTGGCAACGATGGCGCGGATGACCAGCAGAGTACCGACCATCAGCACCACAGCGATCAGCAGGTTGACAAACACGTTCTGGATCAGGCCGGCCAGGATGAAGCTGACGAAGGACACACCAGCCACGGTCAGCGCATAAGGGATCTGGGTGAACACGTGGTTCAGGTGGTAGCAGTGGGCACCGGCGGAAGCCATGATGGTGGTGTCGGAGATGGGGGAGCAGTGGTCGCCCATAACGCCGCCGGAGCAGGCAGCCGCCAGACCGATGGTGCACAGTATGGGCTCCGCATCGTAGTTGAACACGGAGACAACGATGGGGGCCATGATGCCGATGGTACCCCAGGAGGTACCGGTGGCGAAGCCGATAGCCGCGCCGATGATGAAGATGATGGCGGGCAGGAACATACGCAGATCACCAACGTTGGCCATAGCATTGCTGACGAAGTCAGCGGAGTACATGGCAAAGCGGGTGAAGGAGCACAGGGTCCAGGCGAAGGTCAGGATCAGGATGGGGGCGATCATCTGGATGAAGCCCTGGGGCACGGACTCAAAGGACTTCTCGAAGCCGATGGCGCCGCGCAGCCAGAAGTAGACGAACGTGAACACGCAGCCGATCAGACCTCCGATGGCCAGCGCCGGACCGGCCTCGGCAGCGGAGAAGGCCTCCATGAAGGTCATGCCGCCATCGAAGTAACCGCCGGAGTAGACCAGAGAGATGATGCAGACAGCGATCAGGACGATCACGGGCACCAGCAGGTCCAGCACGGAGGACTTGCCCTTGCTGGGAGCCTCATAGTCGTCGGCACCGGCGAAGGGACGCTCGGGGGTGGTGAACAGGTCGTCCTTGACCTGGGCGTTGTACTCATGGGTCAGCATGGAACCGTAGTCGATGTTCAGCACGGAGATGACCACGATCATCAGCAGAGTCAGCAGGCAGTAGTAGTTCCAGGGGATCTGCTTCAGGAACAGCTCAATGCCGTTGATGCTGGGGGACTGCACGTAGCCGGAAACGGCGGCGGCCCAGGAGGACACCGGGGCGATCATGCAGACGGGAGCCGCGGTGGCGTCGATCAGGTACGCCAGCTTGGCACGGGAGATCTTGTGGGACTCGGTGACGGGACGCATAACGGCGCCCACGGTCAGGCAGTTGAAGTAGTCGTCCACGAAGATCAGCACGCCCAACAGCATGGTCAGCAGCTGCGCGCCGCAGCGGGTGTGAACGGTCTTCTTGGCCCAGCGGCCGAAGGCCTCGGAGCCGCCGCCCTTGTTCATCAGGTCCACCATGATGCCCAGGGTGACCAGGAACACGATAATACCCATGTTGCCGCTGTCAGCCAGCACGGAGATGATACCGTAATCGGCACCCACCAGGGTCACGATGGTGTCCCAGGGAGCGAACTGGGTGTACAGCAGTGCGCCGACCAGGCAGCCCAGGAACAGGGAAGAATACACTTCCTTGCTGATCAGGGCCAGCACGATGGCCACGATGGGGGGCAGCAGGGACCAGAAGGTGCCGGCAAACGGAGTCTCGGAGTAGACCTGCTCCTCATAGGTGGTGTACTCCACGCCGTTGACGTCCTTGGACTTCTCTTCGGACTTGACGTACTCGGTACCGTCGGCGCCGACGATGGTGTTGCCATCCTCAGACAGCTCGAAGTAGGTGCCGGCCTCGGGGCTCACATAGTAGGAGCCGTCCAGCGCATACTTAGAGCCCTCGCTGTCGTCCACGGTCCGCTGGATGCCATCCAGGAACACGCCGTCGCCGGTGGTGTAGAACGCGCCGTCGCCGACGAAGACGGGGTTTTCCTTGCCCTTAAACTGGATCCCCAGGATGACCAGCAGGACAATGAAAACACCCAGCGCTACGAAATACGCTATTTTGGTGCTTTTCTTTTCCATGTGTGTGATTTACCTCCTCACAAATTGGTGGTGAATACCATCAGCCGGCGAAACAGCGTATCTGTCCCGCCAACCTCCTGTATCATACCGTCACGCCAAGATATTGTCAAGTTCTTAACGTCATATTCCATTATTTTAACAAATTGTGAACTCCGTTTTCGTCGTTTTTACAAGAGAAACCGGGCGGCAAACACAGCATCATGTGCTTTTTACGGCAGACGGCACAAGCCTTTCCGGGTCCGCGGGCGCAAAAAGAGACGCCGGTGCGGCGGCACCGGCATCCCCTCTGTTAAGTAAGAGTTTGTTTATTAACAATTCGTCAAGAGACTTTACAGGAAGAATTCCTTTATCTGACCGTACAGGATGAGGACCATGATCAGCGGCGTGATGAACTTGACGCAGACCTTGAAGAAGCCGTAGCTGCCCATGACATGACCGGACTGTTCCGTCTCTTCCTTGACGAACTCGGGGCCGATCTCCCAGCCGATCATCAGAGACATCAGCAGCGCGCCCAGCGGCATCATAACGCCCTCGGACAGCGCATCCCAGAAGTCCAGCCAGTCGGCAGCCCAGGTCTTGGGATTTGCAATGTTCAGCAATTCCGCAGGCGAGAAGCTGCTGGCACCCAGACGGTCAGCGCAGACCAGGATGCAGCCCAGGCCCACACAGGCGGCGGCGATGAGGGTATAGCTCTTGCGCTTGTCGCCCTTGCCCTCGTCGCGGGCCTTATCCACAAAGTGAGCCACGATGACCTCCAGCAGGGAGATAGAGGAGGAGATGGCGGCAAAGACCACCAGCAGATAGAACAGGATGCCGAAGATGGGGCCGAGGCCGCCCATGCGGCTAAACACGTTCTGCATGGTGACGAACAGCAGGGACGGGCCACCCACTGCGCCGGAGGGATCCAGAGCGAAGCGACCGGGCAGCACGCACAGGCCGGCCATCAGAGCCACCATCGTATCCATGACCACGATCAGCAGCGCGTTCTTCTGGATGTTCTCCTTCTTCTGCAGATAGGAGCCGTAGGTGATCATGGCGCCCATACCCAGGGACAGGGAGAAGAACATCTGGCCGCCGGCGGTAGCCAGCACGGTCAGGACGTCGGGTGTCTCCTGCTTGAAGGTCACGATGCGCTGCATGACGCCGTTGATCTCCACCGCGGACATTTTCACGCCATCGATGACGGCGGAGGCGGGAACATAGTATCCATTTTCAGTAGCCCATCCGGGGGCAAACATGTACTTCAGGCCATCCAGGGCGCTGCCGTGGATCACGTGCTCCACCAGGGAGCCGTCCGCCTGGAGCACCTGCACGGTGGTGTCCACACCGTCCAGCGTGCAGGCGCGGATGATGCAGATCAGCAGAGCCACGAACAGGGCGGGCATACCCACGGAGCAGACCTTCTCGATGCCGCCGCCGACGCCGCCGAGAACGATAAGCATAGTCAGCACCACGAAAATCAAGCCATAGATAATGGCCTCGGTGGTGCTGGACATGAAGGCGCCGAACACCGCGTCGCCCAGAGAGGCGCTGGCCGCGTCCGCCGACGCGGCGGCGATGGCACTGGCGCCAAAGCCCGCGCCGAACAGGTCGCCTACATTGAGCACCACATACTTAATGCAGTAGCCGCCCAGAGCGCAGTAGAAGAACAGGATGAAGAACGCGGACAGGATGCCCATCCAGCCCATCCAGCTGAACTTCTTGCTAAGGGCCTTATATGCTGCCACAGCGCCCTTGCCTGTCTTACGACCAATGGCCAGCTCGCCCACCATGACGATGAAGCCGCAGCAAACAGCCAAAATGAGGTAAATGATGAGGAACGTGAAGCCGCCGCAGGCGCCCATCTTATTGGGGAAGCCCCAGATGTTGCCCAGGCCGACCGCCGAGCCGACCGCGGCCATCAGGAATCCGAAATTGGATCCAAAGCCTTTTCTTTCTTCCATTGTTTTCTCTCCTTACAAGTTTCCCCCGCCGCGCCGCGGCGGGCGTGTTTGTATCTTACTGCGAAAAAACCGCCCTGTAAATACAGGCAGGCGTTTCTTAACACGGTGACAGCGGAAATGCGGTTTTTCTTTATCCGTACATTATAAAATTTCCGTAAAGCGTCGGTTCGTGTCGGCAGACATTTTCTCCAAAAGAAACACCTCGCATATGAAAAAGACCGCCCGCAGGCGGTCCTTTCTTCTCGGTATGTATCAGTCTCCCTCGCGCATACGGTAGCCGACGCCCACCTCGGTGAAAATATACTGGGGGTTGCCGGGGGTAGGCTCGATCTTGCGGCGGATGTTGGCCATATTTACCCGGAGGATCTGATTGTCGGTCTTGGCCTTGGGCCCCCACATCTCCCGGATAATGAAGTCGTAGGTCAGGACCTTGCCGGCGTATTTGCCCAGCAGGGCCACGATCTTGTACTCATTGACGGTCAATCCGGCGTTCTCGCCGTTCATCAGCACCTGGTGCTTATCATAGTCGATGGTCAGATCGCCGGTGACGAACTTGCCGGACTGGGCGATCTGGGTGTTGGAAAGGGTGGTGCGGGTGTGGCGGATGGCGGTGCGGATGCGGGCCAGCAGTTCGGAGGTGCCGAAGGGCTTGACCAGATAGTCGTCGGCGCCGTAATCCAGGGCCTCCACCTTGTCGTGCTCGTGGTTGCGGGCAGAAACCACCACCACCGGCAGATTGGACCACTTGCGGACAGATTTCAGCACCTCCATGCCGTCCATATCGGGCAGGCCCAGGTCCAGGACGATCATGTCCGGGCAATGGGAGGCGATCATGGTCAGGGCCTCCTCGCCGGTGCGGACAATGATGGTGTCGAAGCCGTTGGCGGTGAGGATCATGGAGATAAAGTTGCTGATGGACTGCTCATCCTCCACGATCAGGACTTTGTCTTTAATCTTCATCGTTTTCTCCTTTCATGGGCAGGGTCACGGTGAAGACCGCGCCGCCCTCCTGTCTGTTGTCGCCCCGTATCACACCGCCGTGGGCCAGCACAATGGTGCGGCACACGGACAGCCCAATGCCCATGCTGCGCTTGCCGTCACTGCTGCGGTCGCTGCGGGCAGAGCCGTCAAATAGCCGGGGCAGCAGATGCTGGGGAATGCCGCGGCCGTCGTCCGCCACAGTGAACACCGCGCAGTTGCCCGCGCTGGACAGGGTCACGTCGATATGGTGAGTCTCGCCGTGGATGACGGCGTTCTCCATCAGGTTCACCAGTACCTGCTCCATCAGCAGGGGATCCATGGGCACCATCATCAGTTCATCCGGCAGATGGACACGGATATCCACCTCCGGGTAGTGCTTGTGGGTCTTGGCCACGGCGGACTCGATGACCTCCTCCGCCGGCTCCGGCTCTTTCTTGACCTTAGCCTCCTCAGAGCTTATGCGTGTGATGGACAGCAAATTCTCTACAATGCGGATGAGCCACTGGGCGTCCTCGTTGGTGGATCGCAGCAGCTGCTGGCGCTGCTCCTGCGTCAGTCCGCCGTCCTGCTCCAGCAGAACGTTGGTGGCGCCCACGATACCGGTCAGCGGCGTGCGGATGTCGTGAGACACGGCGCGCAGCAGGTCGGCATACATCTTTTCGCGGTCGGCCTCCCGGCGCACCTGCTCGGTCTGCTTGGCCCGGCTGGTAACGGTAGCGGTCAGGATGGAGATGGTCATCATCACCAGAAACGTCAGTGGGAAGCCCGTCAGCGTAAAGCTGATATGCCAGAAGGGGTAGGTAAAGATGATGTCCACGCTGAACATCCCCACCACCGCCATGATGATGCCCAGCAGATAGCCGTCCGTCCAGTAGGCGGTAAGGAACACATCCAGCAGAAAGATCATGGCTACGTAGCTGGTGTCGTTGTGCATATCGAAGCTGCGCAGCAGCAGACAGCACATAACGGCTACCAGGTAGAGTCCCAGTGCTTTCAGCACATCCATGCCGGAAAAGCGCAGGCCAATGGTCCGCAGCAACTGTCTCCGGCGGGCTTGTTTACCGGTCATAGCCGCCCTCCCCTCCTTTTGATGACGCTATTATAACATACATTGTCGCTAAGGTAACGCTAAGATATCGTTAAGGTATCACGAATATCTCATTAAGAGCAACCGAAAATAACAAATAAGAGACGGCGTTGGCCGTCTCTTTTCATCTTTGCTGCGCGGGGATCAGGCTTTGCGATCTATGTGCAGGAGGCGTTTTCTGTCGAAAAACACCCATAAAAAAGCAAATCACCACGCTTTCGCGTGGTTTCCTCATCGGTATGCCTTACCGCTGGCTCACTTCCCAGTCGCTGTCGGCAAAGATCATGTCATCCAGGTCACCCCAGATCCAAGTTGTCGTCATGGTGATATCACGCTCCTTTCTTCCGTTTTACAGTGTTATTATATGCCGCGGCAGCCCGGATAACAAGCGCAAAATTGGATATTCTGTATAAAGCTTTTGTAAACTTTTATTGCACATTGCACAATACCTATGGGTTATTTCTGTGTAACGCTCTTGCGCTGTTGTGTGCTGTATAGTATAATAAAGCGTTCAAGCAGTCTTATGTGGTGAGGTGAGCACCTGATGAGAGAGTTTCACGGCGGCGACTATGATGTGGCCGTCATCGGCGCGGGGCACGCGGGCATCGAGGCTGCCCTGGCGGCGGCCCGGATGGGCATGAAGACCGTCTGCCTGACGGTGAGCCTTGACGCGGTGGGGAATATGCCCTGCAACCCGGCCATCGGCGGCACCGGCAAGGGTCACCTGGTCCGGGAGCTGGACGCACTGGGCGGCGAGATGGCCCGGGCGGCGGACAGGGCCTGCATCCAGTACCGAATGCTGAACCGGGGCAAGGGTCCCGCCGTGTGGTCCCTGCGGGCCCAGGCGGACCGGCGGAAATACCTGTCTCTTATACACATCTGACGCT
>ENA-OYWC01000878-OYWC01000878.1-human-gut-metagenome-genome-assembly--contig:-NODE-878-length-10550-cov-5.384088_pt1 | contig 10550 bp, 6 predicted proteins | sample MGYA00244165_ERZ653387 | MGnify/ENA primary metagenome ERZ653387 (study PRJEB26926, sample SAMN06164974) | human gut metagenome | biome: ENVO:00009003; feature: ENVO:2100002; material: ENVO:00002003...
CGCCAAAGGGTCTTCGACCCTCTGGACTCCCTTTTTCGCGATTCAGTTGGTGACAACTGCATACTTTACCCGCGTGTTTATTTTGGGGAACGGTGCATCCTCTTGCGCAGCTTCTTCCGAAACGTTTCGCGGTCGAACAGCAGGAAGCCAATCGTCCGCTTCACCAGCCCGGTCTGCTCCGGGATGAAGCCAATCATGCGGCTCGGTGCGTCCGCCGCGCCCATCTCGTGCGCCGCAAGCGCCGCTTCCGCCGACTGGTCGCGCACCAGCGTCCGCAAATCCAGCGCGTTCTCCCCCGCGAACACCATGTCCTCGAACGGGATGTTCCGCAGCAGCTCCGCGTCCGCTTCGGGCAGCTGCCGCAGCACCCCCTCGAAGGGCATCGACATTGCCAGCTGCACGCCGGGATTGTCAAGCGACTGCATCACGCCCGTTCCGGCGAAGGTATCGTGGAAGTCGCGCACGAATTGCAGCGCGTGATGCTGGACGCAGGTCGACAGGAAATGCGCGGCTTCATTGCGCCCCTCCTGCGCGTACACCGGGACGACACGCGCATTCTGCCGCTCGAAGCCCATGCAGGGCGCTTCGTCGGAGGACAGCAGGAACTCGCGGAACGCGCCGGACATGGCGGGCGGCATCGGATAGAAGCAGTGTACGGGAAAATCGTAGGCAGCGGACAAGCGCTCGCTGTTCCGGCCGTCTGCATGGACGTAGTAGACCGGAAGCGCGCGCTGCGTCAGCTGGCAAATCGCCGCCTGCAAACGCCCGCTGTACCCCATATCAAAGCACGCTGAACCTTCCGGCAGCTTTTCCTCATAATACGCCCGCGCCGCGCTGTATGCCGCCTGATGACGGCAGCCGTCGTAGAGCTTGTCGCGGAAGAAGCGCAGAAACGCCTGCCAGCGCGTTTTCTCCTGAAACGGCGATTGCCACGGGAAACCCGCCGCCTCCGCCTGATGCCGCAGTTCGCTTTCCGGCGCGTCAAGTGTGCAGAAGGACAGCAGCTTCAGCGCCTTTTCGGGCGTGTAGACCGCCCAGCGCACCGGCAGCGCCGCCCAGTCGGTCGGATTCGCCATCAGCGCGGGCAGCAAGCACCGCCGCGACGCGGGAATGTAGTCTGTTTCGACAGCATCCGCATCCGTGCGCAGCAGCTCGACTGCCTGCCGCAGCAGCGCGCCATCCCGCGCGAGGAACACCAGCCGCTTTACGCCATCCGCCCGACAGCGGCACAGCAGCCACTTCGCCAGTGCCAGCAGGTGTGTGCCGACGGCGTAGTACCCCAGCCGGGACGGATACGCCGCAAACGCGGAATCCGCCGTCGCGGGGGCATAGCCGTCGTCAAAGAAGCGGTTTGCCGCCAGCCCTTGTGCGCACCTGAGCGCCAGCGGCTGCATCGCGTCCGCCGTCGTGAAGCCCGCCAGACACCCGTGTCCCAGATTCGCCATCTGCGTGCAGTCCGCATCCATGAAAACATCCGCCGGGCGCGGCAGCAACATCGCCCGCAACCCCGCTTTTTTCGCGGCTTCCACGTCGATTTTCGCATTGTCGCCGATGTGCAGCACGTTATCCGGCTTCACGCCCAGTTGCGCCGTCAGCTTGCGATAGAGCGCGCCGTTCCATTTCAGCGCGTTCTGCTCGTTCGAGAGGAAGAAGCCGTCCCAGCCGCGAACGCCGCATTTTTCCAGCATCCGCCGAATCGTGTCCGCGTCAAGGTACATGTCCGACGTCAGCACGACGCGCTTTCCCGCCGCTTTCGCCAGATTGAACAGCTGCACGCCGGTTTTGCGCGGGCGGCAGAAATGCACCTCCGCCTCCCGCTCGTTGTAGGTCATTTGCCCCACGCAGTCGTCCGACACGCCCAGATTCTGCATCATGGCGCTGTAAATGTTCCACATCGTCACGTCAGCTTGCGTTTCGGGCAGCCACGCGCGCGCGCAGCTTTCCGCCTCTATCCGCGCCTGTGCGAAGGAGGTCATGTTCCGCCGCGCCGCCCGCTGCCATTTGCCTTCCAGCGTGTGGAAGAGGTCAATCGGTGTGCGGAAGGGGCGCAGAATCAGCGTATCGAACACATCCAGCGAAATCACCGGGCAGTCGATGCCGTCCAGCCCCAGAATTGCGCGCTTGATGCGCTCCGTCCCGTCCCGCCACGGGGTCATCGGCTGGTCGAACCAGAAGATTTCCGGCAAATTCGCGTCCTCATCCGGCGAAAAATCCGGGCAGAGAGCCGCCGTCAAGCGGCTGATTTCCGGCTGATTCGCCGCCTTCCGCGCCTGCTCCGCCCACATCCGCGCATACCACTTTCGCGCCTTTTGCAGCTGCTGACGTGCTTGATTCGCCCCTTGCTGATGCAGAAATTCATCCGCAAAGGCAAACACCTGCGCAATATCGGCGTAATTTTTGCGGAATTTTGCCGGATTTCCCGCCGCCCCCGTCGAGGAAGACGCATGTTCACAGTAGAACACGCCGTCGCCGCGATGCCGCCCGAAACCCTGCGCAAAGAAATACAGCACGACGGAAAACGCAATGTCCTCCGTCATCACAATGTGCTTTTTCGCCAGCGGCGCGTAGTAGGGTGCGCACCGCAGCCACAAATCGCGCCGAATCACCTTGTTCCAAATGGTATGGAAGCTGTAGCACGTCATCGCCTGCTGAAAAAACGCATCCTGCACCGCATTGCCGCGCAGCTCGTCCTCCAGCACACAGTCCGCATGAACCGGGCGCACGAAGCGGTCGCCGTTTTCGCGCTGCCAGACCGTGTCGCCCATCACGAGGTCGAAGTCGTTTTCTTCCGCCAATGCGACAGCGGCACGGTAAAAATCCACCGATACAAAATCATCGCTGTCCAGAAAAGCGAGGTACTTGCCCGTCGCCGCGTCCGCGCCGGTCATCCGCGCCGCGAAAAGTCCGCGGTTCTGCGAATGCGTCAGCACCCGAAAGCGGCTGTCGCGCCGGGCATACTCCGCCAGCACCGCGCCCGCGCCATCCGGCGAGGCATCATCCACCAGCAGGAACTCCGCGTCCCGCAGTGACTGCGTGCGCAGCGACTCCAGACACGCGGGCAAATCCCGCTTCGTCCCATATACCGGAACGACCACAGACAGCGTTGCAGCCACCGCGCTTCTCCTTTCTGCCCATCCGAAAACGAGTGATACTTGCCGATTTTGACATGTACATTCTACCATATTCCCGCCCGATTGGCAAGCCTTTCGGGGGATTTTTGCACGCCCCAAAAACGCGGTCAGACAGCTTTTTTCGCCATCTGACCGCAGGATGCCCTATTTTGCGGATAATCCGCTTACCAAGTAATATCCTCGCCCGTCAGCGCCTTCCACGCCTTGCGGATATCCTTCTGATGCCGCACGCCGTTCTTCGGGTCGAGCTTCGCGGTTTCCTCCATCGTGCGCGGGAAATGGACGCACAAATGCCCGTCGAAGTCGTTATCCTTGATGCTGCCGGACAGGTGGGGCATACAGTGCATGGAGGCCAGCACCCAAGTGCCGCTGGGCAGCAGGACATACACCGGCTTCTCGTCCCACGAGAACTTGCCGCCCCACGCTGCCTTCATAATCGCGGTATCCTGCGCCGTCAGCGGCTCAGAGTCCGCGTGACGACCCAAGGAATAGAAGCGCAGGCGGAAGGAGGAACCGCTGCTCGGCTCATAGACCAGCACCGTCTGCCCGCTCTTGATGGTCGGCTTGATTTCCGTGTACCACATCTGCAGCTTAATTTGGCTCTTTGCCGGGCCATTGCCGAAGGACGCGCCGTTGTTGCCCGTGCCGCCGTTTTGATTTTCGTCTGGCAGCGCAGTGTCGCCGGTCACGCAGTCGCCCGTGTACAGCTTCGTCTGCGTGTTCACGCCCGCGATGCCGTCCGGGGCAAGCCCGTTGCGCTTCTGGAACGCCAGCACCGCCGCGCGGGTCGTCTCGTCATAAGTGCCGTTGATGGTCACGGTATAGCGCAGGTTGCTCAGCGCCTGCTGGAGGCGCAGCACCGCGTCGCCCGTCGCGCCGACTTTCAGGTTGGTGTACACCGTCGGCGTGGTGGAATCGACCTGCTTGCCCTCCGCCGTAATCGCGTTGACGGAGTAGAGGATGGTGTACGTCGCCGTATCGCCGTTGCCGGAGCCGGTCAAGCCGTTGCGCAGCTGGAACGCGCGCATGGCGGCGACCGTGTTCGCGCCGTACTTGCCGTCCACCTTGTCCGTCAGGTAGCCCAAATCCTTCAGGCGCTGCTGGACGCTCTTCACGTCGTCGCCCGTGCAGCCGGAATAGAGCAGGCGGGTCGGACGCGTCACGCCCGTGGTCGGGGTGGACGTCGGCGTGCTGATGGCAGCAAGCGCATCCGAAGAATACAGCTTCTTGTAGGTGCGCTTGCCCGCCACACCGTCCGCGCTCAAATTGTTGCGCAGCTGGAACGACGCAACCGCCGCCATCGTGCCCGTGCCGTAGTTGCCATCCACCGTGCCCGTGTAGTAGCCCAGCGCCTTCAAGCGGCTCTGCACGCTCTTCACGTCGTCGCCGGACGAACCTTCGCGGAGGGTGCGTGTGGGCACGATGCCGAAGGACTGCGTGGGGGTCGGCGTGGGCGTGGCAGCCGACGGATCAGCCGCAACCGCATTGCTCGAATAGAGGATTTTGACCGTGTTCGCGCCGACTTTGCCGTCCGCCGTCAAGCCGTTGCGCGCTTGGAACGCCTGAACCGCCGCCACCGTCGCCGCGCCGTAGATGCCATCCAGCGCGCCGGAGTAGTAGCCGAACTTGTCCAGTCGGCTCTGTACGCTCTTCACGTCGTCGCCGGACATGCCGGGGCGCAGAATGCGTGTGGGTGCGCTTTCATCCACCGGTTTGGGAGAAGGTGTGACGGAGCTGCCCGCGTCAATCGCGGTGCTGCTGTACAGCGCCTTGACCGTGTCCTCGCCGCAGATGCCGTCGGACGTAAGCCCATTGCGCGTCTGGAAGCGGCGAATCGCGCTTTCCGTCGCCGTGCCGTACACGCCGTCCGCCTTGCCCGTCAAGTAGCCCAGCGCAATCAGCTTCGTCTGCACGCTCTTCACGTCGTCGCCCTTCATGCCCAGCGTCAGCTTGCGCTCGCCCACGCCGTCGGGCTGCGACGTTTCCTTCGCGCCGATCGCGCCTTCGGAGAACAGGCGCTTGCGGGTGTTTGTGCCCAGCACGCCGTCAGCGGACAAGCCGTTCTTCTTCTGGAAGGCAAGAACCGCCGCCTTCGTCGCCGCGCCGTACTGCCCGTCGGAGATGCCGGTCAGGTAGCCCAGCGCCGCCAGACGGTCCTGCGTGTACAGCACATCCTGCCCACCCATGCCCTCGCGGAGCGTGCGGGTCGGGATGCCATAGGCGATGTTGTCCAAATCCGCGGTGGGCTTGGGCGTAATCATCGGCTGCGTGACGTTGCCATTGCTGTCGAAGTAGCTTTCCAGCTTGACGAGCGTGTTCTTGCCCGCCTTGCCGTCCACGGTCAGCCCGGTCGCCTTCTGGAACGCCATGACCGCCTCGAACGTGGACTGCCCGAACACACCGTCCACCTTGGAGATGGTGAAGCCCAAGTCCTTCAGTGCCTGCTGCAATACCCGCACGCGCGAGCCGCTGGAGGTGTACTGCAATTTGCTGTAATCGCCCTTGAACAGCCCCGTCGCGGTCGAAGAGGAGGACGACGAATTGCCGTCAATGTCAATGCCCGTCTGCTTTTCCAGCAGGGCAATCGTCGCGGAACCGGCGATACCGTCCACCGTCAGGCTGTTCGCCTGCTGGAACGCGCTCACCGCCGCCTTCGTGCCGCTGCCGAAGCTGCCGTCCACCGTGCCGGAGTAGTAGCCCAATTGCGTCAAGGCCTGCTGCAAGCGGCGCACATTGTCGCTCTTGTCGTTCTTCTGCAGCTTCAAGGCTGCCGCGCTGCTTGTGATGACCAGCGTCAGCATCAGCACCAGCGCCAGCACACGCACGATACTCTTTTTCATAGCATTCCCCTCCAAATGTTCCAAAGTACCTGCGGCTATTGTATCAGAAAATCACGCAATTGTAAAGAACTATTACGCATTTGTTACAAGTTGAACTTCTCCAGCAATTCCATCGGGTGGGCAATCAGCACCTTCGCGCCATTGTCCAGCAGCTCCTGCGCCGTGCGGAAGCCCCACAGCACGCCCACTGGATTCATGCCCGCGCTGCACGCACAGGTCATATCCACCTTCGTGTCGCCCAGATAGAGGAAATCCGCCGGGGCAATGCCGAGCTGCTCCGCCACCAGCAGCGCGCCCGCTTTGTCCGGCTTCACTGGCACGCCCTCCACCTGCCCGCGCACAACGCTGAACGGTACATCCGGGAAGAAGTGGCTGATGACGTTCTTCGTATCCGCGTCGGGCTTATTGGAGAACACCGCCAGCTTCAAGCCGCGCTCCGCCAAGGCGTGCAGCAGCTCCGGGATGCCGTCGTAGGGCTGCGTTTTCACCTGCGTATGCTTCTCGTAGTACGCCTGATACTCCGCCTGCACCGCGTCCGCCAAGTCCTGCCGGTCGCGAACCGCCCGCTGCGCCAGAATCTTCGCGCCGTTGCCGACGAGGTAGCAGTATTCCTTCGTCTCCCAGCCGGGCAGCCCGTGCAGGCGCAAGGCACGGTTCATCGCCGTGGCAATGTCGTCAATCGTGTTCGTCAGCGTACCGTCCAAATCAAACAAAACCGCCTGAATCATCAAAAAAATCTCCTTTATGTGATGAATGGATTTCGCGCCGCGCTGCCATGCTAAGGCAGAAAGGAGCGATGAACATGGACAAAAAACGCAAGGATTCCGTCATTCGCGCAACCGTTGACCGTGCCGCCCTGCTGCGCGGGGTGCTGATGCTGACGGCGCTCGCCCTGCTGCTCTGCTTCGGCTTGAAGCCCAGCCGCGCCGCCGCACCCGACGCCGAGGACGGCGCACTGACCGCCTCCGACGCCTCCGCCCGCCTGAGCGCCGAGTGCGAGCTGCTCCAGCGCGTCACCTTTTCCCCCTGCGGGCACGAAATGACGCGCCGCCAGCGCCTGCCAGCCGAACTGGCCGGCATGACGAAGGACGAACTCGCCGCGAAGTACGACCAGTGGGTCATCACGTCGTTTTCACCCGCGCAGGTGAGCATGGAACGCGCGCTTGCCCTCTACTGCCCGGAGCATGTTGTGCTGATGCCGGACGAAAGCGGGCAGCTGTGCATCTTCCGCAACCGCTACGGCGACGCGCTGGCGCTGGTGCGCGAACTCGGCGTGCCGCTGAGCGACTTGCCGGACGATGTGCAGGAGGAGGTTCGTCCCGGGCTGGGGTTCGATGACGAGGTCACGCTGGAGAAGTGGCTGGAAAGCGTGCAGTCGTAAATCCCCAACCCCATTGTACGCCGATTCGCGCCGCTTGTCCAGCGGATTTCGCGGTTTTGTTTGCTTCCAGCGAAGAAGTATGCTATAATGATAGCGAACTTTCGCGATAGAGGTGAGCGCATGGCACGAATCGGCATCATGACCTTCCTGCACAACGACAATTACGGGTCGATTCTTCAGGCGTGGGCGCTGCAAAACGCCGTCCGTTCCTTGGGGTACGACGCGGAGCATATCGACTATGTTCCCTCGCAGACGGAAAAGATGAAGAATCTGCTGTGCAGCGGCAATTCGCCCCGCCTGATTTTGGACGGCATGAAAAAGCGCAGCGCGGCGCGCGGGCTGAACGAGGGCTTTGATGAGTTCCGGCAGACGCAGATGATTTTGTCGCCCGTCTGCCGCGACCAGAGTGCGCTGGCGCATCAGGCGCTGTCATACGACGCGCTGATTTGCGGGTCAGACCAGATTTGGTCGCCGACGTGGCTCAATCCGGCGTATTTCCTGAATTTCACGAAGAAGCCGAAAGTCGCCTACGCGCCGTCGCTGGGCGTATCGACGATGACGGACAGCGCGAAAGGGCGCAAAATCGCCGCATTGATACGGGGGTTCGCCGCCATCTCCGTCCGGGAGGAAGAGGGCGCGGCGCTCCTGCAAGCGCTCATCGGCAAAAAGCCCGCCGTCATGCCCGACCCCGTGATGCTCCTGCCGCGCGAAAAGTGGCTGGAACTCATCGGCGGCGATATTCCGATGGGCAATGATATTCTGTGCTTCTTCCTGGCGGACAATCCCGCGTACTGGACGCAGGTGGAGCAGATTCGGCAGAAAACAGGTCTGGGCGTGCGCGTCATTCCGCGGACGGAATCAGCCCTCCAGTCCGCGTATCCACTGGCAAAGGGCGTGACCCCCGCGCAGTGGCTTCGGCTGATTGCGGGCGCGAGCATGGTGCTGACGGACAGCTTCCACGCCGCCGCGTTTTCCCTCCTGCTGCACACGCCCTGCACAATTCTCCGCCGCTACCGCGAGGACGACCCCGAAAGCCGCAACAGCCGCGTTGACCAGCTGCTGCGCACGCTGCAAGTCGCCGACCCGACGCATCCGGATTTTTCCGTGGTGGATGCGCAGCTTGCCATTCAGCGGCAGCGGGGGTTGGACTTCCTGCAATCCGCCATCAGTCAAGCAGTGTCGCAAGCGACGCCGGCAAAGGCGAGGTAAGCGACAGCCAATCCCTCGTCATCGGGTGATGGAGCGTCAAGGCGCTGGCGTGCAGCGCAAACCGCCCCGGCAATTGCGGAATTTCCGTGCCGTAGAGGAAATCCCCGACGACCGGGCAGCCGATAGACGCCATGTGTACGCGGATTTGGTGCGTGCGCCCGGTTTCAAGCGTCAGCTCCACCAGCGTGCGCGTTTTTCCGCGTTTCAGCACGCGATAGTGCGTCACCGACGGCTTGCCGGATGCGGTCACGATACGGCGGATGCTGGCGGCGTCCTCCTTGCCGATGGGCGCGTCAATCACGCCGCAGTCGTCATCCGGGCATCCCTCCACCACCGCCTGATACGTCCGGATGAACTCCGGCGTATGCAGAAGCGCCTGCAAACGGTGCTGAATATGCGCGTCCTTGGCGACAATCATCAGCCCGCTTGTGCCCTTATCCAGCCGATTCACCGGACGGTAGACGAAATCCGTCGGACAGCGCAAATGAGCGTACAGCGCGTTTTCCAGCGTGTCGTCCGGGTGCAGGGCGCTGGACTGGCTCGCCAGCGGGGCGGGTTTGTCAATCACGAACAGCCAGTCATCCTCGCAGGCGATATTCAGCGGCAGTTCATACGGCTTGACCGCGTACACCGGCGCGTTCTCCCGGAAGCGGATTGCCACCACCTGCCCGGCGCGCACAAACGCATCCACCGGGGTCACGACGCCGTCCACCGTGATGCCGCCGTTCCACTTGGCGGACTTCATTGCCGTGTAGCTCACGCCCATCACGCGGCGCAGCACATCGCGCAGGCGCATTCCGTCCAGCTCCGGCAAAACCATATATTCCAACAAAAGCACCTCTTTTCAGGAGATGAAACCAATGAATGACATTCTTGCAATCCTCTCCGGCGGCGATTATGTCTCCGGCGAAAAAATCAGTCAGGAACTGGGCATCAGCCGCGCCGCCGTGTGGAAGCGCATTGCCCAGCTGCGCGAAGAGGGCTGGCAGATTGAAGCCGCCGGCCGCCGCGGCTACCGTCTCATCCCCGGCGACAGCCTCGACCCCATTTTCTGGGTGAATCAGCTGACGACCAAGACGCTTGGACGTGCCATCAACCACTACGAGCACACCATCACATCCTCCAACACGCTGGTGAAGCAGATGGCGGTGCAGGGCGCGCCGAGCGGGAGCCTGTGCCTGTGCGAATGCCAGACAGCGGGCAAAGGGCGGCTGGGGCGCACATGGTCAGCCCCCGCGGGACAGGCGATCCTGATGAGCGTCCTCCTGCGGCCGAAGCTCCCGCCGAAAAACGCGCCGCTGATTACCCTCGCGACCGCGATGGCAATGGCGCACGCCGTCCGCGAAGTGACGGGCATTGACGCGCAGATTAAGTGGCCCAACGACCTCGTGTTCTCCGGCAAAAAGCTGTGCGGCATTTTGCTGGAAATCAGCGCTGACCTCGACCAGATTGAATACGTTGTCGTCGGCACGGGGCTGAACGTGCTGCGCGGGGCGTATCCGCCGGAGCTGTCTGACCGCGCCGCCGCCTTGGAGGAATTCGCCAATCCGCCCGTGCGCCGGGAGATTGTCGTGCACTACCTGAAGGCGCTGGAGGACAACATGACGCTGCTGGAGGAGCACGGCTTCCCCGGCATACAGGAAGCGTACCGCCGCCACTGCTGCACGCTGGGCAGCCGGGTGCACGTCATCGGCACAGAGATTGACTTCATCGGCACGGCGGAGGACATTGACGAGACGGGTGCGCTGCTGGTGCGCGACGAAAGCGGCGTATTGCAGCGCGTGCTGTCCGGCGACGTATCCGTGCGCGGGGTCATGGGCTATGTCTGAGCTGCGCGGCATCGGGCTGGATATCTGCGGCATCGACCGCATGGCACGGCAGCTTGACAACACGCATTTCCTCCAGCGCATCCTGACGAAAGAGGAAATCGCGTACCTGCGCAGCCGCGGCGCGTCGGCGGCGGACACGCTGGCGGGGCTGTACGCAGCG
>ENA-OYWC01000897-OYWC01000897.1-human-gut-metagenome-genome-assembly--contig:-NODE-897-length-10397-cov-6.108973_pt1 | contig 10397 bp, 5 predicted proteins | sample MGYA00244165_ERZ653387 | MGnify/ENA primary metagenome ERZ653387 (study PRJEB26926, sample SAMN06164974) | human gut metagenome | biome: ENVO:00009003; feature: ENVO:2100002; material: ENVO:00002003...
TTATCGTCGGCAGCGTCAGATGTGTATAAGAGACAGCTATATACATGAGTGCGCCATTCGCTATTGGAGTAAATACACGTTAAGGGATTACTTAAAAGCAGATCTATACAGCCATCGGGGAACTTTACCCAACAATTTTGCACAAACATTGCCTGATACTAAGCAAGCGCTAAAAGCTGTTTGTTCATTCAAAGATGAATACTTGCTTGATTTCATCAATGTGGAGGAACTGAATGAGCAGGAAGAAGACTTAGACGAAAAAATAGTAGAAAAGGCAATTGTTGCCAATGTGAAGAAGTTTATTATGACCTTCGGACAAGATTTCAGCTTTATAGGCAATCAATATCGCATAGAGGTTGCAGGAGAAGAAATGTTTATTGATTTGCTCTTTTTCAATCGGGAGCTTAACTCCTTAGTCGCAGTTGAGCTTAAATCCGGAAAATTCCGCACTTCTTATTTGGGGCAGTTGAATACTTATCTATCCGCTTTAGATACATATATCAGAAAACCGCACGAAAACCCTTCTATCGGAATAATTCTTTGCAAAGAAATGAACCAAACCTTTGTAGAGTTTGCCGTTCGTGATTATAACAAGCCGATGGGAGTTGCCACTTACCGTGCATCTAAAGATATGCCGGAACGACTTCGTAACGCTCTGCCAAACATTGAAGATTTGAAAAAGTTATTGTAATACAAACGCCGATAAAGCCCTTTTAAAGACTCTACCGGCGTAAGTTCACCTATTTAAAAAATCAGAATTCCAAGTCAGCCAACTGAGGATTATGGTCGGAAAGTAAAGCTTCCGGTACTTCAGCCGGTATTTCACAACTCTTCACCAGAACTTGCGGAGTGACAAAGATGAAATCAATCTTTTCACAATCCTCGGCCGGAATACGGGCAAAATCATGAAAAGTATAATCAACGCCGGTCACACGGGCAGCCGTCTTATAAGCATCCTTCATCACAAACTCGTTGGTAGTGATCGTTTCGTATGCATCGCTCGCATCGGTCACATTAAAGTCGCCCGTAACCACTGCGGGACGTTCGCCTACGATCTCTTTTATCTTACGGATAATGAGCAATGCGCTTTGACGGCGGGCCTCTTCACCCACATGGTCAAAATGAGTATTGACAGCCATGAATATCTTTCCGGTAGCCTTGTCCTTAAATTTTGCCCAAGTGGCGATACGGACACAAACCGCATCCCATCCCATCATTCCTACGCTATCGGGATTTTCGGCCAACCAGAAAGTATTGGAGTCCAACACCTCATATTTGTCCTTACGATAGAAAAGCGGCGCATATTCACCTGCTGTCTTCCCGTCATCACGTCCCACACCGATACCATCGTATTCGGGCAAGCCTGCGCGAAGATCCTGAAACTGGTTATGCAAGACTTCCTGCATACCGACAATATCCAGCTCATGGTCCTTAATAAACTGGCACACACGGTCTTTCCGATATTGCCAATTGTTCAAACTGTCCTGCGGATTGTCGTAACGGATATTGAAAGTAGCCCAACGAACGTCGGTCTTCTTCTCTTCCGCACAGCCGCCCAATAACAGGACGGCTGCCAATAAAAATAGAATTTGCTTCATTTTGTTTCTTTTTATGTTCCCTAGGATACAAAGATAGCAATTTCTAGCGGAAATTATTCGGAGTATGCCACTGACCTCTATCATTCATCGTATCGGTCACATCCCACCATACACGGCTACCCTGGTTCACATTGCCCGGTTTATTGGGGTTACGGGACTCGCTGTTAGGATAGTTGATGCGTTTGATAAGCTTGCCGGACGCCACTTCTCCATTGGAATTGTTTCCATTGACCGGAGCCAGCAGATAACGCGGATAGTCGGTACGGCGCACTTCCGCCCATCCTTCATTTCCATTCGGGAAAACGGCAATCCACTTCTGAGTAATAATCTGTTCCAACTGTTCTTCCTTGCTACCACCGGCAAATGCTTTTACGCCATCCAGATGACTGATGTATTCATTGGCCTTGTCCGCATCAATTTCATAATAATCCATAGATGCCTTGATACCTTTCAAATAAAGGGCTTCGGCTGTTTCATCCACCAATGACGGCCAGCGCAATGCCGCTTCCGCTTTCAGGAACAAGCTTTCAGCATAACCCATCCAGACAATTTCACGAGCCAGATTCCACCAATAATCCTTGTTCATGGCATCAGATGACAGAATACAGCGGTTGGCAGAATATCTGTTCAGATAAGAACCGCCTACATTGGTTTCTCCATTCATCACTCCGTTGAAATCTCTCTTCAGATTCTCTGTAGGAAGCGGACTGGTAGTCAACGAATCAAACGGAGTAGGACGGAACCATAAAACTTCACAACGAGGGTCGAGATAACAGTTCTCAGAATTCTCATTGAAAGTAACGGCATCGGCTGCCGCACCTTCTTTCAAAGCCTGATTCTTATAAGCCCGTTCCATTTCTTTCGACAATACAGCATTGCCGGTCCAACTGAACAACAACGCGTAGATATTTTCATTACCGCCGGCGATATACTGACGTTTCGGAGTCTGCTTCATATTGTCATCCTGACTTTGCATCAAACCGGCAGGGTCTGTCAAAGCCGCCTTTGCCTGAGTCTGGGCCAAAGCCGGGTCTACATTGGATACACGCAAAGCAAGGCGCAAACGCAGTGTATTGGCAAAACGACGCCATTTGTCCACATCACCCCCATAACATTTGTCATTGTCACCTAAATCATACTGACTGACAGCAGGAAGATTTTCCTGATGCAACTCTGTTATTGCCTGATCCAACAGCTGGAAAAGGATATTATAAACTTCCTTTTGAGGTGTATAGGTCACATTTTCTTCCGGTGGCATGGCTCCCTTCACATAGTAGGCTACAGGAATATCTCCGTAAGTGTCCGTCTGCATGGACAACAAGAAAGCATAATAAATACGGGTGATATAGAATGCCGTATGGTAATAATCCTTATTGCAGAAATAGAATGTCTTGACCAACTGGCTGTATTCCGAAGTGCTGCGGTCATCATAGAAATGCTTCCAGCGGCTGGCCGACCATCCATCCGTATAAGAATAGGTAGGCGCCTGATTCACAAAGCCGCTGACATTGTTTCCCCAATAACCGGCATAGATATCATGAGTCAGATTGGTTGTTGTCTGATAATCATTGTAAGGACCTTCGTAGGTGAAGTTGGCAAAAATACTTCCGATAGCACCTTCCATCCCTTTCAAACTTGCCATGGCATGTTCCGTCAAAGTATAATCAATATCTATACCGTCGGCCGATACATTCTCCACAGTCGGGTCGTAAATCGGTGCGTAAGGATTTGTATTCAATTCCTCAAAATCATGGCATCCGGCCAAAGCCAGCAACGAACATAAGGCTACGGATTTATATAATTTGATTTTCATAATCAGTTTTTCCTTTTAATTAATTAGAAACCTAAGTTGATAGAAATACCGAAAGTACGTGTAAACGGCAACGATGCATAGTCAATGGCTTGTGAGAACATCGTAGTGTCATAGCCACCTTCGGGGCTTGTACCCGGTGTGTGCTTCATCAGATAGCACAAGTTACGTGCAACAAATGAAACATTCAGCGAGTTGACAGGAGTCTTCTTCAGCATAGATGAAGGGAATGAATAGCCGATTGACAATTCTTTCAGTTTAATGAATGAAGCATCGTAGATGAAATCCTCAGCCTGCAATGCACCATAGTATTCTGAAGCGGACACCTGTTTTGTATTCACCTCGCCTGACTCTGTCACACCGGGGAATACCATCATATAGTTGTTTTCCTCACCACGGTTCAAGGTACGTTTAGCCAAACCGTTTCCGGTAGCCAGCATCTCGGAATAAGAGAAGATATCACCACCGAATTTCATATCAAACAGTGCGGACAGTGTAATCCCCTTATAAGTAAAGGTAGGAGATACAGACATGGTCAGCTTTGGCTGGATATTACCGATAGGTTTGTTCACATATTCGGACTCATTGGTCACAGTCATGGGCAACCCATTCTCATTTACGATAATATCACCGTTTTCATTGCGCTTATAAAGCGATGTAGCATAAATCTCGCCTAATTTGTGTCCGGCGCGTGTACCTACTTTTACAGGGAAGTTTCCGTCACCGTTAAAGAACATATAGTTCACATTTTCTTCCGGAGCCAGTTCTTTCACCTTCGATACGTTGTGAGCCATATTCACATTCAAGTCAAAAGCGAAATCCTTTGTTTCTACCAGAGTGGAATACAACATCAGTTCCACGCCTTGATTGGTTACCATACCTGCATTTACCCATTGTCCTCCACTCCAGGGAGCTGCTGCGGGTACTTTCATAATCTGGTTCTTTGTCTTGCTGTAATAATAAGTAAAATCAAATCCCAGGCGATTGTTCAAGAACTTCATATCCAGACCCGCTTCGTAAGAAGTCGCGATTTCAGGCTTCAACTGGTCGTTCATCTTCACATTGTCTTTGGTCGGGGTCAATACACCATTATCGAATTTGAAAGAGTAGGTATTGTATAACTGATAAGGGCTTGTATCCTTACCTACCTGTGCGGCAGACAGACGTGCCTTGACAAATGTCACCCAGCTTGGCAACGGTTTGTCGATAGAGCGCAAGAAGTCCGACACTACGAAACTGAGGTTGGCAGACGGATAGAAGAAAGAATTGTTACCTGACGGAAGAGTGGATGACCAGTCGTTACGAGCTGTCAAATCCAAAGACAGATATTCCTTCCACGCCATCTGTACAGAGCCGAACACCGAGTTCATGGCACGCTTGTAGCCATCCTCACTACCGGTTCTCAACAAATTGGCCGCATTCAGCATCCAGTTACCTTTGTCCACCATATTACCTACGCCCACGCCCAAAGTTTCCGAACGCTGGTACATAAAGTTACCACCGACATTGAAGCCCAGACGGAAGTTATCAGTCAACTGACGGTCACCCATCAAAATGACTTCAGCATTTGACTCGAAGAAGTTTTCTTCACTACGGTCCATTGAATCATTCGTAATCATGGAAGTATTGGCTTCTCCATTGATACCATCCCCCGCATTGGTGCTTTGCACTCTGGTACGGTAGTAGTCAAAAGCGTATTTGGCAGACAGATGCAGCCAATCTGTGAAATTGATTTTCATGCTATAATATCCGAAAGCACGCCAGCGTTCATCTGAATTCTGACGCTGATGCAATACATAATAAGGATTACGGATACTGGCAGTAGGTCCTGTCCAGTTCACATGCGCATGAGTTTCATCAGAATATTGTTTCAAGTCATCCAGACGGACGTTGTTAGGGATTCTCATCAACTGGGAAATAGCACCGTAATCTCCATACAGTGGACGGTTATCGGCTTTTGTACGTGAAAGAGAAATCTTTCCGTCCATAGACACCCATTTGTTCAATTCCGTTCCTGCATTCAGGTCGGCATTCACACGGCTCAAACTTTCAGTGGGGAATACACCGTCATTATCTGAGTATCCGAAAGAAGTACGGAAATGTGATTTCTCTGTACCGTTGCTGATAGATACGTTATGCGTATGCGAGAAACCGGTATCAAAATAATCTTTCAACTTATCCCCATAGTTAGAGTAAGCGTACGTTTCTCCGTTCCAAGCCTCTTTCATGCTTCCATCCAATACCGGGCCCCAGCTTCCGCTATCCGTTTTGTCATACACCGCAGTCTTGGCATCTTTTGTATCAATATGTCCTTGTCCGTAACGGCGTTGCATATCCAATGTCTCGCCGATAGCTGTCCAAGTGAAGTTACCACTATAACGGATTCCGAAACCATCTTTCTTACTGCCTTTCTTTGTCGTAATCAAGATAACGCCATTACCTGCACGTGAACCGTAAAGAGCAGCCGCATTCGGACCCTTCAAAACAGAAATACTCTCGATATCATCCGGATTAATGTCCATGGAAGCGCTACCACGGTCCACACCACCATAACGAGATGCGTCGGATGTAGTGTTGTCGCTGAAAGGAACGCCATCCACAATCCATAACGGCTGGTTGTTATCGGTAAGAGAAGAGTTACCACGAATGGTGATCTTCGTAGAGCCGCCCAGACCGGTAGCCGAGGTATTCATCTGAAGGCCTGCCACCTTGCCCTGCAAGGCACTGGTTACCGAGGGGTCACCTGTCTTGTTCAGTTCATCGCTCTTCAGTTCCTGAACCGCATAACCCAACATTTTCTTCTCACGTTTGATCCCCAAAGCGGTTACCACCACTTCGCCAATCTGCTGTGTATCTTCCTGCATGGTTACATTCAGTACATTCTTGCCATCGGGCTTCAATGTTTCCGAACGGTAACCAATGTATGAGAACACAATCTCGCCATTTCCGGGAACCGACAAAGAATAGTTACCTTCAAAGTCAGTAATCGTACCGGCTGTAGGGTTTCCTTTCACTTGTACGTTTACACCAATCAAGGCTTCGCCTGTCGCATCAACCACTGTTCCGGTCACTGTATGTTCCTGTCCTGTCTGTTGAGGTGTCTGAGGCTCTCCGGATGCTGAAAGATAGACAATGTTATCCTCTATCTTATACGTAATTCCTTTGCCTTGCAAAGCCGCATCAAGTACAGACTGTAATGAACCGTTCTTCACATCAATGGCATTCACCGGCATTTCAGCCAGCTTGTCATCATAGAAAAACTGATAGTTAGACTGTGATTTAATGTTCTTGATCACTGCTCCAAGCGTTGTCTTGGGAGTTGAAAGAACGATTTGCGCGCGGGTCCATTGTATGGGTGCAGCCACAAACAAAAGAATCAAAAGCGCCCTGAGTAATTTGGGCTTTCTCATTAATTGATTGCCTTTCATAATTTATTAAATTAGTTAACACTGACTTATTTTTCTCCAGTGAAGGGGTTCTCATGCCCCTTTCGAGAATAAAAACAGGCAGCTAAAAGAAAACACTTACTCAATCTTGTTCTTTTTTCTAAATTTTCCAGAAAAAAGCAGAGGAAAGGCAAAAGTAGTAATATCATCGGACTTTGACGTATAGAAGAAATACTTAAAAAGAAAAAGGGGATGTACTCTTGCAATGCTGCCAAAAGAGAACATCCCCCTCCAACCTCTCTTTACAAGAGAGAAGTGCATGGTGAAACTTTTATTTTACTTTTTCGTCTTTTGAAAATGAATAAGGCAAATCACTTTCTTGTGTTCCACGTTGCATATTCGGACGGTCGGTCATCTTGAAATCGATAACACCACCTTGTAACAATTCATTGTGTTTCAAATAATTCTTGGTATAAACAGTACCGTTTACACGCATTTCATCTACATATCGGTTGGTATCGCTATTATCCGGTGCGGTTATTACCAAGTTCTTTCCGTTTTCAAAATGCAGTGTCGCTTTCTTGAACAACGGAGCACCCAGAATATATTCATCTGTACCGGGACATACCGGATAGAATCCTAATGCAGAGAATACATACCATGCCGAAGTCTGTCCATTATCCTCGTCACCGCAATATCCGTCAGGTCCGGCTGTATACATACGGTTCATCACCTCACGCAACCAATATTGGGCTTTCCAAGGCTGACCCGCATAATCATACATATAAATCATGTGCTGAATGGGCTGGTTTCCATGTGCATAGTTACCCATATTCATAACTGTCATTTCACGGATTTCATGAATCACCTGTCCATAATAGCTATCATCAAAGATAGGGGGAACCGAAAAGACAGAATCAAGCATGGTAACGAACATTTCCTTACCTCCCATCAAATCAATCAATCCCTGAGGGTCATGGAATACAGACCAGGAATAATGCCAGCTGTTTCCTTCCGTAAAGTCACCTCCCCATTTCAACGGCGAGAATTCAGGAGCGAACTTGCCGTCCTTCTGCTTGCCACGCATCAATTTACTTTCCGAATCAAACAGGTTCTTATAGTTCATGGCACGTTTGGCAAAAAGTGCGATTTCCTTCTTCGGACGCTTCAACTCTTTCGCCAGCTGATAAATACACCAGTCATCGTATGCATATTCCAATGTACGGGCTGCATTCTCATGAATCTTCACATCACAAGGCACATAGCCCAGCTTGTTATAATATTCATATCCCAGACGTCCGGTAGAAGAAACTTCAGGATGTACAGCTTCCGTTCCATGAATCAGTCCTTTGTATAATGTTTCCACATCTTCCACACGTACTCCTTTCAGATAAGCATCGACCAAGATAGAAGCTGAATTATTGCCGACCATGCAACCACGATGACCGGGGCTGGCCCATTCGGGGAAGAAACCGCTTTCCTTATAAGTATTAACCAAACCTTCCTGTATCTCCTTATTTACCGAAGGATACATCAGGTTCAAGAAAGGGAACAAGCAACGGAATGTATCCCAGAAACCTGTATCCGTATACATATATCCCGGCAGCGTTTCGCCATTGTAAGGACTGTAATGAACAGGTTGTCCGTTGGCATCCAGTTCATAGAATTTACGCGGAAACAACAAGGAACGGTACAAGCAGGAATAGAAAGTGCGGTATTGATCCAATGTTCCACCTTCCACCTCTACTTTACCTAAGGCCTCATTCCAAGCCTCTTTACCTTTCTGTACCAATACTTCAAAACTGTCACCACCCAATTCCTTCAGGTTCCGAATTGCTTGTTCAGGACTGATGAATGAAGAGGCCACACGGGCATGAACTACTTCACCTTTCTTTGTCTTGAAACCGATAACGGCTCCGGTATGGAAATCAGTCTGCTCCAGTTTACCTTCTTTCAAGGTTACAGGAACACTGCCATCCGGTTTTTCAGGCTGTACATCATTAGAGAACGTAGCCTCATAAGTAAACGGCTTATCAAACTCAATAACGAAATAATTCTTGAAGTTGGCAGGAACACCACCACTGTTACGGGTAGTATAGCCCACGATTTTGTTTTCTCCGGGAATCACCTTGACAGACGAACCACGATCAAAAGCATCCACCACTACATATGAATCATTCTCAGGAAAAGTGAAACGGAACATTACGGCACGCTCTGTAGGAACCATTTCGGTTACGACATCATGTTCTGCCAAATAAACCTTATAATAATAAGGTTTTGCAATTTCAGCTTTATGAGAGAACCAGCTTGCACGCTTGTCCTCTTCAAATTCCGGTTTTCCTGTTACGGGCATGATGGAAAATTGACCATAGTCATTAATCCACGGACTGGGCTGATGGGTTTGTTTGAAACCACGGATTTTATTAGCCATATAAACATACTGCCATCCGTCCCCCATCTTTCCTGTCTGGGGAGTCCAGAAATTCATACCCCACGGGCGGGATATGGCAGGATAAGTATTTCCTGTAGAGAGTTCAAAGGAAGACTGTGTACCTACCAACGGACTCACATAGTCTGCATAATCCTTTGCCTGTACAAACAGCGTGACACACAGCGCTACAACTGATAGAAATAGTTTTTTCATGATATTGCTATTTGGGTTAAGTTATACTTTTAATTCTTCACCTGTTTTCCCCATTCCGTCGGTACGGGACTCATGGTAATCTCCATCGTTCCTCCACGTACCAGATCATCATGGGTAAAGAAAGGAACATCCAGCGGTTTTCCGTTCAACAAAACCGACTCAATATACTTATTGGTCTTCGAATTATTGTGGGTACGGATAACGAAAGTCTTGCGGTCGGGTAAATTAATCGTCACCTCCTCAAACAACGGACGTCCGATAGAATAAACCGGCTTACCGGGACATACCTGATAGAAGCCCATGGAATTCAAAATATACCAGGCAGACATCTGACCGCAATCTTCATTACCCGACAAGCCGTCAGGAGCATTGAAATACTGGTTATACAGCACACTGTCAACCAATTCCTGAGTACGCCATGGACGGTTTACATAGTTATACATATGAGTAATGTGATGACTAGGCTCATTGCCATGCGCATACTGGCCTATCAGTCCTGTGATATCAGCAGAGGTAGCCTCCCCTTCCAACTGGGAAGAAACCGTAAACAAGGAGTCCAGCTTTCCTACGAAAGCATCCTCCCCACCCATCAAATTCACCAGTCCCGGGATATCATGCGGAACAAACCAAGTCCATTGCCATGCAGTACCCTCGCAATAATCATCATTACGGTGATTGGAAGAACGGGGATTGAACGGAGTACGCCATTCACCTTTACTATCCAATCCACGCATGAAACGGGTGGCAGGATCAAAATAAAATTCGTAAGCATCTGCAAAACGGGCATACTTCTCCTTGGTTTCAGTATCTCCCAAGCTGTCTGCCAGCACGGAGATACACCAGTCATCATACGCATACTCCAATGCTTTCGCCACCGATTCATTCTCACGGTCACATGGAATATAGCCACTGTCTCTTATACACATCTCCGAGCCCACGAGACACTGAGCGATCTCGTA
>ENA-OYWC01000902-OYWC01000902.1-human-gut-metagenome-genome-assembly--contig:-NODE-902-length-10357-cov-5.992137_pt1 | contig 10357 bp, 6 predicted proteins | sample MGYA00244165_ERZ653387 | MGnify/ENA primary metagenome ERZ653387 (study PRJEB26926, sample SAMN06164974) | human gut metagenome | biome: ENVO:00009003; feature: ENVO:2100002; material: ENVO:00002003...
CGCTCAGTGTCTCGTGGGCTCGGAGATGTGTATAAGAGACAGATCATATATTTTTTGAGGAACTTCCACCTTGTCAAAATGCTTGCACTGAATATGCTTGTTTTGATACATCCATTTAAAGAGGCGAAACTTAGACAATGATTTATGTTTCAAAGAAAGTGTTTGGGGGATAATATTGGAAGAAGTACCCATGGAAGAGGAAGGATCGTTTTGCAAAGCATGTAACACATTGACATACTTTTTTAATAATGAATAGTAAGTTTCAAACGGATCTTCATGATCCACCACATTCAAATCGAATACGGCATTGGAACTGAAACAGACTCCTATTACATTATCTAATGAAACACCTAACTTTCTTGATATCAAAGCAGCTTCCTCTAATGTAAAAGGGACCTCACCACGCAACCTCCGATAAATAGCCTCTTTACCGATATACAAAGTATCTATTAACAGATTGGCCAGATTTTCTTTAAGTGGCAGTTTTTCTTTTACAGCTTCAATCAAGCTCGTGTTTAGTTCATTTTGCATCATTATAGTTCTTATATGAGTGAGTTATTTGTAATAATAACAAATATCAAAGGAGAGTTGTTTCAAAATGCGTAACTAAACGGACAGACCGCTACTTGTAATCAGTAAATATTCAAAATAAAAAGAGGCGTAATACTGAATATGAAATACAGCCTACACCTCTTCGATTGAAGAAGAAAAAATCAATCAACCATAACTCCCCAATCAATCTTCGGGCACATAAATAATTTCCCCATTATCCAATTCGTATGCAATCCCCACCTTTCTACCCTTCTTTCCGCTTTTGGCATCCTGATCCTCAGAAGGTGTATAGCGGTTTATCTTCTGCCCTTCCTTGGTTATAATTTCCATGTTTTCCTTACCCGGATTCTTCACCATCGTAAAATCCTCCTGACTAAACATTTCAGTCATATTATAACGGGTAACCAAGGCTACCATTAACGCTACCGCAAACACCATCGCCACATCAAACAGATTGCTGACCACGCTCATCGGGTCACTATCCTCCTCTTTTCTTAATAAATTACGTTTCATCTCAAGCTGTACGTTTTTCAGTGAGCAATTCAGAAAGGAATTCCAGATTAGTCATATCCTGTAAATACCAGCGTTGCTTCACCTGCTGGGTTATGAAACCGATAGCACTAGAAAACAGACCAACTACAGTCGTAGCAAAAGCGACCTGCATATTATACGCCATAGAAGCGATATCACCAGTAGAAAGTCCCACCAAAGCAGGTCCCATTGGAATCAATGTACCCATCAATCCAAGCATCGGTCCCATCTTGGTCAATGTTTTTGAAATAGCCAAATCCTTATCAGCAGTAATTTCAAAATCAGCCAACAGGCGCTGCACATGTGCCGGACGGTCTTTTGACTCCAACACCCGACGGATATACGCAATGACCAACGAGTTCGACTTCACAGGAAGTTTGCCTTCCAATTCGGGCAAAGTATCTATAGTCAGTGTATCAAGCTGTTGACGCAACAACGCATCCGTACGCCGAATAGCCAGATACTGCCCGAAAAAACTGCCTATCAATAATAGCGAACGGATGAAAAGAACAATAAGCAATACAACAACAGGAACTAAAAGTCCGTTCGAAATCCAAAACAGAATGTCTGATATAAGATTCATAATGTCAGTAAGTTTTAAATGTTTGTTTTTATTCGTCTATATTTATATATAACCAATCCAATGAGTCCTCCACCTGCCAGCATAATTATCAAGCCGGTCAATGCCCCCCAATCCACCTCGCTTACACCTGTTACGGCGGTACGACCATTTACAGTAGCAATAATTCCCAATATGGCGGTCAATGCATTAGTGAGGAACAATAGCTCCAACCGTAATTCCTTTTCCGGCAAAAGATAACGAAGAAACAATGTGCCTGCAGAAATCAATATCAATACACCTGCCGCCATACTCCATGCGACAAGAGAAAAGGAAACACCCGGAAAAGAGAAGATAAGATATACCAATCCGCTAAACAAGACAGGAAATATCAAAATCCCCGGGAACCAACGTAAAGCACGGTAAGCCCAAAGAGTACGTTTCTTAACAGGCCCTGTAGTAAGCACATGAACAGCCAACATACAAAAAGCCATCTGTAAGGCAACTTCCACTGTAAGCACCACCGAAGTGTCAAGCATCAATTGGACATTTGCCAACCAATCAGCAATCTGTGTCTTAGACTGCTGAATAGCATATGGCCACATCAGTCCCACAAAGAGGGTGGCTACAACAGCTATTGCTGCAACCGATCCTCGTTTACGAAATGTCTGTTTCATCATAAAATTGAAACAGACCAATATCATAAGAACAACTACAATTGTTTCCATAGCCTGTTATTCCTGCATTTTTTTACGGCGACAACGCACCAATACAATTAAAACAAGAACAGCAGCCACCACTACAACACAAACAACAGTATTGCTTACCGTATTCGTCTGTTGTTCCGTACCGACTGTATTCATCTCTTCTTTTTTCATCACCATACCCTTTTGCTCTTTTGAAGCAGCAACTTCACGTATCTGACTGATGTTTTCCTTATACCGGGATGCAGTCTGTTCATCCGTTTTAGAAGCTATGAACTGACGTAATTTTGCATTATCACAAACAAAACCTGAACAAGACGGTTTATATTTATTCACCAAATCGGTATGTAGTTTGGCAATATCCGCTATCTGTTGCTCGCTAGCCTGCCACATTCCTTTACGGATAGTTTCCATCATTACCGCAGTCATTTCTTCCAAAGCGGCAGGGTTCTGCTTTTCAAAATAATCCTGCACTCCCAAGTTAAATTTATCCTTTACATACACATCATATATCTCATTCCACATTTCCTTATCAACAGCCTGAGGTTTCATGACATTCCAGCCATACGTATTTTGCACAATCTCAGCAAAAGTATTAGCTGCGCCGGCCTCCCCTTTCATTTTTTCCTTAATATAAGCAGGATTGAATATTGTGGTACGGCTCTCTATACCAATAGCTTCTTTCACCTCTTGCATACGGGCATTGTTACGGTTACGATAGTCGCTCAGATACGCATCAGGATCTTTACCGGTCACATTACGGACAGCAAGATTCATACCTCCCATAAATTCATACACATGATCCAGACTTAATGCACCCCATGTATTGCTTTGACGTGGCTGAATAACCGCATCCGTACGTGTCAAAGCAGCTTCCAAAGCAAATTGGCGAACAGTTTCCCAATTCTTTTCACTACCATAAAAAGCACCCATATTATTCAAATAAACATCGGCGATTTCCTCTTCACTTTCCCAACGGTCACCAGATTGCACCATACTTTGTATACCCGTACCATAATTGCCATTCACTCCTCCAAACACACGAAAAGTAGACATTTCGCGGGCTTCTTTCGGAGTCAGACCTTTTTCTATCAATACACGTTCAGCTTCCACAACACCTGCCGCCACTTGATTTTCAAATTGATCCTCTTTAGCATTGGCAGCCATCTCTACGGCACGGTTGATAAGGAACAGGCGTGAAGCGGCAATATCTCTCAACTGCCCGCTAGTTTGCACCACAACATCAATACGAGGACGCCCCAATTCTGCCGAAGGGATCAAACGAAGATCCGTCACGCGTCCGAACGTATCACGAATAGGCTCTACACCTAACATATACAATACCTGTGCAATAGTAGCGCCACCGGTTTCTATAAATTCTCCACTCCATAATGTATAGCTTACTTTACGGGGAATAGAGTCATTATGACGACGACGATACATTTCGATAGTATTGTCAGCCAATTGTTTCCCTTTCTCCCATGCAGATTCCGACGGAGTTTCTTCAGCATTGATAGCAAAAAGATTTCGTCCCGTAGGTAAAGTATTAGGATTGGCGATAGGATCGCCACCCGGTGAAGGTTGTGTATATCCTCCATTCAACGCATTAACCATAGAGGTCAATTCTCTTTCCGGACTTTCCAAAAGAGCACTCTTATAATTACCCACATTCTTCAAAGTGCGTTCTACTTCCATGACAGCCAAAGCAAAATTTATCTCCTCTTTAGAGTATTCTTTTTTCTTGGACATCATAACTTTCATCATCGCTTCCATGCCTCCGAATTTATCACTATCCGCTTTTTCACGTTTTCCTCGAGAAGTTGTTTTCATTGTAACCGTATCTTTGGCCAGTGTATTCATACCTACAGCACGGCTCTTGTACATTCCTGTTTCCATTTTCTTTAAAGCTTCAGGGCTTGCACCCATTTTTTTTGCAAGTTCCATAGCTTTCTCAGGATTCATACCTTTCGCTATTTCCTTCATTTTCTCTTTCATAGACCCGGATATGCTATTCCTTTTCGAACATCCGCTTTGGTCAGCCTGCATTATTCCACTGCTCATATCAGCATGTGTTTTAGCCTCAGCCGGAGCTTCTTCAGCTAATGCCATCATCATGGCCATCATGCCTTGAGAAGTATTACGGGATTTATTGATTTCATGTGCTTTAGCAAGTTCATCGGAAGTAATGCCAGTAATACGGCAAATCAATTCATCAGAAGCCAACGATGGATCAGCCAACAGACGAGTGACCAAATCACGTGCAGGTTCTAAATAACGCTGAGTAAAAAGAGTGCGATGTTTCTCTATCTGTCCGTCCGCACGATTACGTAGTTTATCTAATGCCAACAGACTATAGGCTATCGGCTCGGTAGCCATAGCATACACACTGGAAGTAATACGAATGGGTTCATAAGGAATCCCCATCGTATACAGCTGACCTGTAATCTTCTCATTTGCCAGTTCCTCTGCAAAATTTTCTATACGCTGAATATCTTCCTCGGCATAAGGAACAGTAAGAAGACTATCCAATTCCAATTCACGATGGATGCCCAGTTTCACCGTGAGTTTCTTTACCGCCAATGAAGCACGGTTCAAAGCGTCTTTATTTCCGGTAGACAGTACAGCCTGCCCATCGGCCGGAAGTAAATTATTGTATGTTTTGACAGCCTCAGTCAGTTCACGATAAATGGTGCGGACACTACTTTCCATAAAAGGTGGAGTAAGATAAGATTGCAATCCCGCATACGAACGACGCTTAGCAATCATCCCTTCACCTACATTGCCGATGGAATAAATATAAAAATGAGGTAATGCACCTACCAGACGGTCGGACCAGTCATTGCTGCACAAAGCAACTTGTTTGCGCGGAGTGAACTCTAAACTGCCATGAGTACCGAAATGAATCAACGCATCAGCTTTAAATCCGAATTGTGTCCACAGATAAGAAGCAATATAAGTATGTGGAGGAGCTGCATTGGTTCCATGTACTACTTTAAATGCATTATCCCCACTACCGGCCGCATTCTGTGGCAAGAGCACCACATTTCCAAATTGCAAACGAGCTACTCCTAAACGGCCGTCGGAAGTAGTCATATATGCTCCGGGAAATTCACCATTGGCAGCTATTACTTCGGCATACATTTCAGGACGAATGGATTTCTTTATCCAACCCTCATATTGTTCTTTTGTTATGAGTTCGGGCTTGCCGGTTTCCATAAACCGATCAAAAGCTCCTTCGGCATACGGACCAAATACGGCTCCTTGAGATTGTATCATCTGTTCCAATTCTTTCGGAGAGGTAGGCAAACCGTCCACCTTGTAGCCCTCGCGTTTCATACGCTGCAACAAGTTATAAAGTGAAGGAACCACTTCCATACCACCCGCAGTCAGTGCATTCTGACCAGGACCTTTATAATAATAAATAGCAACGCGTTTCTCACTATTGGGTTTACGCTGCAGAGCAATATAGTTATTAACTGTTTCTACAAAAGTTTCCAAGCGTTCTGGAATAGCATAAGCGTGTTGCAAACCCTCCTCATCCTTATAATGTCCAAAAAGAGCGAAAGGACGGATAGCTCCATCTATCTCGGGAGTAACAATACTTTGTGACATAAAGCCGCCATTCATCCCCATCTTGTCCCTCTCCCACTCCTCTACCAAGCGATTTACATTCAATGGAGAGAAAAGCGGTATATTCTGTTTCGCCAGATAATCTACAATAGGTTCACCCATACGTCCATGCGCCATATTGATAATAGCAGACGGACGGACAGAATCAATTCCATGGTTCTGAATAAAAGAACGCATGGAACGTATAGGATAAACCATATTGCCAGTTTCCTCCAATTTAGCAATAAGCCCGGAAGGTTCACCCATCGGACCGGTCACAATAATACGCGGAGCATTCTCTTTCCACAAGCCGTTATGTTGCAGAAAAGTATTGTATCCGGCTACCGTATTGAAACCCAACTCTTCGTCTTCGGGACTCTTTGGGTTCATGTGATAAAGCACATCATCGGCACGTTTCACTACGGCTTCCGGTTCAGACACAGAGAATCGTTTTTTATCAATATACACACGTACATAGTTCAGCATACTGCGATAGTTACGACGTCCTCCATTAGACAGATAATGTTTCAATATATCCGCTTGGATGGAATCCAATGAAATAATCTTGTTTGCAGGATTGGTAGCGGCAGTAGTCAATACCGGCAGACCACCATCGGCTGCCTTTTGTATTTGCGCACGTTGCTCTTCAGTAATCCTTAATCCCATGGCATTGATAAATACCATATCATAACCGGCCAATCGGTTCAGATCATCTGTGCTCAGTTCACTGATTTTAATAAATGAGTTGTCATTAGCTTTAGATATCTGCCCTAAACTGATTACCTGATAGTTGATGAAAGCCACTTTAGTTGCACTGAACCAAAGATTCCATACACCAAACAAAAGCAGCAAGATGACTGCTATCCCTCCTCCAATCAGTAATTGTTTCTTCTTCATATCTTTATTTAAATCACGTAGTTTATTTAGTATTAGCAGCCAAATTTCATTTGAACAATTGTTCTATATCCAATGACAAACCGGCTGAAAAAGTTGTTCCTTTAGTAGCAGGCGAATTATTATAATAACGGGAAGGAACATAATTAAACAAGTTGTCCACCGCCAAAGTCATATCAACACCTTTCCATACTTTTTGAGACAACGTAAGCTTCCACATTGTATACGCCGGATAGGTCACCTTCTCAGTTTCTTCATAAGAAGTGTTCGAAGTATATTCCTCCGTATTCACCTTGGACAGAAAGCGTCCGTTCAAAGCAACATTAAACGCATAGTTCTTCCAATGCTTGTCATACTCAAGACGGACAGTAGCCGTATGCGGGCGAGTACTTGAAATGACAGGTTGCCCTTTCTTGATATTCTCATGTGTATAAGCATAAGATAAACGTGCCGACAGTCCACAAGGATATTTGGCAGAAGCATTTGCCTCGGCACCAGATATCTTGATATTTGATATATTGGTATATACCTGTCCTTTCAACGCCTCACTCCATGCCGTAGTGATACGATTATCAACTATATTATAGAAACCTGTCACCGTCAAATTATAACGACCTTTAATATATTCTGCCGAAAGAGAAAAATTATGGCTGGTTTCAGGCTTCAAGTCAGGATTACCATAAATCATAAAAATACTTGCCATATCAAAATTCATATACATTTCTTTCAAAGTAGGAGCTCGGAAACCACCGGCATAGGAACCTCTCAATGAACAGTTTCCTATTTTATACATCAGTCCTAATTTGGGAGAGAAATGATTAATATCGGAATCTGAATAATAATCAAAACGTAATCCTGTGATGACATTGAAATATTTCGTCGGGTTCCAGTCAAACTGTGCAAAGCCGTCCACTGTATACTGATGTTTACTTCCATTATTGGCAAACTGATAGGACATTAAATAATCACGCATATAATCACCACCCAAGGTGAGAATATGCTTACCGACAAAAGTATGATTATAAAAAGTACGAACCGAATGTTGTACATTACTATAATCACGTACATCATTAGCGTCTTGCGGCAAGTAGTCGCTCTTATCATACTGGTCGAAAGAATAAGCTATTTCCAGATCCTTATCTTTATCCAATACATAATTTCCTTTCACCCCACCACTGAAGTCGCGATAACGGTCTTTACTAGTCTGTGACTTCTCACGTTCACGAAAAAAATATCCGGCACGTGCCGTCAGTTTCAGATGGTCATTAGCAGTATAGACCAAACGTTCTTTGAAATTCCAAGTTTTATCACCATACACCTTTTTAAATGCCCAATCCTCCGTTTCCTCATTTGTTTTTCCATCTGCCAAATCTTTTTCATCTACTTGGGTATGCTGTACATTAGTCACACTATTGAATTTTCCAACATTGAAACCTATTGTTCCTCCATAACGCTGCTCATTATAAGCCCCGTAACGTCCATTGAGATTCACAGTCCAAGGCTCCGCAGACACTTTACTTATGATGTTTACCACTCCTCCTACCGCATTCGAACCATAGAGTGAAGAAGCCGCACCTTTTACAATTTCAATACGCTCCACATTGCTCATATTCAATCGGTTGTAGTCTATATTATCCAAAGTCTCACCTGCCAGACGCTCACCATCAACCAGAAAAAGTACAGCATTTCCACCAAATCCTTGCATATTGAGAGAAACTTGCTGGTCCATGGAATAAGAGAATTCAATTCCCGGCAGTTCTGCCTGAAGTAAATCTCCAATATGGGTAGCATCTACTTTTTTTATTTCATCGGCAGTAATGACACGAGTTACAATGGGAACATCTTTCAGGAGTTTCGGAGTACGGGTTCCTGTTACAACTATAGTTTCCATATTTACAGCATCTTCTTTCAGTATAAAATCAACTTTACCTGTTTTACTGACAGACACTTTATGAGTCTGCGAGATATACCCCATGTATGAAACCTGTAGAGTATATTCTCTATTATCGGGTAATTTCAACATGTATTTTCCCTGTGTATCCGTAGTGGTTCCCAAAGTTACTTTTTCTTTTACGGAAACTGTTGCTCCCGTCAGAGGTTCTTTATTTTCATCAAATACAGTTCCCGAAATAATTCGTTGTGCTGATACTGATACCGCCATCAGCCAACACAGTATCAAGCACACGTTTCTGAGTAGTCTATGCATATCGTATGTCGGTTTACAATTCAAACGGATAAATATAATCAATAGTCATGAAGCCTTTTACACCACTAGCATTCATATAATTTGTGAGACGAACAGCCGCATAAGTTCCATCTTTCAGCTTTACCATATAAACCTTGTTTGAAAGAGTATAGGTAGGTGGCATATTACTTTTATCAACATTCAACCATTTGGATAGTTCTTCATTATAATAGGATTCCATATAAACAATATTGCCATCCATCATACCTGACATATCAATGGCTACCTTAGCGGTAGTCCAAACATCATCCACATAGACTCCTTCGGGCATCGCACTCGCATTCTGTAAAGCGGAAAAACCTGTGAAACCGGTTTCCAATACTGCTCCAGCATTGGTTTTAACGTCATAACGATGGACAGCAATATCCCATTCCTCCGGTTCTTTCTGTTCAGAATCCGTCACATTTACAGAATCTACTTTTTGTGTATGGAAATCGATAAAAGTCCAACGTCTATAATCAGTAGCATCAATATAAATAGTACCCGAATGGGTAGAAGGGTCTGTTCTTATGAAACCGAATTCATTACTATCCGAAGCAGCAGGACTATCATATATTCCTTCCAAAATACCATCACATGCCGAGAATGGCAAAAGCATCATTCCCAGTATGGTTATAATAGAGAGATATCTTTTCATGCTATTTAGTGCCTACAAAAGTCGCAGTAATAGCCATAGGCATGGCTCCCGGCTTTAGTGTAAAGATCAGATCAGCCTTTTCATCCTTAATCGTTCCTTGTAAACTTCCTGTATATTTTACAGAACCAACAGTTACATCAACAGCACTTTCCGGCAAAATATAAGTGACATTATCGGAGGTATGCACTTTAATTCCAGGTATAGCAATATCCGGCAATGACATCATTCCTTCACCAGCACCGCCAACTAGAAGAACTTGAACAGTTCCCCCTTCTTCCGCAGTAATTTTCACCTGACTGTCAGACGTTCCTTGATCATTTCCTGATACTGAGAGTGATAATGTTCCATTGTAAATACCAGCAACCTCCTGAGCCGGAATCACGGTATCTTCCTTTTTATCATCATTGTCACTACATGCTACTGCACACAATGCAATAGCCATCATCGCTAAAAAGTTTTTCAATTTCATAATACTTTAGTTTTATTGATTAATAGTTATTATTTTATGTTTTCAAATTTGTTGCAAAGTTACCCTTGCCACCAAGAGTACACAATACCTAAAAATTGGGGTTTTATTACTGATAATCATATACCTGTCTCTTATACACATCTCCGAGCCCACGAGA
>ENA-OYWC01000906-OYWC01000906.1-human-gut-metagenome-genome-assembly--contig:-NODE-906-length-10326-cov-5.168922_pt1 | contig 10326 bp, 7 predicted proteins | sample MGYA00244165_ERZ653387 | MGnify/ENA primary metagenome ERZ653387 (study PRJEB26926, sample SAMN06164974) | human gut metagenome | biome: ENVO:00009003; feature: ENVO:2100002; material: ENVO:00002003...
GAGCCTTATCGTCGGCAGCGTCAGATGTGTATAAGAGACAGACTGATAACAAAGCAGATATTGAGAATTTGTGTTTGGGATGAATAGTTATAATAAAAAGCAACTATTTGAATTATAGTTTAAGAAAGAGAGGAACGTACATGAGCAATAAAACTAGCGCAGTTGTTAAGACAAACCCAAGAAAGGCTGTCATGATCGGATGTGGATTCGTTGGTTCGGCATCAGTTTTTGCACTTATGCAGAGCGGTCTTTTTTCTGAGATAGTTCTCATTGACGCTGATAAGGACAAGGCTGAGGGAGAGGCGATGGATATAAGCCACGGTATTCCTTTTGCCAGACCTATGAAGATATATGCAGGTGGTTATGATGATGTGGCAGATGCTGCTATCATTGTTGTTTCTGCAGGTGCAGGCCAAAAGCCTGGCGAGACAAGACTTGATCTGGTAAATAAAAATGTTGCAATCTTCAAGAGCATCATTCCGGAGATTGCAAAGAGAAATTTCGGTGGAATCTTACTTATCGTTGCAAACCCTGTAGATATTTTAACACAGGTGGCACAGAAGCTTTCAGGACTTCCTGAGGAGCGTGTCATCGGTTCAGGTACCGTGCTTGACAGTGCAAGACTTAAGTACGCGCTTGGAGAGCACCTTGAGGTGGACAGCCGAAGCGTACATGCATTTATAGTAGGTGAGCATGGAGACAGTGAGGTGGTTGCATGGTCATCAGCCAATGTTTCCGGAGTGGAGCTTCACAAGATGTGCGAGATGAGAGGTCACTACAAGCACAAGGAGAATACAGAGGAAATCGCTGCAAACGTAAAGAACAGTGCTTACGAGATAATTAACAGAAAGCATGCGACATATTATGGTATCGCTATGTCGGTCAGACGTATCTGCGAGGTAATCATGCGTGATGAGAAGTCTATTCTTCCTGTTTCACACATGATGCACGGACAGTACGGCATCGACGGTGTGGTTCTCTCAATGCCTGCAATCGTTGGAGCAAACGGAGTGGAGAGCGATATCCCAATCGAGTTAAACGGTGAGGAAGCTTTAAAGCTCAAGGAGTCTGCTGATGCACTTAAGAGCATACTTGACGGGCTTGAGCTGTAAATATCAGGCTCTTAATATTAATTTTGTAATATTAAACTTATATAAAATACTATAAATTCAGTATGGTTTGGGGTATAATGATAACTGTCGGGCTGCATATATTATGTGCTCGGCGGTTATTTGATTTTATGGCAGATAACTATTTAGAATTACCGGGAAAAAGGAGTATATATAATGAGCGAAAGAAAACAAATCCATCAGGAGTTTCTGACAGGCGAAAGAGCCCTGTTTGCAAGTAACGACCTGGATATATATGATACAATTTTTGATGACGGAGAGTCACCTCTTAAGGAGAGCCATGGCATTAGCCTGACAGGCTGTTTTTTTAGATGGAAATATCCGCTGTGGTATTGCAGTGACATAGCTGTAAAGGACTGTACATGGTTTGACATGGCGCGTGCGGGTGTCTGGTATACTGACAATATCTCTGTCACTGATTCAATAGTTGAGGCACCTAAGAACTTCAGGCGCTGCAATAACCTAAAGCTTAAAAATGTGACATTTCCAAATGCCCAGGAGACCCTCTGGAGCTGTGATCATGTCGATATCGAGAATGTCTCGGCAAAGGGAGATTATTTTGGTATGAATACAAATAATCTTATCATGAAGAATTTCCAGCTGGTCGGCAACTATTCGTTTGACGGCTCAAGAAATGTAGAGGTGCACGATTCAAAACTTATCTCAAAGGATGCCTTCTGGAATACGGAAAATGTCACAGTCTACGATTCATTTATTACAGGTGAATACCTTGGCTGGAATGCAAAGAATCTGACACTTATAAACTGCACAATCGAGAGCCTGCAGGGGCTTTGCTACATCGACAACCTCGTTATGAAAAACTGTAAGCTCATAAACACTACATTGGCATTTGAGTATTCTTCGGTAGATGCAGAGATTTGCAGTAAGGTGGACAGTGTTTTAAATCCGACAAGCGGAGTGATAAGGGCAAAGGAGATTGGCACACTGACTATCGAAAAGGACAGAGTTGACCCATCAAAGACTAAGATAATATGTGAGGGAAAATAATCTATGTATGATTTTGACACCGTTGTAGACAGAAGAAATACAGGCTCACTAAAGTGGGATGTGGCAGAAAATGAGCTCCCGATGTGGGTAGCAGATATGGATTTTAAGACAGCTCCACAGATAATAGATGCAATATCAGAGCGTGTTTCTCACGGAGTGTTTGGCTATTCCATCATTCCGGATGAGTGGAATGATGCGTATATTTCGTGGTGGGACAGACGCCATGGGCTTAAAATCGAAAGAGACAGCCTGATTTTTTGCACAGGGGTCGTACCGGCCATATCATCTACAGTTCGAAAGCTCACAACACCTGGTGAAAATGTGCTTATCATGACACCGGTATACAATATATTTTTTAATTCCATATTTAATAACGGCGTAAATGTGCAGGAAAGCCCGCTTAGATACGAAAACGGCAGATATTTTGTGGACTATGACAGGTTGGAGCATGACCTTTCCAATCCACAGACCTCGCTTATGATATTTTGCAACCCTCACAATCCGTGCGGTATCATCTGGACAAAGGATGAGCTTGCGAAAATAGGTGCACTCTGCAGGAAGTACAATGTGACGGTCATATCAGACGAGATACACTGCGACATCACAGCACCGGGAAAATCATACGTGCCGTTTGCGGCAGCATCAGAGGACTGCGCCGATATAAGCATCACCTGTATTGCACCGACCAAGTGCTTTAATATGGCTGGCTTACAGACTGCGGCAGTGATGGTGCCAAATAAATTTTTGCGTCACAAGGTATGGCGCGCATTAAATACAGACGAGGTGGCGGAGCCAAACGCATTTGCCATCACGGCAGCAGTTGCGGCATTCACAAAGGGTGAGCCGTGGCTTGAGGAGCTCAGAAAATATCTCTGGGAAAACCGCAAAACAGTCTGTGACTTCATGGCAGAAAATCTGCCGCAGATACATGTAGTGGATGCCGATGCGACATACCTCATGTGGCTTGACTGCAGTGCACTCACAGATGATTCTGTGGCATTTACCCAGATGATTCGCGAAAAAACAGGACTTTATCTGTCGGAGGGAGCTGAGTTTGGAGGCAATGGACGCTACTTTGTGAGATTGAATATCGCATGCCCCGGGGCAGTGCTTATGGAAGGTCTGGAAAGGTTAAAGAGAGCTCTCGTTTAAGCTGAATATGTACATTTTTTAAAATAAATAAGACCGGTGATCGGCCGGTCTTATCTGGTATAATTAAACATTTATGGCATACAAGATTTAGAAATATATCATGCATACGTTTGTTTTCTGATTCGATAGTTAGTATACACTAACATGAATTAGAAGTCAATAACAAATATGGGATTTTGATATTTTTTGGATTTTTATAAATCACGTACAAATCAAAAAGAAAAGTTTTGCAAACAATAAAATGTATGTTATAATAAAATAACTGAATTAAAACGAACGAAAATAAACTCACGGGGGTATTCGAAATGCGAAACAATGAATCATCAGAAAACTATTTAGAGACCATACTTATTCTCAGCAAGAAGCTTCCTGTGGTACGCTCAGTTGATATAGCAAATGAGCTTGGATATAAGAAATCCAGCGTGAGTATAGCCATGAAAAACCTTAGAGAGAAGAACAATATCACAGTTAGTGATGCAGGATTTATCACACTCACAGAGTCAGGAAGACAGATAGCAGAGATGATATACGAAAGACATGAGCTTTTGTCAGAGTGTCTTGAGAAGCTTGGTGTTGATAAGGAGATTGCAGCAGAGGACGCATGCCGTATAGAGCATGTCATCAGTCCTGAGAGCTTTGAAGCAATCAAGAAGCATATACATAAGAGCTGATATATGAAACCAGTACCGCAGGGTACTGGTTTTTTAGTGTATCGTTTTTCTTGTATATATGAGAAAAATCATCTATAATAGTGAAGCTGTAATCGGCGACATAAAATCTGAAAGGGGAAAAGATGAAACAGATATTAAAATATTTGAAGGAGTACAAAAAGGAATGCATCTGTGCTCCGTTATTTAAGCTGTTGGAAGCATCCTTTGAGCTTATAGTACCGCTTGTCATGGCGGCAATCATTGATAACGGAATTACGGCTTCGGACAAGCCATATATATGGAAGATGGGAGGTGTGCTGGTGCTGCTTGCGGCAGTTGGTCTGGTAAGCTCGGTCACAGCACAGTATTTTGCGGCAAAGGCGGCAGTTGGTTTTTCCACAAAGCTTCGCCATATATTGTTTGAAAAGATAGAGTCACTGTCATTCTCAAAGATGGATACAGTGGGCACATCGACACTTATCACGAGGATGACAAGCGATATAAACCAGGTGCAGTCAGGAGTCAATCTGGTACTTCGACTCTTCCTTCGCTCGCCATTTATTGTATTCGGAGCTATGGCGATGGCTTTTACAGTAAATGTAAGAGCGGCAATGGTTTTTGTTGTTACTATACCTCTGCTTTCAATAGTGGTATTCTCAGTCATGGCTGCAAGCCTTCCGCTTTACAAAAAGGTGCAGAGCTCTCTTGACACAGTGCTTTCACACACCAGGGAGAATTTAGAGGGAACCAGGGTTATAAGAGCTTTCAATAAGCAAAATGATGAGATTGACAGCTTCAACAGGGACAACGAGTTTTTAACCAATATGCAGCAGGTTGTAGGACGAATCTCAGCACTCACCAATCCGCTGACATTTATCATTATAAATATCGCAACAATCGCAGTTATCGTATCAGGAGGCAAGCAGGTATACGCAGGAATCCTCACACAGGGTGAGGTTGTGGCACTTGTAAACTACATGTCACAGATACTTGTCGAGCTGATAAAGCTTGCAAACCTCATCGTACAGGTGACAAAGGCAGTGGCGTGCGGTAATCGTATAGCGGATGTGCTTTCTATTCCATCAAAGCTTCCTGAGAAAAATCCTAAGCTCATTGGTGCAAAGGACGGCGCACCTGAGGTTGAGTTTGACCATGTCTGCATGACCTATGAGGGAGCGGCCGATGAGACACTCACAGATATAAGCTTTACAGTGCAAAAGGGGCAGACGATCGGAATCATCGGTGGTACAGGTTCAGGAAAATCAAGCCTTGTAAACCTTATCCCGAGGTTTTATGATGCCACAAAGGGTACTATAAGGATTCAGGGAAATGATATAAATGACTACGATGCAGTGCAGCTTCGAGATAAAATCGGTGTTGTAATGCAAAAGGCAGTGCTTTTTGCAGGAACGATAGCCGACAACCTGCGCTGGGGCAAAAATGATGCCACAGAGGAGGAAATGTGGAAGGCACTCGATATTGCACAGGCGACAGAGGTTGTAAAGGGCAAAGAGGGAGGCCTTGACTACATGATAGAGCAGGGAGGCAAGAATTTATCAGGCGGTCAGAAGCAGCGTCTTACAATTGCCAGGGCGGTTGTAAAGGATCCTGACATACTGATACTTGACGACAGTGCATCGGCACTTGATTTTGCTACAGATGCGAGTCTTCGCGCGGCATTAAAGGGCATGCATGGTGAAAAGACAATATTTATCGTGTCACAGCGTACCTCATCTATCCAGTTTGCGGACAATATCATAGTGCTCGACGACGGACAGATGGTTGGCTTCGGCCCTCATGAAAAGCTGCTTGAGACATGCGAGACCTACAAAGAGATATATGATTCACAGTTTAAAAAAGAGTCGGATATGACCAGACAAAAGGAGGTGTAGAGTATGGCTATGGATAATGCGAAGATGAATAAAGTAGGCACAATGCGCAAGGTATTAAGCTACATGAAGAGATATATTCCTTTGCTTGTAATTTCACTTGCCCTGTCTGTTGTTACAGTGGCGCTTACGCTTTATTTTCCAATTCTCACAGGACGCGCAATTGATTTGATCGTAGGAAAAGGAAAGGTTGATTTTACGGCTATGACAGCCATCCTAACAAGAGCAGCAATAATAGTCGTCATAGCGGCAGCAGCCCAGTGGCTTACAAATATCTGCAACAACAGGATGACCTACAACATAGTGAGGGATATAAGGCGTGATGCATTTTTAAACATTGAAAAAATGCCACTTTCCTATATTGACAGCCACTCACACGGTGATATGGTCAGCCGTATCATCGCCGATGTAGATACATTTTCAGAGGGACTTTTGATGGGCTTCACACAGCTCTTTACAGGAATTGCAACAATAGCAGGCACGCTTATTTTCATGCTTACAATAGATGTGAAGATATCATGCATTGTAGTGCTCATCACACCTCTGTCACTTTTTGTGGCAAGCTTTATCACTAAAAAGACATATTCCATGTTCCGGCTGCAGACAAGAACAAGGGGAGAGCAGACATCACTCATCGACGAGATAGTAGGAAATGAAAAGGTCGTACAGGCCTTCAACCATGAGGATGAGGCGCTTGAGCAGTTTGACGAGATAAATGACAGATTACAGAAATGCTCACTGAGGGCAACATTTTTCTCAAGTATTACAAATCCGTGTACACGTTTTGTCAACAGTCTTGTGTATGCCGGAGTCGGAATTTTTGGCGCCATGAGTGCACTCACCGGCGGAATCACAGTAGGACAGCTTTCATGCTTTTTATCATATGCAAACCAGTACACCAAGCCGTTCAACGAGATATCGGGTGTCATCACAGAGCTCCAGAACGCACTTGCCTGTGCTGCTCGCATCTTCGAGCTGATTGAGGAGAAAAAGGAGATACCGGATGCTTCGGATGCGGTAACACTCGATGAGGCAGACGGCCGTGTGGACATAGAGGATGTTTATTTCTCATATGTGCCGGATAAAAAGCTTATCGAGGATTTCAATCTCCACGTAAAGCCTGGACAGCGCGTGGCTATCGTAGGTCCGACAGGCTGTGGAAAGACGACTATTATCAATCTGCTTATGAGGTTTTACGATGTAAACAGTGGAACAATTAAGGTGAGTGGACATGATATCCGAAAAATCACACGCGAGAGTCTTCGTGACAACTATGGCATGGTGCTTCAGGAGACATGGCTCAAGAAGGGTACAATCCGTGACAATATCATAATGGGAAAACCTGATGCCACAGATGAGGAAATCATTGCAGCAGCAAAGGCATCCCATGCCCACAGCTTTATCAGACGTCTGCCGAAGGGCTATGACACTGAAATCGGTGAGGACGGCGGCAGCCTGTCACAGGGACAGAAGCAGCTATTATGCATCACAAGAGTCATGCTCTGCTTACCGCCTATGCTGATATTGGATGAGGCTACATCTTCAATTGATACACGAACAGAGCTTAAGATTCAAAAAGCATTCCTTACCATGATGCAGGGCAGGACAAGCTTTATAGTGGCTCATCGTCTGTCTACCATCAGGGAAGCGGATATTATCCTTGTTATGAAAGACGGAAAGATTATAGAGCAGGGCAATCATGAGAGCCTGCTTGCAGCGGACGGATTTTATGCGAACCTCTACAATAGCCAGTTTGCATGAATATAGCCAATGAGTAAGAGAAGGCGACCGGCGCACGGGGGTGAATTCCCCGTGCGCCGGTCGCCTTAACATATTATTAAAAGATACAATGCAATCCACACTTACTGCGCTGCATCAGGAGCTACATACGAGTATGCATTGGACATCTTTGCAGCATTGTTTGTCAGAGTGACAGCCTCTCTGTAGTAGGCAACAACAGGAGTGCCCTTATCCACAGCGTTGAACAGCTGCTCTGCAAAAGCAGGCGGCACATTGATACATCCGTGTGAGCCGGAGGTTTTGTAAATTGTTCCTCCGAAGGTATCACGCCAGCTGGCATCATGGATACCTATATTGTAGGCAAACGGCATGAAATAGCTGACAGGAGAAGAGTAACCCTCACCGACAAGAGTAGCATTTCTCTGCTTGTAAACAATCTTGTATACACCATCTACGGAACCATTCTGACGGGCGAGATTACCTGATACGAAATCAGACTCCATCTGGAGAGCACCATCCTTGTAATACCACATGTGCTGCTTTGTGTAGTCAATCTCTATGTATGTATTACCTATGTCGTCGGCGCCTCGGTAGAGAGCAGTTTGCTCGTAAACAGGCTCTCTTTCCACTGGCTTGCCTCCCTCTAAATCGGAAAGAAGTTTGGCCTTCTCATTTTTCTTGCTGACTACCCATCCGTAGTCTCCACCACCTATTTCAATAGTGTCACCGGACGATGTCTTGAATGAGCGTTTGCGGCCGAAGGTATTGTACTTGGAAGCAAGCTGCTGGACATATTTAGTGACCTTGGCATCATCTATGCTCACGCTGCCGTCATCTGAGATGCTTAGCATATCAAGGATTTTGGCTGAGTCAAGCTTCTCGTCGGCACCTTCAATTTTGTAAGTGACGGTTGAAGCAGTGTATTTGTCGAGGGCTTCTTTTTCATTTTTGATTGTATCGCTTTCCTTTGTGATTTTTGGAGCTTCATAACAGTCATCACTTAAGCTAAGCTTTGGAAGCTCATTGTCCAGGGCATCCTTTACTTCGGCAAGGATGCTGTCATATATCGGCTTGCAGCCATTTTTCTCTTCAATCACATCGTATTTGCCGTCTTTTATCTCGATGTGGGCATCCTCCGGATTTTCAATGTAGTCATCACTGAAAATGTCAAGAGCCTTGAGCTTTTCCGCCAAAGCGGCATCGTCATATTTGGACGAACCCTTTAGAGTATAGTTTTGAGATTTGAAGAGACTGACAGGCCATGTAAAAGCATTCTGGCTTTTTAGGATTTGCTCCTCGTCACCGTTTGAGACATATTCATAGGAAAAATCAGGTCCCTTAAGTGAGAAGCTGTTGCCTTTTCTATCAGTGATTGTGAGCAGATAGTCGCGGCTTAGGGCTGTATTTTTTTCTATTGCCTCTTTTGCGGTTTTCCCTGCGTATTTTACAGAGTTAATCTTTGTGTTGAACAGATAGTGGCTGCTAAAATAAAAGGCAAAGCCAAGATAAACAGCCAAAATCACGCCAAGCACAACGGCGCAGGTTATAAGTACTTTTTTCTTCATGTAAATCGACCTCCTTGGAGATATGCTGTTGCTGCCCAAACCGGGGTGTAGGCGGCAGCTAAAATCAGTTACATTTGTGAAGATGTGACACATCCATATAGTCAGGCAGACCATTCTTGTAGGCTACAGCGGTTTCTCCCTGAATAAGTGGCTTTAAGTATTCGATAAGCTCAGGCTTCACATCATTGCCAGCATCATTGATCCACTCTCTTGGCACAGACTTGGCCTCGTTTGCGATATCCTTGATAGCAGAATATGTGTATTCTACCTGATAAGGATCATTTGAGATGCGCTTTAAGCATACCATTGATGCGGTCACACCCTCTGCTGCAATAGTGACACCCTTTTTACCCTGAGCAAAAGATTCCTCGATATCGGTTAATGATGCAAGATGTGAGGCACAGCGCTGGAGCACGTTTACCTCTACTGAGCGAACCTTGACACCGATGTTTTCTTTCACAATGAACTCAAGAGCCTTTCCGGCACCGCTTAGCTGCTGGTGTCCGAACTGGTCGCATGAGGCATTTGATGATGTAATGTATGAGCCGTCTGCGTCATGTATTCCTTCGGATACGGCAACTATTACATTGTTAGTGTGCGCAAGGGCTTCTTTTATATCGGCAACAAATTTGTCCTTGTCGAAATCCACCTCAGGCAGATAGATGAACTGAGGCGCTGTATTGTACTCATTACGTGCGAGAGCGGAAGCGGCAGTGAGCCATCCTGCGTCACGTCCCATGATTTCAACGATTGTTACACTCTTAACAGCATAGATAAAGGTATCATGGGCTATCTCAAGCATGCTTGATGCGATATATTTGGCGGCAGAGCCAAAGCCCGGAGTGTGGTCTGTCATGCACAGATCATTGTCGATGGTCTTTGGAATCCCTATAATTTTCACATCACTGTTGATTTTTTTTGCATAATCGGATAACTTTAATACGGTATCCATCGAATCATTTCCACCGATGTAAAAGAAAGCTTTTATAGAGAGCTTATCAAACTGGTGGAAGATGTATACATATGGTGAATCATCATCCTTGTAATCAGGGAGCTTGTGACGGCATGAGCCAAGATACATGGCAGGTGTGGTCTTGAGCTTTTCAAGATTAGCATCATCTGCAAAAATATCTGACAGATTGAGATAATTCTCATTTAATCTGTCTCTTATACACATCTGACGCTGCCGACG
>ENA-OYWC01000920-OYWC01000920.1-human-gut-metagenome-genome-assembly--contig:-NODE-920-length-10230-cov-31.219656_pt1 | contig 10230 bp, 15 predicted proteins | sample MGYA00244165_ERZ653387 | MGnify/ENA primary metagenome ERZ653387 (study PRJEB26926, sample SAMN06164974) | human gut metagenome | biome: ENVO:00009003; feature: ENVO:2100002; material: ENVO:00002003...
TTGGTATTGAGTCGGATATCATTAAGCAGCAGAGAGTCCGTAATAAGAATAACGATTTTTCTACGGAAATCTCATATGCCAAGAGAACGGAGAAAAAGGAGATTGAGGAAATCATGGATGATGTCCGTGAGAATGACCAGTGCCTTTTCTTCGTGGGAGTAACCATTATTCTTATGGCAGAGAGCAAGAAGGAGCTTGAGAGTGTATGTGAGACAGTGGAGACTATCGGAAAGCGTAACAGCTGCACGATTGATACACACTACTTAAAGCAGAGGGAGGCACTCAACACAGCGCTTCCGATTGGAGTAAGACAGGTGGAGACAATGCGTACTCTTCTTACCCAGTCGCTTGCGGTGCTTATGCCATTTAATGTGCAGGAATTAAATGACAGCACAGGGAACTATTATGGTATCAATCAGATCAGCAAGAATGTGAATATCGGTAACAGAAAGAAGCTCATCAATGGAAATGGCTTTGTATTTGGTGTGCCGGGTTCCGGTAAATCCTTCTTCTGCAAGATGGAAATGGGCAGCGTATTCTTGTCGGGAGATGATGAAATAATCGTTATAGATCCAATGAACGAATACTTTGATATTGCTGAGACTTATGGTGGAACAGTGGTAAATATGTCCACCTACACGGATAACTATGTGAATCCGCTGGAGATGGATGTATGGAGCCTTGATCCGAATGATTCCAAGGGAATGGTAAGAGAAAAGGGCGAGTTCATGCTTGGTCTTTGTGAGCAGTGCATCGGTGACAGCTTAAATTCAAGACAGAAGTCAATCATCGACCGCTGTGTGAGAAAACTGTATATCGACATTGCAAGGAGCAAAGAGAAGTATATCCCGGTAATGAGTGATTTTTACGATATTCTCATGGCACAGCCGGAGGACGAGGCAAAAGACATTGCATTGTCTTTGGAACTTTTTGTAAATGGTTCGCTTAACATCTTCAACCACCAGACAAATGTGGATGTGGATAACAGATTTACAGTCTATGGCATCAGGGACTTAGGTACAGAGCTTAGTCCTATCACAATGCTTGTTATGATGGAGTCCATTCAGAACAGGATTGTTGAGAATGGTAAGCGAGGCAAGGCAACATGGCTCTATATTGATGAGTTCCATGTCCTGCTTAATTCGGAGTATTCTGCAAAATATCTGCAGCAGCTCTGGAAGAAGGTAAGAAAGCAGGGAGGTCTTTGTACCGGTATCACGCAGAATGTTGTCGATCTGTTGCAGAATTACACAGCAACCACAATGCTTGCAAACTCTGAGTTTGTGGCACTCTTGAAGCAGGCAAATACAGACAGTTCAAAGATGGCGGAGGTTATCGGGGTATCAGAGGCACAGCTTCGGTTCGTAACTAATACCGCCTCTGGAATGGGACTTATTAAGTGTGGTTCGGTAGTAATTCCCTTTGATAATCAGATCAGCAAGGATACGGATTTGTACAGGCTGTATAATACCAACATTCATGAGAAGATTGCGGAACAGAAGAAAAAAGAAGCAATGCTGCAGTGATAACAGATGAATTTTTATAGAATCTATAGTATAATCAAGAGGTCGGATGAATGTCCGACCTTGATGATAATAAATTAGATATTCCCTATTTTTAAGAAGAAAGCATATAAGATTCGATATGAAAAATAAATAAGGAAGCAGTTCTAAAATGTATCATTTGTACCGGAGAACATGTGGCTGGATTTTAAGATATGCTTATCGTACACTTTGACGAGAATATGTTGATTGGGGATGCAGCGGACCTGGATGCATTTATGGAAATGTATGGTGTGGAAGCAATTTCCAAGGAATATTTGTAATTATTAGGGAAAAGAAAATTTGAATTTTACGCACTATTAACTTTTGGATATAAAGTGCCGATATTAAAGATATAGAAACGGATTTCTGTATCAATTTTCAAGGAGGATGATACCATGATTAGAGCAGCTAATTTAACACAGGTAACAGATTATTATAAGAGCAATACTGTTAGTAAGCAAAATAACACAGAGAAAGCAAAAGATGTGCAGCCCAATGCACAGAAAATAAAATCCAGCGAAGATAAGTTATCTTCTAAGGCACAGAAATATCTGGAAACATTGCGTAAGGATAATGCGGATTTCGATTTTATTATTGCTGATAAAGGCGATGATTTCAGAGGATTAGTAGACCAAAGCGATAAGGAATTTACAGTTGTTTTTTCAAGTGCTGAACTTGAAAGAATGGCATCCGATGAGAAATATGCACGGGAAAAATTGTCTACGGTAAAAACTGCAGTTGAGATGTCAGATAAAATCAATGAACAGTTTGGGTTTGAACGTGCTTGGGGAACGACAGACAATAGTGGAACTGTATTAAATAAGTTAACTATGTCCTTTGATGATGATGGAAAGATGACACTTTTTGCTGATTTGGAGAAGATTACAGAAAAGCAGAAAGAACGGCTTGAAGAATTAAAGGAAAAACGTGCAGAGGAGAAAAAGCAGGAAAAGAAGGATGTAACTGTTAAGCGGACTACAATTCAGGCAAATTCAAAAGAAGAATTACTTGAAAAGATTTCTGAACTGGATTGGAGTAAGATAACAGAAGAAAAGGCAACACAGGGTATGAAGTTTGATATCACTATTTAATCGTAGCATTAACCGGGAATTGGAGGTGTGCTATGATTGCAGGTACAATACGAAACGCTGTGAATCAGATGCAGTTAGTAAATGATTGGGAGCAAAAGAAGGCTACCGGGGATGTTGTAAAGAAGCAAGAGGGTATGACTGTAACAAGTCAGGAAGAAAGCATGATTCAGCATTTCCGAGAGCAACTTGAGCGAGACAAAGAAAGTTCTGCATATAGTCAGATTTATAACAAGATTGCAAGCGGTCAAGAATTAACAGCTTCAGAAGAAGATGCTATTCGTCAGAAAGACCCTAAAGCCTATATGGAATATAAAGCGGCAAGAATGGAACAAGAAGCTTATGAGCGTAGGTTGGAGAGATGTAAGACAAAAGAAGAGGCTCAAAGGCTTCAAGTAAATGAGATGAATGGAAATTTGGCAGAACTAAAAAGTATCGTGAATAATCCAAATATTCCAAAGAGTGAAAAGCTTAAGGAAGCTCAACGTATCATGGGAAATACTTTTAGAGCTGTAGAGTCATTCACAAGATTTGTAAAAAGTACAGAATATAGGGATTTGCCAACAGAAGAGGAAATTGTAGAGACATCTATAGAAAAGGGGCAGGTTGCAGAGGATTCAAACGATACTGAAATGTCTGAACAGTTAACATCAGATACAACTGTTTCAGTAGATGAGGCAGCAAAAATAGTAAATGATTCGAAGCGAGATTTACAATTAAGTGATGTTCACCAAATTGAAAAAGATGTTATAGAGGAAATGAAGGATATCGAAATAAAGCATTTTGGTGAGAAGAAATCATCGGTCAGAATAGACATTACGGTATAGGAATAGTCTGCGTGAAATTCCAGTAATACGCTCTGTTGAAGTGTTGATTTTTCTACGATATACTCCTACAAAAAAGGAGTGTTTTATTATGGGAAAGGAAATCTATAACATTATCAATGATATGGCAGAGGTATTGAATGCATCGCAGATGCAGAAACTACAGGAAGTATTGGTTAATCGTTTATCGGAAAATCGTGCGCCTGATTATTTACAAACCAGTAATGAGGAATTCCTGGATATGTTTCTAACGGCCAAACATTTAGAAGGCTGTTCGGATAAGACGATACGTTATTATAGGTGTAATATCCAGAGAATGTTGGAAATAGTAGATGTTCCGGCTATAAAAATATCTACAGAAATGCTACGAAAGTATCTGGTAGAGTATCAATCAATTAATAATTGTGGAAAGGTTACTATTGATAATATTCGGAGGAGCCTTTCCACATTTTTTTCTTGGTTAGAGGAAGAGGATTATATTATTAAGAGCCCGATGAAGAGAATCCATAAGGTAAAAACGGCGGTTGTGGTTAAGGAAACTCTTCCGGATGAGAAGGTTGAGATATTAAGAGATAACTGCGAAAATCTTCGTGACCGGGCGATGATAGATTTCTTACTTTCAACAGGGATTCGTGTAGGTGAATTAGTCAGATTAAACATTGAAGATATAGATTTTTCGGAACGGGAATGCGTTGTTTATGGAAAAGGTGATAAAGAGCGTAAAGCATATTTTGATGCAAAGACCAAGCTGCATTTAATGAATTATATCGAATCAAGGATAGATAATAATAAAGCGTTATTTGTATCATTAAATAGACCGCATGATAGACTGACAGAGAGCGGTGTTGAATTGAGACTTAGAGAAATGGGTAAAAAACTGGGAGTTGAAAAAGTACATCCGCACAAGTTTAGAAGAACAATGGCAACCAGAGCGATAGAAAAAGGTATGCCGATTGAACAGGTACAGAAAATTCTGGGACATGAGCAGATAGATACCACTCTCAGATACGCTATGGTAAATCAAAATAATGTGAAATTGTCGCATAGAAAGTATATATCATAATTGGTTATAAATGCAAATGTAATGACGTTGTATTGACACGTGACAAAAGAAGTGCTATGATATAGAAAAAGTAGGAGGTGTGTCTTATGGATACAAATTTGAATGTTGCTATTGCACCAAAGGATTCAACTTTTCAGGTAAGGATAAATTCAGAAATCAAGAGAGCAGTTGAGGATATTTATGCAAAAACCGGAATGACATTAACAGATGCATTTAACACCTTTATTCAACAGTCTTTAAACGTTGAAGGTCTTCCTTTCATTGTTACAAAGAATAGCAAAGAAGCGTTGAGGGAACAGGCAGTTGCAATGCTTATGCTTGATTTAAAACGTGCTGAGGAAAGAGCTGATGCAGAAGGATGGATTGATGCAGATGATTTAGAGCGGGAATTGGGGGTACTTGATTGAAAAAGATAAAATATACTCCTGATGCAGCGGAAAAATTGCGTGCATTAAAAGCGACAATATCGCAAGAATATGGTGTCGATAATGCTAGAAAAATTGTTAAGAACATCACGGATGCAATAAGAGGACTTAGTGACTATGAAGAAAAGGGACCCGAAGTATCGAAAATGTTTGACGTGGTGTCAGATTATCGGTACATATTTGTGTCTAAAAATTATGTGTTTTATAGAATCGAAGAGAAATATATTCGAATAATCAATCTTTATCATGAGAAAGAGGATTTTATGTGGCAGTTGTTTGGGGTAGATACTACACCACAGGACACAATAGATTATTGGAATGAATAGAACAGAAGCATTAGAATTTGAAGGAGTGGATTTTGTGTCAAAAAAATATAAGTTTGGGTTTGATATTTGGGGAATGATAGTCTTTTTGATTATTATGTTGCCAAATTTCATATGGTTTGCTGTTCCAGCACCAAATGATATTCTTAGAACGGAGTCGATTACCGTAATAATAGATGCAATAGGTTCAATTTGCCAAGTGCTAATGATTTTCTCATTATGTGTATTTATAAATCCAATGAGGAAAAAGTTGAGTTTCACAAAGACAATTATTATGGTGATTTGTTGTTGTGTGATATATTTTGCAAGTTGGGTGTTATATTATTGGGGAATAACAAATGCAGTTGTCATTCTTGGATTAACGATACCACCATGTTTGGCATTTTTATTTTTTGCTATTGATAGGAAAAATTATATTTCTATTATTCCAATTTCTATATTTACTATATGCCATTTAATATATGGTGTGGTTAATTATATTATTTGACAATCTAAATGCCAACACACTTGAAAATTTCAGTAATACGCTCTGTTGATGTGCTGATTTTTCTACGATATACTCCTTCAAAAAGGAGTGTACTCTTATGGGTAGAGAAATTTATTGCATCATCAATGACATGGCAGAAGTATTAAATGTATCGCAGATGCAGAAACTACAAGAGGTGTTGGTAAAACGGTTATCTGAAAATACTGTATCTGATTATTTGCAGACAACGAATATGGACTTTCTAGATATGTTTTTAACTGCAAAGCATTTAGAAGGGTGTTCTGACAAAACAATACGCTATTATAGGTGTAATATTGAAAAGATGTTGGATACAATAAATATTCGGTCATAAAGATAACGACCGAGATGCTACGAAAATATCTTGTCATAAGGTAAAGACTGCCGTTATTGTAAAAGATACCATTCCGGATGAGAAAATAGAAATTCTTAAGGTAGAGATTACAAAAGAAGCTTTGCAGGATATGGAAGATATATACAATTATATTGCTATAGATTTGCTTGCTCCAGATAATGCAATGGGGCAATATAATCGCATTGCTGATGAAATACTTACATAAGACACTTTTGCAGAACGATTTAGGATTATGGATTCTGAGCCGGAAAAGAGAATGGAGTTAACGGATGTGTTATACACGGCATCTGATATAGAAGCACGTTTGAGAGGCGAGCTATAAAAGCACGCGTTTATTTGAATTTGGAGGTAAAAATCATGATGAAACTCGATAATTTTATTAATATGATGACGGGACACTTTAATAACAAAGAGCAGTTTGATAATATGCAGAGAGAAGGGAAAACATATCCTTATGCAGAACACATTAATACAATTTGTAATGAGAAAATTTTAAACCTTCCTAAAGATTTTAATGGTAAATTTGTTGTTGAAGAAAGCTACTATGAGACAAATGGTAAACGCCATGCTTCCCCACATCTTTTCCTTATTACAGAGAAAGAAGACGGAATTGTGTTGTATTCTTATGAAATACCAGAAGGAGAAGATAAAAGTACGTTTTCATATGATTCTATGAAAAATGCTGACTACACTGAATTGAAAAAATCTGAAAAATTCACTCCGGCGCTCTATCATGAGAAAGATGGAATCTGGGAAGGAGGCAGTACAAGCCAGTTTTCACCGGTAATGACATTTAAGCTTTGGGAAAAGTTTTCTGATAGTTGTCTGGAGGTATCTGAAAGCATGGAAGTTAATGGAAAGAAAACTTTTGGATATGATGAACCAATTATCTATAAGCGAGTATAATCCAAGAATGAAATATTGCAATAAATTCAAGTTTGTTTGTGCATTGATGGTTATCTTGAGCTTAGGAGGCGTTTAATGAAAACTGTTTTTTTACATGGGTTGGGACAAACTGCACAGGACTGGAAAGAAGTAGTCCAACAACTATCAATTTCTGATGTCGATTGCCCAGAACTTTTTTCTTCAACAGAAGATGAAATATCCTATTCGCAGATTTTGGGTGATTTAGAACAGCGGTATTCAGAAGTAAAAGAGCCGCTTCGTATCTGCGGTCTTTCGTTAGGTGCGCTTCTTGCGATTGATTTTGCTATTCGACATGAGGAAAAAGTGGATTCGCTGGTTTTGATTGGCGCACAATATAAAGTTCCAAGTTTACTGATAGATTTTCAAAATCTTATCTTCCGTTGTATGCCAAACAAGGTTTTTGAAAGTATGGGACTATCAAAAAGCAGCACCATAAAATTGGCTCACTCTATGCGGTCATTGGATTTTACTTTGCAATTAAATAATATTCGTTGTCCAGTAACAATTTTGTGTGGCAAAAAGGATACTGCCAATCTAAAGGCTTCTAAAAGGTTAAAAGAATTGCTGCCCCAAGCTACTTTGCATATCGTTCCAAATGCAGGACATGAACTCAATAAATATGCACCAAACACGATTGCAGAGATATTAAATCAGTAAATTTATCGTGCAAAAAATATAGTAAGATAAATTGTCTGACAGGTAAGCGATCTCTCTCACTTTCATCACAACATCCCACTGTCCTTAGAGAGATGGACGAAGTATAATGTAAGCAACAATCGGAATTTATGGAGGATAAAGCTGATGAACAACAAAAGGATAATTATAGGAGTCACTATTGGAATAACCGCAGCAATACTTTGGAGCGTTGTTTTTATAAATGTCTTAAATAGCATGGCTGGAATTGGAATCGGAATATGTCTGGGTATATCTTTTGGTATATCTGGCAGTCTTATTTTTTCAAAAAATAAAGATAAATGATGATACAACTTCAAGTTTGTCTGACTCACAACAATTTAATATCAAACTAATACAAGCACTTTAGCCAATATGGTTGTCAGATTTACAAAGAGAAACTTTAAAAGAGTACCTTCTGACCTATGAATATTTAACAGAAAAAATCAGCAGATTTGATGAAAGAATAGAGGAACTTGCATCAGTAGAAAGATACGAAGAAAAAGCAAAACATATGAGTTGTCTTCTTGGAATTAAGACACATATAGCCCTTTTAATGATTGTCGAAGTTGGTGATTTTGAAAGATTTGAAAAAGCACCGAAATTTGCTTCGTTTTTAGGTCTTGTACCAAGTGAAGATTCCAGTGATAGGGACTGTTTACCAGTCCTTTTTTAGTAGTTTCAAAAAGTACACATTTTTCATCGTAAATAACATCAATATTCTTCAGGGCAAAGAGAAAATCTTTGTATCAATGCCTTCTTATAAGACAAAGCAGGTGGATGAGCCGGGAAAGCCTATCTACCAGGATGTCTGCTATCCGGTTACAAAGGATTTCAGGAAAAAACTCTATAATGAGATTATCTCGGAATATGAGAAAGAAAAGGATAAGAGCAACGAAAAGGCGAGGGAGAGTGCTGAGAAACATCATGGCAATTTACTTAGATTTATGGTTTTTGATATTGTTGAATAATCTCATATAGTAAGATCGAATTGGAGGAATAGGCAAGGTGTATTGTTCAAAATGTGGTAAACAAATGGATGATAGTGCAACATTCTGCTCAGGCTGTGGAGCACCATTACAGAATCAAATTAATTATGCAGTACCGGATATTAACAAAGCTCGTAAGCCTGGATTTGGAGTAGCAGCACTTGTGCTTGGTATAGTGGGAGTATTAGCATGGATTATTCCAATAACTGGATTACCAGTTGGAATTATAGCTTTGGTACTTGGAATAATAGGATTAAAGAAAAGTAGTAAAGGAATGTCAATAGTGGGTATTGTATTAGGTATTATATGTCTTGTGTTGACAATAATAAATAGTGCAATAGGTGGTTTTTATGGAACAACGGAGGCGATTAAGATGAAGTTTGGAATGAGAACACCCTGTATAAAGAAATCAATAAAGGCAAGAACAACCGGAAAAGCCAAGCGAGTTGTTAAGAAAGCTTTGATTCCAGGGTACGGAAAAAAAGGTGCAGGATGGATTAAGAATCAAGCAGACCTCGATGCATTTAAGAAAATGTATGGAATAGATGGTGCGATTCACAGAGCAGCAGGACCGGGGCTTCTGGCGGAGTGCAGGACACTTCACGGATGTGAGACTGGAGAAGCAAAGATAACAAAAGGATATAATCTGTCATGTGATTATGTGATACATACTGTAGGACCAATATGGAATGGTGGAAGAAATAGAGAAGAGGAACTTCTTGCTAACTGTTATTTTAATTCTATGAAGCTAGCAATGGATAATGGAATCAGGTCTATTGCATTTCCTTCTATATCAACGGGAGTATTTAGTTTTCCGGTTGAGTTGGCAGCAAAGATTGCAGTACATACAGTAAATAGGTTCTTGCAGGATAATTCGGATTGTTTTGATCTGGTGGAGTGGGTGCTATTTGATACTCAGACTGAATCGGTGTATGAATCTGAGGTTGATAAAATATATTAAAGATTAATCGGTTTAAGATTGGTTAGATCTCTTTGTTTAAACCGATTATTAAACCAATTGGTACTCAAACTGCTATATAATAGGGGTTATGATTGGTTAAATAGGGTCAAATTCAACCAATTTGAAAAAAATGTCCTATTTCGTCCATAAATAGTATGTATATGGTATACTAGCTAATAGTAATGCGGTTTCAACCGACATTACATATTATTATGAGAAATTAATGCAAAGGAGTTACAATCAAATGGATAACAATGAAGTAGTAACAGAAGAAGTGGCAGCAGTTGTTGAAAATAATACAGGGATTGAGATTGAGCCATTATTTGAGGAATATGTTGATTTTGACACATTTTCAAAGTCAGACTTCCGTGTTGTAAAGGTAAAAAATTGTGAGGCAGTACCTAAGAGTAAGAAACTTCTTAGATGTTACATACAAATGAGGTTGCAGATATTAGTGAAAGAATGATTGAGTAGAATAAATTATTAGTATTTTATTAGAAAGGTGGAATATATATGAAACAAGATACTTTAGAGGGCAAAGCAAAAACAAAAAA
>ENA-OYWC01000932-OYWC01000932.1-human-gut-metagenome-genome-assembly--contig:-NODE-932-length-10153-cov-4.857695_pt1 | contig 10153 bp, 9 predicted proteins | sample MGYA00244165_ERZ653387 | MGnify/ENA primary metagenome ERZ653387 (study PRJEB26926, sample SAMN06164974) | human gut metagenome | biome: ENVO:00009003; feature: ENVO:2100002; material: ENVO:00002003...
GCATTATGGTGATCCAAAGGCATGGCTTTTGGGCGATCAGTGGGATACCGTTATGAACTACGATGCATTTATGGAGCCGATTACATGGTTTTTGACCGGTGTGGAGAAGCACAGTGATGAGTTCCGCGGTGACCTGCTTGGAAATCCAGATGCATTTACTGGTGCGTTGCGCCACCATATGTCGCGGTTTAATCAGAACTCTCTGGAAATCGCGATGAATGAGCTGTCCAATCATGATCATTCACGATTCCTGACACGTACAAATCGCCGTGTTGGACGAATCCATACGATGGGACCGGAGGCCGCTGGTGAGAACATCAACAAGGGTGTATTCCGTGAGGCAGTTGTATTCCAGATGACGTGGCCGGGTGCACCGACAATCTATTATGGTGATGAAGCCGGACTTTGCGGCTGGACCGATCCGGATAACCGGCGTGGATATCCGTGGGGCAGAGAGGATCAGGAGCTGATTCAGTTCCACCGTGATGTCATCAAGGTACACAAAGACAGTGCGGCGCTGATGAAGGGATCTGTGATGTTCCTGCATGGTGAATATAAGGTAGTCAGCTATGGACGGTTCCTGCCGGGCGAGGCAGTAGTTGTGATTTTGAACAATGATTACGAACCACATGAGCTGAACCTGCATGTGCGCAGACTTGGTGTACAGGATGGTGCGGTGATGAAAGCCTGTATCACGACGACGGAGAGTGGCTATCAGATGGATGAGACAGAATATGTCGTTGCAAATAACAAGTTGAAAATTACAGTTGGACCGATTTCAGCGGTTGTACTGAAATATACAGAGCCTTCTGTATAATTTAAAAATGATATATAATTTGAGTCCCTGTTTCGAAAACGGAACAGGGATTTTTTATACCCATAGTTGCATCAAAAGGAACTTTAGCTAGTTTTATGCAAAAACCCAATATGTGAGAATAAAAACAGATTGTTGCGAAAAGCGAGGGTATGCATAAAGTGGTGCTAATGTCGTTAAAACTATATCTTGCATGGGGATGCCTGACGCTTGTCGTTTTGATTTTAGGTATTTTGATATATATGATGCTTCAGGAACGAAAGCGGGGGAAGAAGTCCTGAGTAGTTTGCCAATATATATAGACACAGTGGAAAACGAGGTGTAAAAACATGCAGGATCGTGCTTTTTATGAGCGCATAGGAGCAAAATTTCAGAGTGAACGGGAACGGCAGAAGATAACCAGAGAGCATATGGCGGAGCAGATCAACATTTCCTCCAAATTCCTGTATGAGATTGAGAGCGGAAGAAAAGGTTTCTCGTGTGAGATATTTCGGAATATGTGTAAATATCTGCATGTAAATGCAGATTATATTCTGGAGGAAGATGATGTCGCCAGCAGTCAGATGCGGATTGAGACGATGACACGTGATTTCTCCATAGAGGAAATGAATTATCTTGTGAAAATGATCGAGGGAATCCGGGAGATGCGCAAAGCATATGAGCAGAACGATAAAATTGGTTGACAGCCGGGACATCCTGTGCTATTTCTTATACAGATAAGCGATACGATCAAGGAGGCAATTATGGTTAAACATATTATTTTGTGGACATTGAAAGAGACAGACGCGGACAAGAAGGCAGAGATCCTTGCAAATATGAAGGAGCATCTGGAAGGCTTGGCAGGTAAGGTGCCTGGACTTCTTGAGGTGCATGTAAGAACAAATCCGCTTGCATCTTCGAATGCAGAGGTTATGCTTGACACAACGCTGGAAAACGAGGAAATGCTGAAGGGCTACCAGAAGCATCCGGCGCATGTAGAAGTTGCAAATACGTATGTGCGTCCATATACAGATGTGCGTATGTGCATGGATTACGAAGTGTAACGAATAAAAAGAATGGAAAACGCAGAGGATAACGGGAGTGCAGGGCATTCCCGTTATTTTTGTGGGTTGCATTTCATCAAGAAAAGAACGTTTGTTCTATACAAATAAAAAAAGATGTGGTAAAATGAACCGTATAGCAGATTTGATTGATTAGAAACTGGAGAATAGCATGGATCATTTTGAATTAGTATCGGAATATGCACCGACCGGCGATCAGCCGGAGGCGATCGAAGGACTGGTAAAGGGCTTTCAGGAAGGAAAGAAATGCCAGACACTGCTCGGTGTCACAGGTTCCGGAAAGACATTTACGATGGCGAATGTCATCGCCCAATTAAATAAACCGACGATCATCATATCGCACAACAAGACATTGGCGGCACAGCTTTACAGTGAGTTTAAGGCGTTCTTTCCGCACAATGCGGTGGAGTATTTTGTATCGTATTACGATTATTACCAGCCTGAGGCATATGTGCCGTCGACGGACACGTATATTGCGAAGGATTCTGCCATCAATGATGAGATCGATAAGATGCGGCACAGCGCGACATCAGCCCTGATCGAACGGAAGGATGTAGTCGTCGTATCTTCCGTATCCTGCATCTATGGTTTGGGTGATCCGGAAGAATATAAGAACATGATGCTCTCGCTCCGCCCGGGTATGGAGAAGGACCGGGATGAACTGATCCGGCAGTTGATTGATATTCAGTACACACGGAATGAGATGGATTTCACGCGAGGAACTTTCCGTGTGAAGGGCGATATCGTAGATATCCTTCCGGTATCGACGTTTGAGGATGGTATCCGGATTGAGTTTTTCGGCGACGAGATTGACCGGATCGTGGAGTTTGATCCATTGACCGGTGAGATCAAGCGTGCACTTTCCTTTGCCTGTATCTTCCCGGCATCGCACTATGTTGTTGCACCGGAGAAGATGAAGCATGCGATCGTGGAGATAGAAGAGGAACTAAAGCAGCAGGTGGCATATTTCAAGGAGAATGACAAGCTGCTGGAAGCACAGCGTATCCGTGAGCGGACAGAGTTCGATATGGAGATGCTGCAGGAGACAGGATTTTGTTCGGGCATCGAGAATTATTCCCGGATACTGGCGGGTATGAAACCGGGTGCCACACCGAACACACTGCTCAATTTCTTCGATGGCGATTATCTGATTATCGTGGATGAGTCGCATATCACATTGCCACAGGTACGAGGCATGTATGCGGGTGACCGTTCCAGAAAGACGACATTGGTTGATTATGGATTCCGTCTGCCGTCAGCGCTGGATAACCGTCCGCTGAATTTTCAGGAGTTTGAGTCTAAGATCGATAAGATCTTATATGTATCTGCGACACCGTCCGATTATGAGAAGGAACACGAGGAGAACCGCGTCGAGCAGATTATCCGTCCGACCGGTTTGTTAGACCCGGAAGTAGAAGTACGACCGATCGAAGGACAGGTGGATGATCTCGTATCAGAAGTCAACAAAGAGGTTGCAAAGGGCAATAAGATATTAGTTACGACACTGACGAAGCGTATGGCAGAAGATCTGACCGACTATATGAAGCAGCTTGATATCAAGGTCAAATATTTGCATTCCGATATTGATACATTGGAACGATTGGAGATTGTACGTGATCTTCGAATGGGTGTATTTGATGTGCTGGTCGGAATCAACCTGCTCCGTGAGGGACTCGATATCCCGGAGATCACACTTGTTGCAATTCTCGATGCGGACAAGGAAGGATTTTTACGATCAGAAACATCACTCGTGCAGACGATTGGACGTGCTGCGCGTAACGTGGATGGACATGTGATCATGTATGCCGATACAATCACGGATTCGATGCGGCATGCAATCGACGAGACGAACCGCAGGCGGAAGATTCAGGACGCCTACAACAAGGAACATGGCATTACACCGCAGAGTATCAAGAAGGATATCCGCGATCTGATCAGTCTGGATACGGGTGAGAGCGTGACAGCGAAGAAGGAACGCGAGAAAGATCCGGAATCCATGACGAAGAAGGAATTGAACGCCGAGATTGCACGTCTGATGAAGAAGATGAACAAGGCGGCGATGGAGCTTAACTTCGAGGAGGCAGCCGTGCTTCGTGATGAGTTGAAAGAATTAAAGATTGCCTTGCGGGATTATGATGATTAGTTTACAATTATTTTAGTTATACTAAGTCTTAAATAAAATGAATAAGGAGGAGCTTGCGATGGAAAGAGATGAATTGATTGAGGAGATCTCAAGAAGAAAAGGAATTGCGATGGAAGAGGTTGCAGAAATCTTAGATGAGGAGGATGCAATCTGCCTCGAAGAGGAAGAAAAATTTGTACAGCAGATGAAGAAAAAGAAGAGAAGAAAGAAGATGTGCATGCTTGGAACAATCACAATATTCCTTGCAGGTGCAGTGTGTGCACTTTTTGTCCTTGACAAGAAGGAGAAGATCAGCATGTCAGATTTAGAGGACATGGTGAAAGATAACGTGAAGAAATATACAGACAAGTATATGGATAAGGTTAAGAAATTTAGCTAGAAAAAGGAGTAAGCGGAAACAGACGTCATGAGTGAACATAAGTATATCACCATCAAAGGTGCAAGAGAGCATAATTTAAAAAACATTGACATCCAGATTCCGCGTGATCAGTTTGTAGTATTGACAGGACTTTCCGGTTCCGGTAAGTCCTCTCTTGCTTTTGATACGATCTATGCGGAAGGACAGCGGAAATATATGGAGTCTCTGTCGTCCTATGCACGGCAGTTCTTAGGACTTGCGGACAAGCCGGATATTGACTCGATTGAGGGACTTTCTCCGTCCATTTCCATCGATCAGAAATCAACGAACCGGAACCCGCGTTCCACGGTTGGAACGGTGACTGAGATCTACGATTATCTGCGTCTGCTGTACGCACGTATCGGAATCCCGCATTGCCCGAAGTGTGGCAAAGAGATTGCCAGACAGACCGTCGATCAGATGGTCGATGAGATTATGGAGCTGCCTGCGGGTACGAAATTCCAGTTGCTTGCGCCTGTTGTGCGTGGACGGAAGGGCGAGCATGTCAAGCTGCTGCAGCAGGCAAAGAAAAGCGGTTATGTGCGCGTGATCGTGGATGACAGTATGTATGATCTGTCAGAGGAGATCAAGCTTGATAAGAACAAGAAGCATAATATCGATATTGTTGTGGACCGACTCGCAGTCAAAGAAGGCATTGAAAGCCGTCTGACGGATTCCATTGAGACTGTCCTGAAGCTGGCAGAAGGCTTGGTGAAGGTTGATGTGATCGGCGGAGAAACGATGTTATTTTCGGATAGCTTTTCCTGCCCGGATTGTGGCATCAGCATCGAGGAGATCGAGCCGCGAAGCTTCTCGTTCAACAACCCATTTGGCGCATGTCCTTGCTGTACGGGACTTGGATTCAAGACAGAATTTGATATTGACCTGATTATTCCGGATGACAGTCTGACTCTGAATGAGGGTGCAATCGCCGTACCGGGCTGGCAGTCGAGTGGTGATAAGAAGAGTTATGCACATGCATGCCTCGAAGCACTCGCAGAAGAATACAAATTCTCTCTGGATGTGCCGTTTAAGGATCTGCCGGAAGAGGCAAAGCATGTGATCTTATATGGAACTGAAGGCGAGAAAATCTATGTACACTATAAGAGTGCGTATAACGGAAAAGATGCATTCTATGCAAATTACGAAGGACTGCTTCGGAATCTGCAGCGCCGGTACAGAGAGACGACTGCAGAATCGGTCAAGCAGGACTATGAGACCTATATGACTGTGACACCATGTGAGGTGTGTCATGGTAAGAGATTGAAGCCGGAGTCGCTGGCAGTTACGATCGGTGGAAAGAACATTGCGGATGTCACAGATCTGTCTGTGGTAGCCTTGCATGATTTTATCTCGAAATTAGAGCTTACCGACCGGCAGAAGATGATTGGCGCACAGGTGTTAAAAGAGATTCAGGCGAGACTTGGATTCATGATCAATGTTGGTCTGGATTACCTGACATTATCGCGTGCGACAGGAACCTTGTCCGGTGGAGAAGCGCAGCGTATCCGTCTGGCAACCCAGATCGGTTCCGGTCTGGTTGGGGTTGCGTATATTCTGGATGAGCCAAGTATCGGACTGCATCAGCGAGACAACGATAAGCTGATTGCGGCACTGAAGCGTTTGCGGGATCTGGGAAATACATTGCTTGTGGTAGAGCATGACGAGGATACGATGCTTGCGGCAGATCACGTCATTGATATCGGACCGGGCGCAGGTGCGAACGGCGGTGAAGTCGTGGCTCAGGGAACCGCAGAGGAGATCATGCAGTGTCCGGAGTCTATCACGGGTGCCTACTTAAGTGGCAGGATCAAAATTCCGGTACCGGAAGAGCGGAGAACGCCGACCGGCTATATCGAGGTACTTGGTGCCAGACAGAACAACTTGAAGAATATTGATGTGAAGTTCCCACTTGGCGTGATGACCTGCGTGACAGGTGTATCAGGCTCTGGAAAAAGTTCGCTTGTCAATGAGATCTTATATAAGCATCTTGCTAGAACGCTGAACCGGGCGAAGGTAAAACCGGGTAAGCATGACGATATCACAGGACTGAACCAGTTGGATAAGATTATCAATATCGACCAGTCTCCGATCGGCAGAAGCCCACGTTCCAACCCGGCAACTTACACAGGTGTCTTTGATCTGATCCGTGACTTGTTTGCGAATACAAAGGATGCAAAGGCAATGGGTTACACAAAAGGACGATTCTCATTCAACGTTGCCGGTGGCCGATGTGAGGCGTGCCGTGGTGATGGTATCATCAAGATTGAGATGCATTTCTTAGCAGATGTATATGTACCATGTGAGGTCTGCCATGGAAAGCGGTACAACCGGGAGACATTGGAAGTGAAATACAAAGGCAAGAGTATCTACGATGTACTTGATATGACAGTCGATGAAGCGTGCGAGTTCTTCGCGCATGTGCCATCTGTCCTGCGCAAGATTTCGACCTTACAGGAGGTTGGACTTGGCTATATCAAGCTTGGTCAGCCATCGACGACATTATCCGGTGGAGAAGCACAGCGAATCAAGCTTGCGACAGAGCTTTCCCGACGCAGCACAGGCAGAACAATCTATGTCTTAGATGAGCCGACAACGGGACTTCATTTCGCGGATGTACATCGTCTGGTCGATATTCTGCGTCGGTTGTGTGAGGGTGGAAATACGGTTGTAGTTATTGAGCACAACTTAGATGTCATTAAAACCGCCGATTATATCATTGATATCGGACCGGAAGGCGGCGAAGGCGGAGGAACAGTTGTTGCAACCGGAACGCCGGAAGAGATTGCCAAGTGCAAGAAGAGTTATACGGGGCAGTATCTCAAGAAATATTTGAAGAAGTAAAAGTTGAGGCTGTAAGAATACTCCAAGAATTCGTTCAGGGTAAAATTTTAAAGGAAAATCGTAAGAAATTATATTCTTTTCGATTTTCCTTTTGTTTATAATAATTGCGAAGCAGACGAGGTTTTTATAGATATATTCTGACACTGGCTTCGTGTAATATGTGATGTATTGAAGCTAAGAGATGCTAAATGTTCTGTTGAAAACATCGAAAACGTACGCAAACGCCGCCAATTCGCCATCCGTGGCTCAGTGGCGGCTTGTTTGAACATCGTGTTCAAACATTGCTGATAACTTACAGAACATTAAGAATCTCTAAGCTTCAAACATATTCATATAACACGAAGCCAGTGTCGGAATATATCATATACATGGGACTTTCTGCTTCGCAAAAAATTAGTTGGGTATACGAGGAGGGTACAACATGTATATTGCAAAAGAAACAAGATATGACAATATGAAGTACAATTACTGTGGCGCAAGTGGCTTGAAGCTTCCTGCTGTATCGCTTGGACTTTGGCACAACTTTGGTTCGAACGGAAATTTCGATACGATGATGGATATGTGCGAGACAGCCTTTGATAACGGTATCACACATTTCGATCTGGCGAATAATTATGGCCCATATGATGGCGCTGCTGAGGAGAATTTTGGCAAGATCTTAGATAAGAGTCTGCGTCCATATCGGGACGAGATGATCATCTCTACGAAGGCCGGATATACGATGTGGCCGGGCCCTTACGGCGACTGGGGCAGCAAGAAATATCTGGTAGCAAGCCTCGATCAGAGCCTGAAGCGGATGGGACTTGACTATGTGGATATCTTCTATCACCACAGACCGGATCCGAATACCCCGCTGGAAGAGACTGCCTGCGCTTTGGATGGCATTGTACGAGGCGGAAAAGCGTTGTATGTCGGAATCTCCAACTACAATAAAGAGCAGACAATCGAGATTGCAAAGCTTTTCAAGGAGATGAAAACGCCATTTATTATCAACCAGAGACGGTACAATATGTTTGACCGTGAGATGGAAGAGGATGGATTAAAAGATTACGCAGCCGCAAACGGCATCGGTATCATCACATTCTGTCCATTGGCACAGGGTTTACTTACAAATCGTTACTTAAATGGTATCCCGGAGGATAGCCGTATCCGTACCGATGGCAGATTCCTGAAGGAGACTGCTATCAATGAGGAGACGATTGCAAAGGTTCGTGCACTCAACGTGATTGCAGAAAACCGTGGTCAGACATTGGCAGAGATGGCACTTGCATGGATTCTGCGTGATAACGACATTACAAGTGTGTTGATTGGTGCATCCAGACCATCCCAGATCTTAGACAACATCGGCATGCTCGCAAATATGACATTTACACAGGAAGAACGCGAGAAGATCGATCGGATTACAAAATAAAAAACAAGCCGTGCATGGGTTGTAGAAATACCCATGCACGGCTTTTGTAATTTATACAGTTTGTTGTGAATTCAGCCGCGACAGCTCGCGCAATTCCTTGATCGTAAATACACCACAGACCACAGCGGCTGCGACATCTGCAATCGGGCCAGCATACATGACACCGTCGATTCCCATGAAGATCGGGAAGATCACGATGAGCGGCAGCAGGAAGAGAATCTGTCTCGTCAGTGACATGAAAATACCAAGCTGCGATTTGCCGATGGAATTGAAGAAATTCGCAGTTACAGGCTGGATGCCGTTGATTAAGGTGAAGAACATATAAATCCGGAAATACCGTTCGGAGAACTGATAGTACAGCTCACTTCCTTCTCCGAAGACACGGATGATCTGTCTTGGGAAAAGCTGGAAACATGCAAATGCAATCAGCGACAGGAAGGTTGCAGTAGCAAGTGCCAGAAGATATGTTTTCTTCACACGGTTGTATTTCTTTGCACCGTAATTAAATCCGATGACCGGCTGGATGCCCTGTGAGATACCGATGACGAACGACATGAAGATCATGTTGACCTTTGTGATAATACCGGCACAGGCAAGTGGAATATTACTTCCATAGACGGATGATGCACCGTAATGTGACAGGACGTTGTTCATCACGATCTGCACGACAGTCATAGCAATCTGGTTGAAACACGCACTGGCACCAAGGCGCATGATGTTTGCAAAATTATTTCCACGGATGCGGAAACACCGTCTGCGCAACCGGATAGTCTTGAAATGAAACATGTATCGCAAACTGATGCAGAAGGATACAATCTGTCCAAGAATCGTTGCAAGTGCGGCACCACGCATTCCCATGTCCAATGTAAAGATGAAGATTGGATCAAGAATCGTATTTACAATGGCACCGATCAGCATGGAAATCATTGAATAACGCGGACTTCCGTCGGCGAGGATCAGCTTGCTCATACCAGTGTTTGCAATCAGAAATGGAAATCCAATCGCAACAATGCGGGTATATTCCTATGCATACGGCAGAACTTCCGCTGTTGCTCCGAAGAATTTCAGCATGGGTGTAAGCAGGATCGAGGTAAATGCGAATAATGCAAGGCCGAAGATCGTCATCAGGCAGATACCACAACCAGCGTAATTGGCAGCTTCTTCCTCCTCTTTTGCGCCAAGCTTCAGGGAGACATTGGTCGCACTTCCGATTCCGAGCAACAGGGAAATTGCTGTACATGTCGTAGACAGTGGAAAGGTAATGTTTGTCGCTGCATTTCCGTTGATTCCAATCCCCTGCCCGATGAAGATCTGGTCGACAATGTTATAAAGGGCAGTTACCAGCATCGAAATGATGCATGGAATTGCGAATTTGACAAGTAATTTGGATTCTTTCTGTGTGCCAAGTGGATTGGCAGATTTTATGTTCTCATTCATATTTTTCACCATTTTTCTGTAGTATGTCCATTTTGCAGAGCGAGAA
>ENA-OYWC01000941-OYWC01000941.1-human-gut-metagenome-genome-assembly--contig:-NODE-941-length-10098-cov-5.261874_pt1 | contig 10098 bp, 3 predicted proteins | sample MGYA00244165_ERZ653387 | MGnify/ENA primary metagenome ERZ653387 (study PRJEB26926, sample SAMN06164974) | human gut metagenome | biome: ENVO:00009003; feature: ENVO:2100002; material: ENVO:00002003...
CCTTATCGTCGGCAGCGTCAGATGTGTATAAGAGACAGGTTCCAGATGATGTGATTATGGACGTGTGCCTTGTCGATGTGCGTACAGACAATGTAGGCGTGATTACCCTTTGTGAAGCGCTGTGCCAACTCGCAGCCCAGACGGTTCGCCTCCTCCGGCGTGATCTCACCGGGACGGAAGGACTGGCGCAGATGATAGGCAATCACGTCATCCGCGCCTCGCACCCTACCGGTATTCCGGATGTACTGCTGCTTGGAAAAGAGAAATTCACTGTCGGCAACGCGGCTGTCACATTGCCAGCTGGTAATCAGCCTTCCATTGTCGGTTTTTCCCGGATTTTCAACATAATCGATGATGGCGGCAATTGCTGTTCCGACAGTACGCCTTTGGCCAACGTGTAAAGGCATGAGCCGTGTGGTCGCCAAGCAAATCACCTCTCTAGATTATAATATATTACGAATGAAAATGTGCCGAAATCTCTAGAATTAGCATTTGGCAAGTGGTATAATATACAAAATAGAAAAAGGGGGGTGCGATATGATTGATAAGGGCAGAAATAAGAGCCGACGGATTATTGAGAAAAAGCGCACAGCAAGAAGGGAGAAAATGTATCAGGCAGTTGAAAAGATTATTAATCTTTTGGTCTCTATTGCAACAGTTCTTTCTGTGTTGCTGACATATTTTACACTAAGTGAGATGAAAGAGGAAAGAGAAAGCGCATACCGGCCTGACATTCAATTTAACAGTGTGGAATATGTGGTTCAAACTTCAGCAGATATGGAATTATTCTCAGAAGTTAATAATTGTCCAGTATACACATCTGATCAATACGGAAATGCGGATATTCATTTTAAACTGAATTTAGAAGCAAGGAATATTGGAGTAGGGACCGCAAAGAATGTCCAAATCTCCATTACAAAAGAATCCTCGTTTAAGGCTATCGAAGAGTTTAATGAGCAGTCTACATACTGCGATATGATGTACAATGAAGGGATTCATGGATATTTAATGGAGTATTCTAACAAAACCTATGCACTCTTGTTGCAATTTGAAAAAACAGATAAGTTTCCTTATATTCTTCCAAATGCTGAAGAAGTTTGCAATTATGAACTTCCTGACGTTTATTATTGCCTGATTAATGCAATGCGAATAGAGCATCAAAATATATACTATGACCCTTTTTCGGAGTCTATCATGATACCCGATATAGAGGTCAAAATAGTATTTTCCGATGTTCAAGGTGTCCAGTATGAGGAAAAAGGATTTATTCATACCGAAAAAGGATGGTCATTTAAGGGGGGGCAATCGCTGGTTGTAACGATTCTCCCCAGTGAATCAAAGGGATAAGGCATCCACAGAATTAATCCCAATTCCGATACTCCAAAATCCGTAAGCACTAAAGAATATAATATGGTGGATAACAGATGATTGCCATATCCGCTCTGTTTTCCATGCAATCCCAGACGGTATCCATATAGTCTGTTTCCAACTTTTCAAAATCCCTGAAAACGTCTGCCAGAGGGCTGGGGGATTCCATCAGAGCGTCGATCTGTGCGTCCGAAAGATTGTGATATTCCAGCGACAGTAGAATATCCTCCCGAATGGTGTACTCATAAGCGTGATTCAGAATTTCCTCCGGGGGCTGATCTTTCAGCCAGTCCCGAAAGGTTTCCTGCTCGGCAAACATTTTCTGATACAGTGCCGTGTTGTGTTCTTCGTTGGTCATTATCGTACCTCCTCATGGTGTTTTTTCTGCTTCGGGCTACTTCCCTGGCTGGTGGGCGTTTTCAGCCTGCTCAGTATGGAGGGGCGGCTGGATTTGGGGATGACCTGTTCCTGCTCAGATTTGCCTCTGGCATCCAGATTCAGTTCCGCATCCAGAAAAATCAGCCGGGCAGTCTTATCCCGCAGCTCCTGTTCGTAAGGCCAGGGCTTTTCAAGTTCTGCCTTTGCGGCCTCCTGCTGGTGATAGGTTTCCTCCAGGTGCGTTTGCAGAGATTGCATCCGCTGGGGCATCTGCGCCAGTGCATTATCCAGCCGAATCAAATTACCCTTGGGGTCGCTGCCCAGCTCTGCCTGATAGCGGAGCTTTCCCTGCATGGTCAGAACAAACTTCTTTCCGAAATTCTCCAGGGTGACAGACATGGCAAAGCCCCGATAGGTGCCGATTTCCACCGGGTCCAGACCGGTGGCCTGTTTGGCGGCTTCCATCAGGGCTGCACCAGCATTTTCCCGCTCCAAAAGGTTATCTGTGAGAACCGTCATTCCGGCGAAACCGCCGTCGGGGTGGGGGTGTGCAGAGAGGGTCTGCATATCCGCTTTCAGGGATTCCATCTGTTCCTTCATTTTGGCGATTTCAGCAGGGAAGGAGCGAATCAGACTGTCCTCTAACCGGAACTGCTTGGTTTTGTAGTCAGCCTTCATAATTTTCAGCCGTGCCACATCCACATCCAGGTCCATGCGTTCCTTGATCCGTGGATCACCGGCACACAGTGCCTTGATTTCCGCAAAGGACAGGGCAACCTCATCTACATCCTCACAGGAACGGACTGGATTCTTGCTGGACATGATCTGGGAGATAAACTTCTGCTTGTTTTCCACCGTCTGCCAGAGGTAGGCATCAAAGGTTCCTTCCGTCACATAGCGGAACACATGAACTTTTTCGTTCTGATTTCCCTGACGCTCAATGCGGCCTTTTCGCTGTGCCAAATCACCGGGACGCCAGGGGCAATCCAAATCGTGGATCGCCACAAGCCGGTCCTGGACGTTGGTGCCGGCACCCATTTTTGCGGTGCTGCCCAGCAGAACACGAATCTGACCGGAGCGGACCTTTCCGAACAGCTCTTTCTTTTTGGCTTCGGAATTGGCATCGTGGATAAATGCGATCTGCTCCGGGGGAACCCCTTGGGCAATCAGCTTGGAACGAATGTCCTCATAGACGGTAAAGGGCTTCGCAACGCCGCTATGGGGATCAAGTGCCGTGGCTTTGGCTTTCACCGCAGCCTGGGGTGTGGAAACATCACAGAACACCAACTGGGTCAGCTTGTCTGTCTCGCCACCTTGCCACATTTGCAGAATGTTTCCCACGCAAAGATTGACCTTGCTTTCAGGATCGTCCGGGAAAGCCGGATTGATGATCCGCTGGTCAAGCCCCAGCTTCCGTCCGTCGCTGGTTATTTTCAGCATGTTGTCAACATCCGGGGAAACGGAACCGCTGTGGATCAGTGCCGCTCGCTCAGAAAGCTCCTGAACAAATTTTTGCTGAACCTCGCTGGGTTTGGCTGCAACGTTGTGATATTCCACCTCCGGCACAGGAAGGTGCAGATGATCAGCAGTCTTAATGTCCGCAACCTCCCGGAAAATGTTCATCAGCTCCGGCAGATTAAAGAAGCGGCTGAACCGTGTCCGGGGGCGGTAACCCTTTCCCTCCGGTGCCAATTCCAGGGCAGTAACGGTTTCTCCGAACCGGGAGGCCCAACAGTCGAAGTGAACCATGCCCATTTCCTGCAAACGGTCATACTGTAAGTACCGTTGCATGGTATACAGCTCCGTCATGGAGTTGGATACCGGCGTACCCGTAGCGAAAATCACGCCCCGGCCTCCGGTAAGTTCATCCATGTAGCGGCACTTGGCGAACATATCGCTGGACTTCTGGGCATCCGAGGTGGAAAGACCAGCTACATTCTGCATTTTCGTATAGAGGAATAAATTCTTGTAGGAATGTGCCTCGTCCACAAACAGCCTGTCAACGCCCAGCTCCTCGAAAGTCACGACATCGTCTTTTTTATCATTTGCCTGAAGCTTTTCAAGCCGGGCTTCCAGGCTGCGCTTGGCTCTCTCCAACTGCTTGATGGAGAACCGTTCTGCGTTGTTTGACCGGAGTTCTGATATGCCCAAAGTGATTTCCTCAATCTGATCTTCCAGCAGCGCCTCCTGCCGTTCCTGGCTGATGGGGATTTTCTCAAATTGGGAGTGGCCGATAATCACCGCATCATAATCTCCGGTGGCGATTCGAGCGCAAAACTTCTTCCGGTTTCTGGTTTCAAAGTCTTTCTGCTTTGTGACCAGAATGTTAGCAGAGGGGTAGAGCCGCAAAAACTCCGAGGCCCACTGTTCCGTAAGGTGATTGGGAACAACAAACAGGGATTTCCGGCAAAGCCCCAGCCGTTTGGCCTCCATGGCAGCCCCCACCATTTCAAACGTCTTGCCCGCACCTACTTCATGTGCCAGCAGCGTATTTCCGCCGTAAAGCACATGAGCAATGGCATTGCGCTGATGCTCCCGCAGGCGGATCTCCGGGTTCATGCCTGCAAAGACAATGTGGCTGCCGTCATATTCCCGTGGCCGGATGCTGTTCATTTCCCGGTTGTACTGCTCCACTAAGGTCTGCCGCCGGGAGGGGTCCGCCCAAATCCAATCCTTGAAAGCATCCCGGATGAGCTGCTGCTTCTGCTGGGCAAGGGTGGTTTGTTTTCCGTTCAGCACCCGTTTGGGCTTGCCGTGCTCATCCTCAACGGTATCATACACGCGTACATCCCGGAGATTCAGCGAATCTTCCAGAATTTCATAGGCACTGACATAATCTGTGCCGTAGGTATTCCAAGCAGCAACATCGTTGCCAGAGATATTGCGTTTGTTGGAAATATTCCAGGCGGCAGTGTAGGGGGAGTATTCCACATGGATGGAACGGCGGAGATAATAGGGGGTGTCCAGCAATTCATACATAAACTGCTGAATATAGGCTTTGTCAATCCAGGTGGCACCCAGCCGCACCTCGATTTCCGAGGCTTCCAGGTCCTTGGGCTGGGCGGCCCGGAGGGTTTCCACGTTGTTTCGGTACATAGGGTTCTCTGCGGCAGCCGTTTCTGCATCTTTCAGCTTCTGCCGCACATTGCCGGAAAGATATTCGTCAGCTGTGACCCAACTGGTCAGATCTTCCAAAGTGCCCAACTTGGGATCGTGGAAGATGACACCTTGCAGGTCGGCGGTCAACTCGTCTATGGACTTCCCGGACAGGCTGGACATATACCCCAAATCCACACAGGCACGTTCCCCAATGGAGATCGTCAGGGCGTCCACAGCAGTATCCACAGAAGTCACAACCTTGTGGGGCTGAATGGTACGCTTGGAGAACATATCCGCCTTGCGCTGGAAGTTTCCATCATCATCCAGAATTTCCAGGGCACACAGGAGATAGTAGGCTGAATCATCCGAGAAAGCCAGCCGATTTCCACGGCTGTTGAGAATGCCGTACTTTTCCGTAAAGCTGTCATAGAGGGTATTCAGTTCAGCTTGTTTCTGCTGAATCGCACTGTCCGGGGAGTATTCGTCCATCTGCAAATCAATGAGCTGCCGAACACAGTCTTTCAGGCCAATCATGCCCTTGACCCGCTCTCTGGCGGTATTGTTCAATTGGGGACGTACCATGACACTGTTTTCCCGGAAATAGACCTCCCCATCCACCAGGGCATAGGAGAAATTCTTCACATCCGGGTCGGCGGGGATAGTGTCCCGGATTTCCTCGCCTTCTCCCAGATCGGGCAGTTCCACCTCCTGATAAGTGCCATGGATGTGCCGCACCGCCTCATGGAGCTGGTCTGCAAGGGAAATATCCTCCAACGGCTCCACGGTATAATCCATGCCGTGCGCAGTGCTTTCGGAACTGTTTCTGCCCATGACCATTTCCGGGTGGTCCAGGAAATAGCTGTTGATGGCGTACCCATCTTCCGTTTGCCCCAGATGTACCCAATCCGGTTCTATATCTATTGCCCGGTCACGTTTTTGTAGGAACAGAATATCCGACACCACCTCTGTACCGGCGTTGGCCTTAAAGGCTGTATTGGGAAGCCGGATAGCACCCAAAAGGTCAGCCCTCTGGGCAAGGTGTTTGCGGACACTGGGGTTCTGGGAATCCATTGTATAGCGGCTGGTAACGAACGCAACTACGCCTCCGGGCCGCACCTGATCCAGTGCTTTGGCAAGAAAATAGTTGTGAATGTTGAAACCCAGCTTGTTATAGGCAGGGTCATTTACTTTGTACTGGCCAAAAGGCACATTGCCTACCGCAAGGTCAAAGAAGTCTCTGCGGTCTGTGGTTTCAAATCCAGCGATGGTGATATTGGCATTGGGATAAAGCTGCTTGGCGATCCGTCCGGTGATGGAATCCAGTTCCACGCCATAGAGACGGCTGCCTCGCATATTTTCCGGGAGCATTCCAAAGAAATTGCCAATACCCATAGACGGCTCCAGGATGTTGCCGGTCTGGAAGCCCATATTTTCTACAGCTTCGTAGATAGCACGGATAACCGTGGGACTGGTGTAGTGGGCATTCAGCGTGGATGCGCGGGCGGCGGTGTATTCTTCCGGGGTCAGGGCAGCTTTCAGTTCCTGATATTCGGATGCCCAGCTGGGCTTGCTTGCGTCAAAAGCATCCGGCAGGCCGCCCCAGCCCACATAGCGGGAGAGAACTTGCTGCTGTTCTGGGCTGGCCTGCAATCCCTCAGCTTCCAAGTGCTTTAGCAGCTGGATGGCATTGAGATTTGCCTGGAATTTTGCCTTTGCGCCACCAGCTCCCAGGTCATCATCTGTGATACGGAAGTTCTGGGCATTCCGATGGCTTGCTGCCTTGAAGTCGGCATAGGATGCTTTTTCTGCTGCGGAAGTGCTGGGGAACTCCTGCCATTGACCGTCAATGAGGATGGATACCGCAGGGCTGTGTGCGGGAGGCCCGTCAATCTCGGCCTGAGAAATGACATCATCTGGGTTGGGGGTAAACTCACCCATTTCCGAAAGTGCTGCCTGTCCCTCATGTTCCAGAATCAGCTTTTCTTCCTCGCTCATGGCGGGAGGTTCAGGCTCGGCGGGTTCCGCAGCGGGCGGGGCATGCTCCGGTTCCGGGATGTGAAGCGTCTGGATTACTATGTCATAGGGCAAGTGCGTTTTATCGGCAGGATAGAACACAGCGGGTTTTGCGGCAGGCTGCTCTTGTTCCGATACTTCTGCAGCAAACAGGTGGGCGTTGCGCTCGTCCCGGCGCAGCAGCGCGGGAAGCCGTTCCTTGCTTTCCACGCGAAAGATGGGATATGCCTGCGAAGGATCACGAAGATGTACGTCAAACAGTCCGACTTCGGTGATCTCAAAGGGCTTGTTGTCCAGATAGACGGTATCGCCCACCGAATAGGAGAGATTCCCTTTCTGCGTTGAGGGCGCAGGTTCAACTACTTCAGGTGCCTTCTCCATCGCTTCCTCACGATTATGCCAGCGGTATTGCTCTACATCTTCATCTGACACATGAACGAGGTCACTGAAATCAAGGATTTCCAACTCGTTGGCAATCAGGTCTTGCAGGGAACTGTACTGCCGGGTCTCCAAATGCGTACCGTTCAGGCCCCGCTCCAACCGGAAATTCACAAGATCGATATTCACCTGTATGGGAATTTCATCGTCGGTGATGGTCGTGTAGGCAATGCCGATTTTCGCTGGGTCGCTGAAATCTGGTTCAGAACCGTATTCACTCTGGCAGAAGTCAGAGATCAGCCCCTTTGCCCGTTCCATAAGTACCTGCTCTTGCAGCTTCAGCCGGTATTCTTCCGCCTGCCATTCGCTTGTAAATTCCTCTGCAACACCGTCAGCGTCAACATAGTAACCGTCGGCCTCATCGTCCCATATGGCATACCGGGTATAGAAGCCTTGGTCAAGACTTACCACATGGAAGCGGTCTGCGGGGGCGATGTCGCTTTCCGTAGATGCTGCCGGTTTTTCGACCCAATCACGTCCCGCTGCCTCCGCGTGTGCCCGTTCATCCGGGTAATTGCCATAGACGCGCAGATACCTCCGTGTCTGCTGGTTGTAGATAGCCGCACCGTCATATTGAAAGCCGTCACCCTCCATTGTACCGTCCACATAGCCCTGCGCAGCTTTTTCTGCTTCGGCCAATGTCTGGTAGTCCAGCTTATCATCAAACCCATTTTCAAAATGATGGTACGCAACAACCAGATACGGCGGTGCCATCCGCTCGGCATAATCATCGATAGTCTCTTTGGTCAGCCATTCAGGCTTTTCAGGGAGCGTATCGTACAGTTCCCGCATTTTGGCGATCTGCGCACGAACACTGCCTGTCCACAAATGCTTTTCCGAACGGTTGCCTGCGCCAAGGAAATACTCACAGTCAGAACGAAGTCGGTCCAGAAGCCGATACTCCTGATTATGCTCCAGTACAGTCTTTTCCTGCTGTGTGAAGAATTTGTCCTCGCGGATAAGCTGTGCAATGCGGCGCTGAACTTTGGGCCAGGGCAGCACAACTTCATCATCAACGCCGGTAACAACGACACGCAAGGGACGGCTGAGGTCTGTACCGTATTCCTTTGCCAGCCATGCGGCAGTGTCCCGCTCCCGACCATGGTCTCCCATGTACGATGCCACAGCCTGCTTGCTTTCAGAATTCCCGTTCCATTTCTGCAAGGCGGCGTCAATGTCAGCCTGCGTAATTTCTCTTATTGGGGGAATGTCGGTAGGCACTACTGGTGGATGCTCTTGAGATGGCTCATCAATATGCCGTGTTGGCTGTGGCGCAATCTGAAGAATATCTATGTCATCCTTGCCAGGTTGACGATCTGCCAAAACCACTGTTTTGTTCTTCTCGCCAAGCCTGTCCAGATATTCTTCCACAACTTCGTTGGGCAGATAGCACACGGAAACTCGCTTCGGTTCTCCAAGGTGTTCCCGTTGAACAACCTCCAACCCAAGAAGTGTTGCGGCAAATTGCGTATCTGCCTGGAATGATAAATAGCCACCGTTCAGCTTTATCAGAACGATGGCATCAGGATATTGACTTTTTACTTCCGTGTACCAGTCATAGAACAGACTGACTGTCGGGAGTGTGGCCGCAAGATTACTTTCCTTGACGGCATTATAGCTGTTGTAGGCGATGGTTCGCGCTGTAGCCTGTGCCAGCTTTTCGTCATAAAGCACCTGTTCATCTGGTGTAAAATAGCGGTTCAGGCGGATCAGTTCAGAGATGCGGGAAGCGACCTTATTCCAATTCATCTGAATATCCGTACAATCGCTCTTTTTCAGTACGATGCCTTTGCTGCCATGTTCTTCAAAGCTGCCGCTTTCCCCGGATACAGCATGGGAGCGTCCACCAGTACCGTATTCCTCTTTCAGAAAATCAGCTTTCTCTTTGAGAGAATGCTGGTTTTGAAAAAACGCATAGATACGGTTCTTCCCACCCTCAAAGCTGCTCCCATTTGCAAGAGAATCTGCAATTTCATCCTCCGTAATGAATTTCCCGGTTTCCGGGAGTGCTGCCATGTTGGAATGGTATTCTTTGCGTGGCAGGGACAATTCTTCCAGCCGGGTGAGAAGTGCCTGTGGCCGATGGTAGTGGAAGCGCAGCAGTTCCCGGTTTTCACGGTAGGCGTCAACAAATGCCCAGGATTCCGTCAGAAGTATTTCTCGAAATGCTGGATTTGCCAGTTCATCCGTCAAGCATTCTGTTTCCTCCGGGTAATTGGTGCTGCAAATATTACTTAGACAGGACAGATGCCCCAGCGATTTTGCTTCATCCGAAAGATCGTGATAAAGGCCCCAAACTTCGGCAGCAATACGCTGGCGCTCATTCCGTGGTGCTTCCGCAACCTCTAAATTGGTGGCAAATGTGCCGCTATCCAGCAGTTCTTCCGTGCGCCCTGCTGCATCTGCCCAGCTGATAACTTGGGCAGAGGGAAGATAGCGCGCAGTGTCGCCGCTTGCGATGTAGATGCCGTCCTCGCTATACCATGCGGAAATCTTGCCATTTTCCGTGATCAGGCCGTTTCCGCCGTGGTAGAGCGCTTTCAGGAATGCCGCACGATTTTCCAAAGGTTTTTGTTTGGAGAACTCGGCAACAATTTTCATTCGTGCGTCATCTTCGTTGCCGCCCGTGCGCAGGATATGGTCAATGTCAGCCTGAGAAATGAACATAGGGCAATACCGCACAGAAAAAGGTGCCAAAAACCGCCGAGTGTGATAAAATAAACTTATGGATAAACAGATGACAATTACCGCATTCAGCGATGAACTGGCGCAGGTGCGGACGAAGAAAAAAGAATTTCTCAG
>ENA-OYWC01000958-OYWC01000958.1-human-gut-metagenome-genome-assembly--contig:-NODE-958-length-9984-cov-6.047538_pt1 | contig 9984 bp, 10 predicted proteins | sample MGYA00244165_ERZ653387 | MGnify/ENA primary metagenome ERZ653387 (study PRJEB26926, sample SAMN06164974) | human gut metagenome | biome: ENVO:00009003; feature: ENVO:2100002; material: ENVO:00002003...
ATCGCTCAGTGTCTCGTGGGCTCGGAGATGTGTATAAGAGACAGGTATGATATGCACAGATTCAGATGAAGAATGAGAAGCTCCTGATAATAGCTATCCCTCTCTCCATGCAGTGGTGGCTTGCACAGCTCCAGTGCTTCGTTAAAATATCTGATAGCCTTTTCATACAATCCAAGCTCCATATAGAGTGAGCCTATATTATTGTTAACAAGCATTATTATCTCTGTTGAGCCCTGCTCCACAGCTACATCCATAGCCTCCAGGTAGCAGTCAATCGACATGCTTACATCTCCAATAGATGCATATATGACTCCCATAAGATTGACAGTCTTTGCCATCTGCTCATATGCGCCACAGCTCTTATAAAGACCGGCTGTCTCCTGTGCCTTCTTCTCTGCCAAAAAAAGCTTATTCTCGCCAAATAAGGCTGCTGCCTCATCCATACATCTGTCTGCCTTTTGCAATATACCCATAAAAACCCTCCTATAGATGACAATACAATCTATTTTTCAGCAAGATACTGCTTATATCCAACCTGTTTCAGTTTCGCATCCTTTGCTACAACCTGAGCCTTCATATCTGCTGTATACTTTTTGATTTTCTCAAGGATTACATCATCACCTGCTGCGAGTATCTTTGCTGCAAGGATTGCTGCATTTTTCGCACCGTCAATTGCAACTGTGGCAACAGGCACTCCAGGTGGCATCTGCATGATTGAGAACACTGCATCCATTCCATCCAGATTCTTTCCTGAAAGCGGTACTCCGATAACAGGAAGTGCAAAAAGCGCTGCACACATTCCCGGAAGTGCTGCTGCCATTCCAGCTCCTGCTATTATTACCTTTACATCTCTATCACAAGCGCCTCTTGTCCACTCAATAAGCTCATCCGGCTCACGGTGTGCAGAGATGATGGTGAGCTCATACTCTATTCCGAGCTCTTCAAGCATATCTGCTGCCTTACTCATCACCTTTAAATCTGAGTCGCTGCCCATAACTATTCCTACTTTTGCCATTTTATCCTCCTTATATGTCTAACAATTATTTACTTTCAGCATCAAGCGTATCGAGCGGTTTGTTCAACTCTTCTACGCCCTCAAGCACAAATCTGCCATCTCTTATTATATCACAGGTTGAGCCATCGTGTAGAATAACTGTGATGGCTCCAAGCTCATCATATGGTATTGTGATATCCGTGTGGCAGTTGAAATATGCCTTTGATATATCATCTTTTCTGCGGATGGAAACTGAATTGTCCCTGGCAATGATTGCTTTTCCGTCAGGGTTGTATGTCATATTGTCCTCATCGTATGTGTAGCAGGTATCACCCACTGCAAAGTGCGGTCCTGTCTTCTCTGCTATGAGAATAGGCATCTTTGCCGCGATATCGTATACTCTTGCCATACGGTAGGCTGTCGTATTGGTGCCTATGGCAAACTCACCCATAGGCAGTGTGTCGTGATGGAAAAGCACATTGTCTGATATATACTTTCTGTTTTCTTCCTCATCCTCAAAATTGGTACATGTATATTTATCAATCATGCCATCCTTAAAGTCGATTTCCAGATTAAGGAAATTAAGCTCATTGAGATATACCTGACTGACATGCAGCTTACCGTTTGTGCCCTCTAACACCGGTGAAGTAAACACCTCTCCGACAGGGATATTTACATCAGCCACACAGTTTTCAAAAGCCGTCTCCTTCGAAGGCTCCTTAAGCTCATGAATCTTGACATACAAATCTGTCCTGTTGCCGTTTGTACCGACGATATGCACCCTGTCTGCTGTATCGAGCACATCTATGATTTTCTGCTGCATATCCCTGTAGAGTGCATAATCAAGAGTATTAATCTTTACAGTCTCCGTAAAAATTTCCTTATAATCAGGTCCGATTGCAGCACACGGATAGGCGATGATCGTAAAGCTTCTGTCCTCGCTGTGGATATAGCTGTTCATATACTGTGAGCGCACGCTTGTCATATGGACTACAAGCTTCTGTTGCTCATCATTAAAGTGCGCAGCCTCCTTCTTTGAAACCGGAGCAAACGGCTCCTCTCCAAATATCTCTATGACAGCCGGTCCTCCACATTTGCATGCTACATCCTTCATTCTCTCAAGTGCATTGTGCATGCACTCAAGACGATACTCCACATATGCCTTGTCAAGCCACAGTGCCATATCCTCCTTGTGGTCATAGTCAAACTGCTTATTGACCGATGTGGAAAATGGTCTCATGGCAGGCTTCATACCCATTTTCTCGAAATTTTTTAATGCTGCTCTTATCATACGCTCAAAGCCTAGCGGATAAAGCACCTGAACCACCGACTTCTTTGAGATATCCTTGTTGCAGGTAATAAAGCCAATGCGGTATCCTTCTGTATAGGTATCTGCCATGGCCTGTATCTCCTCATCTGAAAATGAAGCCAGATGCGCTCTGCCGGCGCGCTCATTCTCTCCGACATACAGTCCGTAAGAATACAGATAATCATCATTTGACAAATCTGCCTCATTTACAATCTCTGTATAGTAATCATAAGCCGGGTCAAGGAGTGCTCTGTTGTCATCCTCTGCAAAAATCTCCTCATAATCATGCATAAACGAATATATACAGCCCCTTATCTCATCAGGACTCAGCTCATTAGCATTCTCAAAATAATTGTAAAGCTCTACAATAAGCTCTGCATAAATGCAGAGATACTTTATATCCCCCTGATAGATATGTGTAATGCTTCCGGCAATTTTTGCATATACAGCCGATAAAAGCTGACCATACTCATCTCCGAGCACCTTTACGGCGTATGCCGGGTTGGCATAGCTTTTCTCGTAATTTTCTTTATCAAACTGTGAATAGAATAAATCGTTAAATTCCTTATCTGCGCTATGGTTTTTTATAGAGTTGATGCACTTTGCCGCACTTCTGAAATAATCTGCAAAAGCCGGCTCTATCGCAGGCTCTCTGACGATCTGTTCTATCCGCTCCTCCACAAGCTCTAATCGCTCTGCGTAAAGCTCATTGGAGAGCTCATAAATCTCTTTATAACTCATATATCCCTATAATCTTTCTTTCATATAATAAAACCTGCAGCATATGTTCCTCCCCAGCTGATTACCGCTATGAGTGAAAAAAACACTGCCAACCGTGGAAACGTCATGAATGATTCCTCATCAAAGAGGCTTCTGATGGCAAACCCGAAATCTGCCAGAGATATGCCAAGCATCAGTATACCGGCACTGCCATAGTACATAGACAGATTGCCATCTCCTCTGAATGCCACATTCAAAAAAACTATATATACAATCTCTATGAGGATAGCCACAACAAGTGCAGCTATCCCCCTCTTAGATTGCTTCTTTTCCGTAAACTTATACCTGTTACGTTTTCTTCTGCCAAGCAATTTATATTCTCCTATTTGCAGCCGTACTGCTTATAGTACTCATCTATAGCTGCTTTGATTGTGTCATCAATGACTACTCTGCCATCATGCTCTCTGTTGTAGAGATACTCTGTGACCTCTTCCATTGTAACGATAGCCCTGCCCTCAAAGCCGTACTTCTCATGGATTTCATCGAGCGCGCTTACCTTGCCGCCCTGTCCGACTTCCATTCTGTTAAGGCTCACCATAAGGCCTACGATTGTAACATCTGCAGCTCCTCTTACCTTTGGAACTGTCTCCTCCATTGATTTGCCGGATGTGGTGACATCCTCTATCATGACTACTCTGTCGCCATCCTTAAGCTTGCTTCCAAGGAAGCCTCCCTTGTCTGCACCGTGATCCTTTGCCTCTTTTCTGTCTGAGCAGTAGCGCACCTCTTTGCCATAGAGCTCATGGTATGCGATAGCTGTTACCACTGCAAGCGGAATTCCCTTGTATGCAGGTCCGAATAATACATCAAAGTCATCTCCGTAATTAGCATGGATAGCCTTTGCGTAGTACTCTCCGAGTCTCTTAAGCTGTGAGCCTGTCACATATGCTCCCGCATTCATGAAAAATGGTGATTTACGGCCGCTCTTTAATGTGAAATCACCAAATTTCAGCACGTCACTCTCCACCATAAAGTCTATAAATTCGCTCTTGTAACTTTCCATTGTATGTTAATCCTCCTGTGTGTTTTTCTATAAATTATCTTTGTCAATTTTACCACATTGGGGCGTGCTTTTCAACGTGGAAATTGGTTACAAAAACAGCATCCCTTCATATTAAATGAATATGGGATGCTGTTCATCTGCTTATATATTTTTATCAGATATACTCACTTGTGTTTACAATCACGCCGTCATATACTGACTGCTTTTTGATAAACTCCGCAGCCTTGTCCACATCTCTGCCGTTTTTGTTCCAGTCCTTTGTGAACTCAACTTTGTCGGCTGCAAGCTCCTTCTCCTGCTTTTGGCTGATGAGCAGAAGTACGAGTATTCCGGCATGGCTTAGGTGCTTGACTACATTTACGAAGTCCTCACCCTCCTTTGGTGCGTAGAGATAAGTATGGCGTCCGTCTATATTTAAGGCTTTCTCGACATCCTCCACAAAGCCGCGGTTTACACCATCCACTCCGTCTACGAATACGGCGGTGATTGCCTTCTGGCCCTTGATTGCAGCTCTTACGTTTCTGTCTACTCTGCCCTCATAGAGGCCGCTTTCCTCTGTGTGTACCTCTTCAACCACACCACAGGCAGATGTCATATCGGTCACACGGTCGATTAAGATGAACTCACCGAGTGTCTTGTGGTTTTTGAACTTATCGCAGACTATCTTGTCGGAGAATGCAATCTTTACAACTGCTATCTCGTTCTTTTTAAGCTTGTCGGCAGGCTTTTCCTCACCTGTGTTTACATCGATTGTATGCTCAATCTCTGTTACGATGCCAGGTATCGACTTGGTACCAAGCTTAAAGAAGAAGTTCTTTCCCTTGAAGAGCTCATCGTCATCCATCCAGAGTATTGTAGCTGTGATAGATGAAGCAACCTTTGCTCCTGAACCGATTGTGAGCACGCAGCCTCTTGATACGTCCACCTCTCTGTCAAGCTGGATTGTAACCGGCTGGCCTGTAAATGCGCTATCGCTTAGCTTATCACCCACATAGATGCTCTTTACATGGGCTGTCTCATTGCTTGGCAGTGTGGTGATTTCATCGCCCACCTTTACCTCTCCGGCCTCTATCTGGCCCTGGAATCCACGGAAGGTGTGGTCAGGACGGCAGACTCTCTGTACAGGCATGTAAAAGCCCTCTTCCTCATTCTCATCCTTTATGTCAACATCCTCAAGGTATGATAAAAGAGCAGGTCCCTTGTACCATGGGATATTTTCTGACTTTGTTGTGACATTGTCACCCTCTGTTGCAGAAACAGGAATGATTACTACATTTTTGAGTTCAAGTTCCTTTGTAAGCTCAATAATCTGCTTTGTGATTTCATCGAAACGCTTCTCGTCGTAGCCTACAAGATCCATCTTGTTTACAGCAAATACAAAGTAGTTGATTCCCATGAGCGCGCAGATTCTTGCGTGTCTTCTTGTCTGAACCAATACGCCCTGCTTTGCATCTATTAGAATTACCGCAAGGTCTGCAAAGGATGCACCTACAGCCATGTTTCTTGTGTACTCCTCATGGCCCGGTGTATCTGCCACGATAAAGCTTCTCTTATCTGTTGTGAAGTAACGATAAGCCACATCGATTGTGATTCCCTGCTCTCTTTCTGCCATCAGTCCGTCGAGGAGGAGTGAATAGTCGATGGCGCCGCCACGGCTTCCGACCTTACTGTCAAGCTCCAATGCCTTTTCCTGATCTGCATAGAGCAGCTTTGAATCGTATAATATATGTCCGATCAGAGTTGATTTTCCGTCGTCCACGCTTCCGCATGTAATAAATTTAAGTAATCCGCTCATTTTAGAAATATCCCTCCCTCTTTCTTCTTTCCATGCTGCCTGCCGCCTCGTTGTCTATGACACGGGTGGTTCTCTCTGAGGAAACAGCACTGAGTGTCTCATCAATAATCTCATCAAGTGTATCCGCTGTCGACTCTACACCACCTGTCAGTGGATAGCAGCCGAGAGTTCTGAAACGTACACTCTTCATCTGGATTTTCTCACCCGGACGAAGCTTCATTCTGTCGTCATCTACCATGATGATGTTGCCGTCTCTGTATACAACAGGTCTTTCCTTTGCAAAGTAAAGTGAAGGAATCTCTATATTCTCTCTCTTTATATACTGCCAGATATCCTTCTCTGTCCAGTTTGACAGTGGGAAAACTCGCACCTCCTGGCCCTTTTTGATTCTGGAGTTGTAGAGCTTCCACATCTCCGGGCGCTGGTTCTTTGGATCCCATGCGTGGTTTTCATTTCTGAAGGAGAAGATTCGCTCCTTGGCTCTTGATTTCTCCTCGTCTCTTCGGCCGCCGCCAAACGCTGCCGTAAAGCCGTATTTGTCGAGCGCCTGCTTGAGCGCCTGTGTCTTCATGATATCTGTGTATGCTGAGCCGTGATCAAATGGATTGATGCCCTGCTTTACGCCATCCTGATTTATATATTCAAGCATCTCGATGCCCTTTTCCTTAGCAATGCGATCTCTGAATTCTATCATCTCATGGAATTTCCAGGTTGTATTTACATGTAAAAACGGAAATGGCGGCTTCTCCGGATAAAATGCCTTCATTGCAAGATGAAGCATTACCGAGCTGTCCTTTCCAATTGAGTACAACATAACCGGCTTCTCGCACTCTGCGGCTACTTCACGTATTATGTATATTGCCTCTGCTTCGAGTTCGTCAAGATGTGATAATTCACCCATGTCTGTTACCATCCTTTTCTTTAATATTTATTGGATTCCTTCTTGTTGATAAGAATCTCTTCCTTGCTTCCGTCGCGCTTTTTGATATTCCAGGTCAGCGTATCCGGTGTGCTTTTTACTGTCATGAGACTTCCCATGCCTCCTATGTCTGCCCCAAGATAAAGAGCAATAGCACCAAAATGACATTCCTTTATGCATGAGGCACAGCCCCAGCAGTCCTTAGGATATTTGATAAAGGCTTTTTTCTCTGAGTCCTGATATATCAGACTTCCCGGGCATACACTTGTACACATGCCACAGCCCTTACACTTTGCTTTATCAATCATTATGCTCATAACGCGCCTCCCTTCCGACAAGCTCTCTGTAAATCATATGAAGCTGCCCGTTTTCGTATCTGGAATTGACGTATTTCATCCAGTCATCACTCTTGCCCGGATAATCCAGATTCTCGGCAAAGCTGTGCCATCTGGTCTCCTTTCTTGCACCAAGATGTGCTATGACCGAAAGACATACCGTAAGCCTCTCCTTAAGCTCATATATGAACATAAGCTCATGCATATCCGATGCATATAAATCACCGGTCAGCTCTATCAGATGATTTATCTTTTCCTTTGCCAGCGCAAGCTGCTTGCCGTTGAACTGATAATGTGTGGAAATACCGCCTGCGTAGTTGTCCATGACCTTCTGCATGGCTTCCTCGATAGCCTCTGTTGTAAACATCTGAGACCTTTCAGTGAGGAAATGGTCGTACTCTGAAGCTTTTGCGTCAAGCGCCTTTTTCTCATCAAATGCCGATGTGTCAAAACTTCCATCGGAGGTATCTGCATCAAGCTTTGAAACCATATCTATCGCAGCGATTTCACCCTCTACCATAGCTCCTGTAACGTATTTCTGTGGACATCCTCCTGCCACATCTCCAGCGGCATAAAGTCCGTGGATTGTGGTTTCACGCTCGGTATTTACCCAGTAGCCGCTCGCTGTGTGCCCACCTACGATATACGGCTCGGTGCCTTCTATCTCCACATTCTGCTCACTTGGATTCTTACCTGCCTCCACCCACTTGAGTGTCTGGCTTGGTGCCATGTTGAGATATGCCTTTCTCAATGACTCATCCTGCTGTGGCGAAATGCCCTCTGTCCTTAAGTAGCAAGGACCTCTTCCCCCGAGATTTTCCATGACCGTTCCGTATACACGCTCTGATGTGGTGATGCCGTATTTTGTCTCGTAAACCTCTCCAAGTGAATTGACCTGCTTTGCCCCGACTCCCTGTGCAATTGTTCCTGTCGGTGCAATTGTGTCCTTGCATCTGAGTGCGATAAATCTCATCTCAAAAGTGGTCATCTCAGCTCCGCTTCTTATGCCCATCGCATATCCTGCGCCTGTGTTGAAAGGTGGATACCACATCTTGTGCCTTGAAAAGCCGGGATTGTTTGGTCTGTATAAACCGGCCGCTCCGCCTGTAGCACAGAGCACCTTTTTAGCTCTGATTTCATAGGCTGTCGCATCCTCGATTGAAAATCCGTATGCACCCTTTATGGTGTTGTTCTCAACTATATAGTCCGTGATATTGATTCTGTTTATCACTGTACAGTCCGTAAGCTTTGATACAGCTTCTGCCAAAAGCGGCTTCATGTTCTCGCCGTTTATCTTGATATTTCGGTTTCCTCTTGCTACATACTCACCGTTTTCATCCTTTAATATGACAAGTCCAAGCTTTTCCATCTTGTCCGTCACACGGTTTAAGCCCTCTGACATAGTCATGAGTAAGTCTTCCCTTACTATGCCGTCAGCATCCTTTTTTGCGTAATCTACATAGTCCTCAGGCTTTCTGCCCTTTACTATGTATGCATTTATCGCATTGACACCTGCTGCAAGGCATCCGCTTCGCTTTATGTTCGCTTTCTCTGCAATTATAATCGAATAATCCGATTTCTCACGGATGGTGAGCGCTGCATAACAGCCCGCCGTGCCACCTCCTATTATGAGGATGTCTGTGTGTAGGATTTTTTTGTTTTCTATCTTCATTTATCTCCCTCTGCTTCCTCTTTCAATCACAAGCTTTAGACTATTCTTGTATCTAAATGTAGAATACATCCTGCTCCTGCATCTCGCTGTTTTCCATCAGGTATGTTTTTTCTTCATCAAATATATACAGCCTGTAAATCAGCACATGTACTTTCTCGCCGACTGCTATCAGGTCCTTTTCAAGTGAGCGCTCGCCGACCACCTCGATGCCGTTTATGCTGACTGTGATATCCATCCTGTTTCCTCTGAATACCACATCTGTAACGATGCCCTCCTCTGCCGCTGACTGATAGCGGTCTAAGTTGCCACTCTTTGATATCTTGATAAACTCAGGTCTGATTACCGCCTTGTCGGCATTTTCTATCCTGTCAAAGCCCTTTAGCCTGTCATAGTTTTCAACGACTGTGGTGTGTCCTATAAACTGCGCCACAAAAGGTGTATAAGGCGACTTGTATATCTCAAGAGGTGTACCCATCTGCTCTATCGTGCCGTGGTTTGTGATAATGATTTCATCTGCCACCTCAACAGCCTCATCCTGGTCATGTGTGACGAAAATGCTTGTGATCCCAAGCTTTTCGACCAGCTCCTTCAGCCAGGTACGAAGCTCACCTCGCACCTTTGCATCTATCGCGGCAAATGGCTCATCCAGTAATAGCACCTGTGGATTCGGCGCCAGCGCCCTTGCAAATGCCACTCTCTGACGCTGTCCTCCGGAAAGCTGATTCGGATATCTCTTTTCAAGCCCCGATAAACCTGTCATCTCAAGAAGCTTTGTAACACGCTCCTTTATAAGCTTTTTCGGCATCTTCTGAAGCTCCAGCCCAAATGCCACATTGTCGTATATTGTCATGTATCGAAACAGCGCATAGTTCTGAAACACAAAGCCTATGCCTCTCTTCGAGGCCGGAATATCATTCACTCGCTTTCCATCTATATATATGTCACCTGAATTTGGTGTCTCAAGCCCTGCTATCATACGAAGAAGTGTTGTCTTGCCACTGCCGGACGGACCAAGCAGCGCCACAAGCTTTCCCTTTTCCACTCCAAAGCTCACATTATCGGATGCCAGGAAGTCTCCGTATTTTTTGTATATATTTTTCATCTCAACGTACATATACGTTATCTCCTTCCTGCTTTTCCCATGCAGCAGATTTTATTAGTGTAAATCATATTTTCC